>Ga0310810_10007401_pt1 | contig 12518 bp, 7 predicted proteins | sample NCmetagenome_FD_207641 | JGI IMG/M metagenome (GOLD analysis project Ga0310810, IMG submission 207641) | Soil microbial communities from experimental microcosm in Duke University, North Carolina, United States - NC | ecosystem: Engineered > Artificial ecosystem > Soil microcosm > Unclassified ... | reverse complement strand
ACTTTTCGGAGTGGCTGCAAATTCGCGTGAAGGACGACGGTGGCGGCATCCCCCCGGAGCTGCTCGAAAGGGTCACCGAGCCGTTCTTCACCACCAAGACGGACGGCAAGGGAACCGGGCTCGGGCTATCGATGGTCGCAGGGTTCATCGAACAGTCGGGCGGCGAGTTCCGCATCGCCAGCGAGCTTGGCCGGGGAACCGAGATCGAAATGATCCTCCCGGCATCGCGAGCCAAGGCGACCGTCGCCGCCCGGAAGATCGCGCAGGAGATGCCGGCCCCCCTCGTCGGATCGGTCCTTCTCGTCGATGACGATCCGGCCGTGCGGCTGATCCTGTCCGAGCACTTGCGCGATATGGGCCTCGACGTCGCCGTCGCCGAGGATGGCGAGCACGCTCTCGACCTATTGGAACAAAGCGCCGGTGCGCTCGACTTCGTGCTGACCGACTACTCGATGCCCGGGATGGATGGCGTCTCGTTGTTGCTCAAGGTCGGAGAACGATGGGGCATTCGCGGCGCCATCATGACCGGCAATCCGCAGGAGAACGTGGCTCGGGGGGCAAACCATGCGCCGCTGATCCATAAGCCGATCGATCCGGGCGAGCTGAAGCGATTGCTGGCGCGCGGCTGACGGGCGATCATTCGCGTCACGGGCGCGCGCGACCTGTCAAGGCGGTCCGGATGCCGGCCACTGGGTGCTGAACTCGAACATCGGGCTAGGCTTTTCGGTCATCCTGACCCTCGGCGCCTTCGCGCTGGCCAATTCTCACGTCATGTACGCCCCGGCGATTCCGGTCGCGCTGATCGTGCTGGCGATCGCCCAGATGGGCGTCCACCTGGTCTTCTTCCTCCACGTGACGACCGGCCCGGACAACACCAACAACGTTCTCGCGCTGGCCTTCGGGCTCCTGGTCGTGTTCCTGGTCGTGCTCGGGTCGATGTGGATCATGCACCATATTGCCGTGAACATGGCGCCGATGGGCCAGATGGCGGACGCGCCGTTCTGAGCCGCCTTGCATCCCCGGTCGCTCTGGTTCGCCGCGACAGGCCCCCCGGGTGAACCGGGGCCGTGCGGGCCGGAACTTAGATCGTTTGTGCGGCGCAAAGTGAAATCCCGGGCACGGGCCGGCGAGGAGGACACGGGGCAACAGCAGCGCGCCGATAAGCATATAGTAGTGCCGGATCGTTTTTGCGTTTCTTCCCATTGCCGGCCCTGTTACGCAGGCTCGAGGAGGTGCGTGCCGACGTGTCGAGATCCCGCCTAGCCGAGCCGTCCGCTGCGCAGCGAGCGAACGCGGCCGTGCGGGGCCCCGGACGCCGCCTGCACGGCGCGCTCGCGCACAAGCTCGGAACCGACATCCTCGCCGGCGTGTTCGCGCCCGGCGACGTCCTTCCCGGGGAGGTCGCGTTCTCCGAGGAGCTTGAAGTTTCGCGCAGCGCCTACCGCGAGGCGATCCAGGTGCTCACGGCGAAGGGGCTGGTGGCGAGCCGCCCCAAGGCCGGCACCAAGGTCCTGCCGCGCGACCGCTGGAACCTGCTCGACCCGGACGTGCTGGGCTGGGCCTTTGCCGGCGAGCCGGACACGCAATTCGTGCAGAGCCTGTTCGAATTGCGCGCCATCGTCGAGCCTTCCGCCGCGCGCCTCGCGGCTCTGAGACGCGACAAGGCCGATCTGAAGGCGATGAAGGACGCGCTCGCGACCATGCGCAGCGAGACCCTGACGACCGAAGCGGGCCGCGCGGCGGACCGGGAGTTTCACAACGCGATCCTCCAGGCGACCCGCAATTCGGCGCTCGTGACGCTCAGCGCCAGCATCGGCGCCGCCGTCAAGTGGACCACCCAGTTCAAGCAGCGCTCGCGCGCGCTGCCCCGCAATCCGATGCCCGATCACGTGCGCGTCTACGATGCGATCGCCGCCCAGGATGGCGAGGCGGCCGCGAGGGCGATGCACGAGCTGATCGAGCTCGCGCTCGACGACACCAACAGCGTGATGAAGGCCTGAAGGCCCGAGCGAGCTGCCACCCCTAGCGAATGAGGGCCGCCTCGGCCCATGCGACCGGATCGGGGAAGCGGCTCGGTGCAGGCGTTCGCGCGACCAGTTCGACGAGGGCGACGCCCTTGACGTCGGCGGCCAGCTCGACGGGCCTTTCCCCGGCCCGCATCGGCTTCGATTTCGCGAGAAGCTTGCCGTCGCCATAGACTATGAAGGTGACCGGCTGCCGCCGATTGCGCGCGCTGTCATCGACCCCGACGAACGCGCTGAAGCGCGCATAGCGAGCGTTTCGCACCTCGAGCCGAGAATTTTCGAGAATGCCGATGCCCGTGTCGAAACGGCGCCCGCCGATGGAGATCGTCTCGCCGAAGGGTGTCTCGTCGGCTTGCGCGCCTCCCCATCCGCCGTAGCGCGGGTGCTCGCCTGTGCCGTGCGTTCCCGCCCAGAAGATCGGGCGATAGACCATGGGGTCCGCCTGCGGCACGATCACCCCGTCGACCGCCGGATTCACGCTTCCGGGTTCTTCTGACAGATAGATGCCGTTGGCGAGGCGCCGGCTGCCGCTGGCCCGGAAGACCAGCGTTTCCCTCGGCGCCAGCTTGAAGCCATGCTCCCCGCGAAAGGTGACGGTGCGTCCGCTCCACAGGTCCGTCAGCGTCACATCGGCGTCGGGCCTGAATTTGAGGTGATCGGCCGTGAGGGTGGCCTCGAGCGGGGCGCTCGTGCGATTGAAGATCGCCACGGCCTTGTCGCCGTCGGCGAGCGTCTTGACCAGGATTTGCAGGTCGTCGGAATCGAACGCCAGCACCGCCTGGTTGCCGGCGGCATCCTGGTCGACGGCGATGATCGCGGCGTTGCCCAGGACGTCGAGGAGCGGCGGCGAGGCCTTGCGCATGTCGAAGCCGATCAGCAAGGGAGCGCTCAGCATCGACCACAGCGCGATGTGCGAGCGCGCCGCCGTCAGATGGTCGGCATCGAAATCGCCGGTGCCGACGTAGAGCATGTCGGGGTCGTTCCATGACCCCGGATGGGCGTAGAGCGGGCGGCGCACCGCGCTGTCGAAGCTGTGCAGCATGCGGCCCCACGTCGGCGCTATGTCGTCGCTTGTGCGCGACATGTTGCCGATGTCCTTCGCCCAGGAGCGCACGTCGGCGGCTCCCCACAGGCACAGCGAGAAGACGAAATCGTTGTCCGGATTGTACTTGCGCAGCGCCGCGCCGACGCTTGCGTAAAGCCGGCGGACGGCGACGATGTCGCTGCGGGTGAGCGAATCGCTGTCGATGAGCGGGCTGAACGCGCGGAACCGGCCCGACCTCACCCATGGGCTGTCGGGCGTCATGCCCCTGATGCCGCAGGCGTCCACCTTGATCAGGTCGAAGCCCCACTCGGCGAAGTAGAGCCGGATGTCCTGCTCGACGTGCCCGTAAAGGCCGACCTCGCGCTCGGCGACGGTGCCTTCGGGCTGGTTCAGCCCATCCGTGCTGTAGAGCTCGGCGCAGCTGTTGCGGCCGATATCGGAATAGATGCCTGCCTTGAAGCCGAGCGCGTGCAGGCGATCGGTCAACACACGAAAGCTGGTGCCCCCGTCCGCCGTGGCCGCGGACGGGAAGTTCGCGGTGCGGATGAGGATCCGCCCGTCGGGCTGGCGCCGCTTGAGCCACCAGCCGTCGTCGAGATCGATGTAGCGATAGCCCTTGGCCTGAAGACCGGAGTTGCGAATGATGAGGGCCGAGGCGAGCAGCTTGTCCTCGTCGATCGCGCTGCCGAAGGCATTCCAGCTGTTCCAGCCCATGGGCGGGCGCGGCGCGTTGCCGCCCGCGTAGGCGCTCCACCGGCCCGTGGGCGCCAGCGGATCGGGCGAGCCGCCCGCGATCGCCGGCGCCGCGACGGCCAGCGACAGCATTCCAGCCAGGGCCAACACTCGCAGCCGGACCATATCGCCTGCTCCCTTGTTCCCGCGCGGATTGGGTTCGGGCGGGCCGGAAAGCGCGCGCCAGACCGCAAATCGTCGATACGGCTTGTCTGCGTATTGCGGCGCGTGTCAATCGCCGAGGCGCATTTGCGTTTGGGTCCACGCTTGACCCGGGATGACAGGTGGCTAGATATAGCGGGTATATTTCAACATGTTAATCCGCTTGCGATCCTGCCGTCGCGAGCGCATCAGAATCCAGGTGGCGGATTTGCGCCGCAGGCGCTAATTCAAGACTCAGAGTAAAGGGTGCGACGGCGAGTCTCGAATTCCTTTCTTCATCCTCCAGCAATCCTTCCCAGGGATGAAGATCTGACGGGCGCGCGCGGGAGGCGCGCCCGTCCTTTTATGCGCCGAACCTGATTTCTTGCGCTCAGCCGCCGCGCAGCAACTGCATGACCATCGCTCGCACGCGGCCGTAATTGCCGTTGGCGAGGGGGCCCAGGATACCGTGCTTGTCTTCCGCGACATGCGCCAGGGGATGGCCGTGCGGGCGAAAGACATAATGGTCGAAGAACGCGCGCCAGGCCTTTCTTTCCTCCGGGGGGCGCTCGGCGATTGCAATCATCGCCAGCATCATCGCGGTATAGGGCGCATCGGGCCCGGCGCTGAACTCGTCCCACCAGTAATTGACGAGGACATTGAAGCGCTCCGTCGCCTCCACCCGGTGCCACCACAGCTTGGGCAGGTAGAGGGCGTCACCGGGCGCGAGCTCCACCCGGGTTGCCCGGGCGGCGGCGGCCGCAAAGCGCGGGTAGCGAGGATCGTCGGCGCTCGCCCCCGCCGCCAGGCTGATCGGCCGGCCGGACATCGTGTAGTCGACCGGCCCGACGTAGAGGTCGGCGACGGCATCGGGTGGAAAAAGCGTGAACCGGCGCCGCCCCGTAACGACGCACGCGATATTGTCGAACGTGTCGTTGTGGCATGAGATATCGGATCTGTTGCCGATCCAGATTCGCGGCTCGACGGAATCGGGCACGGCGGGAAGGGCGTTCCCGGCGGAAAATCCGGGCAGAAACACGCTGGTCGGCAGCGAGCCCAGGTACATCGTCCGCTCGTCCGTCGCGGCCGCGTTCGCGCCAATGCGCGCCAGCGCGTCCGGGAGCGTGACCTTGACGCGCTCGAAGTTGAAGCCCTCAAGGTCGTCGGCGTAAGTGTACCGGCCGGCGATCGCGGCATCGCCGATGAAGGCTTCCGCGAGCGCGTCGCTCGCGAACCTCCCGAGATAGGCGCACAGGGCTTCGAGCGACTCGTTCGCCGCGCGCACGACCGGCCAGTGGCTTACCGCGCCGCGCACCACCACCGGTTGCGCGTGTTCGGCAATGGTGCGGCGGAATATGTCATGATCGGCGAGCGAATCGGCGGCGAACTCCCGCACGGCGCTCGCATCGCTCGTCATGGCGGCCTCAAGCCTGCGCGGTCAGGCGCTCGTTGCGGCGCCGCGCCAGCACGGCGACCTGATTGAGCGACTGGATGGCGCAGAGCGCGGCCTGCAGGTAGCCGCTGCGAAAGAGCGCAATGATATCGCTATCATGGAGCTCGTTCAGGCTGTCGCGGCTGACCGTATAGAGGCCATCAAGTGTCAGGCTCTGGCCATCGTCGAACGTCATCGAAATGTCGATCGGCTCGATCAGCTTCAGCCGCAGCAGCTCGCCGATGAAAGCGCGGGTCGCGTCGATCCCGCCGTGCAGCTGGCCGAGCAGGCGCTGAATCTTCCGCAAGGCGCTGCTCGGCATGCCATCATCCTCGAACAGCGGGATCGTGGCGCCCTGTCCGAACCGCGGATGATCGCGATCGATGGCGATGTTCTCGCCCGAAACGAAGAAGCCCTGCCGCTGCACCTCGAGCGGCGTGAACGCCGCGTTTTCCTCATCGGCCCCCTCGACCAGCAGCTCGCCGGGCTGGAAGCCGAACAGCGCGGCGGCGTAGAACTCACCGGTCTCGGGATCCTTCGCGAAGAAGATCGGGCAACTGCTCGCCGCCGCCGCAAATTCCTGGAGCACGATCATCACGAAATGCGCGTGGCGTCTTCCCGCGTCGCGCCGCACGCACAGCTCGCGGTGCGCTTCGATGTTCAGGATCTCGAGCCGCTCTGCCACTTTGCCGCCACTCCCAGCGCGTGGCTGCGTTCATGCGCGAGCGCCGGGTCTGCGGCAACCCCTAAGGCGCATAGATTCATTACGCCGACAAATAATTCTTGATAGCGCTACCATTGGGCGATATTGTCCCTCTCAACCGAAGCAATGGAATTCGGATTCGGGAGGATATCTTGCGCGTAAGCCGGCGCTCCTATGAGGGTATCACGAGCGCGCCTTCCGAATTTGTGAGCGCGGCCGAAACGCCGCAGTTGTTGGCGGGGGCAGATTGCTGCCGGCCCTGGCGTTCGCGTCAGGGCACAAGACCACGGAGAGGGTGATGAACGACATCAATCGGAATGGGACGACGCTGAATTCGGCAAGCTGGGGCAACCGAAAGGGGAAGCTGCTGCTCGCGGCCGCGTCCGGTGCGATAGCCCTTGTCATCGGGTCACCCGCCGCCGCGCAGGACGACGCCGCGGCGAGCCAGGACACGAAAGCCAAGACTGACGTCGACGTCGCCAACCAGGGCGCCCCGATCATCGTGACCGGCATTCGCGGCTCGCTGCAGCGCGACCTCAACGCCAAGCGGGCCGCCGCGGGCGTCATGGACACGATCTCATCGGAAGACATCGGCAAGTTCCCCGATCCCAACGTGGCTTCGGCGATGCAGCGGATCCCGGGCGTGACGATCCAGCGCGCGGGCGTGCGCGGCGACGCTAACGGCGTCACCGTTCGCGGTTTCGGCGGCGACTTCAACGACACGCTGATCGACGGTCGCCACGTTTCGACCGCCGCCGGCAATCGAGCGGTCGACTTCACGACGATCGGCGCCGACTTCATCGGCCAGGTCAACGTCCTCAAGACGCCCGATGTCGAGCTTTCCACGAGCGCGATCGGCGCGACCATCAACATTCTCCTGCCGAAGCCCTTCGACTATCCGGGCCTGAAGGTCGCGGCGATGGCGGGCGGCTCTTACCAGGGGCGCAACGGCAACGTCGAGCCGAGAGCCGGGCTCCTGATCAGCGACACCTTCGCGAACGACACGCTCGGCATCCTTGGTGACGTGACCTACACCCGCGAGGACACGACGACGAACCACGTGTTCATTCCCGGCTGGATCGGCGCCCATTTCGCCCCGTGCCAGGCCGGCCCGATCAACAGGACGTGCATCCCGACGACCGATCCGGCGACGCCCGATCCCAACAATCTCAAGTCGGTCCTGACCTGGTTCCCGCAGCAGATCGGTGCCGACCAGCAGACCACCAGCGACGAGCGCATCGATGGCCGGATCGCGTTGCAGTGGCGGCCGAGCGACAGCGTGCTGCTGACCCTCGACGACAACTACTCGAGGCAGACGCTCAAGTCGAACGACTACGGTTATGCGGCCTGGTTCAACGGCGACGATCTTCGCAACGTCAAGTACGACGCCAACGGGTCGGTGATCGATTTCAACCAGTTCGGTACGCCGATGGACTTCAACGCGAATCATTCGCGCACGGTCAACGAGCGGAACCAGGTGGGCGCGAATCTGAAATGGGACGCGACCGACCATCTCAATTTCGAAGCTGACGCGGCCTGGGCGCGCGCCGTCCAGAACCCTGGCAGGAAGGGCGTCGGCGACAGCATGGACATCGGCTACGGCGGATACAACGCCGATCCGAATGGTCCGTTCTGCAGCTCGGGCGGGTGCGTGAACACCATTCTGGGTGCGCCGACCGGCGTCCAGATCCTCGGCGCCAGCAGAAATCATCTTCCGTCCGTTCATGACGTCGGCCCGGCCAACAATGCCGCCGGGTTCCTCGACACCACCCAGATGGGGTCGCACGTCATCGTACGCATCGATCCCTACAACACGGATCGGGTGAAGCAGGCGAGACTCCTCGGGCGTTGGGAATCCGACGATTTCAACCTGACGTTCGGCGGCCAGTACATCGACGACAGGTTCCACCAGGAAAGCGCCAACACGTTCGCCAATGGCGTGTTCGCGAGCTTTGCCGGCTACGGCACGCCTTCGGGCCGAACCGGTGGCTTGTGGCCGCTCCCCGCGTCGGCGTTCAACGGGACGATCAGCACGTCGGGCTTCATCCCGGGCTATGACAACAGCGCGCTCGCGCCGGGCATCGTCATCTACGACCCTTACGCCATCTATGACGCGCTCGAGGCGGCCGGTCACAACACCGCGCCGGGCTTCGATCAGGGCAGCGTGCTCAACGTGCACGAAAAGACGCTTTCGTTCTTCACGAGGGCGAATTTCGTCACCGACATTGCCGGCATGCCGTTCCACTTCAGCGCCGGACTTCGCGAGGAAAGCACTCACCTGACGGTGTCCGCGATCGGGCAGAATATCACCGCCCTGACCGTCGATCCGGGCGACCCGACCCTGATCACCCCGACTTTTGCCAACGGGGCGGTCAGCGGAAAGTCGCACTATTCCTTCCTCCTGCCGAGCGTCGACATGAAGCTCGAGGTGACACCCAGCCTCATCTTCCGGCTCGATGCCTCGCGGACCCTGACCCGGCCGCAGCTCGCGGCGCTCAAGCCGACCATCAACTACGGCTCGCTGCGCAGGGGCTCGCTGTCGGGCCGCGGCGGCAACCCGAACCTCAAGCCTTACCTGTCTGACAACTTCGATGCGGCGGTGGAGTGGTACTACGCGCCCAACTCCTATGTCGCCATCGACGGCTTCTACAAGCACCTCACCAACTTCATCGTCGGCGGCGTGCACCAGGTAACCTTCCCCGGACTGCTCGATCCGTTCACAGGGCAGGATGCGGTCTTCAATGTCACCGGCCAGGTGAATGGGCCCGATGCCGATGTCCGCGGCCTCGAGATCGCTTGGCAACACGTGTTCGGCAACACCGGCTTCGGCTTCCAGGCCAACGCCACGCTGGTCGACACCAATCGCAAGTTCCCGACCGACGACATCTCCGGCAACGGATTTGCCATCACCGGGCTTGCCAACTCGGCGAACTTCGTCGGCTTCTATGACAAGCACGGGTTCCAGTTCCGGGTCGCGGCGAACTGGCGCGGCTCCTACCTCCTGGCCCTCGGGCAGGGCCAGGGCGGCACCTTCGGCGCCGAGCCGGTCTATGTCGACAAGCAGTTGCAGGTCGATGTCTCGACGAGCTACGACATCACGTCCATGATCACCGTGTTCGGCGAAGTGACCAACGTCAACAACTCGAACTACAGCACGCATGGGCGGTTCTCGGACCAGCCGCTCGACACCTGGAACTACGGCCGCCGCTACACGGCCGGCGTTCGCTTCAAGTTCGGCGCCGCTCCGGCAGCCCCGCCGCCGCCGCCACCGCCCGCTCCGCCGCCGCCGCCGGCCGCGGAACCGGTTCCTCCGCCACCGCCGCCGGCCGTGGAACCGCCTCCGCCGCCGCCGCCGCCTGCGGTGCAGCCAACCGGAGAACGCGGCTAGGATCGCGGCAGGTTTCTGCGTCATTCGTGCCGGGGATGTCGCCATTCGTTGACATCCTCGGTCCTTTTTGTTGGCTTTGAGTCATGGTCAGCCCAGTCAAGAGAATCGTCATCGTCGGCGGCGGCACCGCCGGCTGGCTGACGGCCGGGATCATTGCCGCCAGGCACCAGGGCCGTATGCCCGGCGGCTTTTCGGTGACCCTGGTTGAATCGCCCACCAAGCCGATCATCGGCGTCGGCGAGGGAACCTGGCCGACCTTGCGGACCACCCTTTCGAAAATGGGCGTCTCGGAAACGGACTTCTTCCGCGAATGCGACGCCGCCTTCAAGCAGGGGGCCAAGTTCGCCCGCTGGAAAAGCGGGGCCGCAGACGACGCCTACTACCACCCGCTGATGCTCCCGCAGGGTTTTGCGCGCCTCAATCTCGTCCCGCACTGGCTCGGCAATGGCGCCAGCGAAAGCTTCTGCGACGCGGTCTGTCCGCAAGGCAAAATCTGCGACGATGGCCTCGCGCCGAAGACCATCACCACGCCCGAATACGAAGCGCTGGCGAATTACTCGTATCACCTCGACGCCGGGAAGTTCGCGCCCTTCCTGCAGCGCCATTGCACAACCAAGCTCGGCGTGAGCCACGTGCTGGCCGATGTGCGGCGGGTTCATCTGGCCGACGATGGCGACATCCGCGCGATCGAGACCGAGCAGGCGGGGGAGATCGAGGGCGACCTGTTCGTCGACTGCACCGGTTTCAGGGCGCTCTTGATCGGCGAGGCGCTTGGCGTCCCGTTCAAGGATTGCAGCGATGTCCTCTTCTGCGACACCGCGCTCGCCGTGCAGGTGCCCTACGACGCCGAGAACAGCCCGATCGCCACGCACACGATTTCGACCGCGCAATCGGCCGGCTGGATCTGGGATGTCGGTCTCCCGACGCGCCGGGGCATCGGTTACGTCTATTCGAGCAGCCACACGAGCGACGAGGCTGCCGAGCGCGAGCTGAGGGCTTACCTCGGGCCTGCCGGCGCGCACGCGAACCCGCGCAAGATACCGATCCGCGCCGGGCATCGCGAGACGAGCTGGAAGCGAAACTGCGTCGCCATCGGCCTCGCTGCGGGATTCCTCGAGCCGCTGGAATCGTCGGCCATCGTGCTGATCGAGCTCTCCGCCAAGCTGATCGCCGAGCAGATGCCGGTCAACCGCGAGGTGATGGACGTCGTCGCCAAGCGGTTCAACGCCGCGACCGAATACCGCTGGGGGCGCATCGTCGATTTCCTCAAGCTCCACTACGTCCTGACCCAGCGGACCGACACCGCCTTCTGGCGCGACAACATGTTGCCGCAATCGATTCCCGAACGCCTGCAGGAGCTGCTCCTGCTGTGGAAGTACCAGGCTCCGTGGTTCCACGACGAGTTCGATCGTGTCGAGGAAGTCTTCCCGGCGGCCAGTTATCAATACGTCCTTTACGGGATGGGTTTCCGCACCGAAGTCGACCGCCGCACGCTGGCGCCGGAAGCTCGCACCGCCGCCAGCGCATGGCGCGAAAACGCCGCGCACACCGAGCGCCTGCGCGCCGGCTTGCCGCGCCATCGCGACCTCATTCACAAGATCTACGAACACGGCATGCAGGCGGTGTGAGCGCACCGCGCGGCAAGCCCATCAGCCCGGGGGAAATGCCTTGCAACGGATTGCTTCATGCTGCTCGCTGGCGGCCTGCCTTTTCTTTGGCGCCATCGTGCCGGTGCAGTCGTGGGGCACGGCGTCGGCGCAAGAGGTTCGCGAAGTCCGCGTGACCGCCGCCCCGTCCGCGGCAAGGTCGCAAGCGGAAACCCTCGCGTCGGACCTCGTCGGCAAGATGACGCTCGACGAAAAGCTCTCCCAGTTGCTCAACACGGCGCCGGCCATCCCGCGCCTCCACATTCCCGCCTACAACTGGTGGACCGAATCGCTTCACGGCGCGCTCGGCACGCTACCCACGACCAACTTCCCCGAGCCGATCGGCCTTGCCGCCACCTTCGATGCGCCGCTGGTCCATGACGTGGCCGGCGCCATCAGCGCCGAGGTTCGCGGGCTGCACGCCCTCGCCCGCACGACCGGCCGCATGGGCCGGATCGGCACCGGACTCGACACCTGGTCGCCGAACATCAACATCTTTCGCGATCCGAGGTGGGGCCGCGGACAGGAGACCTATGGCGAGGATCCGTTCCTGACCTCGCGGTTGGCGGTCGCCTTCGTCACCGGCATGCAGGGACCGAACCCGGACCTCCCCGCCGTCATCGCGACGCCCAAGCACTTCGCCGTTCACAATGGCCCGGAAAGCACCCGCCACAAGGCCAACGTGTTCGTCTCGCGCCATGACCTCGAGGACACCTACCTCCCGGCGTTCCGGGCGGCGATCGTCGAGGGCAAGGCCGGCTCGGTGATGTGCGCCTACAACCGCATCGACGGGCAGCCGGCGTGCGCCAGCGACGAACTGCTGATAGACCACCTTCGCCAGGCGTGGGGCTTCGAGGGCTACGTGGTGTCGGACTGCGATGCGGTCAGGGACATCGCCGACAATCACAAGTACGCGCCGGATGCCGCCACCGCCGTTGCCGCGGCGATGCGCCACGGGGTCGACAACGAGTGCAACACCGCGACGCTGTCCGACACCGCGGGCCTCAGCGACCGCTATCGCGAGGCGCTCGAGCGCGGCCTGATCACCGAGGCCGACATCGACCGGGCGCTCGTGCGGCTGTTCTCCGCGCGCCTGCGCAACGGCGATCTGCCGGGCGTTCGCCCGCTTAGCACGACGACCTCGTCGGCGGCCGACGTCGGCACGCCGGCACATGGCGCGCTGGCGCTGAGGGTGGCCGGGGAAAGCCTCGTGCTGCTCAAGAACGACGGCGTCCTGCCGCTGGTGACCAGCGGCGCCCGGATCGCCGTGATCGGCCCCCTGGGGGACGCGACGCGCGTGCTGCGCGGCAACTATTCGTCGCCTTTCTCGGCCCCGCCGATCTCGGTCTTCGAAGGCTTGCGCACGGCCCTGTCGAGCGCGCGGGTAACCTACGTCCCCTTCGCCGA
>Ga0310810_10007400_pt1 | contig 12518 bp, 5 predicted proteins | sample NCmetagenome_FD_207641 | JGI IMG/M metagenome (GOLD analysis project Ga0310810, IMG submission 207641) | Soil microbial communities from experimental microcosm in Duke University, North Carolina, United States - NC | ecosystem: Engineered > Artificial ecosystem > Soil microcosm > Unclassified ... | reverse complement strand
CGGGCCCCGCACGAGCCGCGCACGAGCAGGTGCGGCTGGACGATGACGCGGGCGGGCGGCGTGGCAGGATCCGCCAGTGACTGCAGCAGCAGCTCGGCTGCGCGCGTGCCCATCTCGTGGCGCGACCAGGTCACGGTGGTGAGCGGCACGCGCAACATGTCGCCGTGGATGATGTTACCGGCGCCGACGATCGCGATGTCCTCCGGAATCCGCAGCCCGGCGTCCCAGACCGCCTTCATCGCGCCGATGGCCATCGGATCGTTGGCGACGAACACCGCGCTGGGGCGGGGCGATCGCTGGAGCAGCAGGCGCATGGCGGCCTCGCCGTCCGCCTGCAGGAACGTGCCCTCCGCAACGAGGGAGTCGTCGAACGCGAGGCCATGCGCCGAGAGCGCGTCGCGATAGCCCTCGTACCTCCGCCGCGCATGGATGATCGCGGGGCCCGCGATGTGGCCGATCCGCGTGTGGCCGAGCCCGATCAAATGCTCGGTCGCCAGGCGCCCGACCTGCCGATCGTCGGTGAGCACGCGGTGGCACGCGATCGCCGGGTGATCGTCCCGGTCCATCATCACCAGCGCCACTCCGCGCTTCATCATCGTCGCCAGGTGATCCTCGTTGTCGGTGGCGTGCGCGGGCGCGACGACCATGCCGTCCACGCGCCGCTCGGCCAGCGCCTCCAGCTCGGATCGTTCCTTGTCGGCATTCTCGTTCGACGCGCACAGCAGCAGCCTGTAGCCCTTCGGCGCGACCACGGCATCCATGGCCGCGAGAATCTCGACGAAGAACGAGTGCATGAGATCCGGAATGACGACGCCAATCGTGGAGGTGCGGCTGAGCGTGAGGCTTCGTGCGATGGCGTTCGGGCGGTAGCCGTGATCGGCGATGTAGGCGAGCACGCGCGCGCGCGTGACCTCGCCGATGTCAGGCGCCTTGTTCAGCACCTTCGAGACGGTGGTCACCGACACCCCCAGCTCCGCCGCGATCTGCTTCATGGTGGGGGGCGGCATCGTCTTTACCTTGGAGTCTCGGCCGGCGCGCGTCCGAGCCACACAGCCAGCCTGGTCTGCGCGGCGGGCCCGGCGCCGGGATCGGCCTCCAGACGCCAGCCGGCCGGGGGCTCTTCCGTGAAGGTCACGTCGAGCGTCTTGACCTGCTCGCGGTGCGCGACGAGCAGCGGCACGGTGTCGCCTGGCTTCCACGCCGCGAGGCGCGTGTCCCACTGCTCGGGACGAACACGATAGCCGCCGATCGCGAGGATCTCGTCCTCGACGTTCACGCCCGCCTTCTCCGCCGGCGTGCCGCGACGGACCTGTGAGACGACCAGGCGGCCGGCATCGTTGCGGAGCGTGCTGCCCATGGCGAGGCCGAGCCACGGCCGCGGAGGCTGCGGCGTCTCGGTGTGCACGCGCAGCCCGAGCCACGAGAGCGACGAGTAGTCCAGCTCCTCGGTGCTGTCGAGCGCACGCGAGAGCCATGGCGACAGGTCGCTGCCGGCGACCTGCGAGATCACGCCGCGGAACTCCTCCGGCGTGTAGCCGCGCGCGCCCGAGTACCGCTGCCACGCGAGCCGCATCACATCGTCCAGCGAGCGCGAGTCGTTCGTGAGCCGCCGGATCTCGGCGTCGAGCAGCATCCCGATCACCGCGCCCTTCGTGTAGTAGCTGATCGACACGTTCGGCGAGTTCTCGTCCGGCCGGTAGTAGCGGATCCAGGCGTCGGCCGACGCCTGTTCGACGGGAGCCACGAGCCGTCCCGGCGTGCTCTGCAGCTCCGCGATGGCTGTCGTGAAGTCGCCCAGGCACTCCTCACGCGTGATCACGCCGGCCCGCGCAGAGAGCAGCGTGCCGTAGTACTCGGTGAGCCCCTCGGCGGCCCACAGCATGCGCGTCACGTTCTCGCGCTCGTAGTCGAAGGGGCCGAGCTCCACGGGCCGCAGCCGCTTCACGTTCCAGGCGTGGAAGAACTCGTGCGTCAGCGTGGTGATCCAGTCGACGTAGCCGCGCCGGGAGGTGATGGCCCAGCGGCTCGTCATCATCGTGCACGCCGCCTTGTGCTCGACGGCGCCGCTCGCCTGCGTGATCAGGTTGAAGAAGACGTACCGATCGTAGGGGATCGTGCCCCAGAAGGCCGCGACCGTCTCGACGACTTTCTGGACGTCGGCCACCGACTTCCTGCCGTCCCATACACCGCCCTCCCCCACGTTCACGAGCAGGTGCGGCTTGCCCTGGACGGTGAACTCGTACACCGCCGGATTGCCGGCGACGATGGGCGAATCGACGAGCGTGTCGAAGTCGGGCGCGAGAAAGTGGTTCGCGCCGCCGCCCGGCGCGGACGGCATCGGCGTGATCGACGTCTTCCAGGCGGCTGGCAGCTCGACGATCACTTCGTGCGGACGCGGCGCGGTGTCGCCGACGAGCGAGAGGAACGTCGCGGCGCCGTTGAGCAGCGCGAAGTCGGCGTCGATGAAGTCGTTGCGCACGCTCATCTCTCGGCCGTACACGCGATACCGCACCGTGACCGACGAGGCGCCGTTGGTCTGCACGCGCCACCGGTTCTTCGCCGTCTTCGTGACGGTCAGGCGAGCCGCACCGGCGTGCGCCTCTACGGCTTCCACGTTCCGCGAGTACTCGCGTACGAGGTACGAGCCGGGTGTCCATACCGGCATGAAGAGGTCTACCGAGACCCGCCGCCCGGTGGGCACCTCGGCCTCGACCTCGACGTAGTGCGTCGAGGGATCGGGAAACCGCAGCGTGTAGGCGATCGGCTCCGCCGCCGCGGGTACGGGGCGGGCCTGGCCGGCCGCGCTCGACGAAGTGACCATGATCAGGAGCGAGAGGAGCGAGGGGAGGCCGGTGCGACGCATCGGCCTCCATGATACCTGCCGCCCCACGTCAGTCGGTCAACACCATCGAGGTCGTCCGCTCGACTTTGTTGGTGCCGACGAACAACACGACCTTGAAATCGTACGTGCCCGGCGGGATTGCTGCCGAAGGCAGCCGCGTGATCTGCATCAAGCGTCCGTCGGCGCCGGGCTTGTCGATTGGCATCGGGATCTCGGCGAGCTTCTGCCCACCCTGCAGGATCTGCAGCGTGGCCGTAGGTGGTTTCTCGCCGGGATTGATCACGAGTGGCAGCGCGAGATCGAGCTCCGGCCTCTTCGCCTTGCTGACCGGCTCGCCGAACGACGGGTACAGCAGCAGGCCGCTGGCCACCAGCGGGTGATTGGCCATCGCCGTGTCGGTGGCCGCAATCTTCTCGACCCTGGCGACGAGGAACAGGTCGCCAACCGTGACGCTCTCCGCATTCGGGACCGTGACGCTGGACGCCGCCACGCTCGCCTTCGAGCCGGTGGCATCGTAGACGACGCTGGAGACGTCGTACTTGCCGGCCTGGAGCTCGGGCGTCCGGAAGAAGAGCAATGCCCCGGACTTCACCTGCGCCAGCTGATCGAGCTTGCCGGTCATCTTGTATTCCTGGCTCTGCTTGCGCATCGCCGGACCCGAGAGGCTCGCGACGACCACGGCATCGCCGGCGTAAGTCCCCGTCTTCGTATCTTCGGTGAAGGTCAGCGAGGACGCTGCGACCCCAATCATCACCGCCGTCAGGCCGGCGTGTCCCGGCATCGGCACGGCGAGCGCGCGCGTCTGAATCGGGAACGCCGTGGGCCGCGGCGTCGCGTTCATCGCAGCAATCGCCGGCGCTTCGTACGTGAGCACGGGCGCGCCCATGTCGGCGGGTACGGCAAGGTAGCCCGGCCGCGCGTGGGCCTCGAGCCCCGGCCGCTTCAACTTCACCTCGATCTTGCGGAACGTGCCGTCGAGCGCCGGATTGGTGGAGACGTAGCCGAGCAGATAGTAGTTCCGGCGATCCTCGTCGATCCGCTGGACGCCCTTGTCGAGCGCGTTCGAGCCCTGGATCAGCATGCCGCCCGTCTGCGTGGAGAGTATCGTCAGGCCGGCTTCGGGGCTCGACCGCAGCATGGCCTCGTTCTGCTCGAGGTCCCCGGTGAACTTGGTGTTGGGGTCGCGGTCGGTGCCGGCCACTGCCGCCTTCGTGAGTTCGGCGAGCTGGTTTTTGCTCTGCTCCTGCTCGCTGTGCACGCGGAGCCCCGCGGCATCGAGCGCGTAGATCGCGACGTTGCTGCGATTGGCGGCGGCGATGACCGAGCGGAAGCGCGGCTCGACCGCGGGTGGGATGGCGAGGCCCTCGGAGAAATACAACACCGTCTTCCGTCCGGGCAGCGTGCCGAGCGAATCGACGAGCGCGAGCAGCGCGTCCATCGACGCGTGGCCCTGCACCTGGGCGATCAGGTCGTTGTAGCTCTGGTCCATCCTCGTCACGGCCGAGACGAGGGCCGCCTGCGCGCCGGCGCTGCCCATCGCGGCCTGGTCCGTCGCCGCGCCGGCGGCCGCGGGCGCACTCCCGCCCCCGCCGACTCCCGGCGGGCTGCCTGCCGACTCGGCGCCGGCCACGGCGGGGCCGGGAGAGTTGACTCCCGCACGTGCCGCGAGGCCGCCGGCCTCTTTCCCGGTCTGCGTCGTCGCCGCCTGCGCCGCCTGCTCGATCGCGGCGTCCAGCTTCTGTGGGTTCGTCGTATACGTCGTCATGGTCCGCAGCGCCTGATCCACGACGAAGACGCCCGTCAGTTCATCGGGCCTGCGATTCTTGAGGAACGCCTGGGATGCTTTGTAAGCGAGGCCGCGCCCTTCGGGCGTGAGCCGGTCGTAGGCCAGCGCCACGATCGCCGGTGTGGAGGCCGCCGGCTTCGCGGGCGTCGGGCCGCTCACCGTGGTGGTGCCGCCGGAGCTGGCGGTGTCGGCCACCATGTGGCGCTCGAAGCTGACAACGTCCTGCGGCTTGCCATCCTCGGTGATCGTGAAGTCCTCGGCGTTCAGGTCCATCACGGGCCCTTTCTTGTCGCGGACGATGACGTCCACGAGGACACCGGAAGACGCCGCAGTGAAGCGGCCCGGCTGCCCGGCAGGCGCACTCGGCGCCTGCTGGCCCGCGGAAAGCACAGTGCCGGCAACGAGGACGGCCGTTGCCAGGGGGATTCTCAGACGCGGTCGCATGATGACCTCCAGAAACGCCTATCTAATCACAGAAAATTCCGCCGAGCGGATCTCTCGTTGATCGCCTTCCGAGACCGTCACCTGCAGGTCGTAGCTGCCCGGAGGGAGCGACTCGATGGGCAGGTGCCCCAGGGCGACGAGCCGGCCATCACCGCCCACAGGGGCCAGCGTCAGGGGCATTTCGGCGAGGAGCTGGTTCCTGGCCAGGAGCCGGAGCACGGCGTTTGGCGCCGGCCCCCGCGTGGCGACCACCATCGGCAGGGCGAACGACAGGTTGCGCTGACGTGACTTGCTGATGGGATCCCCGAACATCGGATAGAGGAGCTGTCCCTTCCAGGCGAGCGGGTTGGCCGCGGTGTTCTTGCCCTTTGGGGCCGTCTCGCTGCGGGCAACGAGGATCAGGTCACCGACGATCGGGCGCGCGCCTTCCGGCACGTCGATCACCGAGCGCGCCACGCTCGTTCGCCCGCCCTCGTCGTCGCGGACCACCCACTCGACGGTGTGTGAGCCCGAGGGCAGATCCGGCGCCGCGAAGTACAGGATCTGCTTCGTCTTCGCGTCGGCGAGCTTCGCCAGGTCGCCGGCCAGGTTGTAGTGCTCGCTCCGCGTGGTAAGGACCTCGCCGGTCTTCGACTTCACCTGCGTGACGATCGTCATCTGACCCGAGTAGCGCGCTGCCGCGGCGTCCTCGGTGTAGGTGAGCATCGAGGCATCGATAGCCGCGACGAGCGACACCACGCCGGGTTGTCCCGGCATCGGCGTGCTCATCGCGCGCAACCGGAATGGGAACGCGATCGGTGAAGGCTTCTGCGAAAGCGCCGCCAGCGCCGGCGCTTCGTAGTCGCGTGACGTCAGCAGGCTGACTGCCGTGGTGGCAACGTACCCCGGACGGGCTCGGACAGTGACGCCGGGCCGGTGGACCTTCACGCTGATCGAGCGGTACGAGTTGTCGAGCGCCGGGTTGCTCGACGAGTACGCGAGCATGTAGTAGTAGCGGCGATCCTCGTTCACCTTCTGGAATGCGCCGGTCAGGTTGTTCGTGTTGCTGATGTACTGGCCACCGGTGGAGCTCGCAAGCTCCGCGAGGCCATGCGTGGAACCGCCGAGCAGGGTCTCGAGTCGTCCTTCCATGCCGTCCCGGGATTGACCAACAGAATACTCGTCGCCGAATTGCGGCCTGATCTTCCTGCCCATTTCGGCCTGCTGGCTTTGCACGCGCAGGCCCATCGCGTCGAAGGTGTAGAACGCGACGTTGTGGCGATTCGCTTCGTTCTGCAGGCGATGCCACCGATCGATCGATCCGTTGGTGATCGAGAGCCCCTCTGAAAACAGCACGACGGTCTTGCGGCCCGCAAGCGGCGCCAACAGGCGGACGAGGCCGCGGAGCGAGTCGGTGCCGGCGTTGGCCTGCACTTCCTTGTCGATGTAGTTCTGCCCGGCGTCCAGCGCCGCGAGCATCGCCGCGAACGCCGCGTCGGCGTTGCCCGTGCCCGCATCGGCGCCGGTGGCCGGCGTTGATGCAGCCGTCGGCGTGCCCGATTCCTCGGCGCCCGCGGTCGGCGAGGTCTCGGGCCGTGGCGCCAGCGCGTTGACCAGTGCGCCCGTCATTCGGGAGGTGCCCGGCTTCGGATGCTCGAGCGCGAGCTGGAACCCCTCGTTGAGTGCGGCGGTGTTGTTCGTGAACGGCACGATCCGCCGCAGCGAGTGATCGATCGCGAACACGCCCGCGTAGTCGCCCGGCTTCATGTCGTCGAGCAGCGAGCGCGCCGCTTTCCACGCCGCGAAGCGCGATTCCTCGGAGAGCCAGTCGAACACCAGCGCAACGACGGTCTGGCCGCTGGTTGGGGGCGTGTCAGGTGCGTTGGGGGCGTTGGGGACGTTGGGGGCATTGGGGACGTTGGGGGCGTTGGGGGCGTTGGGGGCGTTGGGCGACGCGGTTACCGCGCTCACCGCGTCAAGGCTGATCAACTTCTGTCGGACGCCGTCCTCGAACACGTCGAAGTCGGCGGCGGTGAGCCCCAGGACCGGCGCACCCTTCTTGTCGCGAACGACGACGTCCACGAGGATGGCGGCGGTCTGCGAGGTGAACTTCGGCGCGTCCTTCCTCTGCCCCGCCTGAGGCGCGGCGGGTGCCGCAGCGGCCACGAGCCAGAGCGCGACGACAAGAGAAAGAGGACGGCGAGACATGAGCTTCAAGAATACTGTTCTGCAGTGTGGAGCGCGTGACAGGCCCGTAGCCTGTAGCCCGGAGCCCTTAGCCCGTTGTCAGTCCACAATCGTGAGCGGTGCCATCCGCGTGCGCGCGTCGGGGCCCGTGCCAATCGTCAACTGCAGCTGGTACTTTCCTGCCGGCACCTGTGCAAGCGGCATGCGGCCGACGGCGAACAGCCGTCCCGTGGCATCGGCGATGCCGAGCGCACCGAGCGTCTTGGTCGCGATCACCTGCCCATCCGCCACGAGGCCGAGCGTCGCCAGCGGCGCCAGCTGGTTGGGCTCAAGCGACAGCGGGACTGCGAACGTGATCTCCTCCCGCTCGCTGCGATGGATCACCGGCTGCAGCACAGGCTTGAGCAGCATGCCGCCGACAACCATTGGATTGCCCTTCACCTGGTTCGCCAGCTCGTCGGACTCGATCTTCTCGGCGTGGTCGATGATCAGGAGGTTGCCGACGGCCGGCGACGTGGCCGGATGAACCGTCAGCGGCGCGCTGGCGACGCTCGCCCGCTCACCAACGCTGTCGTACACCGCGGCATCCACGCGATACGTGCCGGGCACAAGCTCCGGGAACCTGGTGAACGTCAACTGCTTCGCTCTCGTCGTCTCGATGTCGGCGTACTCGCCTCGCAGGCGGTACTGCTGACTGAGTTTTTGGATGGCGACGCCCTTATCGTCCTGAATGCGAAGCACGACGACTGCTCCGCCCGCGAAAGTGTTCGCCTGCTGGTTGGCGAGCAGTGCCAGGCCGCGGCCCGGGATGGAGACGTTGATGACGGTGCGTCCCGGATGTCCGGGCTCGGGCACGTGCGCCGGCACGAGCTGGACGTCGAAGGTGGACGGCGGCACGGGCTCGTTCAGCGCGCTGAGCGCCGGCGCCTCGAAATCGTTCACGGGGCCGGCATCGCCCATCGGCGACGCGACGTAGCCGGTGCGGTTACGCACGTACATGCCGGCCTTCTTCACCTTCACCGAGATGCGACGGAACTTGCCGTCGAGCGTCGGGTTCGTCGACGAGTAACTGAGCAGGTAGTAGTTGCGGCGGTCCTCGTTGATGCGGCCGATCCCGTTCTCGAGATCATTGGTGTTGTTGATCAGCAACCCGCCGGTCTGCTCCGCGAGAATTCCGAGCGACACGGCCGGGTCCTGCTTGAGCGTGCGCTCGTTGTCTTCGAGCGACTGGAGGTAATGCTCGCCGCGTGGCACGTCGCCGACGCCCTGCGCGCCGTACTGCGTGATGGCGTACGACGTGGACTGCTGATCGCTGTGCACGCGGAGACCGGCGGCGTCCACCGTGTAAAGGGTGACGTTGGAACGGTTCGCCGTGTAGATGATGGAGCGGTACTTCGGCTCGACGGATGGCGGAATGGTCAGGCCTTCGCAGAAGTAGATGACGGCCTTGCGGCCGGGCACCCGGCTCATCGAGTCCACCAGCGCCAGCAAGGAATCGATCGAGGCGTGGCCCTGCATCTCGTAGAGCATGTCGCGGTAACTGTTCTCCATGCGGAGAATCATTGCTGCCACGGCGCGCAGCGCGGGATCATTGATCATGGCGAGCGGGTCGGTGCCGGGCTCCTGCCCTGCGAAGCGGCCTTGGTCTTCAGCGCTCGCGACAAACGGCGTCTCCGGCGTCACGGTGATTTGTTCCGCCATCGTCCGCTCGTGGGCAAGCTGCGTCGTCGCGGCGTTCGCCGCCTGTTCGACGGCCGCCGACAGCTTGACCGGATCCGTCGTGTACGGCACGAGCGTCCTCAATGCCTGATCGACAATGAAGACGCCGGCGAGCTCGTCGGCCTGCTTGTTCTGGACGAACCGCTTGGCGGCGCGATACGCGAGCATCCGTCCTTCCGGCGAAAGCCGATCGAAGGCGATGGCGGTGACCGACGGTCCGCGCGCGCTCGCGCGCGACGCCCGATTCTGGCCGCCGAGCCCGAGCTCCGCCGCGGCATCCTCCGCGGTGGCATTCGGGTTGGGCACGTGGCGATCGAACGTGAGAATCGTCTGCGGGACGTCGTCCTCGAAGATCTCGAAGTCGGACTGCGCCAGCGTCGTGACGGGCCGGCCCTTCTTGTCCACGACGGTGACGTCGACGACGACAGCTTCCGTGCGGGCGCCGAAGCGAGCGGACTGGTCAGGTTTCGCCTGCGCGGCCGGGTGCCCCGCGAGCCCCAGCACGACGAGGGGCACGAGCAGCAGGAACAGTGGGAGAAAGACGCGGGATTTCATAGGCCCGACAGCCGAGTCGGGCAGGCGTTGGCGTACGGGACGTTAGCGCACTGCGCCGGGGGAGTGCAAGAGACTGAGACAGGTCCCATGGACCTCCATCAGTCGACCACCGTCAGGGGCGCGGTTCTGATGCGCGCGTCGATGCCGGACCCGATCGTGATCTGGAGCCGGTACTTGCCCGGCGGGATCTTGGCAAGCGGCACGCGACCGATCGCGAGGAGCCGTCCGGAGTCTTCAGCCTTACCGAGGGGCAGCGACACGCTGGCGAGCGTTTCGCCCTTCGAGGTGAGCAGGCTCAGCGACGCTTCTGGCGGAGCGGTTCCCGGCGGGAGGACCATCGGTACGACGAAGTTCACGTCGGGCTGCAGGCCGCGGTTCACGCCGGCGTCGTACTCCGGGTACAGCAGCATGCGATCCTTCGAGATCAGCGGGTTGCCGGGATCCACGGGCTGATCGGGCGCCAGCTTGTCGGCGCGCTTGATGATCATCAGGTCGCCGACCACCGGTATCGTCGCCGAGGGCGCTTCGAAGGTGGACTTGAACACGCTGGCCTGCTTGCCGGCCTCGTCGTACACCGACACCTCCAGCCGATAGCTGCCGGGCGCAAGATCGAACATGCGCGAGAAGCGGATCGGTTTCGCCAGCACGTTCTTGGCGTCGGACATCAGACCGTGCATCGGGAACTCCTGGCTCCCGGAGGCCACGACCTTACCGGCCGCGTCGAGGAAGCGGACGTAGACGAGGGCCCCGGCGGTGAAGATGCCCGTCTTCGCGTTGATCGCAGGCGAAAGGCCGCCGCCAAGGATGGTCACGTAGACCCCGGCGATCCCCGGATGATCCGGCATCGGCGCACTGACCGGATACACTTCGAGAGGAAACGCCGACGCCGCCGGCACCTTGGCAAGCGCCTCGATTGCCGCCTTTTCGTGCGGCGACGTCTGCGCCACTGCCGTCGTCGCAATTCCCAGCGCGATCAAGACGATCACAGTTCGTTGCATCAAGTCGCGCATTCCTCCTTCGTCCTTCGTCCTTCGTCCTTCGTCCTTCGTCCTTCGTCAGCGTATCCACGCCTTCCGAAACGCCTTCTGCGCGTCGGTCGCCGTGCCGCCCGCCGACTCCACAGAGACCACCTCGAGGTGCGGGTCTTCCTGCAATGTCACCACGGTGGTGCTTTCGACGCCGCGTCGCAGGAAACGGACGGGAATTTTGTCGCCCACCTTGTGTGCGGCGACGGCGTCAGCAAGCTGCTGAGTACTCGACACCGCCACTTCTCCCACCGAGAGGATCTCGTCGTCCTGATCGAGGCCCGCGTCGTAGGCGGCCTGGCCGATGAGAGTCGGTCCGCTGATTCGCACCCTGTTGCCGGTGGTCTCGAGATCCGCCGTGCCGATGGACGCGCGGCCAGGATTGGCCTTACGCATTTTGAAGCCAGCCTGCGCGAACAACTTCTCGTAGTCCATGTGCTCGCGGCCCTGCACGTACTTCGACATCAGCTCGTCGGCGAACGCGGCGTCGGTGACTTCCGCGAGCCGGGCGCGGATGTCCGCCGGCGTGTACGGGTGATCGACGTAACCCACGAGCTTTCCACCCGGCTTGCCGTGCGTTCGCCACATCGCGCGCATGAAGTCGTCGAGGGTGACCCGCCCGCTCGTGTGCTCGCGAATCGCCAGGTCGAAACCCAGGCCGATCGCGGCGCCGAACGTGTAGTAGGAGAAGAACGTGTTCTCCCAGTTCGTGCGATCGATCGATCGGGCCGCATCGACCAGGGGCGCCAGCCGACTCATGTCCTCGGCGGACCGGAACCTCGAGGACGGGCTCTCCAGGACGGGCGCGACGATGTTCGAGAGGCTGCGGGCGAAGTCGTCGACGGAGGAGAGTCCGGCACGCGCCATGATGAGCCCGTTGTAGTAGCTGGTGACGCCTTCGGCGAGCCACAGCTCGCCGGACATGTTCGCGCGGTCGAAATCGAACGGCTCGAGCGTCTTCGGCCGGATACGCTCGACGTTCCAGCAATGGAAGAACTCGTGCGCTGCGGTGTCGAGGAGCCTGATGCGGCCGCTCGCCAGCGAGAGGCGGCTCGTCATCACCGTGCTGTTCCGGTGCTCCATGCCGTCGCCGTTGGCCCACGGCAGGTAGTCGGCGAGAAACGTGTACGTGCCGTTCTCGTACTGTGGCAGCTCGCCGTAGACGGCGCGCTCGGCTTCCACGATTGCCTTGATGCCGGCGGCAAAGTCATCGGCCTCCGCGTCGCTGCCGGTGTGGTGGAGCGCGATACGCATGTGCGCCGACGCGCCCGATCCGTCGGCGTTGAACGGCTCGTCGAAACTCCGCCAGGCGACGGGACCGAACTCGGCGGGGCTGTCCATCAGGAACTGGAGGTTCGGAGCGGTAAAGACGAGCGGATCGCCGGTCGGAAAGAGCTGCGTCGCGACGGACCAGTTCGGGCCGGCCGCCGGACGCACGAACGTGACGCGGACGGGACGTAGCTCGAGGCCCGCCATCCACATCAGGCTGGCGGGCATGTTCAGGTGCGCATGCGTCGTGTCGATCGCCACGTAGGTGCCGTCGACGCGGTCGCCGAAAACGCGGTACGAGACACGCAGGCTGCCGTGATGGCCGGCGACGGTCCACTGCGAGGGCGTGATGGGCGAAGCCGGCAGCGCGCGCCCGCCGGCGTCGGCGGCCTTCAGGTCGTACACGTTCTTCGTGAACTCGTGCAGGGCGTAGCGGCCCGGCGAGCTGCGGCTCATGTGAAGTTCGGCCACGCCGTCGGGAAGGCCGGAGAAACTCGCCTCGACGAGCATCCAGTGGTGCTCTGGCTCGGGCATCGAGATGCGGTACTGCACTTCCTGCGCGCGTGCGGCAGGGGCGATGAGCAGCGCCAGCGCCGTGAAGACGATGGAGAGCCCTGCCGACCGATCCGTCATCCTGACGATGGTACCACGTGTGATAATTGAGGGATGGCCCTGCTCTCTCCGTCCGATCAGCAGACGCTGCGCGAGATGT
>Ga0310810_10007398_pt1 | contig 12520 bp, 14 predicted proteins | sample NCmetagenome_FD_207641 | JGI IMG/M metagenome (GOLD analysis project Ga0310810, IMG submission 207641) | Soil microbial communities from experimental microcosm in Duke University, North Carolina, United States - NC | ecosystem: Engineered > Artificial ecosystem > Soil microcosm > Unclassified ... | reverse complement strand
CACGCCCGAGCAGCTCGGCGCGATCATGAAGGCGGACATCGACAAGTGGACGGCGGTGGCGAAGAGCGCCGGCGTCAAGGCCGATTGAAAAACCCCCAAGGAGAAGCGAAATGAGCGTGACCCGTCATGAGCCCGGACCGATCCTCAGCCTCGCCGTCGAGCACGGACAGACCGTCTATCTCGCCGGAATCGTCGCCAAGGACCTGAAGCAGGACGTCAAGGGCCAGACCCGCGAGGTGCTGGGCGAGATCGACCGCCTTCTCGCCAAGTGCGGCTCCAGCAAGTCGAAGATCCTTGCCGCGACCATCTGGGTGACCGACATCCGCAACCGCGCGCCGATGAACGAGGTCTATCTCGAATGGGTGGACAAGAAGAACCTGCCCGCGCGCGCCTGCGTCGAGGCGGCGCTCGCCGATCCCAACGCGCTCGTCGAAATCATGGTGGTCGCGGCGAAGTAGCAGTTACTGCTTGGGCGCAACGGCAGCGCCCTGCAGCACCTGCATCGCCTCGCGCACGAGCGGCTCCTGGCGGCTGTGGGTCAGGATCGTGAAGCCGAGCGCGATGCCGTTCGTCATCAGCATGCCCTGGCGCAGGTACTTGAACTCGCCCGGCGCGGGATCCTTGTCGGTCGCGTCGAAGTAGTAGCCCGCGCCCGATTTGCCGGCGAACTCGACGATCGGGATGCTCTTCTCGACGGCCTGCTCGCGGATCGGCTTGAGCGCGTTCTCGACATACTGCCGCACCAGCTCCTTCGTGATCGGCGGCGTGTCGGAGCGCGCCGGCCAGATCGGCGTCATCATCACCTGCGGCGGCTTGCCCGCGGCAAGCGTGTAGGAGATCGTCGGCGCCCGCGTCTGGTCGTCCTGCTTCAGCTCGTCGATCCAGTTTGCGGGCACCGTGACCACCAGCGTACCGCGACCGGGCAGCGGGTATTTCTTCTCCGCCTTGCCCTGGGCATTCGCGCCGCAAAAGGCAAGCGCCATGAGGAGACCGGCGCCGATCCGCGCCAGGGTCATCGCTTGTCCTTCTCGAGCAGCGGCACGAAGTCGTATTCGCCGAGCCCCTGCAGGACGAGGAAGGTCGCCGAGCTCTCGCCGCCGTTGGTGACGAGGTGCGGGCGGCGCGCCGGCACGGCGTAGGACTCGCCGGCCGCGAGGCGCACATCCTCCTTCGGGTTCTGCAGGAAGATCCGCAGGCTCCCGGCGATGACGTAGAACGTGTCGACGACGTTGCTGTGGTAGTGCCAGGGCACCTTCTGCGTTTTCGAGATCTGCAGCTCGGTGATGCGGAAGCCGGGGCGTGCCGCATGCTCGGCGCGGCGCTCGACTTCGTAGAGCGGGCTTGCGTCCTTGACTGCGCTCATGGCGGCTCCTTCCGGCGCCATTATGCATCCTCCTTTTGCCGGCCTCCGCGCATGAGCTCCTGCCGGGCGGCATTCGCGAGGGCCTGGTAGCGGGCATGAAAGCGCTTGAGCTCCTCTTCCTCGAGCTCCTCCAGGTCGATCAGCGCGTTGCTCGCGCCCTGGGTGGCACGGATCAGCTCGTCGAGCTTCACCTGCATCGCCTCGGTATCGCGGGTCTGCGTGTTCTGGATGAGGAAGACCATGAGGAAAGTCACGATCGTGGTGCTCGTATTGATGACGAGCTGCCAGGTGTCGCTGTAGCCGAAAAGCGGCCCGCTCATCCCCCAGGCGAGGACGATCAGCAGGGACAGGATGAACGCGCCCGGGCGGGCGGTGAGACGGGCTGCGGTCTTGGCGTAGCGCGAGTAAAGGTCGGCGGTGGGCATGGATCTCTCCTTACAGGGATGGACCCGGCGCCGGCGCGGAAAATTCCCTACTCGTAGAGGTGGATCACCCCGTCGAGGCCCGAATAGTCGAGGGCGTGCGTGGCGCTCGCGCGCACGAGCGGCTTGGCGTGGAAGGCGACGGAGACGCCCGCCTCGGCCATCATCTTCAGGTCGTTGGCACCGTCGCCGATGGCGAGGGTTTCTCCGCGACCGGCGCCGAGCCGCCCGGCCATCTGGCGAAAGCGCGCCGCCTTCGCCTCGGCGTCGACGATGCGGCCAAGGACGCGGCCGGTGAGCCGTCCGCCCTCGACCTCGAGCACATTGGCGATCGTCTCGTCCAGGCCGAGGCGCTCGCGCAGGCGCTCGGCGAAAAAAGCGAATCCGCCCGAGACGAGAAGCAGCTTGACGCCGTGGCGATGGCACTGCTCGATCAGCTTCTCGGCGCCCGGCGCGAGCCGCAGGCGCTCGTCGTAGGCGTCCTCGAGCGCGCCTTCCTCGAGGCCGGCGAGGAGCGCCACGCGCCGGCGCAGGCTTTCGGCATAGTCGATCTCGCCGCGCATCGCCTGCTCGGTGATGGCGGCGATCTCCGCCTTCCTGCCCATGAACGCGCCGAGCTCGTCGATGCACTCGATCGTGATGAGGGTGGAATCCATGTCCATGGCGAGGAGCTTCAGGCGATCGAAGCGCCGCCCCGCCGGGACCCAGGCGTGATCGAGCCGCCGCGACTCGCACCAGGCAGCGAGGTTGTGGGTTGGGTTTGCTGCAGAAAAACGGAATGCATGCGCGGCGAGGGCCTCGCAGGCGGAGGCGCGCGTCATCGCCGCCAGCTCGGCCGCCTGCGCCGGCGTCGCGTCGGGACCCTGGAGGACCAGGTTCACTTCTTCGCGGGCGTCGCCGCGGGCTTGGGCTTCGCGTTGGCGCGGTCGCGCCAGGCCTGCCCCTGCGCGGGATCGTTCGGCACGCCGAGGCCAAGGTCGTAGGCGCGCGCGAGCTCGAGCATCGCGAGGCGGTTGCCGCGCTCGGCCGCCCGGCGGAACCACTGGAAGGCGGCTTCCAGGTCGCGCGCGGTGCCGATGCCCTTCTGCAGCATCACGGCGAGAAAGAACTGCGCGCCGTCGTGGTCCTGGGCGGCGGCGGCGCGGAACCACTTGACCGCTTCGGAGGCGTCGCGCCGGACGCCTTCGCCGTCGAGGTACATGCGCGCGAGCTGCGCCTGCGCGCGCGCGACGCCGGCTTCGGCGGCGGGCTTGAGCAGCGTGGCCATCTCGGCCATGTCCTGCGGCACGCCGAGGCCCATGCCGTACATGAGGGCGAGGTTGGTCTGCGCGGTCGGGTTGCCCTGGTCGGCCGCGAGGCGGTACAGGCGCGCCGCCTCGACGTAATTCTTGATGGCGCCGCGGCCGTCGAAGTGCATGGCGGCGAGGTTGTTCTGCGCGTTGGCGTTGCCGCCTTCGGCCGCGCGCTCGTACCACTGGCGCGCGCCCTCCAAGTCCTGCAGCGGTGGCTTCGCGTTCTCGAGCACCGTGGCAAGCGTGTACTGCGCCTCGATGTCGCCGGTCGTGGCGAGCGGCTTGAGGGACTCGATCGCCTGCTTGACGTCGCCGCGCTCCAGCGCCCCCAGCGCGGGAACGAGGCGCTCGTTTTGCGCATGGCAGAAAGAAGAAGCGAATAGGAGAACAAAGGCGAAAACGGTCCTCATGCCGCTAAAGTCCCCAACAATTCCTTCGCGGCCTGCACGCGAAGCGGCCATTCAGGCATCTTCGCCTCGAGGCGCAGCCGGTCGGCGCCCGCCATGCGAAGGTTCTTGCGCCTCTGCACGAGGCGGATCACCTTGGCGGGGTCGACGGCCGCGTCCTTGACGAAGTGCAGGTGCAGCGCCTCGTGGGTCGCGTCCACGCGGGTGACCCCGAGCGGCTGCGCGAGCAGGCGCAGCTCGTGCGACTCGATGAGCGCGCGCGCGGCATCGGGCAGCTCGCCGAAGCGGTCCACGAGCTCCTCGCGCATCGCGTCGAGCTCCTCGCGCGTCTTGCAGTTGGCCAGGCGCTTGTAGAGCGTGAGGCGCTCGTGCACGTCGCTGCAGTAGGTCTGCGGCAGCAGCGCCGGAGCGTGCAGGTTGATCTCGGCGGCCGGATCGAGCGGCTGGTCCAGGTCGATCGCCTTGCCGCTTCTGAGCGCGCGCACCGCGCGCTCGAGCATGCGCGTGTAGAGGTCGAAGCCCACCTCCTGGATCTGGCCCGACTGCGACTCGCCGAGCACCTCGCCCGCGCCGCGGATCTCGAGGTCGTGCATGGCGAGATAGAAGCCCGAGCCGAGCTCCTCCATCATCTGGATCGCTTCGAGCCGCTTCTTGGCCTGGCCGCCGAGCGTCTCCAGGTCGGGGACCATGAGGTAGGCATAGGCCTGGTGGTGCGAGCGGCCGACGCGCCCGCGCAGCTGGTGCAGCTGCGCGAGGCCGAAGCGGTCGGCGCGGTGGATGACGATGGTGTTGGCGGTCGGGATGTCGATGCCGGTCTCGATGATGGTCGAGCAAAGCAGCACATTGTGGCGCTGCTGGGTGAACTCGCGCATGACGCGCTCGAGCTCCCGCTCGCGCATCTGGCCGTGCGCCACCGCGATCCGCGCCTCGGGCAGCAGGCGCGAGAGGCGGTCGTGCGCGTGCTCGATCGTGTCGACCTCGTTGTGCAGGTAGTAGACCTGGCCGCCCCGGCGCAGCTCGCGCAGCACGGCCTCCCGGATGAGGCCCTCGGACTGCGTGGCGACGAAGGTCTTGATGGCGAGGCGCCGCTGCGGCGCGGTCGCGATCACCGAGAAGTCGCGCAGCCCCTCGAGGGAGAGCGCGAGCGTGCGCGGGATCGGCGTGGCGGTGAGCGTGAGCACGTCCACTTCCGCGCGCAGCTTCTTCAGCGCCTCCTTCTGCCGCACCCCGAAGCGGTGCTCCTCGTCGATGACGACGAGGCCGAGGCGCGCGAACTTGATGTCGCGCGAGAGCAGCCTGTGGGTTCCGATCACGATATCGAGCTCGCCCGACTGAAGCTTTTCCAGCACTTCTTTCGCTTCCTTCGCGCTTCGGAATCTCGAAAGCTCCGCGATCCGGATCGGCCAGTCCGCGAACCGGTCGGTAAAGGTCTGGAAGTGCTGCTCGACCAGGAGCGTCGTGGGGCAGAGGAGCGCCACCTGCCGCTTGTCGGCGATGGCGACGAAGGCGGCGCGCAGCGCGACCTCGGTCTTGCCGAAGCCGACGTCGCCGCAGATGAGGCGGTCCATGGGCTTGCCCGAGGCCATGTCGGCGGTGACGGCCTGGATCGCCGCCTGCTGGTCGGCCGTCTCCTCGAAGCCGAAGCCGTCGGCGAAGGCCTCGAGGTCGTGCTGCTTGTACTGGAACGGGTGGCCTTTTCGCGCGGCGCGCCTGGCGTAGAGCGCGAGGAGCTCGGCGGCCGTATCGCGCACCTGCTTCGCCGCCCGGGTGCGCGCCTTGTCCCACTGGCCGCTGCCCAGCTTGTGCAGCGGCGCTTCCTCGGGCTGGGCGCCCGAGTAGCGCGAGATCACTTCGAGCTGCGAGACCGGAACGTAGAGCTTGTCGCCCGCCTCGTATTCGAGCAGCAGGAATTCCGTCGCGCCTTCGCCCAGGTCGAGGTTGACCAGGCCGCCGTAGCGTCCGATGCCGTGCTGGGCGTGCACGACCGGGTCGCCGACGCGCAGCTCGGAGAGGTCGCGCAACATGCCTTCGACCGAGGTCTGCGCCTGCTTGCCGCGCCCGCGCCGCAGCGCGGTCCCGGCGTAGAGCTCGGCTTCGGTGACGACCGCCCAGCCCTCGGCGGGAACGATGAAGCCGTTGGCGAGAGGCGAAGCGGCTATCGCAAGCTTTTCCGTTCCGGAAACAAACTCCTCAAAACTCGAGGACGGTTGTGGCGCAAATCCGTATTCCTTGAAATAGGACAGCATCGTCTCGCGCCTTCCCGCCGACTCCGCGGCGATGAGGACGCGCAGCCCCGAAGAAGCGGCGAAGGCCTTGAGCGCGGCGAGCGGGTCGGCGGCGCGCCGGTCGACCGCAAGCGTCGGCAGCGCCGTCGTCACGAGCGGCGAATCGGCGTCCTCTTCCGGCGCCTCGACGAGGTCGACGCGCGAGAAGGCCTTGGCGCGCGTGTAGAACTCCTCAGCCGGGAGGAAGAGCTGCGCGGGCGGCAGCAACGGGCGGTCCGGATCGCCGCCCATCATCTTGTGGCGCGACTGCGCGTCCAGCCAGAAGGCCTGCGTCGCGCCCGGCACGTCGCGATGCAGGACGAGCGTGGTTTCGGCGGGCAGGTAGTCGAAGAGCGTGGCGAGCGCATCGAAGAAGAGCGGCAGGTAGTACTCGACGCCCGCCGCCGGCACGCCGCTCGAGACATCCTTGTAGAGACGGCGCTTGGACGGATCGCCCTCGAAGAGCTCGCGCCAGCGGCCGCGGAACTTGGCGCGCCCCGCGTCGTCGAGCGGAAACTCGCGCGCCGGCAGCATGCGGATGTCCTTCACCGCGTAGAGCGTGCGCTGCGTGTCGACGTCGAAGCACTTGAGCGTCTCGATCGTCTCGTCGTCGAGCTCGATGCGGTAGGGCACCGCGCTGCCCATCGGGTAGAGGTCGACGATGCCGCCGCGAAAGCAGAATTCGCCGGGCGCCACCACCTGCGTCACGCCGGTGTAGCCGGCGAGGGCAAGCTGCTTGCGCAAGGCGTCGGAGTCGAGGCGCTCGCCCTGGCGGATGAAGAAGGTATGCGCGGCGAGGTGCGCGGGCGGGCACAGGCGCACGAGCGCGGTCGCCGCGGGCACGAGCACGATGTCGAACTCGCCGCGCAGGATCCGGTACAGCGTGGCAAGGCGCTCGGAGACGAGGTCGTGGTGCGGCGAGAAGCTGTCGTAAGGCAGCGTTTCCCAGTCCGGCAGCAGGCAGACGCGCAGCGACGGCGCAAGCCAGGCGACCTCCTCGAGCAGGCGCGCGCTGTCGGTGGCCGAGGCGCTCACCACCGCGAGCGGACGCGCGCCGGGCGCCAGCCGCGCCAGCGCGAGCGCGTCGGCGGAGCCTGCAAGGCCGCCGTAGCGTCTGCGTCGGGGAAGCGAATCGCGATGCATGACAGGAAAAACCTGCCATGACATTATACGGCGCTGAAAACACGAAAGTTTTCGAATTGGCCTGTCATGCGCTGATTCCCGCCGCGGGAGCGGGCACGAGGTTGGGCGGCACGAATTCCGGGGAAGCACCGAAGCAGTACCTGGCGCTCGCCGGGAAGCCGATGCTCTGGCACGCGGTCAGGGCGCTGTGCGTGGCGCCGGTCGAGAGCGTGTTCGTGGTGCTCGCGCCCGGCGACGAGCAGTTCGGGCGCATCGAGTGGGGCGTGCTCGGCGAGCGGATTGAGCCGCTTTATTGCGGCGGAGAATCGCGCCGTGATTCGGTCTACAACGGCATGGTGGCGGCGATGGCGGCAGTGGAAGCGGATGACTGGATGCTGGTGCACGACGCGGCGCGTCCGTGCGTGCCGCCGCAGGATGTGCAGCGCCTGATTTCGGAGACGGGGTCGGACCGGATCGGCGGCGTCCTCGCGCTGCCGGTCGCCGACACGGTGAAGCGGGTCGGCAAGGACGAGGGCGGCCTGCAGCGCATCTCCGGCACCGAGGACCGCTCGCAGCTCTGGCTTGCGCAGACGCCGCAGATGTTTCGCTGCGGGCTGCTGTTGCAGGCGCTGAAAGGCGCCAAGTCCGCGGTCACCGACGAGGCCTCGGCGGTCGAGCAGATGGGACTGCGGCCGCGCCTGGTGCTCGGCTCGCGCGAGAACATCAAGGTGACCTACCCCGAAGATCTTTCGATCGCCGAAGCGATCCTGTCCAGAAGATGAGAATCGGCCAGGGCTTCGATGTGCACGCGCTCGTCGCCGGCCGCCGGCTGGTGATGGGCGGCGTCGAGATTCCGCACGCCAAGGGCCTCGCCGGCCATTCGGACGCCGACGTGCTGCTGCACGCAATCTGCGACGCGCTCCTCGGCGCGGCGGCGCTCGGGGACATCGGCATGCACTTCCCGGACAGCGATCCGAAGTATTCCGACATCGACAGCCGCGAGCTGCTCAGGTCGGTGGCGAAGAAAGTGGGGCTTGCCGGCTACCGGATCGTCAACGTCGATGCCACCATCATCGCCGAGGCGCCGCGCATGTCGCCGCACGTGCCCAAGATGATCGGCAACATCGCCGCCGACCTCGGGCTCAACCCTTCCCAGGTCAACCTCAAGGCGACGACGACCGAAGGCCTGGGCTATACGGGGCGGGGCGAAGGCATCGCCGCCCAGGCGATCGCGCTCCTCGACCGGCCGCCCCAGTCGGACGGAGTCTAGGACACAGGCATGTACTCGCCTCCCTACAACCAGCCTGAGAATCGCGCCGAAGTTGTCGCCTTCATGCGCGCCCACAACTTTCCCGCGCTCGTCACCGGGACGGGCGGCACGCTGCACGCTTCGCACCTGCCGGTCACGGTCCACGAGCAGGGCGGGCAAATCGTCGTCGACATGCACATGGCGAAGAACAATCCGCAGTGGAAGGAGTTCTTCGACGACGAGGTGCTCCTCATTTTCACCGGCCCGCACGCCTACATCTCGCCGCGATGGTACGAGGAAAAAGAGCGCGTGCCGACGTGGAACTACGCCGCCGTGCACGCGTACGGCATTCCCCGGATCCACGAGGCGCGAAAAGACAAGCATGCCTCGCAGCGCCGGCTGGTCGAGTCGCTCGACCCGCAGTGGCTGCCGAAATTCGACGCGCTACGCGAGGAGTACGTGACGAAGATGCTCGAGGGCATCGTCAACTTCTCCATCCCGGTCGCGAGGATCGAGGCGCGCTGGAAGCTCTCGCAGAACCGCAGCCGGCGCGAGATGGAGCTGATCGCGGCCGAGCTCGACAAGTCGCAGGACTCCGCCGAGCGCGCGCTCGCCGCGCTCACGCGCAAGCACTTCGTGGCCGACTAGATTGCGGCTCTTTTTCGCGCTCTGGCCGCCCCGCGACGCGGCCGAGGCGCTGCACGCCTGGGCAAGCGAGGTGCACCGCTCGAGCGGCGGCCGCGTCACGCGCCCGGAGACGATCCATCTGACGCTCGCGTTTCTCGGGGAGATTGAAGAAAAGCGTTTGCCGTTACTTCAGCAGGTCACGTTAAGCGGCAAAAGACACTCGCTTCCAGTCGATGCGGCCCGCTACTGGAAACACAATCAGATCGTCTGGGTGGGGCCTCGGGAGATGCCTCGTGAAATGCGGCGTCTTGTTGTTTCCTTGTCCGGATTCCTGGAGAAAAACGAATTCAGGCAGGAAAAGCGCGAATTCGCCGCTCACATCACGCTGATTCGGAAGGCGCGCGTTCCCAACCTGATCCCGGAACTACCCAAAGTTGCCTGGCCGGTCGACGAGGTGGTGTTGGTGCGCTCACGCCTTTCCGCGAAAGGCTCGAACTACGAGGTCGTGCAGCGCTATCCGCTCGACTGAGCGCTCAGTCGACCTCGATCGGCGGCGGGTTGCGCAGCGTCTGGTAGACGACGCAGTAGCGCTCGGTCAACTCGAGCAGCTTGGCGATCTGCTCGGGCGGCGCGTCGGTATCGAGGTCGAACATCAGGCGGATGGCGCGAAAGCCGACCGGCGCCGCCTTGTCGACGCCGAGCGTGCCGCGGAAATCGAGGTCGCCCTCGGCGTGGATGGTCGCGTCTCGCAGCGTGATGCCGAGCGCGGTGGCGACCGAGTTGAGCGTCACGCCCGCGCAGGCGACGAGCGCCTCGAGCAGCATGTCGCCCGAGCAGGCGGCGGTTCCGCTGCCGCCGGTGGCCGGGTGCAGGCCGGCGGCGACGAGCGCCTTGCCGGTCTCGACCTTGCAGGTGAGGCCTTCGCCGATGCGGCCTTGCGCGTGCAGCGTGATGTGCGCCGCCTCCGGCTCGCTGCGGTACTTGTCCTTGAAAGGCTTCTGCATTGCGCGCAGTTCTTCGGAATTCATCGTGTTCTCCTTCAGGCAAGGGTCATTCGGGCGACGAGGCCGCCGCCTTCGCGCGGCAGCAATTCCAGTTTCCCGCCGTGGGCGCGCGCGACGCGCTCCACGATCGCGAGCCCGAGGCCGGCGCCGCCCGCGCCGCTTCGGGCCTCGTCCATGCGCGTGAACGGGCGCTTCAGGCGCTCGGCATGCTCGGGCGGGATGCCGGGGCCGCGGTCCATGACCTCGATCACGGTGCGCTCGCCGCCGCGGCGCGTCGCGACCTCCAGCGGCTCGCGCGCGTAGCGTAGCGCGTTGTCGATGAGGTTCGCGACCGCGCGCCTGACGGCTTGCGGCGCGAAGCGCGAGGGGCGGGGCGCGCCGGCGCGAAAGACGATGTCCTTGTCGCGCCGGCGATAGCCTTCGACCACCTCAGCGACGAGCGCGTCGAGGTCGCCCTCGGCGAGCGGCTCGTCGTCGCCCCGCGCGAAATCGAGGAACTGGCCGATCACCGCGTCGATCTCGCCCACGTCCGCGCTCATCGCCTCGGCTGTCGCGGGGTCGGCGCCGCTCATCTCGAGCGCGAGGCGAAGGCGCGAGAGCGGCGTGCGCAGGTCGTGCGAGATGCCGGCCAGCACGAGCGCTCGCTCGCGCTCCATGGCGGAAAGATCGCCCGCCATCTTGTTGAAGGCGACCGACACCGTGCGCATCTCGCGCGGGCCGGTTTCGGCGAGCGGGGCGGGCGCCTGCCCGCGGCCGACCTCGCGCGCCGCCGAGGCGATCGCGGCAAGCGGCCGGCTGAGCGTCGAGGCGATGAGCCATGCGCCGGCCAGCGCGAGCGCGAGGAGACCGAGGCCGGCGGCGAGCCACTGAAGCCCGAAGCGCACCTCGAAGCGTTCGCGCGGCAGCATGACCCAGTATTCGTCGACGTCGATCGGAAAGCTCACCCAGAAACCCTCCACCTTGTCGCGCGCGTAGGCGAAGCGCGTCTGCGGGCCGAGCCGGTTCTTCACCTGGGCGATCACGAGGTCGAACAGCGGGTCATCGGGCAGCGGCTCGAGCGTCTCGCCCGCGGTCACCGGCGCAAGGCGAATGCCCTCGCTCTCGTTCAGCTCGATGAGCAGGTTGCGGCGCAGGATCGGGTCGGCGTTGACGAGCGCCGAGCGCGTCAGGTTGACGATGCTCACGGTCTGCTGCGCAAGCTCGCGCGCGCGCGGCTCGCGCTCGTAGAGGCGGTAGAGCTGGAAGGTGGCGGCGGCCGAGGCGAGGATCAGCAGCGCGATCAGCAGGAACGAGCGCGAAAAGAGGCTCAAAGCGGGCGGGCGCTATTGTCCGGGCTGCGGGTTGCCGTCGGGCACGAACACGTAGCCGAAGCCCCAGACGGTCTGGATGTAGCGCGGGTGCGAGTGGTCGTCCTCGACGATCTTGCGCAGGCGCGAGATCTGCACGTCGATCGATCGGTCGAAGACGCCGTACTCGCGGCCGCGCGCGAGCTCCATCAGCTTGTCGCGCGAGAGCGGGGTGCGCGGGTGCTGCACAAGCACCTTGAGCACCGAGAACTCGCCGGTCGTCAGGGCCACAGGCTTGCCGCTCTTCGCCAGGCTCCTCGTCGCGAGGTTGAACTCGAAAGCGCCGAAGCGGTGCACTTCCGTGTCGGCGGCCGGGGCGCCCGGCGGGCCGGCGGGCTGGCGCCGGCGCAGCACGGCGTTGACTCTCGCGACGAGCTCGCGCGGGTTGAAGGGCTTGGGCAGGTAGTCGTCCGCGCCCATCTCGAGGCCGACGATGCGATCGACGTCGTCGCCCTTGGCGGTGAGCATGATGATGGCGGGCGCCGAGCTGTGCGCGTTCCTGTCGGAGCGCAGGCGTCGGCAGATGGCGAGGCCGTCCTCGCCCGGCAGCATGAGATCGAGCACGACGAGGTCGTAGCGCTCGCGCGAGAGCTGCTTGTCCATGCCGGCGGCGTCGCCTACCGCGCGCGCCTCGAACCCCTGCTCGCTCAGGTAGCGCACCACAAGGTCCCGGTGGCGCTGGTCGTCGTCGACGATGAGGATGCGTTTTTTCAGCTCGGCCATGGTCAAAGCCTAACGAGGGAGAAGGGGGCGCGATGAAACAACGTGTTACCCCTCTCCGAAGTAGACACATATTGTTACAAATCGCATATGACCGCGCGCTCTCGGGACGTAACATGGGTCGCATGAGGAAGTTCCGGCTGCTTTTGCTCGGCTTGGCCACCGCCCTTGCGGCGGGGGGCGCGCTCGCCCAGCCGGGCGGCCGGCATGGGGGGCACGGGGGCGGAGGCGACCGCCACATGCAGCGGCAGATGCAGCGTCAGATGCCGCCGCCGGAGCGGCGCATGACCTGGGAAGACCGCCAGCGCCTGCGCGAGCAGGTCCAGAACGGCCAGATGACGCGCGACCAGGCCCGCCAGCAGTACCGCGAGGAGCGCGCGCGCCGGGACCTCGATCCGAACTGGCAGCAGCGCCGCGAGCAGATCAACCGGGACGTGATGGAAGCGAACCGGAACTGGAACCGCTAGCGGCCCGCCGTCCTTCCCGCGAACGCGGGAATCCGGGTTTTACTTTTTCCTGCCGAAGAGCGCCTCCGCGCGCTTCCTGATCTCCTCGGGCGAAACATCTTCCTTGTGGGTCGCGAGGTGCCAGAGGTGCCCGTACGGGTCCTCGAAGGTGCCCGAGCGGTCGCCGTAGAACTGGTCTTCGACCGCTCTTTTCTCCACGCCGCCCGCCTCGATCGCCTGCTTGAAGCGCGTGTCGAC
>Ga0310810_10007397_pt1 | contig 12521 bp, 16 predicted proteins | sample NCmetagenome_FD_207641 | JGI IMG/M metagenome (GOLD analysis project Ga0310810, IMG submission 207641) | Soil microbial communities from experimental microcosm in Duke University, North Carolina, United States - NC | ecosystem: Engineered > Artificial ecosystem > Soil microcosm > Unclassified ... | reverse complement strand
AGCCTTCACATCCGCGTCGGTAGGAGCATCGCGAAGGCTTCCACGGAGCGTGCGATTAGATGCAACAAGAGAGTTGATCTGTGCCTGAATCGCGGCCCGCTGGGCTTTGTGACCTTTGCCGGTCGGGATCGTTCCGAGCTTGTTTCGCAGTGCCTCGAGGCGATCCATGTTCGCACCGATCTGTGCTCGCAACTGCCCCCCCGACTCGGAGGGCTCCCGTGGATTTCCCGCGCCGCCAGCAGTCGCGCCGTCGCTATCGCTGATATGCCGGATCGTGAACCCAGGACGAAAGTTGTAACTCAGCCAACCCGCGCCGCCCCCAGGATTCTCGCGGCTCGTTCCCCAACCCCTCCCATTGAGAACTGCGAAGACATGCGTCGCGTTCGCAAAGACCTTCGTGTCCATCGGTTTGCCTGGGCCCGGAGACCCCCATGACGTGAAGCCGCCACTCACACGCGGCGGTGAAACACCGAGGATCGCCGACACGGCCCCCGAGCAGTCGAAACCGATGCCCGGGTCACGGCCGGTGCCGTTGTCCGGCACACCGGTCCGTGAGTGACCGCCACCCCACACGTACGGGTAGGCCTTTGCGTCGATCGAGTTCGCACGCTGTACGATGCCGCCCGCGCTCATCCCGCGTGCGCCCTCAGTGCCCCAACCACCATTCAGGCCCGCGAAGAACGTGGCGCCGTACTTTTGTACGACTGCCTTGCGAATGACAAACTCGCCGGGAGTAAGCATCCGCGGCTCGGTATCGCCATCGCCGCTGCCAGCGATGATGCCGCCTGCCGCCTTACCCCCGAATGTCACCTTGAACCGCGGGTGCAACGGATTCAGGCTGATATCGAAATGTGGGACGAGACTCCGCAGGCCGCGTCCGATAGCGGCGATGATGCTCTTCCCGGCATCGAACGCCTTGGACGCGAGCTTCTCAAGCGGAGAAAGGATCCTGCCCGCAAGTGACCCGGCGACCTCGGCAACCCTCGCGACACCGCCACCGATCGCGCCGACGATCGCCGAGACAGCACGGCTCCCCGCGCGCTTGAACACCCCAGGCAGACCGGCCAACCACTTACCGCTCCCAGTCACAACACCAAGCAGCAGGTTCGCGGTACGGGGCGCCAGGCGCTCCAGGCCGGCCAGAAAGCCCGTAGCCCCGTCCTCCGCGACCTTCCCCAGCGACGAGATGAGGAACTTGCCGAACGTCCCCAGCGCCCCGAGAACGGGCTTGCTAATGAAGTTGTAGAGCGCGCCGGCGCCGGGGATCTTCAGGATCTTCGCGATCGGGATCGCGATCGTCACTGTCGCAAAGATGTTGCCGAAGTTCTTGATCCAGAACGACGGCGAGAACAGCGCGCTGATTGCCTGCGCCGTCACCTTCAGCAGCCCAGATAGCAGCTTGCGGCCATCGACATGCGACAGCGCCGCACTGATTCCCCGCTCCGTCGACTTCGCGAAGTCACCGCTGAGCTTCACGGCACCGCTGATCCCCGCGCCGATCGTCTTGCCGATGCCCTTCCAATTCACCTGCTTGAACATGTCCTCGAGGGCGCCGCCGAGCTTCATGTTGTTCGACTTCAACCCGAACACGCCGCCGAACGCCTCCGTCAGAGCGGTCGCCGCGTTACGCCCACCGGCCTCCAGCGCCTTGAACTGGCCCGGAAAATCGTTGATGATCCCCGCCGTATGCAGCAGCGCCTTACGTAGCGGCTTCTCGAACTTCTCGAAGACCGTTATCCCGGCCGTCTCGATCGTGCCCGTCAGGTTCTCGAAAGCGCCCGACACGGTGTTGTTCATCGTGTCGGCCATCTTCTTGGCCGCGCCATCGGACTTCTCGTTGGCCTTCGACAGCTTGTCGAGCTTGCCAGCGCCCTTGTCCACAAGGACCGCCATGCCCGACAGTGCCTCAGTCCCGAAGATGTGAGCGAGCGCCGCGTTACGCGTCGACTTCGCCATACCGTCGCTGTGCTGCGCGACGATCCGAATCAGGTCTGGGAGAGGCTTCAGGCCCTTCGGGCCGTTCAGGTCACTCACGCGCAAGCCCAGACTGTGCAAGCCCTCTTCGACACTCTTTGTCGGCTTCGTGAGCCGCGTCAGCGCGCCACGCAGCGTCGTGCCCGCCTGCTCGCCCTTGATGCCGGCGTTGCCCATCAGCTCGACGGCGGCGATCATGTCCTCGAACGACTGCCCCGTCAGCTTCGCGACCGGGCCGATGTACTTAAGCGACAACTGCAGATCCTGCATCTCGACTGACGACGCGGCCACCGCCGTCGCGAGAACATCCGCAACATGCTTCGACTTCGAGCCCTCAAGGCCGAACCCGCGCAACGCGTTCGAGGAGATTTCCGCCGCGTCCGCGAGACTCACGCTCGACGCCGCGGCCAACGCCAGCGTGCCGGGCAGCACCTTCGACATCTCCGACGCCTTGAACCCCGCTGACCCGAGCTCGTACATCGCCTCAGCGGCCTGCCCGGCAGAGAACTTCGTGTCCTTACCGAGTTGCTTCGCGAGGTTCCCGAGGCCCGTGAACTGCGCGCCGGTCGCGCCCGTGACAGCCTGGACGCGCGCCATCTGCTGCTCGTAGTCCGCGCCGGCCTTCACAAGCGCGCCGATGCCGAGCCCTGCGCCGGCGAACGCACCGACGCTGAGATGACGCATCGCCGACCCGACACGCGCCATGCTCGAGCCCATACCGCGCTCGAACTTCGACGCGGACATCTCAGCGGATGCGAATGCCCGCTTGAGTTGCGATGAGTCGCCGCTGATGACGACGCGGAGCTCCTGCTTACGTGACGCCGCCATCGCGCATCACCTCCTCGTACTGGCGCACCGCCTGCTCAATCACCAGCAGGTCGCTCATACGCAGGTCATCCATATCCAGCAGCCGGACCCCGGCAACAGTCCACATCGCCGGCACCCAGCGCGAGCGAGCGTCTAGGAGGTCTTCGGCTTGGCGCCGGCCTTGGCCGCGCCCTTTGTAGGTGGGTCCTCGGCGGCGGCGAGCAGCTCGCCGGGCTTCATGTCGAGGGCATCCTCAACTGTGAAGGCGGGCGTGCCGCGCTGCTTGCACACGGTCACGAACGCAGCGATCAGGTCGTCGATCATCACGTCGTCGAAGTCGACATCCGGGTTGCCGTCGAGGTCACGGGCCAGTCGGCGAACTTCGCGACGCTCACGGAACGTGAGGTCGTCCATTGTGTAACGCTCGCCATCGACGGCGATGGTGAGTACCTGCTCGGCTTCGTCAGCCATTGCAGCCTGCCTTTCTCGGGGGTTAGGTGCTGCCCGGGGGTTCCGTTTGCCTAGCTTGCGCCCCCTCGGTACCGTGGGGGCATGAATCCGGCGCCGGGGTACGAAACAGCCACCCGCACCACATGGGAATATCGACTCTGGTCTCCCGGGATGCGAGCAGCGTTGAGCGACGACCGCCTACAAACGCAGCTCTCCGAGCTGGGCGCAGAAGGCTGGGAACTCGTCGCGATCGAGGGTCAGCAGTACTTCTTCAAGCGGCCTCGCTGACCCCTACTTCCAGCCGCGGCGCACGGCGAGAGCGTCAAAGCCGGCGGCGAGTGCTTTGCCGACCTCCTCCGCCTTGTCGTCCAGGGCGGAGGCGACGAACGCGGAACGCTTGATCGTGATCGGCACTCCGCGAGGCCTGATCGTTCCGCCGTACTCATGAACCTTCGCGTACGGCAGCGGGGACCGGACAATGCCCGAGTTGCCGCTTGTGGTAGCCCGGATGGAATCGGCAAGCGCGCCGGTGCGACGTGGCGCACGTTGCCTAGCGTCGGTCGCAACGAGCTGCGCCGCAGCCTTCGTGACGGCCTGAACAGCCTTCAGACCGTCACGGTCGGTAGCCCGCAGGCTCCTGCGCAGGTCACCGATACCGCCCACTACGACGGGGCCGGCCATCGCTAGACGGCCGTGACGCGCGTCTCGATGATGTCGAACTTGATGGGCGGGTTGGTACCGTCATCGAGAATCGAGAACGGAGCCTCGAACGACAGGACGTCCGGGCCCTGCACGGTCGGAGTCGTCCCCGTGAACTGCGCCTGAGCGATCGTGATCGTCAACTGGTACGGAATCGCCGTCCCCGCAAGGTTGCCCGTGTTCGATGTGAAGTCGAAGATGATCGGGACCTTCGTGCCGTTCTGAAACAGCGTGTACTGCGCCATGTCGTCGAACTCGTATCCGATGCTCCCCGAGCCCGGCGTGTAGTCGTTCAGGATCGGCTTGGCCTTCAGGGCCGTCGACCGCAGGCCGTACCGCTCCGTCGCGCGAGGCAGAGACAGATCGAGCCCCAGCGACTTCACGAGCGCGCCCGTCGTCGCGAGGTTCTGCACGATCCCGTTGACCGTGACCGTCGCCTCCTGGAAATGAAAGCCCTCAAGCGCGGTGGGGTACGACGCGACGGCAAGCGTCTGCGACGTGTCCTCATCCTGAGCGTCCATCGTCGTCGCGAACTTCAGCCAGTCATCGGTTGCGCACGACAGCGTGAACTGATTGACGACGCAGCCCGTGTAATCGAACGGGCGGACCGTCCCATCCGTAGACGGCTTGCCGACCTGAATCGTCGCGCTCTTCGTCGGATCCCCGGTCAGGTTGTGCGTCTGCTTGTACGCCGTCGTAGCAGCCTGCTGAACCGGCGTCACAGTGTTGCCGTGCAGCAGATCCACGATCGACCCGAAGTCCTTGTTCGGAACCTGGCCGTTCAGTGACACCTGCGCGTCGCGGGTCGTCAGAACCCGCCGGGTGCCCGACTGAAAGAACCGGCCGGCGCGCAACTGCCTCGACTCAAGGTACTTCTGCTGGCGGACGCCGCCCTCAGACTCGAACTCGTACCCGGTCGTCGGGACGACTCGTGTCCCGTACGTCGTTTCCTTCTTGAACATGACCTGCGCGGAGATTCCGCTCCCAGTCGCCACAGCTACTCACCATCCTTCGGCGCCTTGGGCGCAGTTGACTTCGTGACCTTCTCGAACATGTCCTGACCCTGCAGGCCCTTCGCGACATCCGCGTCGACCTCGAACGTGTCTCCCGGCTTGACGATGACTCGGGCCACGGGGATCTCCCGCTCGTCGTCGCCGACGTACTTGAACTCCGGCATGTGGCCCTCCTCGGGCGAGTTGACTTAGCTACGGCAGGCGAAGATGCGTCTCGACGAGCAACTGCGCGTCAAGCCAACCCCGGGAACCCTTCGGCTCCAACGTGGGGTGCGAATCCTGCTCAAACGACTTGACCTGAATGTTGCCCTGCAACAAGCCGCCAAGGTCCGGATCGCCACGCAACACGGTCTCCATGTCGCTGAAAATCTCCCAGCAACGCGTATCGGTATCGAGCTCCGACCCCGCCGCCTCAGCGACCCAGGTACGGATGAACAGATCGATGGTGTAGCTCTCGTGGCGCGTGAGCTTCCCGAGGGCCGCCCACTCCTGATCACCCCGGATGCGTCCCAGGTACAGCATCTGTGGGGCGACGTCGGACTCGCGGACCGGGCCCTTCGGCTGGACCTGCACACCGTTCATCTCGGTGGCGGCCCGGAGGAGCGCGATGATCCTTGCTTTCGCTTCCGCGGCGGTCGTCATATCAGCGGGATGTACGACGGCAGAGAACGACCCGTCGACACCGGCACCGACGTAACGACCTTCCGGGAGTACCGGTCCGCCATGTGCTCACAGCGGACCATCAGGAACGATCGCTCCGGGCTCTCGCCATCCATCGAGAACGCGTACGACGCCGCCGCCTTGCCGGCCTTCCAGCGCCACCCCTCAGCCGCAGCGAAGTTCAGGTCGTACGTCGGTGTCCAGCCTGCGTCCGTGGCGGCGAGGCCAACGCTGTCGGGGATCCGCGCGAGCTCGAGGAGAAGGTCGAGGTCCGCGTCGGAGAGCACGGGCTCCGTGTCGGCGCTCGTCATGTGCGCGAGCAGACCGCGAGCGGATGTCGCCGCGGCATCCAGAGGGGCGGGATCGACGTCGAGCGTGCCGCCCTGGACCTGGCCGGGGACCGTCGTCTCCCACTGATACGTGTAGATGCCGGCCTCGGGGAGCGCGATGTCCGCGTGGTAGGTGCCGGTCGAGTCGTGGACGATCGGGGCCGCGGGGCTTGTGGTTGTCGTGTCGACGCCGGCCGGGGAGCGGATCGTCAGCTTCAGCGTCGCGGGGTCGACGAGCGCGCCGGCGGCGTCCTTGACCAGGAGGCTCAGGCGGGCGGTGTCACCGCGGTCGTAGTCAGGCATTGGAGACCTCCAAATGGCCGGTCGATGTGGCGGTGGCGGTCACGGCGGCTGCGGTCGTCGCTGTCGCGGTAAGGGTGCCCCACACGGCCGGGGCGACGGGAACCACCGGGGCCCAGCCGCCGAGCAGCGTGAGCAGGCTCATACGGCTTGCCAGCGGGCGATAGAGCCCGCTTTAACGACGACGGCGGACCCGGCGACCTCGGACCGGAAGCGGGCTGTGACGGGCCCTGCGGTCGACCCGTTGCGCAGCACCCCAGCGATGCGGGCGAGCCTCGGCACGCTCGCCACGTCGACACCGGTACCGAGCGCCTCCGTGTTGTACGTGTTCGTGTGCCGGTCGATCTCGGTGGCCGCGCTGATCGGCACTTCGATCCGGCAGGCGAGCAGGGTGGGGGTGCCGGGGCCGTTGAGCGCCAAGGCGAGGCCGGTGGTGATCGCCACGGACGTGAACGCGACGAGGAACTCGAAGTCGTAGTCGGTGTTCGCGGCGGCGGTGAACGCGAGGCCGGTCACGTCGGCGAGGGTGACGGTGCTGTTGGTCACGTCGGCGGTGAGCTTCACGCGGTTCCAGCCGGGGATGCCTTGCGGGCCCGTTGCGCCCGTGGGACCGGTGGGGCCTGTGGCGCCGGTCGGTCCGGCTGGTCCCTGCGCGCCGGTCAAGCCGAGCCCGCCGGGAGGGCCTTGCGGCCCGGTGGGGCCCGTGGGACCTGCGGGGCCCTGAGGCCCGGTCGTGCCGGGGTCGCCCTTCGGTCCCTGCGGACCGGCCGGGCCGGTCGGACCTTGCGAGCCGGTGGGACCCGCTGGGCCGCGCTCCAACGGCATGAACGGCTGCGTGCTCGACTGCACCCACACGACACCATCGGAGAAGAACGTGTCCTGCCCCGCGGGCGCGTCGCTCGCCCAGTAGAACGTGTCCGGGTTCGCCGCCGCAGCGGGCCGGGTCGCGAGCGTGCCCTTCAGGAACGTGGTCATGGGATCGCCACCGCGAGCGTGTCGAGGTTCAGCACCGCGAGCGCCTCCTGGGGCTGCCACGCTGTCTCGCGGGCGTCGAAGATGTACGCGCGAGCCTGCAGGTTCGGCACGAACGTCGCCTGATCGGCTTTCGTCACGACGACGACCTCCCCGTCGAGTAGCCCCTGCTCCTGCAGCCTGGTTCTCAGCGCGGTCGCTTGGGCCGGGGTGAGCGTCCAGCCGCACCAGTACGCCCGGATCGTGTTCGACTGGTCCCCAGCGAGCCGCAGCGGGACGGTGAACGTGCGCTCCCCGCCCGCCACATCAACGAGCTTGGACGCGACGTTCGCCTTGTCCGCGAACGCCTGACGGACCACGAGGATCAGCCGGGTCGTGAACGCGGTCGCCATCTACGGCGTCCCCCACTTCGCCTTCAGGTACCCCTCGACCGCCTGGCGGTTCGTCGTACTGAGGACGCTGTTGTACATCAAGATCTCGCCGATGTCGCCGCTCCACACCGACACCTCATCCCCGGACCCGAGCAGCACGCCGCTGCTGCCGCCACTACCAGCGTCACCGGACCCGAGCGAGGCGGCGTTCACCCACGACTGCGACGACGCGCCGTTGAAGACGCTTGAGACCTGCCGGAACGCCGTCGTGTTCGGGCCCGTGAGGTTCAGGACCGCGCCGGCGTACATCTGAATGCCGGGCAGCCCGTTCGTCCAGTACAGCCGTGTTGAACCGAACCACGACGCGGACCCGCCGCTAAGGACGGTGAAGACCGTGATGGGCTGCGAGACCGTGAACGCCCCGGTCTTGAGGTAGTCGTCGACCCCGTCGAAGCGGGCGACCGGCAACCCGTTCTGGATCGCCGTCTTGAACGTTGGCCGCTTGGATGACGTCGCGTTCGTCGCGTCATGCGGCGTCGAACACGAGTCCGTCCACGTCACGATTGGGTCGCCGTCTGCGAGCGCGAGCGCATCCGCTTTCCACCATCCCGTCAGCCCAGCGATGGACGTCGGGTCGAACGGGGCGGCGGCTGCCGCCCCACCCACCCCGAGCGACGCGAGCGCGGACGGCATCTACTTGTAGAACAGGTTGACAACAACCTCGTTCGCGGCAACCGCCCCGGTGTCCGCGTCCGCGACCCCGGTCGTCAACGCCAGCGCGATCCCCGTCGCAAACGCAACACCCTGCGTGAACTCGACATTCGCCGCCGCACCCGCAGGAATCGGGATCGTCGCGACCGGTGTATCCGTCCCAACCGTCGGCGCCGAAGCCTTGTTGTACAGCTTGAGGTACCGCGTCGCGGCGTTCGCGTTGAAGAGGTAGTAGCCGAACACCTGCCCCGCCGAAGCCTTCACCGACGTTGCGTTCGTCGAAGCCGCAGACAGGGTGCGGCTGATCGACAGGCCCCCGGACGTGCGTGGCTCAAGACCGACCTGGCCGACAACGTTCGCGCCAGTCGGGATCGCGGGCAGCGTCAGCACGTCGACGTCGCCGATGTTGTTCGTGCCCGCCGGAAGCGCATTCACGCTCACCGTCCCCGACACCGGCTGCGTAACCGCCGACCCATCCACCTTCCACGCCGTCGTGTTCGCCGTATTGCCCGGCTGCACCGTCCACGTCCCCGACTGCGCCGCGCTCACCGTCCCATCGACCGTCAGGGACCCGGCGTTATCGGTGATCGGCAACGCGTCCTGATCGGACGCGAGCGTCACCGCAAAGCTGTTGGCCTTCGTCTTCTGCCCCAGGCCCGTCGGGAACAACGCGATCAGCGACGAGAGGCGCTGCGCGACACGCTGCAACCGGCCATTCAACCCCGAGCTGGCGGTGTCCGTAGCCGGGGCCGTCTCCGTCAGCGCGCCCGTCCGCGCATCCAGCGTCGCCTCAGTCGCCGCACCAGACGGCAACGGCAACGACGCCGCGCTGACCGGCTGCGTGCCCTGAAAGAACGTCCCCGACACCGGCACCGCCGCCGCCCGCAACTGCGTATCCGTCAACGGACCAGAAGCCGTCACCGTGCCGCTCACCGGCACCGCAGAAGCCCTCAGCTGCGCGTCCGTCAAGCCGCCCGTCGTGACGGTGCCGCTGACAGGCACCGCGCTCGCCCGAAGCTGCGTGTCCGTCAGCGGCCCCGTGACCGCCACCGTGCCCTGCACGCGCGTCACATCCACATCCAGACCGTTCGCCGAGTCGCCCGGCAAATCGACCGCCGTACCGTCCGCTGTCCGGAACGCCGCGAGGAACCGCTGCACATGCTGCGCCGCCACGGCACCACCGTTGAGGGTCGTGACCTCCTCCGTCGAGACCACTACACCGGCGGGCAGGGTGGCCGGCGTGACCGACTGAAACGCGGGACTGTCAGCCATCGCAGGCCTCCCTTCACTTCCGAAGTCTCAGCCCGCCGACACACAACGCGTCGGCGGGCATGGGGGTGCTACTAGGCGCGCGTGAACTCCACGACGACGCGGCCACCCGAATGCGCCAGCCCCGAAGCCGCAACGACCTCGTTGAGCTGCAGCACGTCACCCGCGACGACCGACGTCGCGCCGGCGACCGCGCTCAGCGTGAACAGCTTCTCGTCGAACGCGACGAGGTTCACGCCGGTCGTGAGAGCGAGCGTCGCGACGACCGTCGTCCCAGCACCCGCCTGGCCCTTGTTGACCAGCGTGAACGTCCGGGTGTTCGTGTTGTCACCCGTCACCGCGGCCTCCGGCACCAGCGAGCACTTCGTCACCGTCGCGTCGAACGGCGCCTCCGTGACCGCCTGATCGGTGTTCGCGGCGATCGCTGCGGCCGGGATCGTCGCCTCGACAACCCGAGTGAACGGAGCGGTATCCGGGCTCATGCGCTCTCCTTCGCCATCGCGTCACGCGTCTGCGCGACCGTCGGGGAATCGGGACCGGACTCCAGGCTGTGTGCCGAGTTCGGGAGCGGATCGACCTTCTGGCCGAGGAACCCCTGCTCCTCGGCCTTGTCCACCGTCTTCTGCACCTCCGCCTGACCGGCGTCGGTCGGCTTCTTCTCAGCCATGATGAGCCTCCTACGCGGCCTTGAGGACGGCAGCCGGGTACCGGCTGGCCTCGGTCGCCTGGTCGTAGTTGATCGTGTTCGCGACCTGCCAGCCGACGCGGAAGACGACACGCATCGCGCTCATGTCCTGCTGCGCGAGGTTGTAGACGATCGCCCCCGTGTTGTCCTGGATGACCGCCTGGTCGAGCAGCTTCCAGGTGATGTCCTGACGGACGCCGATGACGAACTCCGCCTTGTCGAACGCGATCAGCTCCGCCGCACCCGAACCCGTCGGCCACATGCCGCGCATCGGGTACGTGACGTCGATGTTGTAGACGGCGGTACCGTCCATCGCCTCATTGAGCTGCTCGCCCTGCGTCGACCGGGCCTGCCGCAGCAGCCCACGGTAGATGCGGTTCGCCAGCACGCTGTTGGCGTCGTAACCGTCAGCCTCGAGCTTGCCGAGGGTGTCGCTGATGTCACCGATGATCCCGCCGGCTGCGGCGGCATTCGCGCCGTGCGTGACGTTGTTCGCCGCGCTCGTCGCAGCGGTCACGACATCGACCGGCCACGATCCCGGCTTGTTGGAGCCGAAGAACACCGCGGCATCCAGGGTCCGGCCGATGGCCTGCTCGACGAGCGGCTGCACCTGACCCCAGATCGGCTCGCCGCTGTCCGCGATCACCGAGTCGGGGACCGGGACGATCGCAGCGATCTCCTCGATGTTGAGGTACTTGTTCGACCAGTTGACCTCGGTCGTCTGCTTCAGACCGGTGTCGCCCGTCACGAAGTACGCGATCGGCAGCGCCGACAGGACGGGGAGGCGCACCTGCGCGCGCCCGACGGGAATGCGGGTGAAGAGATCCAGCGCCGCGCTCTGGGACTGAAGTCCCTTCAGGAGGCTATTGGACACCTCCTCCGGCATGAGGCTCTGGGCATCAGCTCGGCTGATGATGTTGTTCGTTGCCACGAGGAGACCTCCTTATGAGGGTCTAGGTTGGCGGCTGGCTCCCCGTGGCAGGGGATGAGCCGTACGACTTAGCCGACTCCGGCGTTGCGCCTAATCAGCGCATCCATGTCCGTTGTCGGTGCCTGCTGACGCACCCCGCCGTCAAGGCTCGGGGTCGGCGAGACCAGTTCCAGGAGCTTGTCAGCGTCAGCCGACATCTCCTCCTTCGTCCCGCCCTGAAGACGGTCGATCAGGTCGGCGGGCAGCTTCTTCTCCAGCGCGACACGGAACCGCAGGTTCTCTGCAGCAGCCGTCGCGGCCTCCTGCTTGGCCTGGTCGCGCTCGCCTTGGAGCTTCTCCGCCGCCGTCTGTTGCGACGCCTCGAGCTCGGCGAGCTTCTGCGCCTTGCCCTTCAGGTCATCGAGGTCGACGCCCTCATACTTCTGACGTTCCTTCGCCAGCCGGTCCTGGATGATCCGGTCGAGCTGTTCTTGCGTGAACGTCTTACCCGCCTCAGCGGTCGTTCCCGCGCCCGTAGACGCGTCACCTTCAGCCATCATGTCCTCCCGAGGGGAGTAGGTCCCGCGATACCGTCGCGGTGCGGTAAGAGCTAGTTGACCGGGCTCATCGTCGGCCTGGCGGCAGCAGCGTTAGCCATCTGCCCCGGAGGCGACAACCGCGGATCCTGCACCGGCTGCGGCGGTGTCACGCCGGGATCGCCCACGCCGGTCGGGTTCGGCAGGCTGCGCTGCTTGAGGAACCGTGCGATCTCAGTCGGCGAGAAGCCCGCACGCTCCCACAACGCCTCGACGGGGACACCGATCGTCGACAGCTTCACGAGGCCGTCGATCAGCTCGCCGAACGTCCGCGACTCCGAGTCCTTCCAGATCGTCTCCGCCTTGTACGACCGGCCGCGCGCCTCGTCGCCCATCGCCCGGAACGCCAAGCGCATCGTGTCCTCGTGCGCCTCACCGAACGGCGACTTTTTGTCGTTGACCTTCGCCACCAGGCCAGTCTCCCCGGCCTTCAGCGCGTCGCCGGACGCCTTGGCGACCTCGCCCGACACGTAATGCGCCGGCAGCTTCGTCTTGGATGTCAGCCCGTGGATCAGCGACTCGCGGGCTGACACGAACGCCGACAGATCTGACGCCGAGAACTCAAACGCCGACGCGTTCTCGTTCGCGATAGCCCACACGCGCGCCTGCGACGCCTGCAACTCCGCGGCCCGCGACACCATGCCGTCGGGCCCCTTCGGCAACTCCACGCCCAGCAGCACGCGCTGAGGGAACGCCTGGTACTCCGACCCGATCAGCATGTCGCTGAGCAGCTTGTTCAACGCGTTCTGAATCGGATAGGCGACCTGCAGGTCCG
>Ga0310810_10007396_pt1 | contig 12521 bp, 12 predicted proteins | sample NCmetagenome_FD_207641 | JGI IMG/M metagenome (GOLD analysis project Ga0310810, IMG submission 207641) | Soil microbial communities from experimental microcosm in Duke University, North Carolina, United States - NC | ecosystem: Engineered > Artificial ecosystem > Soil microcosm > Unclassified ... | reverse complement strand
GGCTGCACAGAAGCAGTTTCGGCAGATTGAAAAACAGCGAGACGAGCACTCGCGGAACGCTCAGAAGCTGAAAGAAGAATTGGACAAAGTCCGCAGGTTGCAGCAGGAACGAGCCGCCGAACTCGCCGACTTGAAGCAACGGCTCGCGGAGTCCGAGCGCGATCTCGTGATCGCCCGCGAGCAGTTGATGGCGATCGAAGTCAAACTGGACATTCTGGAAGGCGCCGCGAACGTCCTGGACGGTCGCACCCGGGAACTCCTCACGCGTCGTTCCGGCCTCGGGACCGAGAGTGGAACCGCAGTCTGACGCAGGGACGGCGGCGCAAGAGCCGGCCATCAGCATTGTTCTGACCGGTCGCAACGACGATCACGGCGTCGATTTCCGCACGCGGTTTTTTCGCACTCTTCGTTTCAACGCAGAGCAGCTCACCGCCTATGGGATTCCACACGAATTCGTGTTCGTGGAGTGGGCACCACCGGCACAGCGCCCGCAGCTGATCGATCTCGTGTTCGATGCGGTTCCCGGGCTCGACCGCGGCCTGTGTACGTGGTACGTCGTGGATAGCCGCTACCATCAGGCGCTGTCGCTCAACCCGCGGCTTGAATATCACGAGTTCATCGCCAAGAACGTCGGCGTGCGTCGCGCGCGTGGGCGGTTCGTGCTCACCTCGAATTGCGATGTGTTCCTTGGTCGCGCGGTGCTCGATGCCCTCGCGCCAGGACGGCTGGAATCGCGCGTCGTCTATCGCGCGCAACGCTACGATCTCAAAGAGACCGTCGGCGAGCGCCGTCTCGAAGAGGCCGTGGGCCAGCGCCGTCTCGACGAGACCGTGGGCCAGCAGCGTGTCGCGTGGACGGATCTCGAAGACCCGGAGAATCTGGCCCGACCGCCGCGCGCGTTGAAGGCACCGTTCCTGGCCGGTGCGACGGGAGACTTCCTACTCCTCGATCGCGAGTCGTTCCACCAGGTTCGCGGCTTCAATGAGATCTATCGTGCGGCGCGATTCGGCATCGACCGCAATTTTCTCGTCAAGGCGATCTCGAGCGGACTGTCAATCGTAGACATCGGTGGCCCGGTCTATCACGTGGACCACGCTGGCAGCTATCACCTGGCGGCGGACGCCTATGCCGGCCGCCAACACGAGGCGCCGTGGGGAAATCGCGACTGGCACTCCCGCGGCGTCAGCTACGTCAATCCGCCGACGTGGGGACTGCAGCATGCGCCGGCTCAGCGCGTCGCGCCGGGACACTGGTTTCTCGATTTCTCCTGGGACGCGGTGCCCCCGATGGTCGACTTGAGGGGCGTCGTGATACCGGCGTCGCGCGTTGGACGACCTTCACCGGGCCGGTACGCGCCACCACGTTCCGAGTGACGTCGTTACTCCAATCATCCGTAGTGTCGTCGATGGCTCTTCCAGTCACCATTCGTCCGGTCGAACGTGCGGACGCGGCGAACTGGGAGCGGATGCGATCAGCGTTGTGGCCCGACCACTCCGGACACGCTGCCGACATCGCGCGATTCTTCTCAGCGCAGAGAAACGAGCCGCTGGAAGTCCTGCTCGCGTGCTCTGGATCTGGATCGCCACTAGGGTTCGTCGAGCTCTCGATTCGTCCGCACGCTCCCGGTTGCACGAGCGATCGTGTCGCGTTCGTGGAAGGGTGGTACGTCGAGCCGGATCATCGGCGTCGTGGTGTAGGTGCGGCGTTGATTCGGGCTGCGGAAGAGTGGGGCAGGGCGAACACCTGCACAGAGCTTGGTTCCGACACGCAACTCTGGAACGAGTCGAGCATCGTCGCCCACAAGGCGCTCGGCTTCGAAGAAGTCGAGCGGCTCGTCGCGTTCAGAAAATCGTTGTAATCAACGCTCTGGTGTCGGCGGAGCGCCAGTCGGCGGACGAATCGGCGTCGTGCCGGTTCCGCCTGGTGGTGCCGGCGGCGGCGCCTGAGGTGGCGGAGGCTGCTGCGGCTGTGGCTGTCCCGGCTGCATCGTCGCTGGTGGCGGAAGCTCCACTGGCAGAGGAAGCGGAACAACGCCAGCAGGGCCACCTGTGATGTCGCCGTCACGACCAACGCGGAACGGTCGTAGATCTTCTTCGCTGAGATCGAGCACGCGCACGATGCGCGGTGTCAGCGTCAGGACGATGTCGGTTTCGAGGTTCTCTTTGCGGTTGTGAGCGAAGAGCCGGCCGACGAGGGGCAGATCACTCAGTCCGACGATGCCCGAGAGCACGCGACGTTCATCGTCGCGGATCAGACCCGCGAGCAGGTTGGTCTCGCCGTCGTGCAGGCGAATCACCGTGCTGACATAGCGGTTACCGAACGTTGGCAGGCCACCGAATCCCGCGCCGGAGATGCTACTGACTTCGAGCTTCAGCGCGAGCGACACCTCGTCGTCATGGTGCGTGCGCGGGGTGATGTCAATGTTCACGCCGATGTTCTCGTAGTTGAACGACGTGATCGGCTGCTGGCTGATGCCACCGGTCGCGATCGGCGAGAAGGTGGTCACAGGCACTGGAACACGTTCACCGAATCTCGCCTGCGCCGGCATGCCTTCCGAGGTTCGCAGTTGTGGATTCGCGAGAATGCGCGTGTTGGTGTCCTGCTTCAGCAAGCGGTAATAGAGCGCCGGCACATTGGTGAGGAAGACATCGGACTGCGTCAGGTTGCGCACGTCACGCAGTGTGAGGTTCTGACGATTCACGTCGACCTGGCCATTGATGCCCGTCGGGCCGGTCGAACTGTCCGCCGTCGGCGAGGCGAGCTGCAGTCCGTATTCCTTCAGCCGCGTGCGATCGATCTCGAGCAGCTCGACGTCGATGACGACCTCTGGACGCGCCTTGTCGATCGCGGCAATCAGCTTGCCGGCAGCGGCCACGCGCGCCGGGGTGTCCTTGATCGCGATCGTGTTGGTGGCCGTGACCGGTGCGAGTCGTCGCGCGTCAATCACGATGCGCAACAGATCGACCGTTTCCTTGAGGTCGGCGTTGCTGAGCGGGAAGGTGCGAACGATCTCTTCTTCGTATTCCTGACGCTTGGCCGCCGTGTCGGGCACGACGGTGATGAACCGGGGGCCGCTGATGCGGTAGAAGCTGCGTGTCGTGGCGGTCAACGCCTGAAGCGCGGTCTCGAGCGTGGTCTCGCGCAGATCGATCGTGACGGGTTGATCGCGAAACTGCGGATCGAACGTGACGTTGATATTCGCGAATCGCGCCAGCGCCGTGAACACATCGCGCGACGGCGCATCGCGGAAGGTCAGCGACGCTGGCAGACGCACATCGTTCGGCAGCTCCTGACCCTGCGGCGTCATGTTGCGCGTCCGCTCGATGAGCGACTCGAGGCCCGTCTTCCCATCCCGCGCGATCGCGACTTTGTTTCGCTGCTGGGTGCGCACGGACTCGAGCGCGTCGCGGATGTCCTGGCTATTGGGGTTGAGCTCCGCGGCAAGCTGAAGCTCGACGAGCGCCTCGTCCAGCCTGCCCCCGCCCTCGAGCCGTCGGCCTCGGGAAAAATGGTCGGCGGCGGCTCGCACGCGGGCGCGGTCGAGTAACTGCCGGGCCTCGCGGTTATCCGGCTGGCTTCGCAGGACTTTTGTGTACTCGACGATGGCCCGGTCGTAATCCTGAAGTTGCTCGGCCTGCCTGCCATTGCGCATGGCGGTTGACGTGGCACATCCGGCGATCAGGCCGGCCAGGACAACGGGGGTGAACAGTCGGTTAATTGCGTTGGCCATTCGTAATGACATCCACGCCACGGGGGACACGAAACGCAAACTCCTTATCGGATATTCCCGTGTTTTCCTTCAGGTTCGTGAACGTCAGGGTGGACTGGCCCCCCTGACGGTCGAGGGTCGTGAGGGCCCGGATCTGAAAGGTCTTCGGGTCCATGCTCACCACGAGATACTCGAATTCCGGGTCGCTTTTGCGCGGAGTCAGCTTCACCGCCACGGTGCCGGGCACCGCGGGTTCTGCGGCGGATGACGTGAAATCGCGCACGATATCTCCGTTGCCAGCCAGGAACAGGGCCGGAGTCGTGGCCTCGTTCGCCGGGGGAACCGGGCTCACCATCACCCGCTGGTCCAGCGGGATGTACGAATAGACCTTCGTACCGTCGGAGACGAACTCCTTCTTCTCGGGTTTGACGTAGGTCCACCGCATCCGGCCGGGTTTCTTGACGGTGACCTTGCCCTCTTCGCGGCTCTGCGTCTTCAGTACGCCGCCGCGATAGACCTGGACGAAGTCGGCGGAAAAGTCCTTGATCCCCTGATACCGCTGCTGGAGCGCGCGCGCCAGGGCGTCAGGCGTCTGCGCGGTGTTTGCCGTGGTGAGGACGAATAGACACAGGCCGAGGGTGAGAAACGTGCGCATTAGCCTCAGTCTACCGGACGGCGTGCGCGACCCTCGCGAGGTGGGCAGCGGGCGCGAGGATTCTAAAACGCGCTTCCGGCGTGTAGAGGCCAGCGCCGTAGTACGTGGCGGGGGAGCCGTCACGTTGGAGCCAGACCAGGCTGATTCCGCGTTCTGCGATGAGGGCATGCTCTCTTCCATGCAAAACATGGGCAAAGCCGCTGCGCCGGAAGGTGTCCTCGGGGAGCCACGAATCCATGCGAATCGTGAAGGGTTCTCCGCCAATGAGGACGCTCTCCCGAAATGGATGAGCCGAAGATCGATAAAGGCTTGGGGCTTCGCCCAAGCTTCCGGCCCACACCTCGTACGCTGCCTCCGACCGTAGCGGAGCGCGATTGCCCATAAGCTCAGCCAACGCGCTCGCGAGGTCCCCGCGATCGATCGTCCGGCCGCCAGGAGCCGGCACTAACAGGGTGAGGACGTAGGGTGTGCCGCGGGGAATACGCGAGACGATGTCAGCGAGACTCGGCGCCGCCGGCTGATCGAGGACGAGCGGAAACTCGTTCGCGTACGCGGAGACCAAACCGGCCGCGGCATCCGCCGTCAGCACGAGGTCGCGCGAGGCCGCGAGGTTATCCCTCACCAGAAACGGGAAGTGGAGCAGCACGTCATCGAGCCGCACCCATGCGAGGTCGCGTTTGTCGAAGCGCGACGAGTACAGCAGGACATTCTCCAGTTGCCAGTCCATCCTCGAGACCAGCAACGCGCCACGTGCGTTCACGCCCTGTGCGAGGTGCGCGAGCTGCTCGTTGGCGCGGCGGTCGGCGTGACGATCGACGGCCGGCCACGTGTCCCAGCCCCGCCATGCCGCGTAGACCAGCGCGACACTTGCCACTGCGTATCTGAGTCGGGGGCTGCGCCAGCCGCCAACGGCGGCGGCGATGGCCAGCGCCACCAAGAAGTGCCCGGGCAGCAGGAAGACATGCGTATCGCCGACGTTATAGGTGAGCGCGAACGCCGTCGTAATCGCGTACGCCAACCACACGAACACGGCCCACGGCCTTGACAGCGACCACAGACGAATCGCGCCGACGGCCGCGAGCGCGAGACCTGCGATCCCGAATTGCTGCCGCGCATCCCACGCCCACATCTGCACACGAGTCCACACCTGACCGGACGAAATGCCGAGGACCATTTCTTCGCGCCAGTCGGCCTTGGTCACATCGAGCCAGAAGGCCCCAATGCGATCCATCCGCGCGGTCGGCGCGTCGATAGACGACCAGACGAACGTGAGCATCGGCGCATATTGCAGCGCACCGGCCGCAGCGATCACCAGCGCGAGCAGGATGGTCGATGGCGCAAACAGTTCACGCGGCCGCGGGTGAACCTGGATCAGGAACACGGTGAACGGCACGAGGAACAAGATCATGCCGAGGTGATTGCCGAAGGCGACGGCATAGAGCGCGAAGAAGATCGCCAGGCGTGACGTCGTCGGCTGTAGAGCAAAGGCCGAGATTGCGAGCAAACACGCGGCGACGAGCGCGAGGTGCAGCGAATAGACCTCGGCGATGATCGCCTGCGTCCAGAACGTGAACGAGAACGCGAGCAGCAAACCCGCAGCGGCGCCCGCCAGCGGCGACTTCGTCAGACGCCCGCTGAAGAATGCGAGCAACCCGACGGCGATCGCTGCCCAGATCGCTGAGAAGAGATTCAGGCCACGTGCGGGATTGTCGGCACTCACCGCACGGACAAACGGCGCGGCCAACGTGTAGTAGAGCGGATACGCGCGCCGCGCGCTGTGCTCCGGCCACAGAACAGCAGCCTGAAATCCCCCGGTGTCGCCGAGGTCGACACCGGGTAAGAGCGTGCGCGTGTAGGCCCAGAACGCGATGGTCGCGACGATGCACGCGGCCGCGAGGAACAGAATGTGAGAGCCACCGTGAGGCTCATGACCCGCAGGTGGCCGTTGAACGTCAGCGTCTGGCACGTTCACGCTTCCGCGCCACGAACGCGCGGACGCCGTCCACGCTGCGTGTGTTCAGCACGTGAGCGGCCTGCACCCAGCCGCGTCTGGCGGTGCCGATCCCGAATCGCATCTGACGCTCGAGCGCGTCTGCGCGATGACAGTCACTGTCGATGGTCAGCGTGACGCCCGCGTCAACCGCACGCCGCGCGATCGATCCATCCATATCCAGGTGACCTGGTGCGCCATCTACTTCGAGCGCCGTACCGGTCTCAACCGCTGTCGTGAACAGCCGCTCGTAGTCGAGGTCGTATCCAGGCGAGATCGCCGGCGATCGATTCGCCGGGTGCGTGATGATGTTGACGAACGGGTTGCGCATGGCGCGGACATATCGCTCGGTCAGCTGTGCGCCGTCATGGCCACGATCGTCGTGCAGAGAGGCGAGGACGATATCGAAGTTGGCCAGCTGCGTGTCGTCGAAATCGAGTGACCCGTCAGACATGATGTCCACTTCAACACCATGCAGGATCTCGATCCCGTGGATGCGCGAGCGCAGGGTGTTGATCTCGTCGCGTTGAATCGGGATCTCGAGTACCAACAGTTTGCGCGACGCGAACGCCCGTTCGGAGTGGTCGGTGATTGCGACGTACTCGTAGCCAATCTGTTTCGCGGCCAGCACCATGTGCTGGATGCTGTCGCGGCCATCGCTCCACGTACTGTGCATGTGCAGGTCGCCGCGAATGTCGGACGGCAACACGAGGATCGGCAGTTCGCCTCGGTCAGCGCGATCGATCTCATCGAGTCCTTCGCGCAGCTCGGGAGAAATGAACGGCAGGTTCAGCCGCCTGTACACATCTTCTTCGTCGGGCGTCGAGACAAGCGCGCCATTCGGCCGGCTGAGCAGACCGTCGCCGAGCACAAACCCGAGCCGGGCGGCTCGCTTCTGCAGTAACTCCGTGTGACGACGAGTGCCGGTGTGCCAGACGAGCGCGGCACCCGCATCTTCAGATGCGGTGACGTGGAGCCGCACGCGCCCGCGCTCCGTCGCTGCCTCGACACTCGAGGGCAAGCGTGCCAGCACGGCGGTCACAGCCGGCAGTTTGAGAAAGCCGTCCAGCACCTCGTTGTGTGCGGCGGGCTCGGCGATGGCGAGGAGCGACACGTCGCCGATATCCGGCGCCCAACGGCGCAGGCTCCCGAGCGGCACGACGTCCTCGGTGGGGAGGCCCGCACGACGAACCTCACGCATCACCATCGACGCCAACAGATGCGCCCGTCCTAACGGCAGCCGCGATCCGTTCACGATCGTTCAATTGTGCATGGAAGAGTTCTGCGACGCCACTTTCTCCGGGTAGGATGGATCAGTGGACATCGAGGCGCTTCGGGATACCGGGAATCGCACCGTGCCGCCGAGCGGCCTTGAGGGCTCGTCCCTACATACGACCGCGCAGCGCATGAACTACGTCGCGTGCATCACCGTGACGCGGCAATCGGCAGATGACGCCGGTGTCCGCGAGATTTACGTGTCCGTGGACGGCGAGGAGATCGCGGTCCTGAAAAATGGCCAGGCGGTCACACACGAATTGCCGGCCGGCCCGCATCGTCTCCGCGCCCACAACACGCTGTTCTGGAAGACGCATGATGTGGTGCTGCAGCCCGGCGAGCACGCGCGCTTCAAGGCCGTCAATGTCGCAGGGTGGGCGGTCTTTGGTTTTCTGATGGTGCTCGGCGCGACGCCGCTGAAGCTGATCTTCGAGAGGGAAGTAAACTGAACGTGTTAAACTGATGGATGGCACTGGGCGAGATTGATGCGCCAGTGCATCAAAGCGATAAGAGTGGGCGGCTAGCTCAGTTGGGAGAGCGCCGCGTTCGCAATGCGGAGGCCGCGGGTTCGAGCCCCGCGCCGTCCACCAACCTTCGCTTCATCTCTCCTCCGTTTTTGTCGTTCCGAATCCAATTCAGACTCGTGTGAGATCCATCGGCTATACTCGATTCGCGCGGTGATCCGCGGCCTATCGACATCCCACTGATGCCAAGAATGAAAAAAATCGGGGTTCTCACCGGCGGCGGTGATGCTCCCGGTCTGAATGCCGTCATTCGCGCGGTTGTCAAAGCGGCGACCAACGCCGGCATTCAAGTCGTCGGCCTCGAAGACAGCTTCGACGGACTCATCTATCCCGAAAAGTCGCGCATCCTGACGCCGCACGACGTGACCGGCATCCTGCGCCTCGGCGGCACGATGCTTGGCACGGTCAATCGCGGCGATCCTTTCGTGGAGCCGATCGTCACGCCGCAGGGCACCTTCGACTACGGCGACCGCGTCATCGAGATGTTCGGACAGATGGAGCTCGACGCGCTGGTCTGTATCGGCGGCGACGGCACGCTGGCCATCTCGTACGAGTTCTATAAAAAGGGCATCCCACTGGTCTGCGTCCCGAAGACGATCGACAACGACATCGTCGGCACGACCAGCTGTTTCGGTTTCGATACCGCCGTCAGCTTTGCCACTGATGCGATCGATCGGTTGCACTCGACCGCGGAAGCGCATCGACGAATCATGGTGGTCGAGGTGATGGGCCGCTACGCCGGATGGATCGCGCTGCACAGCGGCATGGCGGGCGGCGCGGATGTGATTCTCATTCCCGAAATTCCCTACGACCTCGAACGTGTTGCGGCCTGCATCCGCGACCGCGACAAACTCGGCGCGCGCTTCAGCATCGTCGTTGTCGCCGAAGGCGCGCATCCGAAGGATGGCGCTGTGGCCTTAATCGAAGCGGCACACGGTGGCCATGTCGAACGGCTTGGTGGCATTGGCATTCGCTGTGCCGCGCAACTCGAGGAGTTGACCGGCAAGGAAACGCGCTACGTCGTCCTCGGTCACCTGCAGCGCGGTGGATCGCCGACGGCGTTCGATCGCACCCTCGCGACGCGGTTCGGCGGCAAGGCCGTGGAACTGCTGATCAAAGGCCAGTTCGGGAAGATGGTTGCAAACCATCCACCCGATCTTGTGCCGATTCCGCTCGGCGAAGTGGTGGGGAAGACGAAGACCGTCCCGCTCGATTACGACCTGTTGCTGACCGCTCGCGCCCTGGGCGTGTCGTTTGGCGATTAGTGTCCGAGTAATTCCTGATCTTTCTTCTTCTGCAGTTCGTCGATCATCTTCACGTGATCGTCGGTCATCTTCTGGACCTGCTCGAGGCCCTTCCGCTCGTCGTCTTCGGAAATCTTGTGTTCCTTGAGCAGCTTCTTGAGGCGCTCGTTGGCGTCGCGGCGCACCTGGCGTACGGCGTTGCGCCCTTCCTCGGCCTGCTTGTGGACGTGGCGTGAGAGTTCCTTGCGCCGATCCTCGGTCAGGGCGGGGATTGGAATGCGCACCACCTTGCCATCATTCGACGGGTTGAGCCCGAGGTCCGACGTACGAATGGCTTTCTCGATGGCGGCCATGACCGACGGATCGAATGGTTGCGCGACGATCAGCGCCGGTTCCGGAACCGAGAGCGTGGCGACCTGATTGATCGGCATCTTCGTGCCGTAGGCCTCGACGTGGATGCCGTCGAGCAAGCCGACCGTGGCACGCCCGGTGCGCACGTGCGCCATGTCGCGCCGAACGCGTTCGATACCACCGTCCATGCGCGTTTTCAGTTCGCCAAACATTCCTTTCAGGTCGTTGAAATCCATATGCGTTCAGTTTGACACGGTCGTTCCGATGGCTTCGCCGAGGACGACCTTCCGGATGTTGCCAGCCTGTCGCAGATTGAAAACGACGATCGGCAGTTTGTTGTCCATGCACAGCGAAATCGCTGTGGTGTCCATGACCTTGAGCTGACGCTCGAGTACCTGCAGGTAGGAGATGGTCTCGTATTTCGTCGCCGCCGTGTCGATCATCGGGTCGGCGGTATAAATGCCATCCACTTTGGTGCCCTTGAGAATGACGTCGGCTTTGATCTCCATCGCGCGCAACGCGGCTGCGGTATCGGTGGTGAAGTAGGGGTTGCCGGTGCCAGCCGCGAAGATGACGACGCGACCTTTCTCGAGGTGGCGGATGGCGCGGCGCCTGATGAACGGCTCGGCGACCGCGCGCATTTCGATGGCCGTGACGACCCGTGTGTTGATGCCGGTCTGTTCGAGCGCGTCCTGTAATGCGAGCGCGTTGATGACGGTGGCCAGCATGCCCATGTAATCGGCGGTGGCGCGGTCCATCCCGCGTGCGCTGGCCGCCAGGCCGCGAAAGATGTTGCCGCCGCCTATCACGATGGCCGTCTCGACACCGAGACCCTGGATCTCGCCGACGTCGCGCGCGATGCGTGTCGCGACCGCGGGATCGACGCCAAACTGTTGTTCGCCCATGAGGGCTTCGCCGGACAGCTTGAGGAGCGCGCGTTTGTAGATCGGAGTGACAGCGGGCGTGACGGTTTCAGACGACATCGAACCGCGATTATATCGGGTTCAGTCGGTCGGAGTCGCTGTCGAGCGACGACGACTCGTCAGCGCCGCAGCGGAATACGCGCCGAGGGAAGCTCGGTACGTACAACCTCCCGAGCGAATGGGGCTCGGGAGGGCATGTTACGCGAAACTCTGCCGCTTTAGGATTAGCGCCTGGCTTAGGATTCGCTGCCTTCGCCGACGCGGAATCGCACAAATCGGCTGACTTGTACGTTTTCGCCGGTCTTCGCGCTGGCCTGCGCCACGAGCTGAGTGATCGTCATCTTGTCGTCACGCACGAACGGCTGATCGAGCAGCACGAACTGCGAGTAGAAGCTGCCAAGCTTGCCCTCGATGATCTTGTCGATGACGTGGGCGGGCTTGTTCTCTTTCTCCATCTGACCGCGGTAGATGGCGCGCTCCTTCTCGACTTCCTCTGCCGGCACGTCCTCGCGACGCACCCAGCGCGGCGCGGCCGCGGCGATGTGCATGCCGAGCTCCTTGACGAGATTGTTGAAGTCGTCGGTGCGGGCAACGAAGTCGGACTCGCAGTTCACTTCCACGAGCACGCCAATCTTGCCGCCCATATGGATGTAACTGCCGATCACGCCTTGTGACGTGGTCCGGCCGGCACGCTTGGCGGCCGAGGCGAGGCCCCGCTTGCGGAGCAGCGTAATCGCCTCCTCCTCGTTTCCGTTCGCTTCCGTGAGCGCCGCCTTGCACTCCATCATCCCCGCGCCCGTCTTGTCGCGGAGCTGCTTCACCATCGCCGCCGTAATCTCTGCCATGACGTTCATAACTCCGTATCCGTACACAAAAAGCGCCGGCCTATGAGCCGGCGCATCAACTGGATCAGTTCCGGCCGTTATGCGCCGGCCGTCGTAGTGGTTGGTTCGCGTCGCTGCGGTCGCACTGCGCGCGTCAGTCGCGCGGCGGCGTCGGCGGCAGCGGCCTCTTCGGCCTTGGCCGCATCTTCCTCGGCGATGCGCGATTCGCGCATGCCGCGACCCGACGTCACCGCATCGGCGATCTTCGACGCAAACAGCCGAATGGCGCGCAGCGCATCATCGTTGCCCGGCACCACGTAATCGACTTCATCGGGATCGCAGTTGGTGTCGACGATGCCGATGACGGGGATCTTCAGCTTGCGCGCTTCGTCCACCGCGATCTTTTCCTTGCGCGTGTCGACGACGAAGACGGCGTCGGGCAATCGAGACATCTGCCGGATGCCTTCGAGGTTCTTCAGCAGCTTCCGCTTTTCCTTTTCGTTCCGCGCGATCTCTTTCTTGGACAGCGTGTCGTACCGTCCGTCGGTCGCCATCGCCTCGAGATCGCGAAGCCGTCCCAGGCTGCGCTGAATCGTGGTGAAGTTGGTGAGGAGTCCGCCGAGCCACCGCTGGTTGATGAAGTACATGCCGCAGCGCTGCGCTTCTTCGGAGATGACGTCCTGCGCCTGGCGCTTGGTGCCGACAAAGAGCAGGGTGCGGCCATCGGCGGCCAGGTTGGTGACGAACTCTTCGGCCTCGCGGAACTTCTTGACGGTCTTGTTCAGATTGATGATGTAGATGCCGTTCCGCTCGCCGAAGATGTACTCCTTCATCTTCGGGTTCCACCGTTTCGTCTGGTGGCCGAAATGCACGCCGGCCTCCAGCAGATCTTTCATCGCAATCCCGGACAAACGATTCCTCCCTTTACCGCTTGCTGAACTGGAACCGTTTGCGGGCGCCAGCCAAGCCGTACTTCTTACGTTCTTTGACGCGTGAGTCGGAGGTCAACAGACCATCCTTCTTCAA
>Ga0310810_10007395_pt1 | contig 12522 bp, 2 predicted proteins | sample NCmetagenome_FD_207641 | JGI IMG/M metagenome (GOLD analysis project Ga0310810, IMG submission 207641) | Soil microbial communities from experimental microcosm in Duke University, North Carolina, United States - NC | ecosystem: Engineered > Artificial ecosystem > Soil microcosm > Unclassified ... | reverse complement strand
GGATAACTTCGTGCCTTTTGAGACAATTGATTTGTCTCAACTCACCGAGATGGAACAGTCACAGGCGCTTGCTGGGCACGCAGCTAGACTACACACAACTCTAAATCTGAATGATGGTCCTGTGTTGCGTGCGGCGCTATTCAATCGAGGTGGCCGACACAACAGCTATCTGTTGATAGTTATCCATCACCTTGTCATGGACGGTGTCTCCTGGCGCATTTTGCTCGAAGATTTTCAGACGTTGTATCAACAGCTCATTCGCGGCGAAAGGCCATCGCTGCCCGCGAAGACTACTTCGTTTAAGACCTGGGCAGAGCGCCTGGTTGAATACGCACGGTCGCCAGCTCTGTCTAATGAATTGCCTTACTGGCTCGCGGTGGGGAATAACGCGCCTTCGCGTCTACCCAGAGATAGAAGCGAGGGAGTAAACACAGTGGCGCAGGCGCGGACACTCTCTGTTTCACTAAACGCCGCTGAAACGCAGGCTTTGTTACAAGAAGTGCCGATGGCTTACCGCACTCAAATTAACGAAGTGTTGCTGACAGCGCTCGTCCGGGCTTTCGCCAAATGGACCGGTTCACCTTCACTGCTGATTGATCTCGAAGGACACGGGCGCGAGGAAATTATTGAGGGAGTGGATCTCTCTCGTACGATTAGTTGGTTTACAACGATCTTTCCAGTGGTGCTGGATTGCGGGAATGCGCAAACCGGAGTTGAAGCGCTACAACTGGTGAAAGAACAGTTACGCGCGATTCCCAACCGCGGCATCGGTTACGGATTGCTCAGGTTTGCGAGCGGTGATGCGATGATTGCGGAGAAGTTGCAGAGCCGGCCGCAAGCTGAAGTCAGGTTTAATTATCTGGGTCAGGTCGATCGCATGTTGTTCGACTCGTCGATGTTTAGTATTGCTTCAGACCTGAGTGGACCAGCACAGAGCAAAAAAGCCGAACGAGCCTATCTCATTAATATCATCGGAGTCGTTTCAAATGGGGAGCTGCGGCTGGAATGGACCTTCAGCGAGAGCATCCATCACAAGGAAAGCGTGATGCAAGTCGCGGATCGTTTTATCCTGGAATTGCGCGACTTGATCGCGCAATCTCGAACCAGCGAGAAGATCAACTATTCGCCTTCTGATTTTCCGAGCGCCCATTTAAGCCAGGAAGAACTAAATAAGGTGCTGGCCAAACTTCGTGGTTGAAAGAAATGATGTCCAGTACAGCCAGACGCGAGAAAATGGATTTTCAAGGTGCGGATCAGATGAAGACCTCGCCACACGCAGAACCGCGTCTCGGTTCCGTCCTGGTTCAACCAAAAATGCTGCCCAGAGAAGGAAGTGGTCCAGCACCTCTTTCGCTTGCTCAGGAGCGGTTGTGGTTTCTTGAACAAATCAATCCTGGCGACGCTTCGGGAACTGTTTCTCGTGCTATAAAAATTACTGGTCCATTGAAACAGGATTTGATACGGCAAGCACTGCAAACAGTTGTCGATCGTCACGAGTCGCTGCGAACAACATGTGCGACAGATCAGCTTAATTCAGTCAGAGACAGCAAACCCGCGCAATTGATAGCGGCGAATCGTACTGTCGAGGTTCCAGTAGTTGATCTTTCACACGAACCCGAGAATCAGCGTGAGAAAAAGGCGCGGGATTTAGCGCAAACTGCAGCTCAGCAGCCATTCGATCTTACCCTGGGCCCGCTCGTGCGAGCGACCTTGTTGAGACTTGGCGAATGCGAGCATGTATTGCTACTGAGTCTTCACCGCATTATCTGTGACGATTCGTCGCTACAGATTCTCATTGATGAATTATGGTCGGCATATCACGCATTCGCCAGCGAAGAAGCTTCGTCAAACCCTCCACCGCACATTCAATACGCTGACTACGCATCGTGGGAGGCAAACCAGATTGAGGACGAGACTACTGGGCGCGCCCTCGACTTTTGGCGAGTGACCTTACAAGGCGCTCCAACTGTAATCGAACTACCCACTGATCGACCCAGACCGGCCGTGCGTTCCTGGCGTGGCAATTCGGTTTGGGTAAAGTTCGAGAATGAATTGGTTGAAAAGCTGCGGACGTTTGGCGAGTCCCAGGGTGCCACGCTGTCCATCGTATTACTTTCTGCTCTTAAGGTTGTGCTCGCTCGTTACTGCAGGCAGGACGACGTTGTGGTTGGCGATACCGTCTCTAACCGTAACCGAGTAGAAACAAAAAATCTAATCGGTCCTTTCGCCAGCTCCTTAACCGTCCGTACCAGTTTGTCAGGCAATCCGACTTTTCTCGATTTGCTTGATCAGGTACAGAACGTCACGGGCGAAGGACAGTCTCACTTTGTGCCTTTTGAAAGACTGCTTGAAAAGCTTGAGCTGGAGCCCAGCTTGAGTCATGCCCCAATATTTCAGGTGTCATTCGGTTTTCAACAGACTAATCCCGGCCCTGAAGCTTCCGGACTCACGCTCGAAGAATTTGTGTTTGACGACGGTATTGCAAGGCTTGATTTGGCAGTCGAGATCTTTCAGAACGAAAGCCATCTTGACTGTCGGTTTCGCTACAGCACAGATCTATTCGATCGAAGTACGATTGAACGTCTGGGAAGTCACTTTAAGACGGTATTAACAGAGATCGTTAAAAATCCAGAGCAGAGAGTTTGCGCTTTGCCGTTGCTGACGGAATGCGAGCGAAAGCAAATTGTGGTGGACTGGAATGACACGGAAACATTTCATCCCGCCCCGCGATGCATTCCTGAACTGTTTGAATATCAGGTTGATCTTACTCCCGAACGAATCGCCCTAAGATTCGAAGAAAAAGAGTTAACGTACGGTGAGTTAAATCTCAGGGCGAATCAGCTGGCGCATTACCTCAAGAAGCGTCGCGTTGGACCCGAAGTATTAGTGGGTATTTGCGTGGAGCGGTCTCTGGAAATGGTTGTTGGGTTATTGGGAATACTCAAAGCCGGCGGTGCGTATGTCCCATTGGATCCGGCATACCCAACCGACCGATTAGATTTCATGTTGAAGGATTCAGGAGCGACTTTGCTCTTGACTCAACAGTCGATCGGGCTGCGGATTGAAGAAAGCGTTCCTGAGGTGGTCTTTCTGGATGCGGACTGGTCAGAGATTAGTAAGGAACGCGAAGAGAATCTTGCCACGAAACCTGAGGCAGATAATCTCGCGTATGTGATCTACACGTCGGGTTCCACAGGCAAGCCAAAAGGAGTGGCAATCGAACATCGCAGCACAGCCAGTTTGATCGATTGGGCGCGCGACGTGTTTTCGGAAGAAGAGTTGAGCGGCGTACTCGCCTCGACTTCAATCTGTTTTGACTTATCTGTTTTTGAATTATTTTTGCCGCTGAGCTGCGGAGGCAAAGTGCTTTTGGCAAACGACATCTTGCAGCTACTCAGTTTGCCATCGAGGAATGATGTAAAGCTCATCAATACGGTTCCCTCGGCAATGGTTGAGTTGCTGCGTCTCGGAGGCGTTCCCGGAAGTGTGCAGGCTGTAAATCTGGCGGGCGAACCCTTACAGGCTAGCCTCGTAGACGAGATATACGAACAAACTCAAGTGAAGCGGGTTTTTGATCTTTATGGTCCCTCCGAAGACACGACGTACTCAACGTTCGCTCTGCGACTTCCTCAAGGACCGGCAACGATCGGACGACCAATCTCAAACACTCGTGTTTACCTGCTGGATGAGACTCTTCGACCAGTTCCGATTGGTGTGCCGGGAGAACTACACCTCGCTGGCTCTGGCTCGGCGCGCTGCTATTTGAACCGGCCTGAACTGACCGCCACAGCCTTTATTCCAGATCCATTTAACGCGAACACTCCTGGCCGGCTTTACCGAACCGGGGACCTGGCGCGGTATAAGGCTGACGGGACGATCGAGTATCTGGGTCGTATCGACAATCAGGTCAAGATCCGCGGATTCAGGATTGAGCTAGGTGAGATTGAGGCCGTGTTGCGCGAACACAGATCTGTGCAAGATGTCGCGGTTGTAGCGAGGCAGGCAAAGTTAATCGCATACATCGTTCCCTCTGCAAAGCCAATTGAAGCGGGGAAACTCTGGAGCGGCCTGCGCGCCCTCGTCAGCTCGAAGCTACCTGACTATATGTTGCCGGCGGTCTTTGTAGAATTGGATACCTTGCCGTTAACAGCGAATGGCAAAGTGGATCGACGTGCTCTTCCAATTCCCGATGAAACACGTCCGGCTTTAGAACAAGCTTACGTTGCACCGCAGGATCAGTTGGAACAACAACTAGTAGCCTTGTGGGGAAATGTACTCCATCTAAAGTCTATTGGGATCCGAGATAACTTTTTTGAGCTTGGTGGTAACTCGTTGTTGGCGGCGCGACTCTTCGCGCAAATAGAGAACCGTTTGGGCAAGCATCTTCCGCTCGCCACTCTATTTCAGTTTCCCACGATTGAGTTATTAGCCAATTTCCTGCGCGACTCTGACACGTCCAAACCCTGGTCTTCACTGGTCGCCATTCAGCGGGAAGGCTCTCGGCCGCCACTGTTCTGTGTTCATGCAGCAGGTGCGAACGTTCTGATCTACCGACCACTTTCGCGTCACCTCGGCAAAGATCAACCTGTCTACGCGCTACAGGCGCCCGGACTCGATGGACGAACGAGACCGCTGTCGAGCGTCGAAGAAATGGCAGCTCTTTATATAAAGGAGATCCGTGCTTCTCAGCCCCATGGTCCTTACTACTTGCTGGGCGCGTCTTTCGGCGGACTCGTTATTTATGAAATGGCCCAGCAACTCCTGGCTCAGAATGAGGACGTTGCTTTGCTTGCGATGTTGAATACCAATTGTCCGGTATACACCCTGGGGAAGAGAATGCGTTGCCATCTGGGTCACTTGAGGGACCGTGGGCCCAAACGCTATGCAAGCGACGCCGCCAGGGCTGTTAAGAGACGATTGGCCGCGCAAGTAGCCGAACAAGACAACTCCTCTGGTAAAAGCAACGCTCTCGATCTTGAGATTCAAAAGGTGCTTGCGCATGATAGCGGCGTCGATGAGTCTCTGGTGCGCACGGTCACGGCTATCCTCCTGGCCGAGGAGCGGTATGTACCAGCGCAAAGCTATCGAGGGAAGATCACATTTTTCTGGGCGCGAGAAGCGAAGCAAAATTTTGAGGACAATCGTTTTGGGTGGCGCCGCTTCGCAGCGGGCGGCTTCGATGTTCATGTTGTTCCCGGCAATCATACTTCAATGAGAGAAGAACCAAACGTTAAAGTACTCGCGCAAGAGCTTAAGGGTTGCCTGGATGGCGCACGCGTTTGACATAAGCTCAAGTCGACTGGAAGGCAATGGTTTTTAATATAGACACCACCGTAGAGAAGTCACCGTTGGACAACGTTGAAGACCTGTATCAGCTTTCGCCGATGCAGCAGGGGATGTTGTTTCATACGGTGTACGAGCCCGATTCAGACGCTTATTTTGAGCAGTCTGTTTTTACCATGGAAGGTGATCTGGAAGCGGCAATTTTCGAGCGCGCATGGCAATTCGTGGTTGACAGGCATACCGTTCTCCGCAGCTCGTTTGTATGGGAAGATCTCGAAAAGCCAGTGCAGATTGTTCAGCGTGAGGTTGTCCTGCCGGTTTATGAGGAAGACTGGCGTCACCGACCTCCCGAAGTTCACGACCAATTGCTCCAGGAATACCTCCGGGAGGATCGTCATCGTGGCTTCGATCTCCACACCGCGCCACTAATACGTCTTGCGCTCTTCCGGACCGGTGAAAAGACCCACAAGTTTGTCTTCAGTCGCCATCACATAGTTCTCGATAGATGGTCGCGATCTATTGTGTTGAAAGATGTCTTTGCATTTTACGAATCCCTTTGTCGCGGAGTGCAACTGACGCCCATTCCGCGCCGTCCTTACCGAGACTATATTTCATGGCTGAACGCGCAGGACCATGCGGCGGCGGAATCCTATTGGAGATCAGCGCTTGAGGGATTCGCTATACCTACTCCGATAAGTAGTGACCACAAGTCTATTGATCCGACACTGACGGGTCGAGACTTTGAGGAGAAACGAATACAGCTGTCGGAAGAAAGCACAACGCGACTCAGAGACTTCGCGCGAGAGCATAAGCTCACTATGAATACGCTGACGCAGGCTGGTTGGGCCCTGTTGTTGAGTAAGCACACGCGCGAGAAAGATGTACTTTTTGGTGTGACCGTTGCGGGTCGACCGACAATGCTTAGCGGGGTCGAGTCAATAGTAGGCCTCTTCATAAACACGCTGCCACTGCGAGTGCAGCTGACTTCAAATCCAAAGGTGTTGACCTGGTTGAAGTGTCTCCAGGAACAACAGATGGCACTCCAGGAATATGAATACTGTTCTTTGCTGGATATTCATAGTTGGAGCGAGATTCCCAGCGGCGTTCCGCTGTTTCAGAGCATCGTGGTGTTTGAAAACCTGCCGGCCGGCGGCAGCTTCCAATCCGCAAACAGTAATTTAAAAGTGCGAGGGGACCGTAGTTACGGTTCGGTTACCGGATATCCATTAACTTTGATAGTCACGCCAGGCGCCCGACTTGGTCTACAGCTTATCTACGACCGTGCGAGATTTAACGCTGAGACAGTTCAGCTAATGCTGCTTCACCTGGAAACGGCTCTCGAGGAAATATCAGCTGACCCAGCCCGGCGGCTCTCTATGATTTCCCTGGTGGGCTCGCAAGAGAGAAAACAATTGTTCGATTGGAACGACACAAACCAGAACTATGACAGCAGTATTTGTGCTCACCAATTGTTCGAGCGGCAAGCATCCTTGAACCCATCCGCCATCGCGGTAACCTTTCAAGATCAGCAACTCACATACGCAGAATTAAACTCGCGGGCAAATCAATTAGCAAGACACCTGCGGACGCTTGGAGTTGGACCGGAGACCCTAGTTGGAATCTTTATTGAGCGGTCTTTAGAGATGGTCATTGGGCTATTGGCCATACTAAAAGCAGGCGGCTCATACGTTCCTCTCGACCCCGAATTCCCCAAGCAACGATTAGCATTCATGATCGAAGACGCTGGTCTCACACTGCTCCTGACGCAAAAAAGGTTGCTTGCCAAACTGCCGTCGAATCAGGTTAACGTAGTGGTGCTCGACGGTGAAGAGCAGGAAGTCTATAGCCGAGAAAACCTTGTTCATGAGCCAACCGCAGACAATCTCGCCTACGTAATTTACACATCCGGATCAAGCGGAAGACCAAAGGGCGTCGGAATCGGCCACCATGCGCTGACAAACTTCCTCTTCTCAGTACAGCGCGAACCCGGCCTGGCGCGAAGTGACGTCTTGCTCGCAGTCACGACGCTGTCTTTCGATATTGCAGGACTTGAGATTTATTTGCCGCTTATCACAGGCGCTCGCCTGGTGATTGTGGATCGTGAAGACGCCTCCGATGGGATTCGCCTGAAACAAAGGATTGCTGACTCCGGTGCCACTGTGATGCAGGCGACGCCCTCCACTTGGCAGATGTTGATTAACGCTGGTTGGCAAGGTCACAAAGGTCTGAAAGTATTGTGTGGCGGTGAAGCGCTCTCGCGCGAACTCGCGAACGAATTGCTCGCGCGGGGTGTCGCATTATGGAATATGTATGGGCCGACGGAGACCACGATTTGGTCGACCACCTGCAAGGTCGAAGCCGGTGACGACATTTCGATCGGCCGACCGTTGGCGAATACTCAGATTTATCTGCTCGATGAAGAGGAGAACCTTGTTCCAATTGGCATGGCTGGCGAGTTACACATTGGCGGGGTCGGTCTAGCGCGTGGATATCTGGATCGGCCGGACCTCACCGCGGATAGGTTTATTCCAAATTCCTTCAGCGATGACGCCAATGCTCGGTTGTATAAAACCGGGGATCTCGCTCGTTATCTCGTTGATGGCAACATCGAGTATTTGGGTCGTATTGACAATCAGGTAAAGCTGCGCGGTTTCAGAATAGAGCCGGGAGAAATCGAAGAGGTTATCAAGACGCATCCACAGGTGTCTGAGGCGCTCGTGATTGCACGCGAGGGCGAACCGGATGACCAACGTCTCATTGCCTACGTGGTTCCGAATCGAGACCCTTCGAACTTGGATATCGCACAGAACTTTCAAGCCGAGCAAGTGTCTCAATGGCGAACCATATGGAACGAGACGTATATTCCGCAGGCTTCCGATCCGACACTTGATCAAGACCCGACATTTAATATTGCCGGTTGGAACAACAGCTATACGGGTCAGCCAATTCCCAGTGAAGAAATGAATGAATGGGTGGATCGAACGGTCGATAAAATACTTTCGCTAAATCCCGGGCGGGTTCTCGAGATTGGTTGTGGCACGGGCTTGTTGTTGTTCCGGATTGCGCCTCATTGCGTCAATTATTACGGCACAGATTTGTCGACGACAGCTTTGAACTATATTCATCAGCAGTTGTCTGATGCGCAACACGCACTTCGGAACGTAACACTTCTCGAGCAAGCCGCTGATGACTTTGCGGGCCTCGATGAGCATCCTTTCGATACCATCATTCTTAATTCGGTGGTGCAATACTTTCCGAGTGTAGAATACCTGGTGAGGGTGCTCGAGAACGCGGTGAAGCGTCTCAAGCCTGGAGGCACAATATTCATTGGAGATTTGCGCAGCCTCCCCTTATTGAGAGTTCTTCACACCTCGGCGCAGCTTCACACGGCATCATCGTCATTGCCCTTGACTGAATTGCAGCGCCGGGTGCAAAAAGGTATTGCGCAGGAGAAGGAATTGGTGATCGATCCTGCTTTCTTCACTGTATTGCGGGGCCATCTTCCTCAAATCAGCGAAGTCGACATTCAGCTTAAGCGGGGGCGATATCATAATGAATTGACGAAGTTTCGCTTTGATGTTGTTTTGCGCACTGGCAGCGAACGAGTTCCTTCCGGAGACGTGCGCTGGTTGGATTGGGAAAATGATCATCTCGATCTTGTCGCCACGCGGCAGTTATTGATGGACGCACGATCAGATGTTTTGGCAATTAGAGGGATACCGGATGCTCGCCTGGTGTCCGATTTCAAAGCTCTGGCACTACTCGCATCTCCAGAGCTGCAAACCGTAGGCGAACTGCGTCAGGCAATGCAAGATGGTCATGTGGAACAAAGCATAGAGCCCGAGGACTTTTGGTCGTTGAGCAACGATTTGCCTTACACCGTAAACTTGACATGGACGGGCTCAGCCGCCGACGGAACTTTTGATGCAATTCTACAACAAAGGAACGCACCCGAAGTGGAGCTGCCGCAAAGAAGGAAAGTTGACGGCGCGTGGCGTCAGTACGCGAACGATCCTCTGCTCGGCAAAGTAAAGCAGAGCTTGCGCCCGGCCCTCAGAAAACTGTTGGCTGATCAATTACCGGAATTCATGATGCCGGCAGAGTTTATATTCTTGAATGCATGGCCACTGACGCCCAATGGGAAAATAGATCGGTCCGCATTGCCGGCGCTCGACCAATCTCGTCCGGAACTAGAGCAGCCTTATGTGCCGGCGCGAACCGTTATCGAGAAACAATTGGCGAGCATTTGGGCCGAAGTGCTCAGGCGTGAAAAAGTCGGCATATACGATAATTTCTTTGAACTGGGCGGCCATTCGTTGCTCGCTGTTTCAATGATCTCGCGTGTACGCGATGCTTTGAATGTTGATCTAAAAGTTCGCAGCTTGTTCGAAGCTCCGACCGTTGCCGGTCTCGCTCTCACCTGTGCCACATTGGGCAGAGACACTATCGGACCGTCCATCACGAGCGAGTTGGGATCAGTCGACAATTCGTCGCAGGCTGCTTCGAAAAACGGTAGTGCGAATAGTATAAGGAAAGACCCATCTGGTGATGCGGAGAAACTCTTAGCCCGAATTGATGAACTTTCGGATGACGATGTAGAACTCCTGCTTCGGCAAGCGCTGGCTGAGACAGGTGACAACTAATGAGCACTTTGGAAAACAAATCGGAACTACAACCCGCTGAAAAACGGGCTCTGCTTGCGGAGGTATTGCGCAAAAAGGCAACTGGAGTGCGAAGGGTGCCAATGTCTTTCGCGCAACAGCGGTTGTGGTTTCTGGACCAGCTCGAACCAGGAAGCGCCTCCTATAACATTTCGCGCGCGGTCCGTCTAAAAGGACCACTGGATTTTCAAGCGCTGCAACAGGCCCTGAACTCCATAGTGGCCCGCCACGAATCGTTACGCACAAACTTTACTTCCATTGATGACGAACCAGTGCAAACCATTGCGGCTAAGCGTGCGGTTGAGATTCAACTGGTAGATCTCGGCAGCCTCGGCCAAAACAACAGAGAGAACGAAGCCAGCCGTTTAGCATCCGAAGCAGCGCGGTGTCCGTTTAATCTTGCGCAGGACCATCTTCTACGAGTCACTCTTTTCCGGCTAGACGAGCACGATCACGTGCTATTGATAGTGTTGCATCACATCGTTAGCGATGGATGGTCCATGGGAGTGTTTTTCCGAGAACTGGAAACTCTCTATGAAGCCTTTGCCGAGGCGCGTCCTTCACCGCTCGCGGATCTGCCGATTCAATACGGAGATTTCGTTCGCTGGCAACGTGATTGGCTGCAGGGACGCGTACTCGAAGAGCAGATCAATTTCTGGAAACAACAGCTCAAGGGAGCTCCTGGAGTTCTCGAACTCTCAACGGACAAACCCCGCCCCTTAATCCAAACCTTTTCTGGCGCTTACCACACAAGCAAGGTGGGAAAGGAATTGACTGCGGCCCTCCATGAGCTGAGCAGGCGTGAGGGTGTAACACTCTTCATGACTTTGTTAGCGGCGTTTCAGACTTTGCTGCATCGCTATACAGGACAGCAAGACATTGTGGTTGGTACGCCTATCGCTAACCGGACGAGAACAGAGACGGAAAATCTTATTGGTCTGTTTGTGAACACGATCGTCTTGAGAACGCAACTCTCGGGCAATTCAAGTTTTGTGGAGTTGTTGGCCAAGGTTCGTGAGGTCGCGCTAGACGCTTTCGCTCATCAGGAGTTGCCTTTTGAGAAGCTTGTTGAAGCATTGCAGCCGGAACGATCTCTTGCGCATATGCCACTGTTCCAAACATTGTTTGCACTCCAAAATGTTCCAAAATCAGCGCTGAGGCTGGGATCCTTGCAGCTTTCAGAATTCTCTCTTCAGAAGAACACTTCGAAGCTGGATTTGTCTCTCTATATTGGAGAACGACCGGACGGATTAGCGCTTTCGTTCGAGTACAATAGCGACCTCTTCGACCAAAAGACTATTGAGCGCTTGGCCGCAAACTTCAAGACACTACTAGAAGGAATAGTAAGGACGCCAGACAGAGTCCTCGGCGAGCTTTCGTTATTGACGACGCAAGAGCGTGAGCAGGTGTTGGAAACATGGAACCGGACGGAGGTTGCTTACCCGCAGGGACATTGCTTGCACGAGTTATTTGAAGCACAAGCGGACCGGACGCCAGGGGCCACAGCATTAGTAGATGAACATCAGCGTCTGAGCTATTCGGAGTTAGAACGGCGAGCGAATCAGTTGGCGTGGCGTTTACGGCGCGAAGGAGTCGGCTGTGAGAGTCTCGTGGCGGTTTGCTTGGAGCGCTCAGTCGATCTGGTGGTCGCTCTGTTAGGTATCTTAAAAACCGGGGGGGCCTATGTACCGCTGGACCCAAGTTATCCCGACAGCCGACTTAGCTTCATGTTGGAGGACACAAAGGCTGAGATTGTGCTGACGGACCAGGATCTGGCTGCGCGGGTACCGGAGGTGGGTAGTAAACAGTTATGGATCGATGTGGAAAGGGAACAGCTGGCCGAAGAGAGGCAAACGCGACTGCCGCGGCTGAGCCGACCGGAATCACTCGCTTACGTGATCTATACATCCGGCTCAACGGGGCGGCCAAAGGGAGTAGCGATCGAGCACCGGAGCGCGGTAGCGATGCTGCAGTGGGCACAGGAGGTCTATGATGCTGCCGATCTGGCTGCCGTGCTGGCCTCCACGTCGGTCTGTTTTGATCTGTCGGTGTTTGAGATATTCCTGCCGCTCAGTGCAGGTGGGATGGTAGTGCTCGCCAAGGACGCATTGCAGTTGGTCAATGGAAATTGGGGAGTAATACCCAGTCTAATCAACACGGTTCCATCCGCGATTGCGGAGCTGTTACGGCTCGAAAGTATCCCGCCGACTGTGAGGGTTATAAACCTGGCGGGAGAGGCATTGTCGCAGCCGCTCGTACAACAGCTTTATGAGCAAACCGGGATACAGCGACTCTACGATTTGTACGGGCCGACTGAAGACACGACCTACAGCACGTTTGCGCTGCGGCTGGCAGACGGAGCGGCGACGATTGGGAGGCCGATCACAAACACGCAGATCTACTTGCTTGATCGGTGGCTGCAACCGGTACCGGTGGGCGTGCCGGGAGAAGTCTATATAGGCGGAGCAGGATTGGCGCGTGGTTATCTGCGGCGGCCGGAGTTAACGGCGGAAAAGTTTATTCCAAATCCTTATGGTAGAGCGGGGACGAGACTGTACCAGACAGGAGATGTGGCGCG
>Ga0310810_10007394_pt1 | contig 12523 bp, 6 predicted proteins | sample NCmetagenome_FD_207641 | JGI IMG/M metagenome (GOLD analysis project Ga0310810, IMG submission 207641) | Soil microbial communities from experimental microcosm in Duke University, North Carolina, United States - NC | ecosystem: Engineered > Artificial ecosystem > Soil microcosm > Unclassified ... | reverse complement strand
CTGTCACCCTCAGATGCGTCGGGGGCTGGGCCAGCGAATGGTTGACGAGAGAAGCGACAGCAGAGCCGCACGGCGGTCTAAACAGAGGTGTTGAAGCAGGACACGCAAGGCCTGTCCATAAACCACGCGAACGCGGGGGCGTTGCCATGAAACTCACACAGGACATGTATCCCGTTTTTGAAGCGAACCAGGTGCTGTCGGACGAGCATCTGAACGAAATATTCGATTATCTCGATGAACAAGATCGTCTGACCCGGGCGAACCTCTTCGGGATCGGCATTGTCTGCGGCCTCCAGATCAGCCTCGACACGACCGCCGCCCCCGTCATCCATTTGAAAAGAGGCTGCGGGATCACTTCGGAAGGGTATTTGATCGTCGAGCCGCAGGATGTGGAGTTGGTGTCGTATCGAGCGTACAGCCTCCCCGACGAGCCCAACTATTTGGCATTGAGAGACCAATCGTCGGCCGACAAGCAATTCGACTTATGGGAGCTGTTCCCGGCCGGCGAGCCCGAGACGACCCCGCTGGGAGACATCCCGGGGTTCCTCGACAAGAAGGCGGTCCTCCTGTTCCTCGAGCTGAGGAAGGAAGCGTTGCGCAACTGTAGCCCAAACAACTGCGACGACAAGGGCGCGAAAATCACTGCGACGGTCAGGCGCTTGCTCATCAACGTAGAGGATCTGAACAAAGTCATCGCCGCGGCCAATCAGCTGGAAGACGATCTGACCACGAGCGATCTCGAGAACGCGCTGCTGGCAAGACTAAAGCTGTCCGATGTGCGCCTGCCCCGGTACGACGTACCGAGCAGCAATCCGGCGACGTCCCGGGACGTGCTGGCCGCTTTCCTCTCCGTGTTTCGAGCCGGCAAGCTGGCGCAGGAAACGGGAACGGCCTTGAGCGCCGCCTACGACGCATTCAAGCCACTCTTGCAGGACGCATATCCGTCGAATCCGTTCACCGGCTTCTTCGGGCTCTTCGGATTCTTGGACGCAACGCCGGCAACGACCACCCAAGTCAAATTCTTGCCGTACTATTACGATTTCTTCGACGATGTGTTGAAAGCCTACGACGAGTTCCGTTGGAAGGGTGCGCGACTCCTATGCGCCTGCTGTCCACCGGAGAGCCTGTTCCCGCGCCATCTGATGCTCGGCGTGCTGGATCCCGGCTCTGTCCCCGATGCCAGTATCTACAGGCACGTGTTTGTCAGTTCCCCCGCCGTCGGTGACTGCAGCGACCGGGCGCAAGACCTGGTGCAGTTGTTTCAACGCATCGTAGAAATGATCAAGCAGTTTTCCAACATCCCGAAGCTGGCGCAAGCGGAGCCGCGTTCGCTGACGGATGCCCAAATCCGTCTCACGCCCAGCAAGTCGGGAGATGTGCCGCTGTCGGCTCAGTCGATTCCGTACTACTACACCCAAGAGGGGTCACCGCCGCTCTATCGTCTGTGGAGTCCTGAAAAAAACCGGCGCGACCGCGCCAATCAGAATCTGAGCTATCGGTCCGATCAGTACGCGCCGACGGCGCCGGCCTTCGTCACGGACGCCTTGCGCTATGACCTGGAACCGTACAACTTTCTGCGGGTCGAGGGTCATCTGGGCAAGCCGTACCAGAACGTCCTCAGCACCCTTTTGACCCTGAAAGCTCGGTATCGATTGCCTATCGAAATCATTGCGCTGCGCACGGGCGCGTTCGATGACGAGATCCCGGTCGATCTGAGCAATGAGCAGTGCCGGTTTCAGGATTTGGAGACGCTGTACGATGCGCTCCGAGAGGAGCTCCTGTCCGCCCTGTGTGAAGGGGTGATGTTTCTCTACGCGGTTCCTCTGGAGGCAGCGGTGGCCGGCCTAACAGCCGGCGTTCCGAACCTGCCTGTATTGAAAAAGTATGCGCCGAATTTTCGCTATGGAGAAAATACGGTAGGCGCCTGGTATGAAAAATACCTCGCTCTCTTCCAAGGCCGCCCATACATCGACGTCGATCAAAACAAGATCGACGCGAACGCCGTGCTCACTGTCTATTGTTTTCTCTTTGCCGGGACCGCTGGTCTTCAGGCGAAGAACTATGCCCACGTCGTTTCGATTTATTACCTGATGAAACTCGCGGAAGTCCTGCCGGACGCCTTAGACGCCTTGGCTTTCGCCGATTTCCAGAACAAGTATCAGGATCTTATGGGGCTGGTCCGGTATTTTCGCAGTGAGGCCGTAAACAACATTTCCGCGGAATTCAGAGACTTTATACCGCAGGAAGAGTTAATTGACCACTTCGATGAGGTGCTCTTCTCCTGCAAGCTCGAGCCGATCCGTGCGATCCATGACGAATATCTGCGTCGCCTCCGTGAGGTCAAACAGAAGCTGTTCTTCAGCACCTTTCTGCGGAACCATCCGGGCATTCAGCACAAAGCCGGCGTTCCGATGGGCGGAACGTTTCTGCTCGTGTATCATGAAGAACCGTCCCGCCTGAAAAAAGATCTCGACCTCAGTGCGATCAGGGCTGGGCTAGGCGTGACTGCCGCCGCCGCTGCCGGCTCTCGACTCACGGTGACCACGGACGCGCTCTCAGCAGCGCTGTCCCGCATGAGCGTGAAAACCCAATACGCGAATGATCCGGATGTGAAGGTGCTATTTGGCGCGCTGACCGGGCAAGTGCCGGAATTTAGGAGATCCATCGGACCCGCGCCTGTCGGCGATCGAATCATCGATGCTGCGATTGCCGAGCTACAGAACGGCACCGTGATTGCGGACTTTTTCCTTCCCTATCTCTGTTGCTCAGAATGCTCGCCGATACAGTTCGTCCTGCCGAAGCCTCCTCCGAGCTTTACGGTGCGCATCGGATGCACCAACGCCGATAGTCAGGCGGAAGTCGTCGTGACGCCGCAGGGAGGTGAACCTCCGTACGCCTATAACGTCGATGCAGATGTGTTCCGGCCTCTCACGGGAACGCTCAGCCTGAGCGCCGGCGAGCACACAATCGTGATCAAGGATAACGCGGGGACCGAGTCGGCGCCCAAACCGATCACTGTGCCGGCGGCGCTTGCGATCGGTCAGGAGACGTATGACGAGAATGTGCTTGGGCGGACCTATCAAGTGAGTTTTCCGATCTCCGGAGGCACCGCTCCCTATCACACCGACACGGGCGAGATCGACGGCAGCAGTTTTATGAGTGCTTCTGTCAAGAGCGGTGAAGGGTTGACTGTCACGATCACGGACAGCGTCGGTTGTCAAGTGTCCAAACAGTTCACCCATGCCGTCTGCGATTTGCCATGCGAAGGCATTGCGGTCCGCTGCGGCTACAGATTTTGGCTGCCGATGGTGACCGATCCGGACCACTTCTACACCTTGTATGAGGCGAGAGTCGAGAGTTTCCAATTTGAGTTCCCGCAGGGGTCATCGGTGGATTTGAACGCAGAGGTGAATGCCATAGTGCAATCACCCCCCGACGTCCTCTCGAACTCGTTTGATGCCGTGGTGCAATCGTGGATGAGCAAAATCAACAGTCTCATTGATAAGAAAACCCAGAAACCCGGATGGGTACGTCTCGAATACACGAGGCAGGCTGATGAACCCGTCGGCACAGTATGGATCGAGCGTTTCCAGTGTCTCAAAATTGATTTACGTATTGCGGCATCCTTCAAACGCCCGGCGACGTTGGAGCAGGTCTTTGTGCAATATACCCCTGAAGGTACCGTGATGAAGATCGGAGACGGACAATCGACGATTCCGCCGTACAACTGCGTCGAAATGAACAAATGCCAACCGCTGCGCGCGGAGATCGTGCGGTGCGGAGAGCTCGATTTGAACATTACGATTGTGAAGAAAGTTGGGCGCGCCGCAGCTGCCCCAACGGTAGCCCTCGACTTTAGATCCACAGGACAAGACACGCCCGTCGCCTACTTTTGGGAAGTTCAGGATGGTGTGCCGCCGGTTTCTGACCTAAAAAAGGCAAGCTTCAAGTTCTCGAGCCGGGAACCGCTTCAAAAGACGGTCCGACTGACCGTATTTACGGAGCGCGGATGTTCCTTCACAACGACCGATGAAATCGATCTTCCCGAGTGATGTCCCGACGCAATCGACATATCATTCGGCGCCAGTATCTCGATGTCGAACTGTCCGGCACGGAAGCGGATGGATTGGCATTGCAGCGAACTCTTCCCGACTTGTGTCGGGAGAGCTTTTCGGCCATTGAGGGGGCGCTCAATCGCTGTGCGCCGGCGGACAAGCATTTGTATATCGAGCGACTGGAGATAGATGCCGGAACGATGAGGCTCGAACGGTTGGAGCATGACCTGGCAGGCTCGATCGCGATTGCTCTAGAAGAAGCATTGAAGCATGTGCAGTATACCGTCTGGGACAGTGGAGTCGAGCGAGGCAGGGTGCTCAGGTCTGCTCAGGAAACCAGTGAGTCCGCGCTCCTCCATTTTTTGAAGTACGGCAGTTTACCTTGGTGGTGCCAGCTTCTGGAGGGTCAAACGCTCGAGCAAGCCATCATGTCTGCATGGGAAAACGCTACGGAGACAGGGTTCCATTCCCACAAGGCAGATTTGTGCGACGCCTTGAGCTCCGCATCTGTTCGCCGGCGATTGATGAATCAGTTCTCTCCTCGGATGGTGGGTCTTCTCTGTGAATGGCTTTCACCGGGAGTCAAACAAGCGTTGGATGAAATCATGCGGATCATCGGCCGTGCCGATCTGCCGCGTAGCGACCGTCATAAATTGGAAGCACAGCTGTGGGAGAGTGCGCTGGTCTGTGTCGCAGAGAACCGACCGAGCACACCGATCGACCTCGTCGGCGATGTGCGGGACAGACTTCGAGCTTCGGGTTCCCGGTCGTTCGCTGTCGAAACGTTGATCGCGCTCCATTGGCCCGGCGTAATTGACCATCCGTTGACGAAGCACGTTCGAACCGAACCGCCTTCGCCGCATTCGAAGGAATCTCCCGATGCCGAAGAAGGCATCTATGTCGAGAACGCAGGGTTAGTGTTGCTGCATCCCTTCTTGCCCCGTTTCTTTCACGGGCTCGGGGTCGCGGTCGAGGACCGACTACTGAAAGCGGAAAAAGCCCTGGCCTTATTGCATTTCTTGGCGACGGGACGAACGGATGCGCCCGAGTACGAGCTCCTTCTCCCCAAGGTGCTCTGTGGTCTCCCGATCGAGACGGTTGTAGAGAGAAATGAGCCTCTGAACACGTCCGAGCACGAAGAGGCGACGGCGCTGCTGGAGGCGGTGGTCCATCATTGGACTGCGTTGGGAAACAGCTCAGCGGATGCGCTTCGAGGGACGTTCCTTTTCCGGCCTGGAAAGCTCATGCGCAGGGGCGCTCAGGAGTGGCTGCTTCAAGTGGAAAAGCGCACCGTCGATATCCTCTTGGACCAACTACCTTGGGGGCTTTCGATGATCAAGCTCCCATGGATGATGGACATGCTATGGGTCGAGTGGAGTTGAGCATGGGCCACATCTGACTACCGCATATCCATGAAAGCCACAGCTGAAAAATCCCCTTCGACACCTTCCGCTACGGCGACCAAACAGGCGGCTCAGCCGTTTTTTAGCAAGGCGCCCGTTGGTGAACAAGCGGCACGCAGTTCAGAAATTGTCGATGTGTCCTCAGGCATGTTCGCTCCCTCGGAAAGAGTAAAGGGAGAAATTGAAGCGGAAGGTCACAAAGGCCTCATGGTGCGCGTCGCCTCTCCAAGTGTGGCCGGAGAAGGTCAGATCAAGATCAGGGTCGATAGCAGCAAGCACTACGATTCGATTGGCAAGGGCTCCATGCCCTTGCGAAACCCTTGGGCCGAAGAGCTCGGCGGAATGTACGTCAACTTTACCGTGAAAAATAACGCCGTCACTGGAGGGTACGCGTCCTTGAAGCCCGGTGGCGGGGATAGCAATGATTGGTTGCAGGCAGTACAGAAGAACTCGAGCCTCTTGGGAGGAGTGGGCCTCAATGTGGCGAATCTGCCTGTACCTGTTAACAAATTTGAGAATGGAAAGCTCACGCTTGGCGTGACGAATCTCAAGGTGGTGATCGGCGGCGTTTTCGATGCTCAGTTCAATGTGCTGCTCGAGAACAACAATAAGCCGAAGATCGATGCCACCGCCGACGTCAAAATCAAAGGTATAGCGAAGGGGCAATTCACACTCAATAACGCCCAAGACAAGCTCGCCGGTCAGGCGGCCTTAGCCGTCGATTTCAAGGGATTCAGCGGCTCCGCGGAGATCAAATACAACGCCGATGGAACTGTGGATGTCGGCGGCAGAGCCGCGTACAACGCAGACAGGCTCTCCGGCGAGATACAATTCGTTGCGACTGATCTAGAAACCGCAAACAAATTCGCGAAAGATGCCATCGCTGCAGCCGGCGGAAAGGAAAATGTACAGGATGCTCCGCCGCCGGCTCCCGTCCCCCCGCCAAAGGCCAACCGGAAGGAACGTGCGCTCGCGGCAACAGGCCAGTTGGGCTTCAATTTGACTCAGTGGTTTGCGGGCACCGTCAATGTCGTCGTGGACGGCAAGGGTGCCGTCACGGTGATCGGAAAGATAGCCCCGCCTGCCGAAATCGAGCTCTTTAAACAAAAAGACTGGGACAAGGAGCTCATCAAGTTCGAGGCCAAGGCCTATTACGGCCTTCCGGTGGTGGGGAATTTGAATCTCTTTGCCAACATCAGCTTGCGCGCCATTGCGAAATTAGGCCCCGCCAAGATCTACCAGATCGAAATCTTGGGGACATATTCCACGGATCCCGAGATTCAAAAGTACATACAAATTTCTGGCTCTATAAATATCTCGGCCTACGCGGGCTTGCGCTTGCGGGCCGAGGGCGGAGCCGGCGTGGAAATTGTGTCTCACGATCTGAAGTTCGGCGTCGGCGTGAATGCGGATCTTGGCGTGCAGGCATATGCGGATGCCCGCCCAACCATCGGGTATCGGGATCCCGGAGTGTTCTATATCAGCGGCACGCTGGAAATGGTCGCGCAGCCCATGCTCGCATTGGGCGGCGACTTTTTCATCGAGCTTGAAACGCCCTGGTGGTCGCCATTGTCCGACCATAAGTGGATCTGGCCGCTGTTTGCGAAAGAATGGCCGCTGAGCGATCCAATCGGCATCAGCGCGTTGGTCAAAGAATATGAATTGGGCTCAGGGAAAGTCCCGGAGGTGGAGCTGAAGAAGCCGGAATTCGACCCGTCCAAGTTTATGACCAGTATGGTGGACCAAGAGCTGCCCGACAAGAAAGGGGTACAGGGCCCTGGGCAGGGGACGTTCAAGGAAGACGGCACCGTTCCCAAACCGGAAGTCCCTCCGAAGAAACCGGCGCCCAAAAAAGCCGCAGGTCCTCCTCCGAAGAAAAAGGCGCCTGCTCCGAAAACCGGTAAATCAGGTTCACCTGACCCGAAGGCGGCGAAAGAAAACGAAACCGGAAAAATCTTCCAAACCGCCGCGAAATCATTGGATGCACTCAAGACGAAAGGGCCGTTGACACGCGGCGAGTTGAACCAGGAGCTAGCGAAAATTAAAGCCCAAGTTAGCGGCATTAACTTTGGCGTTCAACTGAAAGGAACGAAATGGATCGTGAAGCCGAAAGCAGGAGGCAAAACCGGAAGGGAGCTTCAGTTAGAAGCGAAAGATCCCAAAGAAGTTGGAACAAAAAGTAACGCAGGAATGTATGATGGTCAACTTGGAAAAATTGTTAACTTTACGGCTGGTAAGGAATCTCATCGGCTTTGGATCGCTCTACGCGCTAATAATGCAGTTGTTATGATGGCGAGTGTCGAGAAATCACTTGTGGAACACTTAAATGACTATGAAACGTTAGCTGAGCAAATAAAAGATAACGCAAAGGTTACTGGATTAATCGCTAAAGCACGAATGCTGCTGAATGGGCTTGATAGCAAAGCCGATACACTGGCTACTGACTTAACAAAACCAGATGTAAAACCTGACCAAATTATAGCCGAAGATAATACTGTTGAAGGCGAGGAAGACCGGCTTTCTTCGGTAATTGAACAAATTTTAGCCTTGTTGGGAGCAGCTCTAAGCCCAGGTCCTGATTACCCAATGGCTAGTGCCCCCGGTATTGGAAATGTTGAGCGGCATGGTTCGCAAGTAGAGAGAATTAGATCGGGGCCACAGATATGGCAGACGGAATCTGAACATATCATCCCCTTCGCAACCGGGCGTTCGCTTTGGCAAGCTTTAGCCCTATATCTCCCAGAGCGAAACTGGCCAGAGGACAATCAACAGACCACGATTGTGATCTATGAACGGGCCGCACGGATCAAGACACCAGCGGACAATCGAGTGAGTGAACATTTTTCACATGCAGTCGACAGTTTAGACATCGTTGGCAAATTGAAAGCACTAATATCACGTTATGAACACGGCGATATGACGGCGTTTTCCAGTGCCTACGGGGTTCTAGACAGTGTTCTATCGCCTCTCAACAAAGCGAAAGACGATGCGGTTGAAAGAACAGTCAACGCAATAGCTCAAGAGAACCGTGAAAAAGAAAATGGATTTGCAAGCGAGAACCGACAGCGACGAGCCATTCCTCCTAATGTAGAGCCACCAAAACCTTCTGCAGCTGATGTTGCAAAAGCAGCCAAGCGACAGTACGACGACATAATAAATTTAGTGAAACAAGAGATAGTGTCCAAGGAGGAAGTGAGAAGTCGCGTTAATCGTATGTTGAATCGAGATTGAAAGCTCAAAATGCCGACTGAAAGTACTCATAACTTGGAAGAGGCGTTAATTTGGTTGAAGAGCATCATTAGTAGCTGCGTGCAAATACATTTGAAGCAAACTAATGAATTTCACATGATTCCTCTTTCCTTACATCAAGATTGCTCGTGGCTGGGACGGTTCATCGCGACTGAAAACCCCAGTTTTGAAGAATTTACTATTGTAATGCTTGCCGCCACGCCTCATCTGCGCCCGCAGTACTTTACCGATCTGATTTCGCAATACATCCCTGAAGGTGGCGACTTTCCCGAATTCGGCGGTGTGAGAGGCACGAACCACCGCGGCATCCTACCCACCGGCGAAACCGCCCAGTTCATTCTGGCGGGGGACGATCTCGAAAAACGGTTGGACGTGCAACGTCTGTTCGGCAGCGATCACTGGTTCGCGCGAAAGCACATTTTATGGCTCGAGCCGGTTCGCGAAGGCGAACCGGTCATGAGCGGCAGGCTGGTGCTGAACCCTGAGATCCTCGAGCAATTGACGACAGGCAAAATCAGCAGGCCGCGGTTCAGCAGCGACTTCCCCGCTGAGCGCATCGAGACCGACATGATTTGGGACGATCTGGTGCTGCGTCCCGCGACCCTGCATGAAATCCATGAGATCGAGCACTGGATTACCCACAACGAGACGCTGCTCAACGAGTGGGGCATGAAGAAACGGATCAAGCCTGGATACCGCGCCCTCTTTCATGGACCGCCGGGCACTGGAAAGACGCTGACGGCAACGTTGCTGGGCAAGCATACGGGCAAGGACGTGTTCCGGATTGACCTCTCACGCACGGTCTCCAAATACATCGGCGAGACGGAGAAAAACCTGTCTCGGCTCTTTGATAAAGCCGAACACAAAGAATGGATTTTGTTATTCGACGAGGCCGATGCGCTCTTTGGAAAGAGAACGGATATCCGAGATGCCCACGACAAGTATGCCAATCAGGAAGTGTCTTATTTGCTTCAGCGGATTGAAAGCTATGCCGGCCTTGTCATCCTCGCGTCGAACCAGCGAAGCCACATTGACGACGCGTTTGTGCGCCGTTTCCAAACGATGATCCATTTCCCGATGCCCGGCGCGGAAGAGCGCCTTGCGCTGTGGGCGCATGCCTGTCCCAAACAAATTGAAATTGCACCGGATATTGACTGGCGGAAAATTGCCGCACGCTACGAGTTGAGCGGAGCGTCGATCATGAACATCATCCACTACTGTGCGGTCGAGGCGTTGGCCGATCAGAGTCATGCGCTGACGTTGCTGCGATTAGAGGCGGCCATCCATCGCGAATATGTGAAAGAGGGAAAAGTCGTATGACGGGGTTCATTGAGTGTGGGGGTGCTCGCCTATGGCGATGACGCTGCTGCCGCTCAATACGCTGGGCGCCATTGAAACCAACGGCACTGTGACGTTTGGCATCTGGCTGCCTTGGGTATCAGACAGCGACGGGAATAAAGTCACCGTCAAAATCATCCACGAGCGGGATCAGTTCTTACAAAACATCCCGCCTCGGGAGTTCCCGATGACGCACAGCGTGCGCGCGCCGTACGGCGATTTTTGGTCAGCGACGGTGCCCATCGCCGGAACGCCCCCGGCGCCTCCGGAATCCGCCTGGGGCAGTCCCGGACGCTACGTGTATCGATATCGCATCGACAACCCGAACGTTGGCAGCCTCGATTGGATCATCGACCCTTGTGCCCGTGAGTTCGGCGTCGGCAAGCTGTCGGCATTCACGCTCGGCTACCAGCCGTACACCTGGAGCGCGACGGAGACCAATTGGCGCACGCCCGCGCTCTCGGACCTCATTTTCTACGAGGTCAACATCGGCGAGTTCGCCGGCGACCTTGGACGCACCCGCGACTTGATGGCCTACCTCAATGACCTTGGAGTGAACGCCATCGAGGTGATGCCGCTTTCGAACGTGGCGGCGTCCGTCGACTGGGGCTATTTGCCGATCGGGTATTTTGGCGTGGACGAGCGCTTCGGCAAGCGGTCCGACTTCCAGCAGATGGTCGATGTGGCCCATCAGCATGGCATCGCGGTCGTCGTCGATGCCGTCTACGGGCATACCGGCATCGACTTTCCATACTTCGACGCGTATACCCGTCTCCACTATCGCGACAATCCATTCATGGGACCGTTCGCCAAAGATTATTTCAGCAATTTCGGGAAGAGCACAGACTTTACCCGCCAACTCACCCGCGATTATTTTTTCACCGTGAACCATCACTGGCTCGAGGTGTATCACGTCGACGGATTCCGCTATGACTGTGTGCCGAACTACTGGGACGGCCCGCTCGGCGTCGGTTACGCAAGCCTGGTCTACGAGACCTACCAGCTCGCCAAAAGCAAAATTGCCGGATCCCAGCCGTTCTGGAAGCGCTTCGACGCCGGCGCCGGCTCCCCGATGACGCTCATTCAATGTGCCGAGCAGTTGGAAGGACCCGAGGAGATACTCCGTTCCTCCTATTCCAACAGCACCTGGCAAAATCACACCTTCGATGCCGCCAAGGCCGTCGCCCGCGGGGACGGCGGACGGCTTACCGACTGGGGTTTCTCGCTGGGATTGTTCGGGTACACCGAGCAAGAGAACACCAACGGGGATGTCATCCCCAAGACCGCGCTTCAATACATCGAGAATCACGATCATGAACGTTTCATCTGCAACTTCGGCTTAAGCAATCCCGATGAAGCCGGCAATCCGCTGTTTCTGGAGGGCAACCGCAACCTCTGGTACATGCTTCAGCCCTATGTGATTGCGACGGTCATGAGTAAAGGGATCCCGATGCTGTGGCAGGGCGAGGAATTTGGCGAGAACTATTTCCTGCCAGATTTCGGCGCCGGCCGGGTGGCACTCCTGCGGGCGTTGCGGTGGGACTACTTTTACGACACGCCTGGCCAGAGCGTGATGCAGTTGTTGCGCAAGCTTGTTCGCATCAGGCGAAATCGTTCGCATGTCCGCCGCGGGACCTACTACTTCTTCAACGACTGGGATCGGTATCAATCCAACGGCCTGTTGCTGTTCGCCCGGTACGACGGGCCGGCGTATACGCTGGTCGCGATCAACGTGAGGAATGCGGATCAGACGGTGCCGTTTTGGTTTCCCGTCGGCGGCAATTACGCCGAAGAGCTCCATGGCGGCACGCTCGATCTAAAAGGCATCGTCTCTCTTCAGGAAACCCAACTCACGATTCCGTCGCACTATGGCCGCATCTGGACGGCAGTTGGACCGTAGCGCAAAATGCTCGAAGATGGAGGTGTGACATAACAATCACGACGCCAGCAAGAAAGTCTCCGGCAAACCGCACTCAAGGCTGAGCACTGACCACAAGATGATGAAGTTATTTTTTGGATCGCCACACCACGCTAAATAAGGCAGATTCTCCTTTCCTTTATGAGAGCTCGCATTCCTGCGGACACATAGCAAATGATGGGATCCGCTTTGATCTCCTTGAGAATTGCTGGTGGCCATCTCCACGTAACAACAGGACAGTCCGAAATTGAAGGGCCACAAGGAGTTCTTACGACCCCATGCGACCAAATCCTCCAGCCGAGAAAGGATGACGCTGCGGCGTACGGCCTGTTCGAATGGCTTGTGGTCTGGATGAGCCACCACTCCTGTACTGTCCGGTTTCATCAACGACCATTGCATGTGGATCCTCCGTTACTCAGAGTTTGGCCGTTCTGTGGCCAATCGAGCGCACCAACCCTCCAGAGATATAGCAACGCTGCCAGGAGGACCCCGATGAAAATCACCACTTCCCCATAACCCGGCCAGCCGACTTCGCGGGCCGATATAGACCAGGCAAAAAG
>Ga0310810_10007393_pt1 | contig 12523 bp, 5 predicted proteins | sample NCmetagenome_FD_207641 | JGI IMG/M metagenome (GOLD analysis project Ga0310810, IMG submission 207641) | Soil microbial communities from experimental microcosm in Duke University, North Carolina, United States - NC | ecosystem: Engineered > Artificial ecosystem > Soil microcosm > Unclassified ... | reverse complement strand
AAGCGCCCTGGCGAGCGCGCCGAAAATGACGTCGGTGATCCGCTGTGACGTCTCGACATTGCCGCCGGCCACTGCAGCGGGCCGCATGGCGTTCACAATCGTCCCTTCCGGCGCCATGACCTTCACAGCCCGGCCCACGCCGGTGTTGTACAGCACGTCCTCCTGTACCAGGCAACGGAATCCGTAGAGCGTCGCCGACAGCGTAATCGCGAAATTCGCATTCACGCCGCCGGTCGTCTGCGGATCGCTCCCGGTAAAGTCCACGACGGCGCTGTTGCCGTGGACGCGGATGGTAGCGCAAATCCGGAGCGGCGCGTTCCCAAACCCGTCGTCATCGAGCACATCCGAGCACGTGTAGTCGCCATCTGGAATCTGCTGAATCGCTGCGCGGAGCACCCGCTCGGTGTAGTCCTGAAGCGCGGCGGCGTACAGCGAGACGCGCCTGCTGCCGTACTTCTGGACGATCTGTCGAATTCTGGCCTCGCCCACGCGGTTCGATGCGATCTGCGCCGTGATGTCGCCTTCGCGCTCGTCGGGCGTGCGCACATTGGCGAGCAGGAGATCCATGACGTCCTGGACCACCTCACCCTTCCGTGCCAGCTTGACGGGAGGAATAATCAGTCCTTCCTGGTACACCTCCCGCGCGAGCGGCATCGAACCCGGCGTCATCCCTCCCACATCGGAGTGGTGTGCACGATTGGCGACATAGAACGAGGGACGACGCGCCTTCCCGAGATACACGGGCGAAACCAGCGTGATGTCAGGCAGGTGCGTTCCGCCCCGAAACGGGTCGTTCAACATCACGACGTCTCCGGGCGCCATCGGCGCGTGGTCGATGGCGGCGCGCACGGACAGAGGCATCGCGCCCAGATGGACCGGCATGTGGTCGCCCTGTGCGACGGTATCGCCGGCGCTGTCATAGACGGCGCACGAGTAGTCCAACCGTTCCTTGATGTTGGGTGAGAACCCGGTACGGCAGAGCGTCACGCCCATCTCCTCTGCTACGGAGACGAACAGGTTCTTGAAGATTTCGAATTCGATGGGGTTGGTCTTCATGACTGGCGGGCGACGGCCGTTCCCGCCACGACTGCACGGCGGCGCCTCTGACGCACGACCGACCGGACGGCGACGACGTTGCCGAATTCGTCGACACGGAAGCTGAAATGCGGTGGGATGACGACCGTTGCCTGGCCGCCGGCGATCACCGCGGCGCCTTGTGCGACCGTACCCGGCATCAGGTCCTCCCATCGGTACACGGCGGCAGCAGTCTGCCTGCCGCCGAACGCCGCCGGCGCCGTCCGCCACGGCTGCGGCCGCTGATGGGCCGTGATCTCGCGTCGCGGCAGCGCGGGTTTTCGCGTCTGACCCGTTGCCGTGAGGCGAAGGTTGACCACTTCGGTCGGGCGCTGCGGATTCGAGTAGCCATAGAGCCGTGCATGCTGGCGATCGAACTCGTCGCGGTACGTCGGCGTGAACGGCACCGTGATTTCGTATGCCTGACCGACGTAGCGGACGTCGACGCTGCGCGTGATCAGCGACTGCGCGTGGCCGAATCCTTCGCGCCTGAGGTCCTCGGCGGCTCGACTCACGAGCGGCTCGAACAGCTCCAGCATCGCGTCCTCTGTCATCTGATCCGTCCGCCGCAGAATCGTCGCGGAGTAGTCCTTGGTCACATCGGCGAGGAGCATGCCGAGGGCTGAGAGGACCCCGGCGTAGCGGGGTACGATCACGGTCGAAATCTCGAGCGTCTCCGCGATATCGCACGCGTGCATGCCGCCGGCCCCGCCGAATGCCAGGAGCGCGAACTCGCGAGGGTCGAAGCCGCGCTGCACGGAGACGACGCGGATCGCGCGCTCCATGTTCGCGTTTGCCACGCGCACAATTCCGTCCGCGAGCGCCAGCTCGGACATGCCGAGCGATGCCCCCATGGCGCGCGCGATTTCACGGGTGCGACCAACGTCGAGAGGCATCCGCCCGCCAAGAAAGTAGTCCGGATGCATGCGGCCGAGCAGCAGGTTGGCGTCGGAGACCGTGAGCTCAGTCCCGGTCCCGTAGCACACCGGCCCCGGATCCGCACCCGCGCTGCGCGGCCCCACGCGCAGGGCACCGCCGGAGTCGACGTAGGCGATCGATCCGCCGCCGGCGCCGACGGTGTGAATGTCGATGACCGGCAGCCGAACGGGAAAATGACCGACGTAGGATTCGGTCGTCATGCCGATCCGGCCGTCGACCAGGCTCACGTCCGTGGACGTGCCGCCCATGTCGAACGTAATCAAACGCTCGTAGCCCGCCATCTCTCCGACAGCGCGCGCGCCGACGACTCCAGCGGCAGGGCCGGACAGGATCGTCCGAACCGCCTCCTGTCGGGCGGTCAGCGCCGCGATCGTGCCGCCGTTGGACTGCATGATGCTCAGCCGCGTGCCGCCGAGCGCCGCCTCGAGCGTCGCAAGGTAGCGCGCCATGAGCGGCGTCACGTACGCGTTCACGACCGTTGTGCTCCACCGCTCGAATTCGCGGTACTCGCGCAGCACGTGATGCGAGACCGACACCGTCAGGCCCGCCGCGGCCAACAACCCGGCGGCGTGATCTTCGTGCGCAGGATTGCGATACGAATGCAGAAAGCACACCGCGACGGCCTCGACGGCAGCGGCGCGGAAGCCGTCGATCGCACGTCGCACACCCTCGTCGTCGATCGGCACGAGCACCGATCCGTCAGCCGCGATCCGCTCCGAGACGCCGCGCGTCAACGCCGGATCGACGAGCGGCACGCGCGGACGGACCATGAGGTTGTAGAGCTCAGGCCGTGTCTGCCGGCCGATCCGCAGGATGTCTTCGAATCCGGCGGTCACGAGCAGTCCGACCCGCGCACCCTTTCGCTCCAGCACCGCATTGGTCGCCACCGTGGACCCGTGCACCACATCGTCGAGAGCGTCGCCTGCGGTCAGCTCCCGGATGCCGTGAAGAATGCCTTGCGCGGGGTCATTTGGCGTCGAGCGGACCTTGTGCACGGTCAGCGCGTCGTTGGCGAGCAGCACGAGATCGGTAAACGTGCCGCCCGTGTCGACTCCCATCCGGCTCATGCGCGATCTCCGACAGCCCGGACCGCGATGCCCGCTTCGGCAAGCGCGCGGCGCAGCTCGCGCGCGGAGACGTCCGCGCCCGGCGTGTCACCGTGGACGCAAATCGTGTCGATCTGCAGCGGGACGTCCCGTCCATCCGACGCCGTGACGATCCCGTCGCGAATCATCCGGACCGCGCGACCGGCCACCGCGAGCGGATCGTGGAGCACTGCATGGGGCGCCGATCGCGGCGTGAGCGATCCGTCCGGCTCGTAGCCGCGATCGGCGAATCCTTCCGCGGCGACTCGCAGTCCCGCGTCGCGTCCAGCCTCCAGCATGACCGACCCGGCAAGCCCGAACAGCACGAGCGCCGGATCGAAGGACGCGACCGCCCGCGCAATCGCATCCGACAGGTGACGGTCGCGAGCGGCCATGTTGTACAGCGCACCGTGCGGCTTGACGTGCGCCAACGTGGTTCCGGCGGCGCGCGCGAACCCGGCGAGGGCCGCCACCTGATAGAGCACCATGTCCTCGATGTCGCGGGCGGACATCTCCATCTCGCGCCGCCCGAATCCCGCGAGATCCGAGAACCCCGGATGGGCGCCGATCGCCACGCCGGCGTCGGATGCCAGGCGTACGGTGGCGCGCATGACCCCCGGATCGCCGGCGTGAAAGCCGCAGGCGATGTTTGCGGACGTAATCGACGGCATGATCGCCGCGTCCGCGCCCAGCCGCCACGCGCCGAACGATTCGCCCATATCGCAGTTGAGGTCGACCGATGGAGGCATCAGTGGTGTTTCGCGACTGGCGTTGTCGCCTCGTCGGCTTTCTTGTCCTTCGGGGGCTTGGGCGGGCGCGGCCGATCCATGGTCAGCGCAACACCTCCGGCGAACGCTGAACCGGTGCGGTCGACGTGGTGCGGCTGCGCGATCAGCCAGTCGAGCATCGCCTGGTCCCATGTCAGGCCGGCCGTCGCGACGAGCTTCATCCAGTCGCCATGTGCCGTTTCGTCGGGCGCTTCCGTGCTGCCGTCGAAGATCGTGATGTTCGGCTGACGCACCATGAAGCTCTGACTCGACGCGCTGCGTTTCTGCCCTTTCATCGAGCTGTAGATCAGCACGTCGTTCGTGAAGTTGACCTTGAACAGGTTCGGGTCGAACGCGGTCGTGTAGCGCTGGTACCGCTCATACGATCGCGTGTTCAGCGCTTTCACCTCCGGCGCGGCATTGATGCGCTCGGTGATGAATTGGCGGAGCGATTCCTGCGCCGCCTTGTTGCGCGGGAACTTCGGATCGTCCACGAAACCAAACCCCGGCATCCACCAGCCTCGCATCGTCCAGTAGTCGCGCGACTCGCCGATGCGATTGCGAATCCACGCGGCGTATTCCGAGAAGACCTGCACCCATTCGTGTGTGGGATAGCCGTGCGGGTTCAGGAAGATATCCGGCAGCCACATCCGCCAGATTTCCGGGCGTACTTTCGACTCAGGATAAATCGGGTCGGGATCGAACCCACCGGACGTCGCGTCGACGCCAAGCGAGCCGAGGTAGCCCGGATGGAGCATGTAGCGCGGCGTGATCTTCTGCAGGTCGTACGCGAGCTGCGCGCCGTCGGGGTTCGTGATCGGGTGGAACACCGTATTTGCAACGTTCAGCTTCGCCCGGTACACCGGATCCGTCAGCAGCAGCTCCGCCAGCCGCAGCGTGTGGCTCGTGGACGACACCTCGTTCGCGTGCTGGCGCGCCGAGTAGATCACCGTCGGCTTCAGCGTCGTCGCCTTCGCCTGCGACCAGTGCGACGCGGTGATCGGCGGCATGAGATCCATGGCCCAGATGTCGCGTCCAAGGTAGCTCTCGCCGACCTTGTAAACGGTCGCCTCCTTGAACGTCGACATCTTCGCCAGCAGCTCGTTCGCTTCGTCCGGGGAGATGGGCTCGTCCCATTGAACGAGGCGTTCGCCGTGGTACTTGTAACCGGGCGGCAGCAGCTTGCGGATGTCGGGCCACGGTTCCGGCTGGCCGTTGGCCGCAAGCGGCGCCGTCACGGTCTGCTTCGGATCGACGTCAAAGGTCCACCCCGCGTCGATCGAGAGATTCTTCAAATCGTGATACGCGAGGGCGTCGCGGTAGAGGCCTGCGGCGCGAAGCGCTGAGAGGTTCTCGAACACGGCCCGCACCTGATCGGCGGAGATCATCTGACGGTCGACCTGATCCTGCCGGTACTTCTTCACGAGATCCGCCCGCTCGTCGTGCTGCGTGTCCACTTTGACGCGCAGTGCGAGATGTTCGAGCCCGTTGTCTCCCTGCCGGACGACCGCGCGCAGCGCTTCGGGACGCTCGACGGTGATTTTGGGAATGTCGCGTTCGACGCTGCTCTTCGTCCCGTCCGCCAGGGTGTACTCGACGCGCACCTGCGGCCGCGGCGCCTGGAATCCGGTGAACGAAATCGACGCGTGGCCCGCGCGTCCATCGTTCTTCGGATGCACCACCGGAATCACGCGGCCCGGATACGTGAGATCCGCCGAGCGCGTGTACCGCCCGAGCAGGTCGAAGAAATGCAGCGTGTTGAAGTACACCTCTTCCTGCACCGACTCCAGCGACGCGATCTGTTCCTGGTCGATGCCGAGCGTGTAATCCGGCTCGCTCAACGAGAGATCGACTTTCAACTCTCCGAAGAACGGCGCATCTTCGGCCCGCGGCTTGCCGTCGTGCACACGCATCATGTAGGCATAGATATCGCGCAGCGTCTTCGACTGAAATCGATCCCAGAACTTCTCGATGTCGGTCTCGACGCGCTCGTCCGCGACGGTATCGGACCCTACCTTCGCCGTCAGCCAGCCGGTGGTCACGCGGACCTTCTCGTAATCCGGGAACTGATCGAAGAACTGCCGGATCACGAACCGCGGCTCGAACGTCCCGTGGAAAATGGTGCCGCCGCTGCCCGCTACCGTGACGTCATACGTCGGCGCACCTGCCGGTGCTTCCTCGAACACCACCTTGTCTGCGGACAGCTTCAAATCGCGTTGCAGGATTTCGGCGATCGGATACAGCTCCAGCAGCCACCGCGTCGGCGCATACGTCGTCTGCTGCTCCCACTCTTTTGGCGGCGTCGCTTTCGCGAACCGGATGGTGATGCGGTCGATCTGCTTGCCCGTGATCGCCGGTTTGACGACCTCGTCCAGCCAGCTGAAGCCCTGTTTGTACGCCGACAGTATGGTCACGTTCGCGTCGGCGGCGCCCGCTTTGACGAGCTGATCGCGTATCTCGGCCTGCAGTTGCTGCCGGAGTTCCGGTGACTCCGAGACGCGGGCCTCGAGCGAAACCGGTTGCTTCTTGTGCGACGCAATCGCGGGAATGACCTTCTGGCGGACGAGCGCGCGCAGCGCCTCGACCTCAGACGGGATGTCGAAGTCGTCGGTGAAGATGGTCTTCGCGTGCTGGACGTCGCGGTTCTCGACCGAGAGGTCGACCGTGTTCGTACGGAACGCCGATGCGCTCTCGCGTTTCAGGAGCGCGTCGAGCCCAGGCGCCGCCTTTTCCACGGACACCTGCACGTTCGCGGACGCGATCGGCTGGTCGTGCAGCTCCGCTCCGAGCTGACGGATTTTGTAGATCGCCAGCGCCGCCTGCCCGGCTGGCGTCCTGCCGCCCAGGAACCGACGCGCATCTTCCTCGACGTCGTCCAGCGTCGTGCGATCCTTGCCCCGGTCCCAGATGTGCGGGAAACGCTCGGCGAGCTGTGCGAGCGCGCGATCGAGACCTGCGCCGTCGGCGCCGATGACGATGACCGCGGGCTTCTCGCCGAACGCTTTCTTCACGACGTCGATTGCGCCTTCCCCAGCCGAGAGCTGCGGAGGCGTGTACTTGCCGGACTCCTGCAGCTTGCGGACGAGCGGATGATCCTTGCCGATCAGGACGAGCGTCGGCTGGCTTTCGGGCTTGCCCACGCGATCGGCCGGGAGCACCAGAGGAATCGAGACGCCCGTCGATTCGAGGCCGAGCCGTGCCGCGACATCGATTGTCCCGGCCGATGCATCGGACGGGCTGAGCACGGCGTCGACGCGATCCGGAATCAGGTTGCTGTCGCCGTCGCCGAGCAGCCCCTCGTTGGCGTACAGCGACGAAAGATCGAGAGAGTCCTTTGCCGCGGCGCCCGGCCGCCGCGGAAGCGGCTCTGCGTCGTCTTCACCCTTGACGCGGTCGAGCGTCATCGTCGTTGCGGTCCCGCCTTCGGCCACCACGTCGATTCCGAGGCTGCGCGTGCCTTTGTACGAGAGCTGCGGCTTGGCTGCGGCCGCCGGCCTCAGAACCGAGAGCGCCTTCGCCGCACTCGCCGCAGCCGATCGGTTCGGGAGCTTCGCCGTCAAATGGATCCGATCGAGACCATCAGCACCGGATGCTGCAACGACGTAGTCGATGTCGACGCCGGAGGGTGGGGCTTTCGCGGCTTCGAGCACGCCGCGAAGGTCCTTCATCACATCAGCCAGCGTGGGTCCTTTCGGATCACCTGCGGACGGCAGCACGCCTGCGAACGCCGCGGCCGCTGCGCGCGTGCCGGCCCCGTCAGCACCGAGCAGCATGACGATCGTGCGGCCGTTCACGCCTGTCACCGCAACGGCGCCCTCGGACGTCTTCAGCGTCAGCGGAGGAGGCGTGGCACCGAGCCGCGCGGCCGCCTGCGGACCGATGGCAATGGCCGGACCCGATTCGGCGTTGCGCTTCATCGGGAGGTCCATCGCGAGCGTTTCGTGCCCGAGTCGCGCCGCGACGTCTGCCGCTGCCGCCACATCGTCGGTCGAGGGCCTGTCGGACAGCACAATCGTCGCGGCCACGGCGTCAGGGACCTTATCGCCGTTCGTGTCTTCGACCAGGCCGCCGTCGGACCATATGGTGGCGAGCGACGGCGTTGCCGCAGCGGCGCGCGGCGACGACCCGGCGGCCGCCCAGACGTTCGCGCCGATCGCAGCCACAGCCAGCGCTCCTCCGACCGCACCTCGCCGCAGCCAAGCCGCTGACATCCTCACACTGACCCTCCTGCGCCCCTGATGGCGCCACAGCGCACGGCGACCGCATCGGCGGTCACCGGTTTGATGAGAAGAACCGCCCCGGCGTCCGCGATCGTCTGACGCTCGTAGGCCGTGACGTCGTACGCCGTCATGAGCAGAATCCGGATCTCCGGGCGCGCGACACGAACCCGCTGCATCAGTTCGATGCCATCCATCACCGGCATGCGGACATCGCAGACGAGCCAGTCGCAGTCGAAGCGTTCGAGTTCGAGCATCGCGGCGGCGGCTGATCCGGCGGTGCGCACGTCGGCCGAGACGTGTGAGAGACCAAGCGCCAGCGCTTCGCGAGTATTCCGATGATCGTCCACGACGAGGATGCGCATCGGTGATGCCAGAGACAGTTCCCAGTTCCCAGTTTCCAGTTTCCAGTTCAGTTGCCAGTTGCCGGCCCCCGCTGCCGGCCGGAAACTGGCTGCCTGCAACTGGGCGGTTCAGAACTTGTAACGCAACGCGAATTCCGCCTGCCGCGACGGCGCGTTGATGTTCGCCAGCAGCGACGTGCTTTGGCCGAACAGCGGCCGCCCGCTCGCATCGTTGCCGGAGGTCAAGCTGGTGCCGGGCGTCGAGAAGTTCGCGCGGTTGAAGATGTTGAACAACTGCGCGATGAACTCCACCTGGTGCGTCGACGCGAAGTTGAAGAACTTCGAGAACCGCAGGTCCACGTTGGAGAATCCCGGGCAGTCGACACTGTTGACCGCTGTCAGGCCGCGGCCTGCCCGGAACGCATTGATGGCGTCGAGGTCGAGCGACCGGCAACCGGAGCCGGGGAGCACGCCCGCCGGCAGGTCGCCCGTATAGCCGTCGCCGTTCAAATCCAGGCTGCTGCTCGGGCTGAAGGGCAGACTCGAACGGAAGTCGCCGATCGCCGACACCTGCGCCTGCCCGGGCAGGCCGAGGATGCCGCTGACGACGAGACGATGACGGCGATCCGCCGTCCCGTAGCGTTCGATCCGCTGGTATCCGTAGTAATCCGCCTGGCTGTTCGTGAACCCGTTGTCCTTCGCTGACGCCAGCGTGTACGAGGCGAGGAACTGGTAGTGGTGCGTCATCCGCTTTTCGACCTTCAGCAGGAGCGCGCGGTAGGTGTTGTTCGACGTCGACTGCCAGAAGCTCACGCGTCCGAACTGCGGGTACGGCCGGATTTTCGTCACGGGATCCGGAAGGTTCAAGTCGACCGTGTCTCGATCGGAGTACCGGTTGACCAGCGAGAAGTCGACTGTGGCGGCGATCTCGCTCGTGATCAGGCGATTGATGCCGACGTCGAACTGGTGCGCGTACGGACTGACAGTCGCGTTCGACTGCACGCTGATGTTCGGCGGCGCGGTGGAGAGGTAGGCGTCACGCGATTTGCCGGCGAGTGGATCCGGGAAGCTCGGCTTCGAGATGATGATCGTCTGCGCCTGCGGCCAGGTCAGCTCGCCGAAGTTCTGCAGCGTCCGCATGTTGTCGTAGAACATGCCGTAGGCGGCATGGATGTTCATGATCCCGTTGTTCTTCGGATCCCAGGCGACGCCGACCCGCGGACCAAAGTTGTTGGCATCGCCGCGTCCGGATTGCGGCTGCGGGATGACGGACGGATCGACCGGGAACGAGCCGTTGCGCCCGAGTTTGTCCTGGATCTTCGACAGGAGATCCGGAACGTTCTCGTTGAACGAGCCATACTGGCGGTCGTATCGCACTCCGAGGTTGAGGGTGAGCCCGTCTCGGACGCGCCAGTCGTCCTGCACGTAAAACGCCATCGTCCGCGTCGGAATGTTGGCGTAGGTCGGCAGCGAGTTGGTGTATTGCGTCGGCCACGTCGATGGATCGTTCGGATCGTAAGGAGCGTCCTTGGGGAACGTCCAGCTGCCGAGCGGCGAATTCGTGTTATCGCCCTCGAAGGGGATGTAGCTGAAATCGAATCCCGTCTTCCACTGGTGCGTGCCGCCGAATCCCTGCATCAGGTGCGAGAAGTCGTCCTTCACCTCGTACCGATGCTCGGGTCCCATCTGCGCGTTGCCGCATCCGCCGACCACGATCGACGGATAGCTGAACACGGGCGTGCAGAGCGGCAACCGCGCCGCGAAGTCTCCCGCGGCCCAGTCGCCGTGGCTGTACGGAGGCGCCACCTGGTATTTCGAATAGGCATACTGAAGCCGCAGGTCGTTGAGCGTGCGTCCGCTCAGCACCCAGGTGTGACTGCCGACGAGTGACTGCCTCGGCACGCCGAAATCGAAGCTGGCGCTGGGCGTCGTTCGGCCGCCGGTGGTGATGATGGGGCGGTATTCGTTCTCCGCACCCCATCGCACGAACAGGTTCTGCGTGGCCGAGAGCTGGTGGTCAACCTTGACGTTGTACGTCCATCTGTCCTGGGCGCTCTTGAACGTCCCTTCGTACTGCGGCCAGAGTCCCCGCGCGTTGACGGTGAAGAACTGGTTTTCCTTCGTTCCTTCGTACGCGCCGAAGAAGTGCGTCCGGTTCTGAATGATTGGACCGCCGACGGTCCCGCCGTACTGATACCGGCGGTAGTCCGGCTTCGTCGACTGGAAGAACTCCTTCGCGGTGATCGACGCGTCTCGGAAGAACATCAGACCCGAGCCGTGGAGCTGGTTCGTGCCCGATTTCGTCACCACCGTCAGCAACCCGCCGGTCGCAAGTCCGTACTCCGCCTTGTAATTCGAGGTCGACACCTTGAATTCCTGGATGGCGTCCATCGCGAAGTTCTGGCGCGGTTCGCCCATTTCCGCCCACGTGTTGTTCACGCCGTCGACGACGAACCCGTTCGAGTACTCGCGAGTCCCCCCGCCGACGTTGACGTTGCCGCGATAGAAGAAGCCGCGGATGTTGTCCTGCGACGTGCCTGGCGTCAGCATCGCGAGGTCGATCCAGCGGCGGGATGCGACCGGCAGATCCTGAATCTGCGCGGTCGAGACGGCGGTGGACACGTCCGACTTCGTCGTATCGACGATCGGCGTTTCCCCCTGAACCGTGACCGATTCGCTCAGAGCTGCCGGCTTCAGCGTGAAGTCGATGATCGCGTTCTGATCAATCACGAGCACAATCGAGTGCCGCTCTTCGACGCCGAACCCCGACAGCTCCGCGCGAAGCGAGTATTCACCGGGTGGCAGCGCGGCGACACGATACTGGCCGTCGGCCTCCGTGACGGTCGATCGGGTCAGGCCCGTCGCTTCGTTTTTTGCCGTGACGCTGACGCCGGGCAGCACGCCGCCGCTCTGGTCCTTCAACGTTCCGCTGATCTGCGCGTTCTGCGCGTAGGCCGTCCCGGCGCACAGCAGGACGGCGAACGCGACGATGAGCGTTTCGAACCACTTCCGCATACGTCTCCTCCTCAGAAACCAGCTGTTCGCGGGCGACGGCAGGCCCGAGCCTGCGCGACACGCGGCGCGACATCACCGAGCAACTCAGAACGTTCCGCAGGCCTTCACGCCTGCCTCGCAGCTCACCGGCCTCCCGCGGACGGCGTCGTCGACGACGCCGCCGTGCTCCTCCGTCCAGGCATCACGGGCCGAACGCGCAGCAGCGTGAGGCTGGTGGTTTCACGCTGTTGCTGTCCCCCGTCCTCTTCGATTCTTTCCACCTTGTATTCACCGTCGCGCAGGTACTTCACGTGGGCCATCAGATACGAGAGGCCCGGCTTCGTGACGAGATCCAGCCAGGCTCCCTGGGCTGTTTCATCGGGCGTCTCGGTTCCGCCGGAGACGAACGTCACCTGCGGCCACGATGCCATCGCCGCGCGTCCGCCGGCGCCGAACCGCGATTCTCCGGCCCGGCGGCTGCCGCGGGGCTCCCCTGTTTCAGGATCGGAGTAATAGATCGCGGTGTCCTTGTAGATTTCCTGGTTGTAAACGTAGGGTGCGAAGCCAAAGGCCCATCGCCGGTAGCGATCCTGTGCGCGAAGGTTCATCGCGCGCACGTCCGGGTTGCTGTTGATCTCCCGGACGATCGCGTCGCGCAGCGCCACCGTCGCATCCGCGTACGCGGGATAGCGCGGATCGCGCAGCGTCGACACTGTCGTGTACCAGCCGCGCGTGCTCCAGTACGTCCGAAATCCCGGTGGCACATACCCCGCGAACTGCTGCACCCACTCGTGCGACGGATACCCGTGCGGGTTCAGGTAGATGTCGGGCAGCCAGTCCTGCCAGAGCCGGCCGCGCACGAGCGCCTCCGGCAGCAGCGGGTCCGCCTGGCCGACCTGCGACGCGACATCCATCCCCAGCGCGCTGTAGCGTCCGGCGTGCAGCATGTGGTTCGGCGTCAGTTTCTGCAGCTCGTACGCCATCGCTGCGCCGTCCGGATTTTCGACCGGCTGCAGGACGACGTTCACCTTCTTGAGAATGGGCGTGTACTGCGGATCGGTGCAGAGCAGCTCCGCGAGACGCAGGATGTGGCTGGTCGAGGA
>Ga0310810_10007390_pt1 | contig 12525 bp, 12 predicted proteins | sample NCmetagenome_FD_207641 | JGI IMG/M metagenome (GOLD analysis project Ga0310810, IMG submission 207641) | Soil microbial communities from experimental microcosm in Duke University, North Carolina, United States - NC | ecosystem: Engineered > Artificial ecosystem > Soil microcosm > Unclassified ... | reverse complement strand
CGCGTATCGATTGAACGCTCTGCGCAATGCCTTCGGCGGTCACGCCCGTCAAACCCTAGGATCACGCCTATGCCGCCCACGCAACGAATCGATATCGCACCCACCCAGGAATCGCTCGCGGCAGTTGAGCCCTGCACGCTCGTCATCTTCGGCGGATCCGGCGATCTGGCCCGCCGCCGCTTAATTCCCGCGCTCTATAATTTAATGCTCGACGGTCTATTGCCGGCACACTTCGCCGTGCTCGGGCTCGGCAGAAAACCGATGACCGACGAGGACTTCCGGGCTACGCTTCGCGAAGGCGTCCTCACGCATTCGCGTCAACCCTTGAAGGAAGACCGCTGGACCGTGTTCGCGGAGCGGCTGTTCTACCTTGCGGGTGGAAATGAGGAGCAACAGACCTATACCGCGTTGAAAGCTCGCGCTGAAGACATCGAGCGCCGGTTCGGATTGCCGGGCAACCGCATCTATTACTTGAGCATCCCGCCCAGCTCGTTTACCGCCGTCTGCGAGGGGCTCGAGCGCTCTGAGCTCGCCGTTCGTACGACCCGACCCTATGCCAGAATCATCGTCGAAAAGCCCGTGGGCCGCGACCTCGTCTCCGCCCAAGAGATCAACGTCGTGACCGGGCGCGTCTTCGACGAGTCACAGATCTTCCGGATCGATCATTATTTGGGCAAAGAGACCGTTCAGAATCTCATGGTGGTCCGATTCGCCAACAGCATCTTCGAGCCGATTTGGAATCACAAGTACATCGACCATGTTCAGATCACAGTCAGCGAAGAGGAAGGCGTCGGCACAAGGGCCACTTACTATGAAGAAGCCGGTGCGCTGCGCGACATGGTGCAGAACCATATGCTGCAGTTGCTTTGCCTCGTCGCAATGGAGCCCCCCTACTCGCTGGATCCCGACGTCGTCCGGAACGCCAAGATGGAAGTGCTGCGCTGTTTACGGCCGATCACGGCCAAAGACGTCGAAGCCGTTACGGTCCGTGCGCAGTATGCCGGAGGGACGATCGCAGGCAAACCTGTCCCCGGATACCGCCGCGAGCCTGGGGTGAAACCGGACTCGACGACGGAAACCTACGTCGCCCTCAAGTGTTTCGTGGAAAACTGGCGCTGGTCCGGCGTGCCGTTTTATTTGCGGACCGGAAAAGCCCTCCCCCATCGGGGCAGCGAAGTAGCGGTGCAGTTTAAGGACATCCCGCAGATCTTGTTCAACGCTAATACCCAACACCCGCAACCGGCCAATGTCTTGGCCCTGCGCATTCAACCGGAAGAAGGTTTGTCGTTGCGCATCGTCTCTCGGGTTCCGGGGACGAGAGAACAAACCCATCCGGTGGAAATGGCCTTCAAGTATGCCGAAGTCTTCGGCCGGCCTTCGCCGGAAGCCTACGAACGGCTGCTGCTGGACGTGATGGCCGGTGATGCGTCTCGATTCATGCGGCGGGACGCGGTCGAAGCGTCCTGGGCATGGATCACCAGAATTCTGGAGGCGTGGCAGCAACAGGGGACTCGATGGCTGCCGGAATATCCCTCCGGCTCCCCTGGTCCGGTGGAAGCGGATCGCCTCATCCAGCAGGACGGCCGAACCTGGAGACCAGTGTAACCCGGGAGCGGGAGCGGCTAAAGCTGTTTGAGAATTTCGTCTTTCGTGCCAAGTCCGCCGATGAACCGCTCGAACTGACCTCCTCGGTACAGCGCGAGAGCGGGCAGAGAAGTGATTTCCAATTCGGACGGGATTTGAAAGTTCTCCTCGACGTTCATTTTGAGCACGAGGAGAGATCCACCCACCTCCTCAGCCAACCGTTCGAGCTGCCGGGCCAACGCTCGGCAGCCGCCGCAGCCGGGCTTCCAAAACTCGACCAGCACGGGTACCTGGGAGCCTCCCACGATCCTGTCGAAATCCCGGTCCACGACGTCCGAAATCATGATGTCGCTTCTCTCTCATTGCTTCCCGCGGCCGACGCGAACACCCTGTCGTACAGCAAGCAAGCCAGGAGACGGTAGCCGTCCGTCGTTAAGTGCAGGCCGTCGTTGGAATAGAGCGCTGCCAACTGATGCGTCTCAGGATCCGCAGTTGCGGCAAAAAGATCGACCCATGCCAACTGCTTGGACACCGCATAGTCGCGAATCCATCCGTTCAACACCCGGCGCCGTTCCACATGGTCTTCGAGCCACATCCTTGCATCAGGGCCTGCTCCACTGACTTCCACACGCACCGACGGGACCGTCACCGGAACTGGAATGATTGCGGAGGCTCTCGCCAGTTCGTACATCTTGACCAGGTTTTTCATAATATCGTCAGGCCGGGCGTTCCAGCCCAGGTCGTTAGTCCCTCCCAGCACCACGACGTGTTTCGGCCGGTGCTGCAACACGTCCCGGCGGAACCGCATAGCCATTTCACTGGTCAGCTCGCCGCAGACTCCGCTAATTTTAATCTCGATGGACGGCCCGAGCCATTCCTGCAGATACCGCCCGTACGGCGTCTCCTGTCCTCCCGGATGCTCGGGGGTGGGCGACTGAAAGCCGGTCGTCAAACTGTCGCCAAAACAGATGATGGTCATGGTGGTCTCTTTCGCCGCGGGACAGATTCGATACAACCTCGCCGGATCGATTCTACTGAGTCGGGTCGATGTAGGACAACTACGCAATTTTCATATCAGGTTCCACAGAGTGCCGCGGAATCCAAAACTTCTGAATTCCTTGACCAAATCCCGGGTTACCGGTACGACTGACAGTAATGTCTGACCTCAAGGCTGCGCAGGACATGATGGCGGCCGCCATGGCCGCAAAGCCCACGGTTGACCCTGAGCTGGGTTCCGTGACCCAACTCCTCAAGTCGCTGGACCGGGCCTCCAAAAATCTCCGCACATTCGGCCACCAAAACACCGTTTCCAAGAAGTTCTTCGATCAGTTTTACACGGAATTAATCAACCACGTGGAACGGTATAACGCCCTCACCTTCATCATCCAGCGTGAAGGCCTCTTCTTCAAAGACACGCCCGTGTATAACTCGCAGGCCGGAGAATCCAGCGAAAACTTCGCCTTCAAGCTCTATAGTGACGGCATCAGGGAACTGACGATTCAACAGGGCATCGAAGAAGACGATGTCCTTTTCTTTTTCGATGCCCTCTGGAACACCAGCGGTACGGCGGGCGATGAGGATGACGATATCGTGACCCGGTTGTGGTCGAGAAACCTTCCGACTCTGTCTATCGTCACGGCCGACGAGGTGATGAAGCTGTCGGAAGTCGACGATGTGCTGACGCCGCAGATCAAGGCTCTGCCAGAAGGTTCCCTCAGAGAAATCCTCGACGAAGCCAACGCCAAGAGCACTAAGGAAGGCAAAGGAGATCAACAGCGAAAATCCCGGTTCTCGACGAGTGTCATGGGCTACGAGGTCACCGAAGAAGAAATGGCCGCCTTGGCGCACGACATCGCCGAAGAATCGAAACGAGACAACATCCTGTACCTGCTCGACATCCTGACCGCCGTCCTGTCCTCGGAACGGTCCCCTGAATTGCTGAACAAGCTCTTCAACATTTTCGAAGGCATTCTTCGCTCGCTGTTCCAAGGCGGGCATTGGCACATTGTCGAACATGTGCTGGGACTGCTTTCGGAGGGCGAGGCGATCCGGCCAGACCTCACCGACGCGCACAAACAGAAATTGCGGAACATGCTCGACCAACTGGGCAGCCAGGAGCTGATCACGCTGATTCAACAATATCTCAACACCGCCGACAAGCCCCGCACAGACGGACTCGACACCGTGTTGCTTATGATGAAACCGTCCGCCCTGCCAGGTCTCTGTGCCCTTCTGGGAGACCTTCAACACGCCGCCCATCAGGGATTGGTCGCCAACGTCCTGGTGGAGTTGGCCAAGGACACGCCGGAGGTGGTAGTCAAGCATCTACTCGATAGACGTCCGACGTTCGTCCGCAACCTGCTTGGGATCATCACCCGATGGAACAATCCGAAGCTTGCCGAAGGCGTCGAGAAAATCCTGCGCTATCCCGACCCTCTCATCAAACGGGAAGCCATCAGAACACTGGCCGGCCTGAAGCCGAGCGGGAGCGCGGCGAAACTGATCCCCCTGTTGAATGACGCGGACGAAGGCGTACGCCTTGCGACGCTCAAGCCTTTGTTGAACGGCCACTATACCGCCACGTTCGCGCTGTGGGAACCGATCGTCAACGCCGACAATTTTAACGATCGCGATCCAGCCGAGAAACGAAATATTTTCCATGCCATGCGGGTGACAGCCGGTGACGAAGCAGTGCCCTATTGGACGACGCTGCTCACCGAATGGGGATGGACCAACCGGAAGAAGCGTGAGGACCTCGCGCTGCTGGCTATCGACGCGCTGGGCAAGCTTGGGACCCCAGCCGCGCTCGCCGCGCTCGACACCGGTTCCAAGAAAGGCACCGCCGCCGTCAAGCAAGCCTGTGTCACGTCGATGGCCGGGACCGGCAGGCATCAACGGACGGCATAACCGTCAGAGCAAACTGTAGGAATTCTTTTCATGGCTGATCCACTTCGCGTTTCCGACATCGCGGCAGTCCAACCGATCCTGACGCACGAAAAATCGCTCACCAAAAAGGTCGCCAAAGGCTCGGAAGCCGGCGACATCTATGATCAGCAGGTCTTGATGCTTGGATCTCAGCTGGTGACGCAGATCAGCATTCTCATTAAGATGTCCAAGCTGCACGGGCGCACGAATACAGCACTGGACAGTCCCGTCGAAACCGCCCTCACCGTCATCAAGACGCTCGCACAGGACGAGCCGATTACGGTTCGCCTGCAGAACGATTTTCTTTTCTTGGGTCAGCGGCATCTGAAGGTCACGGGCGCCCAAATGCCGGTATTTTCGACCGTCATCGACCTACTGAATCAATGGCGTATCGGAGGCGTGTCCTTTTCCAAGGACGTCGAGTCGCGGGACTTTCGTGAAGTCATCTTTCAGCTCGTCGCCTTCGACGCGGTCAACAGTTCCATCGCGACGCTACGCGCTGCGCTGGAGCAGCAGGGAGTGAAGGGCATCGATCTCGAAGAGCGGCGGGTGCTGCGCGGCAAGGCCTCCGCCAAGAGCCGCTATGCCAATGCGGCATCGGCGATCGGCACGCTGGTACAAGACACTCGCGAGAAAGGCACGATTGGCTTCAAGCAAGCGAAACGGGCCATTCAAAGTATCGTCGATCTCATGATGAACGATGAGGCGTCTCTCTTGGGTCTCACCACGCTCCGCTGTCATGATCAGTATACGCACAACCATTCGGTTAACGTAGCCTTGCTGTCCATGGCGCTGGGAAACCGCGCCGGCTATCCCAAGGTCGAGTTGGCGGATTTGGGAATGGCAGCCTTGTTTCACGATGTCGGGAAATGCGCCATTTCACTGGATATCCTGAACAAGCCGGGGGAATTCACTCAGGAAGAGTGGGACATCATGCGAACCCACCCGACGGAAGGCGTGCTCACGCTGATTGAGCGACGCGGTCTGGCGAACGTGCCGGCCAGAATGGCCGCCGCCTCATTCGAGCATCACATGAATTACGATTTTTCCGGCTACCCCAAACTGGCGATCCCCTGGACTCAAACACTGGCGAGCCGCATGGTCACGATCGCGGATTGTTATGACGCCATGACCTCTTCCCGTGTGTATCGGCGCGAGCCGATGTCGCCATCGAAGGTCCTGGGTTTCATGTTCAGCAAGGTGGGGAAGTCTTTCGATCCGACGTTGATGAAACTGTTCATGACGTGCGTCGGAATCATTCCAATCGGCAGCCTCGTTCTGCTGGACAGCAATGAGTTGGCCGTCGTGCTCAAGCCGACGCAGGATCCGGCCGAGGCGGAGAACCCCTGCGTGAAAGTCATCACGGATCCCCAGGGGGGGCCCATTGACAACGGCCGAGAAATCGATCTTCGTGAAAAGGATGAGAACGGCGAACACCGCAACTACATCGTTCGCCTCATCGACAACACGGAGTACAAATTCGACACCAGCCGCTATTTCGTCTGAGAGCCGGCGGCCCACGACCGTTTGAGAGGGCTTTGCCGATCCCTTGACAGTGCTACCCTCCACCGCTATTCTCTCCCATTCGAAACACCTCACCTTCTCATCCATCAAGGAGCGGACACTATGCCTATGGCGAAGACCCACTGGGGTCAGATGATGATTATACTGGCGATCACGGGCACCTGCCTCCTCCCGGTCTCGGTTGCCCGCGCGGCGGATGCCTTCAAAATGGGCGTCATCGATCCCCAGACGGTCCTCGAAAAATCAAAAGCGGGAAAGAAGGCCCTGGACGGATTGAAGGACTATGTGTCGACCAGACAGAAGCTGCTCTCCCGCGACGAAGAGGAGTTGCGCAATACGGAGAAAACGCTGAAGGAAGCCTCCGCGAAGCTCAGCGAGGGAGAAAAGAAAGAGAAAGAAACCCAATTCCGCGCGAAGATTCAGGAGTATCAAAAGCGGGCGCAGGAGTTCAATCAAGAGCTTCAGGGAAAACAGAAGGAGCTCGTCGACGACTATATGAAGCGGATCGCCTCAGCGACTCAGACCGTCGCTGAAAAAGGAGGATTTTCGATCGTCGTCGATAAAGGCAGCGAGCAAACCATCAAGATCGTCATTTACAGCAAAGACACCATCGACCTGACGGATCAAGTGATCAAGGAGTTCGACCGGATCAACAACAAGTAGGCACCCGACGGCTGACGGAACTTCACATGCGAAGTTCCGTCAGGATTCCATGGGATAGCCCGCTTCCCTCCACGCTTTGATGCCACCGTCCATCGACGTCACGTTCGTGTAGCCCATCTGCCTCAGTGCGTCGGCGGCCAGCGCCGATCGGTAACCTCCCCCGCAATACAACAGAATCGGAACCTGCTTATCGGGCACCAACGTTTCGATATCCCGTTCAATGACGCCTTTGCCCACGTGCCTCGCCCCTTTCGCATGATCCTTCGCAAATTCGTGGTCCTCGCGCACGTCGATAAAATGCGCAACCTCGCCTCGATCCAGTCTGGTCTTCGCCTCGGTAACCGAGCATTCCTTCACACGCGCCCGTGCGGCGCCCACCAACTTGAGAAATTCCGGATTATGCGTCATCGTTCCCTCTCCTTCCGTTTAAAACAAGCAGACCTGTTCGGGCCGCGGACGGCGGAACGTGTGCGGCACGGGTTCGTCGTCGGAATCGGCAAATCCTGCCTTCCGCCTCCACAGTCGAAACAGCCGTTCGATCATCGCCCAGTAGGGGCCATCGCCGTGATGCCTGGAAAAAAACGCTCCATCCGTCATGGCGCCCCGTCGGACTTCCTGAATCCGCTTCGTCACTTTGGCGAATCGTTCCGGGAAGGCCGCGGACATCCGCTCGACAAATACGGATTCAACGGATTTGGCCAACCGCAGGAGCGTCGACATCGCCTGAACTGCGCCCGCCTGCCGTGCACGTTGGAGCAGCTGCGGAATATCTTCATCATTGAGGCCGGGAATGATCGGCGAAATGGAAATGCCGGTCGGAATGCCGGCCTTCGACAGGCAGGCCATGGCCTCAAAGCGTTTACGGCTCGCCGGCGCCTGGGGTTCTACTCGGCGGGCCACCTTATCGTCGGCAAACGGAATGCTAAAGTACACCCTGACCCAGGCCTGTTCTTGCAGTTGTTTGAGTACGTCGAGATCCCGCTGCACGAGGACGCCTTTCGTGATGATCGCAACAGGATTGCGATACTCGGCGCAGACCTCGAGGCAGGCCCGCGTCAGCGCTAACGATGCCTCCATCGGCTGATAACAATCGGTGTTGCCGGAAAAGACGATCAACTCGCCCTTCCAGGAAGGCTTTTCGAACGCCTGGCGCAACAGCGTGGCGGCCTCGCGCTTGACCACGATCTTCGATTCGAAGTCCGTCCCCGCACCGAAGCCCCAGTACTCGTGAGTGGGCCTGGCATAACAATAGGCGCAGGCGTGGAAGCATCCGCGGTAGGGATTGACGCTCCAACGGAAGGAGAGATCAGGACTGTCGTTGCGGCTGAGGATCTCGCGGCTCGCGTCTTCATACATTTCGAGCCGGGCAGCAGACGCTGGTTCGAGCAGATCGCGGTGTCTCGACTCGAAGGGATTCGGTGGATTGGAGATCGGCCGCATGACCTCATCGTCTCTCCTCCCGACTGATGCTGTCAACGGCCTGCGGCGCTCCGTTCATTGACTCCACCGAACCTCGATGCTAGATTCCAGCCGCTCATCGGACACGCGCGTTTATGTACGATTTGCGCCATCTCCGCGAGAATTTCGACCGCATCCGCGAGCAGCTCGGCGGGCGAGGCCACGACGTCCCATGGGATGAATTACGGAAACTGCTGGACGAACGGCGTGCCCTGTCCATGCAGGTGGAGGAGCTGCGGGCGGAGCTGAACAAGGGCTCCGAGGAGGTCGCGCGGCTCAAACGGCAGAAGCAGCCGGCCGACGAAGCCGTGACGGCCATGAAACGAGTCGGCGAGCGGATTGCCGACGTCGACGCGTCGCTCCGGACGATTGAAGAGCATCTCAATAGCATCGCGTTACGAATCCCCAACCTGCCTCATTCTTCCGTGCCGCTCGGAGGGGGCGCCGACGACAATCTCGAGATCCGTCGTTGGGGTCAGCTTCCCGCCGTGACGATGCCGGCCAAGAGCCATTGGGACATCGGCGAGCACCTGGGCATTCTGGATTTCGACCGCGCGGCGAAAATCGCCGGCGCCCGGTTCGCTGTGTTGACGGGTGCAGGCGCCCGGCTCGAGCGGGCGCTGATCAACTTCATGCTGGACATGCATACGTCACAACACGGGTACAGGGAGGTTCTGCCTCCCTTCATGGTCAATCGGTTGGCCATGACCGGTACTGGCCAGCTCCCAAAATTTGAAGAGGATCTGTTCCGCCTGCGGGATGAAGATTACTTTTTGATTCCAACGGCGGAAGTACCCGTCACGAATCTCCACCGCGACGAAATCCTCAGCGAGGCGGCATTACCCATTCGATATGCCGCCTATACGCCCTGCTTCCGCCGCGAGGCCGGTTCTTACGGAAAGGACACCAGAGGATTGATTCGACTTCATCAGTTCAACAAAGTCGAATTGGTGACGTTTGCGCAACCGGAACAGTCGTACGAGGAGCTCGAGCGACTGACCGGCCATGCGGAAGCCGTGCTTCAACGGCTGGGGCTTCACCACCGGGTGATGACCCTCTGCACCGGCGACATGGGCTTTGCGGCGGCCAAGACCTATGACATCGAGGTCTGGCTCCCGTCGCAGAATCAGTTCAGGGAAATTTCTTCCTGCAGCAATTTCGAAGCGTTCCAGGCCAGGCGCGCCGGCATTCGCTTTAAGGTTGCGGGCGGTAAAAAGGACTCTAGAACCGACTTCGCCCACACCCTCAATGGTTCCGGACTGGCCGTCGGACGCACGCTCGTTGCGATTCTCGAAAACTATCAACAGGCGGATGGCTCGGTGGTAATTCCTTCCGTGCTACGGCAGTATATGGGAGGCTTGGAACGAATCACGAAAGCGTAGATCGGAAAGAGATCATAAGGGCTCCCGGTCGGGCCAAGAAGGGTATGGAGGGGTGACGGAGCGGCCGAACGTGCCGGTCTTGAAAACCGGAGACCTCGCAAGGGGTCCGCGAGTTCAAATCTCGCCCCCTCCGCCAACGGCCACGTCGCCAGGAGTCTGTTACGACGCACTCGTCGGCGGTCCAAGATCCTCCACATCTCTCGCGTGCCTGCCGACACACTCCTATCCTTGATGGACGAGAAACATGGGCTATATAAACGACAATCTCCTTTCGGGTGAAACGGTTTTTTTTCGCACTCATCTACATTGGAAAGTGTTTCTTCTCCCGGGGCTGTTCTTCCTTGTCGGTATAGCCTTCACGGCAGCCGCGATGTATGAAGGGATTGATCCCTCTCTGTCTCTTCTCATCCTCGTTATTCCGCTTGTCTTCCTGTTTCACAGTTATCTCACATGGCGCTGCTCGGAGTTCGCGGTCACGGACAAGCGGGTATTGATCAAGACAGGCATTGTGAGTCGGCATACCTTGGAAACCATACTCACCAAGGTTGAAAACATCGGCGTGGAACAGACGCTCTGGGGACGGCTCTTCAACTTCGGAACTCTCTATGTCACCGGCACCGGATCCACCAGAGAGATATTTCCGGGCATCCATGCGCCGCTGGAGTTTCGAAAGGCGATAGAGGCGGCAGCCGTCGCTTTCGAGGAACGGCGACCCAGCGGACGAAGTTCAACTGCACTTACGTGACACACGAGGTCGCGCCGAACTTCCGCACACTGCTGTGCTTGCATGAAAAATCAGCTAGTCGATCGAAAGACGGGACACTTAGGCTGAGGAGGATATGAGGATATTATGCGATGTCAAATAATCTTCGTGTTGAGCCTGTTGTTCATGGTCACTAGTTCGGTTGTTTTTGCGGCAAACTTCGAAGGCGTGATTCACATGAAGTCCACGGTCGGGGGAGGTGCCGAAGATAGAATGGGTGAATCGGATTGGTATATCAAGGGTGACAATGTTCGAACAGAGAGACGAGCGAGAAGCACCGACGGATCCACCGGTCCAAGGGGTGGCATGATCTTCAATGCCGAGACGAAAAAAGGCTATGTGATCATGCCGGAACGGAAGATGTATATGGAGCTGTCGGAGACGAGCTTCGAAAAAACAGCCGAGCATCTTAAGGACATGAAGTATGAGATCGTGCGGACCGGGAAGACGGACACCGTCGCGGGCTATCAGTGTGACATCTTCCAAACGAAGAGCAAGGAAACCGGCAAAATCCAGAGTGAAGCCTGCGCAGCGAAAGGCCTGGCGAACATGGGAGCATTTATGGGATTGAATCGATCCAGCGCGGTCTCCGGAGACTTTTCAAAAGAAGTGAGACAAATCATCAAGGAAGGGTACTTCCTGCTCCGCATGGTGAGGAAAGATGACGATGGCTCAGAGAAGATGCGGATGGAAGCAACGAGCGTCGAAAAGAAAAAACTCGATAACAGTCTATTCATGCCACCCGCGGAATATACAAAGTTGGATATGGATGCGATGAGGCCCAAGCGCAATAGTCCGACACCGGCTCCTTGAAGGTAATGTCCTCACATAAAGGGAGGGACCTTCTCCGCCTCAGACCGCGCCACCGATCATTGAATACTCGGGGACGCTCGTACGCGCCCTGGGGAATCCCAGTGGTGTGGATCCCCTGATCTTATATAAGCTGCTACATTGAGGTTCTAACGATCAAGGAAGTTTGTCGACTCTTGTACGAAAAATCGTACGACCAATCGACGATGAGACCTGCCATTCGTGTATTACTCGTGGATGATCATGCCCGGGTACGCGCTGCCTTGCGTGACCTGATCGAGAGCTATCCGAGTCTGTCATTGGTTGGCGAGGCGTCCAATGGTGAAGAGGCCGTTCGGTTGGTCCGCGAATTGTCACCCGCCGTTGTCGTGATGGATATCAACATGCCCAAGCTCAACGGCATCGATGCCACGATGAAGATTAAGATGTCTTATCCTCATGTGGTGATCGTCGGTCTTTCAGTCAGCGCGAGCGACGCGCATCGACGAGCGATGACCGCTGCCGGCGCCACTACGCTTATTTCCAAATACATGGCCGTAGAGCAACTGTACGTGGAAATTCAGGCAGCAATTCATGGACGCTCGGGTGCCAGTCACTGACGTTTCCTCTAACTTGGGTTCTCCTACCGAAGAACTAGGGACATTACTAGGGATAGTTAGGAACCCCTTCAGGTATGTTGTTTGAGATATTTCCACACAGTAAGTATGCCAGCCAAGGGGCATCCATGGCAGCGACGATCACTCATACGACCATCCTTCCGATCTGTTGCGTTTGTGGACTTATCCGTGAGGAAACAGGTCTAGAGCCCGAATGCTGGGTCACGAAAAAGGTCTTTCGGCAAAGTCACGGTATCGATCATTCAGCCTACCGCCTGACACACACCTACTGTCCGGCTTGCTTTGTACAATTCATGAATCGAATCGCTGCCGCTTGACGTCCTCTTCCCACCATTTTTCACTGCCTTCGCCCAGGCAAAGACATCGCTAGGGAGTCCCGGGTCGGTTTGTCAGCACCTACAAGCCAAACCAGTTGAGTGCACTAGAGTAATACCACCTTGAATCCCTCGCCAGTCTTTGATTTAGTAAACGTGGGCGGAGGTGTCGTTTCCGGCATGCCCACCCTGGAGCGACAAGAGGTCTCTGCTCCCTCCTGGGAGACCTGCCTCCGCCTCCCTTTTTTGCCCTAGGATGCCCCCCTTTTAGACGGGTTCCGCCTACCTCTTCGGTATTTCCAAAAGTCAGCCCTCTCTCGCAAGATAGCTCTACGCGGTTGAGCTATTTTTTTGGAGAGGATGTCGATGTTCAAGCAACCGGGAAAAATCGGGGCCATTCGTAGAAATGTTCGAGGAAAGGCCTGCTCTTGCTGTGGCAGCCACAGCTATCAGCTCGTCCTTCGCAGCATCAATCAGTCACAAAT
>Ga0310810_10007387_pt1 | contig 12527 bp, 4 predicted proteins | sample NCmetagenome_FD_207641 | JGI IMG/M metagenome (GOLD analysis project Ga0310810, IMG submission 207641) | Soil microbial communities from experimental microcosm in Duke University, North Carolina, United States - NC | ecosystem: Engineered > Artificial ecosystem > Soil microcosm > Unclassified ... | reverse complement strand
GCTCACGTTGGCCCTGGCCGATCGCTATCGGATCGAGCGGGAGCTCGGCCAGGGCGGCATGGCGACGGTCTACCTCGCCCACGATCTGCGTCACGATCGGGACGTCGCCATCAAGGTCGTTCACCCGGACCTTGGCGCAGCGCTCGGCGCCGACCGTTTTTTGGCCGAGATTCGCACGACTGCTCGGCTCCAGCACCCGCACATCCTTCCGCTGTTGGATAGCGGGTCCGCGGACACTGGGCTGCTCTACTATGTGATGCCGCTCGTCACGGGCGAAACGCTTCGCGCGCGGCTCACACGGGAGCGGCAGCTGCCGATCGCGGACGCGACCCGCCTGGCGCGCGAAGTGGCGAGTGCGCTGGACTACGCGCACCGGCAGGGCGTGATCCATCGCGACATCAAGCCGGAGAACATCCTCCTGCAGGATGGCAGTGCGCTCGTCGCGGATTTCGGTATCGCGCTGGCTGTCCAGCGCTCGGGCGGTCAGCGCCTCACGCAGACGGGTTTGTCGTTAGGCACACCGCAGTACATGTCGCCCGAGCAGGCGATGGGCGAACGCACCGTCGACGCGCGCAGCGACATCTACGCGCTCGCGGCAGTGACGTACGAGATGCTGACCGGTGACCCGCCGTTCACCGGGTCGACCATGCAGGCGGTCGTCGCGAAGCTCCTGAGCGCGGAGCCCGAACGGCCGACGCTCACGCGGAAGACCATCCCGCTCGGCGTCGAGCAGGCGGTGCTCACCGGGCTCGCGAAGCTGCCGGCTGACCGCTTTGCCACCGCAGCGGAGTTCGCGAACGCGTTGCGTGACAATGGGGCGCCGGCGGGATCAGCCCCGTCATCGGCGGTCACACCCGCCACGCCGCACGCGAGCCGAGCGATGGCGGTGGCCGCCGGCGTTGGCCTCGGCCTCGTCATGGGGATCGGCGGTGCGGTGTTCGCCAGGCGTGGGAACGCGGCGCCTAACGCCGGCGGCGAGCTCACGCGCGTGCAGGTCACGTTCACCGGGATCGCCGGCAGACCGGCCATCACGCCTCATGGCGATGTCCTCGCCTACGTCCAGCGCCGGTGCGACCAGCGGAGACACGAAGGGTTCACCCACTACCAGACGATGCGGTCGGGCGACGATCCCGTGCCCTGTCGATCGGCGCTCATCGTCCAGGACACCGGCGCGACGACACCGGTGACCGTGATCGCCGACGCGCCGTGGATCTCCACGCTGCGGTGGACGCCCTCGGGCAGTTCCCTCGTGATCGCCGCCCAGCTCGATTCGGCCCGCCAGGGCACGTTCGTCGTGCCGCGTCTCGGTGGCACCGCCCGGCGGATCGGACCCGCGGCCGTAATCGACATGCATGCGACGGCGGACTCGGTTTTGCTCGTGCCCGGTACGCGCGAGCGCGGAACGGCAGCCTGGGCGCAGGTCGTCGTGCTCGCGAGCGGCGCTGTCGCCGACAGCATCCGCATGCCGTCAGGGACCGTGGCCGGACTCGCGTGGTCTCCGGACGGCCAGCTCATTGCAGTCACCGATGCCGCCGGCACCCTAACGATGCTCCGGCGAGACGGCACGGTCGTGGACTCGACCGTAGTCGAGACGCGTCCCGATCTGCGCTGGACACCTTCGGGCGACGCGATCGTGGCGTTCCTCCCTGCGCCCGGGCGGGACGACGATTTCGTGCGAGTCGCGGTTGGTCGCGGCGGCAAGTTCGTCGGCCCGCCGGTACCGCTCCTTCCTCGAGGGCAGGCGCTCTATCGGGGCGAGTTCGATGTGGCGCGCCTAACGGGGCACCTGGCGTTCATCTCCGGCGACGCCCTGTCGGACACGCGGGTGTTCGACGTGACGCCGGGCCGCCCATCGGTCGGCCGCGAGCTTGGGGATGGCACGTCGTGGTACGGGAATCCCACGATGACGCCTGACGGACGCGCGCTGTTCTACGTGCGAGGGAACGCCGCCGGCGACAATCTCTACCGGCGCGGTCTCGACGACTCGACAACGGCCGAGGAAGCCATCAGTACCGGCGGCGGCAACTCCGTGGGCGGCCTCATCTCGGTCGCGCCGGACGGCCGACGCGTGCTGTTCCTTCGCAACGAGCGTGACGCTATCCGGCTCCACGAGGTGGACGTCTTGCGAGGCGCCACGACGGTGGTAGACGCCTTCAACATGCGGACGTGGGGGGAGACGCCCATTCCAATTGGACCCAGCGGCGTCGTCAACCTGACATCCGACAACAGATCGCTGCTCGTGATCGACTCCGCCGGCGCGCCGGTGCGCACGGTCGCGGTGCCGGACTCGTTGCGGGTGCTGAGCATTGCCGCGAGCCCGGACGGCCGGTCGGTGGCGCTCCTGGTCGTCGCGCCTAACGCGACGTACATCGGCACGACGCCGCTCTCGAGCTGGCAGTTTCACGCCCTGCTTCGCGAGCCCGGTGCGCCACACGTCGCCACCATGACCTGGGCACGTGATGGCTCCCTGTACTTTGCGCGTTGGGACAGCACGGCACGCAGACCGGTACTCGCTCGCCTGAACACGGCGGCCGCGGGGCTGATGTCGGTTCCGGAGCGGGTGATGGCGTTGCCGGACGCGTGCCTCGTGGAAAGCGTGACGATCGCCGCCGCCGCGCGTCGCGGTGCCTGCCAGACGAGGGACTTTCGCGGCGACGTCTACCTCGCTCGAGTTCCGGGACTCGCCCGATGACCGCCGGCGCGCTTGACGTGCTGACGCTGTTGCGCGACGCCCTCGCGGAGCGCTACCGTGTGGAGCGCGAGCTCGGGGCGGGCGGGATGGCGACCGTGTATCTCGCCCACGATCTCCGCCACGAGCGCGACGTCGCCATCAAGGTGCTTCATCCCGATTTGGGCGCCGCGTTAGGTGCGGAACGCTTCCTCGCCGAGATCCGGACGACCGCCAGGCTCCAGCACCCGCACATTCTGGCGCTGCTGGACAGCGGTGCGGCCGCGGGATTGCTCTACTACGTCATGCCGTATGTGACGGGTGAGACGCTGCGGGCGCGACTCGAGCGGGAACGCCAGCTGCCACTCGGTGACGCCTTGCGTGTTGCGCGCGAAGTCGCCGACGCGCTGGGTTCGGCCCACGCGCTCGGCATCGTCCACCGCGACATCAAGCCCGAGAACATTCTCCTCCAGGGTGGTCATGCGCTCGTCGCCGACTTCGGCATCGCGTTGGCGGTGCAGCACGCCGGCGGCGCTCGGATGACGCAGACGGGCCTGTCGCTCGGGACGCCGCAGTACATGAGCCCCGAGCAGGCCATGGGGGAGCGGACCATCGACGCCCGGAGCGATATCTACGCGTTAGGCGCGGTGACGTACGAGATGCTCGTCGGCGAACCTCCGTTCACCGGGCCCACCATCCAGGCCATCGTCGCCAAGGTGATGAGCGCCGAGCCCGAGCGCCCGACACTGGTGCGGAAGTCGGTCCCATCGCATGTCGAGGACGCGGTGCTGACCGCGCTCGCCAAGCTCCCGGCGGACCGCTTCGCGAGCGCGGCAGAGTTCGCGGCGGCGTTGGCCGGCGAGGCGCCCCGATGGCGCTCGACGGCGCCCGTGCGAGCGGCTGCGGCGCCGACTCCGTGGCGCATGCTCGGGCTCGGCGCCGCCACCACTGCCGTCATCGCGCTCGCCGCGTTAGGCTGGACGCTCACACGAGGGGCGGGCGCCGAGGGCCCCACCGAATACGATGTGGGCCTGCCGGACAGCGCCGCGTTCCGCGGCCTCCTCGTCGCGGGATTCGCGCAGGCCCCCATCGGTCTCGCCGTCTCGCCGAGGGCAGACTTCGCCGTCTACCAGACCACGCGCAACGGACACCCGGAGCTCTGGTACCGCAGCCTCCGCGACGGCACGACGCGCCGCATCGAGGGCACGACCGACGGAACGCAGCCGGCCGTCTCGCCGGACGGGAGTCGGCTCGCTTTCCTCCGCGTCCGCGGCCGCGAATGGACCGTGGACGTCGTCGCCGTATCGGGGGGCAGCGCCACCACACTCGGCCAGGGCAACTCGGGCGCGACGCTGCAGTGGCTCGCCGACGGACGCATCCTCGTGGCGGAAGGCGACGGCACAACGGCTCGCTGGATCGACCCGTCGAGCGGGGCGTCGACCGCCCGCGCGATCACCTACTGTGTGCTCCCCTCGCTGATATCCCGTACGACTGCATTCCTGTGCGGAGGCGGAGCGCAGAACGCTGCCTATCGGGTCGACCCGTCGGACGACGTCACCAAGCCTGGCGCTGGCGACATCGGCGAACACGGCCAGTCGCTGCGACGCGTGGGGAATGATTCCTCGCTCGTCTTCGGCACCGACTTTCGGATCGTCGACGGTCGCTATGTGACGTACATGCTGCAGGGCGACCTCATGGCCGCATCGTTCGACGCCGCGACGGGCCGCATCGGACGGTCGGTGCGCACGCTGTCGGGGATCGGACAGTCAGCGTACTACCAGGCCGGCACCTATGCGGTCGCCGCGTCAGGCACGCTCGTCTATGCCGAAGGCCGTGTGCACGCCGTCGGGTACCTCGTTCGGGCGTCGGAGCGAGCCGTCGACACGCTGGCGGTGCCGCCTGACGCCTATCTCACGTTCGCGATGGAGCCGGGTGGCCGCCGCCTGGCAGCCGTCGTCGATGGGCGCGAGGGTCAGGAGCTGCGCATCTACGATCTCGTGGCAGGGAAGTCGGTCCTCTGGGTGCGACGTCCGTTCATGACGGCGCCGGTGTGGAGTCCGAGCGGCGGACGCATCGCGTTCGCGACGCGTGACACGGTGTTCGTCGGCGATCCGGACGACGCCAATCCTCCGGCCCCGGCTTTCGTCGGAGGCGAATGGGAGGTCTACAACTGGCTGCCCGACGATCGTCTGGTGGGCGTCTCCTGGAAGCGCCGCCGCGTGGAGCTCGCTCACCTCCACGAGCGTCCGGCCAGAGTGGACTCGCTGGTGGGTGACGCGGCGTTCGCGCGCGTCTCACCCGACAGCCGGTGGATCGCCTACAACAACTGGGATCTCACGCGAATCTGGGTCGAGCCATTTCCTCGGACCGGCAAGCGCTGGGAGGTCGCGTCGGGCAATCGCGAGGAACCGCACTGGCTCTCGCCGACGGAGCTGTTCTTCACCGCGTTTGATCCCACGATGGGGTTCGAGCGCGTTAGGCTCGACGTCAACGCCGCGAATCCCGTCGTCGACCGGCGGCGCTGGATCGACGCGCCGGGAATGGTGGCCACCGCCGGGCCGTCGTCCATGGCCACGCCGGATGGCCGCGTGGTCTACGTGCAGGGCGCGCCGGACGTGCCGGTGCGGTACCTGCGCGTCGTCCCGAACTGGGTGGAGCACATGAAGCGCGCCGTCGACGAGGCGTCACGATGAGCTCGACGGCCGACCGGTTTGTCGCCGCGCTCGCCGACCAATACCGGGTCGACCGGGAATTGGGTCAGGGCGGCATGGCAACCGTCTACCTTGCTGAAGACGTCAGGCACCGGCGCAAGGTCGCGCTCAAGGTCCTGCACCCCGAGCTCTCCGCCGTCCTCGGTCCCGAGCGGTTCCTCAAGGAGATCGAGCTCACCGCGAATCTTCAGCATCCGCACATCCTGCCGCTGTTCGATTCGGGGGAAGCGTCGGGGCAGCTGTACTACGTGATGCCGTTCGTCGAGGGCGAGACGCTGCGCGGGCGACTGGACCGTGAACGGCAGTTGCCGATCGCCGAGGCGCTTCAGATCACGCGGGAAGTCGCTGACGCGCTCTCGTACGCGCACGAACGCGGCGTCGTCCACCGGGACATCAAGCCCGAGAACATCCTGCTCCAGGGCGGCCACGCGCTCGTCGCCGACTTCGGGATCGCGCTCGCCGTCCAGCAGGCCGGCGGCCAGCGCATGACACAGACCGGCCTGTCGCTCGGGACCCCGCAGTACATGGCGCCCGAGCAGGCCATGGGCGACAAGAGCGTCGACGCTCGCGCCGACGTGTACGCGTTAGGTGCCGTCGCGTACGAGATGCTGGCCGGAGAGCCTCCGTTCACCGGGCCCAGCGCGCAGGCCATCGTCGCGAAAGTGATCACCGAGAAGCCGGCACCGCTCACGCGAGTGCGGGACTCGGTCCCCGCCAACGTGGACGCCGCCATCGCGCAGGCGCTCTCGAAGCTGCCGGCTGACCGGCCGTCGAGCGCGCGGGAGCTCGCGGCAGCGCTGCAGAATCCGACATTCACGTGGGGCATGCCGGCACAGGGCGCTTCCGGCGTTGTTGCGGGCGGCCAGGGTGCAGGGCCGAGCCGGTCGCGAGTCGTGCTCATCGGCGGGGCCGTGCTCGCAGCGTTAGGCATCGCCGCCGGCATCTGGTCGTGGCGACAAGGCCGAGCTGCGGAGCCGCGACGGCTCGTGGCGCTCATGCTCGAGGTACCGACCGCGAATCCCGACCTGGGACGATTCGCGGTGTCGCCTGACGGCGCGCGGTTCGCGTTCGCCACCTCGGAAGGCCTGGTGGTTCGCGATCCCGGTCAGCGAGAGTATCGCCTGTTCCCCGGTACGCAGGAGGCCGAGTCCCCGTCGTTCTCCCCTGACGGGGAGTGGATCGCGTTCCAGGCGAATGGCCACCTTCGGAAGATTGCCGTGGCCGGCGGGTCCGCGCTCGCGCTCTTTCCGAACGATTCTCTCCTGGCGGGGCGCGTCAGCTGGGGCGAGGACGGCAGCATCGTTTTCGAGAGCGGGAATCGTGTCTACCTCATTCCGCCGGCCGGCGGCCGGCCGCGCCTGCTCACGGGTGCACGCTTCGCCGGCTCTCCGCGTGTCACACCAGACGGTCGCGGCGTGCTGTATGTGGACACGCAGCACGGGTCAGAGCTCGTGTACTACGACCTCGCGTCGGACTCGGCGTTCACGGTGCTCGAGGAAGCGACCGAAGGACAGTACGTGCCGACCGGGCACATCGTGTACGGCCACCCGAACGGCGGCCTCTTCGCCGTGCGCTTCGACATCAGTCGCCACACTGTGTCGGGCACCCCAATCCCGGTCGTGCCTGACGCCCAGATGTCGGGGAACGTCGCGCCGTTCGTGATCACGCGGAACGGGACGCTCGTCTACCGATCGGGCGTCGAGCCGGAGTACCGGCTGCTCGTGCGCAGCCCGCGCGGCACGATCGATACGCTGCCGATCGCCCCGAAGGTCACGAGCTACGCACGGTTTTCTCCCGACGGTCGCTCGCTCGCGCTGACGTTCGGCTCGGCCCGTGGCACCAATCGCCACACCGCGATCTACGACCGCGGCCTCGGTACGTTGACGCGATTCACGATGGAGGGTGGTGGCCACTCGCCGGTGTGGTCGCCGGATGGGACGCGGCTCGCGTTCACGGCGGAAGCCGAAGGCTCGGACGCCGAGGACATCTTCGTGCAGCCGCTGGACCGGAGCACGAAGCCCGTCCGCATCATCCGCATGCCTAACGACCAGCACGGCTGGTCGTGGCCCGCTGACTCGCTGTTCGTATTCGCGTCGAACGCGATTCCCAGAGGCTTGCGCGGCGCCGGCTTCACCGGTGGCAGCATCGCCATCACCGATCCACGGTCGGCGACTGCGACACCGCGGATGTTCCTCGAGTCGCAGGAAGGGGTGAACAACCCGATCGTCTCTCCCGACGGTCACTACGTCTCCTTCACCTCGAACGAGAACGGAACGTCGGAGATCTACGTGCGCCCCTTTCCGTCAGGCGCGGGCGGCCAGTGGCGGATCTCGGCCAAGGGTGGTCAGCACGCGCGCTGGTCGGGAGATGGCCGAACGATCTACTACCTGGGAACCGATCTCGAGACGATCCACGCGGTACACGTGAACCCGGGCCCGCCGTTCACCGTCGGGTCGAGCGAGGTCCTCGCGACGATTCCCCGGCTCGGGGAGGCGTGGGACGTGGATCGCCGCTCGGGGCGCATGGTGCTGACCCAGGCGGTAGGGACGGCGGGTGCGCGGATCATCGTGCTCATGAACTGGCTGGACGAATTCCGTCGCACCGCGGCGGCAACCCGTTAGGCGCATGACGACTACCGTCGATCGTCTCGCCACGGCACTGGCCGACCGCTACCGGATCGAGCGCGAGCTCGGGCGGGGCGGCATGGCGACCGTGTACCTCGCGCATGACCTCAGGCACGACCGCAAGGTGGCGGTCAAGGTCCTCAACGACGAGCTGGCCGAGTCGTTAGGTCGCCAGCGGTTCGTCCGCGAGATCCGTGTGGCGGCCAAGCTGAACCACCCGCACATCCTCCCGCTCTACGACTCCGGGGAGAGCGAGGGCTTCCTCTACTTCGTGATGCCGGTGATGCAGGGGCAAACGCTGCGAGGCCGGCTCGAGGCCGAGCGGGCGCTGCCCATCGATGACGCCCTGCGCATCGCGACCGAGGTGGCCGACGCGCTCGACTACGCGCACCGGCAAGACATCGTCCATCGCGACATCAAGCCCGAGAACATCCTCCTGCACGAAGGTCACGCGGTCGTCGCGGACTTCGGCATCGGCAAGGCGATCGTAGCGGCAGCGGCCGAGTCGTCCACGTTCACACAGATCGGCGTCACCGTCGGCACGCCCGCCTACATGAGCCCCGAGCAAGCCACGGGGGAAGAGCTCGACGGCCGCAGCGACCTGTTCGCGTTGGGATGCGTGCTCTACGAGATGCTGACGGGAGAGGTCGCGTTCAGCGGCTCGTCCGCCCAGGCGACCATCGCGCGACGGCTCGTCTACTCCCCGCCGCCTGTGACAGCAAGGCGCGAGGAGGTCACCGCCGAGGTAGCGGAGGTCGTCAACCGATTGCTGGAGAAGGCACCCGCCGACCGTTGCGCCACCGGCGCGCAAGTCGTGGCCATGCTGCGGGCGGCTACGACCTCCGGTCCGCGCGCGGTCACGGCGCGTCCGGCATCGTCATCGCCCGAGAAGTCGATCGCCGTGCTGCCATTCACGAACGTGAGCGCCGACGCGGACAACGAGTTCTTCTCGGACGGCCTCACCGAAGAGCTCATCACCGACCTCTCGGGCGTGAAAGCGCTCCGTGTGACGTCACGTTACTCGTCCATGCAGTTCAAGGCGACCACGAAGACGCCACGAGAGATCGGACGCGCACTCCGCGTGCGCTATCTGCTCACCGGCAGCGTTCGCAAGGCGGGCCTTGCGCTCCGCATCACCGCGCAGCTCCTGGACGCAGAGAACGACACGCCGCTCTGGGCCGAGAAGTACAGCGGAACGATGGACGACGTCTTCGACGTGCAGGAGCGTGTCTCCCGCGCGATCGTGGATGCGCTCGAGGTCGAGCTCACGACGTCGGAAATCGTCAGGCTCGCCGCGAGACCCATCCAGAACGCTCGCGCCTTCGAGCTCTACCTCCAGGCCCGCGCCGAGATGCGGCGCTACGGGGCGTCGCTCGACAACGCGAGGCTGCTGCTCGACCGCGCCGTCGAGATCGAGGGCGAATCGCCACCGCTCCGGGCGTTGCGCGCGTTCATGGAGTTCTCCAAGGTCCGGGGTGGCATCGCGCACGATCTGCGGCCACTGGAAATCGCCGAGTCCGAAGCGCGCGCCCTCATCGAGCTCGACCCCGACGCGTCGTACGGCCATGCGCTGTTTGGTTTCGTTGGTTTCGAGCGCGGGCACCTCAAGGAGGCAGCCCGTCACCTGACGCGGGCACTGGAGCTCGACCCGGCAGACCCGGACGTGCTGTTCTTTCTCGCCATCACCTTCCAGGCCGCGGGTCAGATCGAGCCGGCGCAGGCGCTGGCGGCGCAGTTCTACGAGGCCGACCCGCTCTCGTCGTTCGCCGCCATGCTCGTGAGCATCGCGGAGTGGTTCGCCGGGCGAGCCGGGAACCGCATCGAGGCGATCGAGAACGGGCTTGCGATGGACCCGCAGAACCCGATCATCCACTGGGCACTCGGTTACACCTACGCGCTGACAGGTCGTACGGCCGACGCGGCGAAGCACGTGTCGTGGATGCGAGAGCACGTGCCGCGGATGTCGTACACGGTCCAGCTGGCGTCGCTGATCGATGCCGTGCAAGGTCGGCGCGCCGAGGCGTTGGAGGCGCTCGCCCACCTCGACTTCGCGCCGCTCGACGCCCACCAGACGTTCCACTTGTCCGAATCGTTCGCGATGGCCGGAGCTACGGGCCGGGCGCTCGAGCTGCTCGAGTGGGCGGTGGACCACGGCTTTTATCCCTCCCGGTTCTTTGCCGAGTGGTGCCCGTTCATGGTGCCGCTCCGGGGCATGCCGGAGTTCGACCGGATCGTGGCCAAGGCAGCACGCCGAGTCGCGGAGTTCAACGCATGACCGACGCGATCAACTCGGTGAGGTCCCTCGCGGCGCGCTACGCGATCCAGCGCGAGCTCGGCAGCGGCGGGATGGCCACGGTCTTCCTCGGCTGGGATGTCAAGCACAAACGGCAGGTCGCGGTCAAGATCCTCAAGCCGGAGTTGAGCGTTTCATTGGGCGCCGAGCGGTTCCTTCGAGAGATCGAGACGACCGCGAACCTCCGCCATCCGCACATCGTGCCGCTCTACGATTCGGGGGAGGTGCACGGTGCCCTGTACTACGTCATGCCGTTCGTCGAAGGCGAGTCGCTGCGCGAGCGTCTCAAGCGCGACGGCCAGCTTCCCCTCGACGACGCCATTCGCATTGCTCGCGAGGTGGCCGGCGCGTTGAGCTATGCACACGCCCGTGGCGTCGTCCACCGCGACATCAAACCCGAGAACATCCTGCTCGAGAGCGGCCATGCGGTGGTCACCGACTTCGGCATCGCGAGGGCCGTCCGCGAGGCAGGAACCGAGTCGCTGACCGGCGCGGGCATCAGCCTCGGCACACCGGCGTACATGAGTCCGGAGCAGGCCGCCGGTGAGCGTGAGATCGACGGCCGAACCGATCTCTACTCGTTAGGGTGCGTGCTGTACGAGATGCTCGGTGGCCAGCCGCCGTTCACCGGCCCATCGACTCCATCGATCATCAGGCAGCACCTGGTCGCGGAGCCGAGGCCCATCGCCACGCTCCGTCCCACAGTGCCGGCGCCGGTATGGGCCGCGCTCGAGCGTGCGCTCGCGAAGAATCCGGCGGACCGATTCGGTCTCGTGTCGCAGTTCGGCGATGCGCTGGGACTGGCGGAGCCCGCGGCCGTCTCGACCATGCCCGCCTCGACCACGGCCCTCTCGACCCCCGCGCTTCCATCGATCAGCCCGCCGACGGCGAATCCGCGACCGCACACCGAGCGACTGCTGCTGATGATCAGCGTGGTACTCGCCGTCGTGCTCGTCCTGGTAGTGGCGTTCGCTGTCTGGCAGAGCACCTCTCGATGATCGAGAACTGCGTGACGGAGTTGCGCCATCGGCTGGCTGCGCGATGACCGTGCCGCCTCTCATCGCCGCGCTGGCCGATCGCTACCGCATCGAGCGCGAGCTCGGCGCGGGCGGGATGGCGACCGTGTATCTCGCCGAGGACCTGAAGCACGATCGCAAGGTCGCGGTGAAGATTCTCAAGCCGGAGCTCGGGGCCGTGCTCGGGCCAGAGCGGTTTCTCTCGGAGATCAGGGTCACCGCGAACCTGCAGCATCCGAATCTCCTGCCGCTCTTCGACTCGGGAGCGACGGCGGGACTTCTGTATTACGTCATGCCGTACGTCGAGGGCGAGACGCTCCGCGCACGACTCGAGCGTGAGAAGCAGCTCCCTGTCGACGACGTGGTGCGCCTGACGACACTCGTCGCCGCCGCGCTCGACTACGCGCACGGGCGCGGCGTCATCCATCGCGACTTGAAGCCCGAGAACATCCTGCTCCAGGCCGGCCAACCGGTAATCGCGGATTTCGGCATCGCGCTGGCCGTCGCCCAGGCGGGCGGCGCTCGCATCACGGAGACGGGACTGTCGCTCGGAACGCCGCACTACATGAGCCCGGAGCAGGCGACGGGCGATCGGGCCATCGACGCCCGGAGCGATCAATACGCGTTAGGCGCCGTGGCGTACGAGATGCTCACGGGCGAGCCGCCGCATACCGGTGCGACGTCGCAGGCGATCATCGCGCGCCTCATGACCGAGACACCGCGCAGCGTCCGGGCAACGCGGAGCACCGTGTCGGTCGCGATGGACGAGGCGGTCCAGCGTGCGCTCGCCAAGTCACCCGCGGACCGCTTCCCCAGTTGTGGCGCCTTTGCAAAGGCGCTCGTGGCTGAAGCGCCCGCGCCCGTCGGTCCCGCCAGCTTCCTCACGCGCGGCCGGCTGGTGGTTGCCGGAGCGGCCGGGCTCGCCGTCATCGCACTCATCGGGTGGTTGACGTTAGGCCGAACGCCAGCATCGACGGCCGGCGTCCCACCGCGAGGGAAGTCGATCGCCGTCCTGCCGCTGGTGAACGTCGGCGGCGACTCGACGCAGGAATACTTCGCCGATGGCATGGCCGACGAGCTGGCCACCGCGCTCGGCAAGCTGCCCGGACTCAGGGTCGCGGCGCGAACATCATCGTATGCGTTCAAGGGACGTCGTGATCTCGACGTGAAGGAAGTTGGCCGGAAGCTCGGCGTCGATGTCGTGCTGCAAGGCTC
>Ga0310810_10007386_pt1 | contig 12531 bp, 5 predicted proteins | sample NCmetagenome_FD_207641 | JGI IMG/M metagenome (GOLD analysis project Ga0310810, IMG submission 207641) | Soil microbial communities from experimental microcosm in Duke University, North Carolina, United States - NC | ecosystem: Engineered > Artificial ecosystem > Soil microcosm > Unclassified ... | reverse complement strand
CGCTGGTGCTCGGCGCGGTCGCCGCAGCGCTCGCGCTTCTGGCGGCGTGGGAAGCGGTCCGCACGCTGGTGGCGTTCGGGCCGGCTGACGTCCCTCGCCTCGGCGAGCTCGGCATCGGCCTACCGACGGTGGGCTTCGTCGTGGCGGCCGCGATCGTAGGGGCGGTCCTCTGTGCCGCGGTGCCGGTGATTCGTGTTCGACGCGCGGCCCTCTCGATCAACCTTCGCCATGGAGGGCGCGGCGAGACCGCGGGGAAGACGCGGCAGCGCATCCGTGCGATGATCGCCGCACTGCAGATCGCCGTAGCGCTCGTCGTCTCGCTGGGATCGGCGCTGCTGCTCCGCACCTTCCAGCGGCTCTATCAGGAGCGGCCGGGGTTCGACGCCGCCGACGTGGTGACGATCTGGACGCAGCTGCCATTCGCCCGGTACGGCGATTCGGCGGCCGTGGCCTTTTATGCGCGACTGACCGAATCGGTTGCCGGGCTGCCGGGTGTTCGCTCCGTCGGCGTGACGGACAGGCTGCCGTTAGGCGCCGGTGACGCACGTCAGCTGTCGTTCCGCACCGACGGCGGAGGAGGGGAGGTGTACCTGCCCACGCAGGCCGTCGACGCCGGCTATTTCACGACGATGCGGATCCCGCTCGTCGCGGGGCGGGCCTTTCAGCGCATGGGGCTCCAGCGCGACGGTGACGTCATCATCAGTCAGCGCGCCGCCGCGACCATCTGGAACGATCCCGGGGGCAGCAGGGTGCTCGGGAAACGGGTGGCGTTGCAGCCGTCGGGCCCGTCGTACACGATCGTCGGCGTCGTCGGTGACGTGCGTGACCGCGACCTGGCGATGGCGCCGTCCGCCGTGGTCTACACGCCCCAGGCGGTGCCGGTCGATACGAGAGTCGAGCCGAGCGCACGGCGGACGATGGCGCTCGTGATTAGAACGGCGGCCCAGCCGACGGCGGTGGTACCGGCCGTCAGGCGGATTGCCCGCGATCTGGACCCCACGGTCCCGATCTTCAATGTCGAGACGATGAGCGACGTCGTTCGCGCGTCGACAGCGCGTCTCGGCCTGACACTCACGCTCATGGCCGTAGCGGCGTCGATCACGCTGGTGCTCGGGGTCATCGGGCTGTACGGGGTGATGGCGTACATGGTAGCGCTCAGGACCCGCGAGTTCGGTGTGCGTGTTGCGTTAGGCGCCGATCCGCGCTCGATTGCCCGGGCCGTTGCGATCCGCGGGTTCAAGCTGACCGCAGTCGGCGTGGCTGCCGGCTTTGCTCTCTACTCGCTGGCGGCTCCGTTCCTGCGGGCGTTTCTGTACGGTGTCACGGCGAGCGATCCGGTGACGCTGGTCGGGGTAACGCTTGCGCTCGTGGCGACGGCGGCGCTCGCGAGCTGGTTCCCCGCGAGGCGCGCCGCGCACGTTGACCCTGCGGAGGCGCTTCGCGCGGAGTAGGATCCACCTCCGCCGAAGGAGGCGCTCATGAAAAACGTCATCGGAAAGCCACTCGACGCCCTCCAGCCGTTCATCGGCGAATGGGCCGTCGAAGGCCGACACGTCGCGCTCCCGAACACGGTGATTCGAGGGGCCTCGGTATTCGAATGGTGGGGCGACCGAACGTTCCTGATACATCGGGCCGTCCTCGACCACCCGGATTTCCCGGACAGCGTAGCGGTGATGGGCGCCACGCGGCCCGATGGCGGGTTGGCACAGCACTACTTCGACTCGCGCGGCGTGCATCGCCTGTTCGACATGACCTTCGCTGACGGTGTCTGGACGCTGGACCGGAAGGCCGCTGGCCCGAAGGACTTCGATCAGCGCATGAAGGCGACGTTCAGCGCTGACGGCGCGTTGATCACGGCCGACTCCGAGCTGAGAGACTCACAGACGCACGAGATGCGACATGATTTCTCCGTGACCTATCGGCGCGTCGGGTGAGGCGGATCACGGAGCGCGTTCGCCATCAAATCGGCGTTAGGCGAGGCGACTCGCTGCTGCCTGGCCTTGAGACGCGCGCGGGTGGACGCGGGCAGCGTGGCGGCGGCGGTCGGCAACGGGTTGTCGCGGCAGGCGGCGAGCGTCGAGACGAGGACGAGAACCAGCAGTCGGGCAGCTCTCACGCAGACCTCCTGACGGATGGTGCGTCGCGGCCGCCCGGTGCTCGGGCGGTGATCGAGCCGCGTCGCTAACATGCACCAAACGGCGAGCTGAATCCACTCGTTGCTTGACATCGAGCGTCGGGCGCCTCAGTTACCAGCGACCGTCGGTCGATCATGCGACTTCGCCCCGACACGCGTTGATATCGTTCGAGCGTAAATCCTCCCGCGTTCACGTTGATGGCGGCGGCGGGCGTCGCCGTGGTGGACCAGTGCGCATCCCGCTTCCGTCACAGTAACCGATCGATCAGTGCCGACTGACGAACACATGGCCGAGCCGCTCACGGCGCTCCTCCACTCGAGCGTGCGCCTCGGTGCCGTGCTCGCGCTGCTGGCCGCGTGCGGCAAGGAAGACCACGGGGCGCGCCCGGTCATCGGCGTCGTGCAGGTCTCCGCACTCGCGCCACTCGACGAGGCGCGCGAGGGGTTCTACAAGGCGCTCGCCGACTCTGGCTTCGTCCGCGACGTCAACGTCACCTTCGTCGAGCGCAACGCGCAGGGCGACATTCCGACGCTGTCGCTCATCATGCGCGACTTCCTGCAGCAAGGCGTCACGCAGGTCGCGACGATGTCTTCCATCGCGACCCAGACGGCGATGAAGGTCATCACCGACCGGCCGATCGTCTTCGGCGCGGTGGCGAATCCCTACGCCATCAACGCCGGCACCAGCCCCACCAATCACCGACCCAACGTCACCGGCGCCGAGATCCCGCTGCCCGTCGATTCGGCGTTAGGCATCGCGCGGGTGGCGTTCCCGAAAGCCGGCGCGTGGGGGACGCTCTTCGACCCCGCGGACCCCTTCGCCGAGTTTTACCTCGACATGACGAAACGGAAGGCGGAGCGGCTCGGCATGCGCTTCGTCACGGTTGCCTGCACGAGCCCCCAGGACATTGCCTCGGGAGTGCAGGCGCTGCGCGCCCAGGGCGTCGGCGGCATCATGCAGATCCCGAGCATCATGATCGGCGGCGGATTCCCCGCCCTCATCAAGCAGGCCCGCGAGTTGGGGATGCCGGTCGTCGCCTCCAACACCGGGTACCCCGGGCCGCCGCTGGCACTCGGCGCGAGCTTCTACGACAACGGGTACGCGCAGGGACTGATCATGATTCGCGTCCTGCGCGGCGAGAGCCCGGCGAACATCCCGTTCCGCGTCTCGGCGAATCCGCAGATGGTCGTCGACCTCGGTGCGGCGGCGGACTTCGGCGTGACGATACCGCCGGAGGTCGTCGCGCTCGCGTCCAAGGTCATTCCCGCGCCCGAAACGGGAGACACCGTACGGCTTGCCTCACCGAAACCGTTGGCCGCCGCGCCTAACGCTACCCGTCGGCCGTCGCCGTGGGACTTCTGGTTTTCCGCCCTCGTCCTCGGTCTCGCGTTCGGGCCGCTCGCGTGGGGCGTCTATATCGCGTCGCGCGTGCTTCGCTTTCCGGACATCACGCCCGACGGCAGCTTTCCCCTTGGAGCGGCGGTCGCGGCGACGCTCATCTTCAGAGGCGTCGGTCCTCTCCCGGCAACCGTCGCGGCATTCTTCGCCGGCATGGCCGCGGGTTGGGTGACCGGCGTGCTGCATACGAGACTCCGCGTCAACGAGCTGCTCGCCGGAATTCTGGTGATGACCGCGCTCTACTCGGTCAACCTGCACGTAATGGGGCGGTCGAACATCTCGCTGCTCGACCGCGCGACGCTCGCCACCCGGCTGCACGCCCTCGTTCCGGCGACGGCGGCGTGGCCTAACGATCTGTCGTTCGGCGTGGTCTTCCTCGGGCTCATGGTGGTGCTCGGGTTTGCGTTCACCTGGTTCCTTCGCACCGACTTCGGCACGGCCATGCGCGCGGCCGGGGACAATCCGGCGATGATCATTGCACAGGGCGTGGACCGGCGAGGCATGGTGGAGTTGGCGCTCGCGCTCGCGAACGGCCTGGTGGCGTTCTCGGGCGCCCTGATCGCGCAATATCAGGGCTTCGCCGACGTCACGATGGGGGTCGGCACGCTCGTCGCCGGCATGGCGGCGGTGATCCTGGGTGAGACGCTCAAGCCCCGAAAATCGCGGCTGGGCGTGACCATCGCGATGGTCGCCGTCGGCGCGATCGTCTTCCGCGGGCTGATCGCCGTCGCGCTGCGCGTCGGTCTGGATCCGGTCGATCTCAAGCTGGCGACTGCCGCCTTCGTCCTCGCGACGCTGGCGCTCCCCAGCTTCCGACTACGGCTGCGTCAGGGAGGCGGAGCCGGGGGACTACGCGCATGATCGAGCTCCTTACGCTGGAGAAGACGTTCCAGCAGCCGGGTGGAGACGTCGTGCCCGCGCTGCGCGGCGTGAGCCTGACGATTCCTGCCGGCCAGTTCGTCTCGGTGATCGGCAGCAACGGGTCCGGGAAATCGACGATCCTGAACGTGATCGCCGGCACGTACCTGACCGACACCGGCACGATCCGCATCGGCGACGTCGACGTGACGCGGTGGCCGGAGCACCGGCGTGCCGCGCTCGTGGGCCGGGTGTTTCAGGACCCGTTCAAGGGGACGTGCCCGTCGATGACGGTCGCGGAGAACCTGCGGATGGCGGAGCTCCGCGGCAAACGCCGCCGCCTGCGTGTGGGCCTCGACCGCGCATCGCTCGAGCGGTATCGCGAGGCGCTGGCGTCGTTAGGTATGCGCCTCGAGGGCCGGCTCCAGGCATCGATGGGGACGCTGTCCGGTGGCCAGCGGCAGGCGGTGACACTGCTCATGGCGACGCTCACGCGACCCGACCTGCTGCTCCTCGACGAGCACACCGCGGCGCTCGACCCGCGGGCGGCCGAGCAGATCATGCTCGTCACGGACCACGTGGTGCGCGCGCAGCGCCTCACCACGCTCATGGTCACGCACAGCATGGACCAGGCGGTTCGGTTCGGCGACCGGACGGTCATGATGCATCGCGGGATGGTCATCGCGGATCTGTCGGGTGATGAGCGAAGGGGTGTCACGGAGGCCGATCTGCTGGTGCGATTCGCCGAGCTGCGCTACACGGCGGAGATGCGAGTGACGAAGGATCTCGCCGCCGCGCCTAACGGCATGGACATCGAACAGCCGAGCTCGCAGTAACCGGTAACCCCTCTTTCGCCCACCGCCCGGTCATGCTAGCCTATCGTCTCCCGAAGACGTAGGCGGGATGCGATGCAGCACGCAGCACATTGGCCTCCGCTCGGCCGCGGCCAACGCTCCGGTCGGCACGAAGGTCTCCCCGTTCGCGCCTAACGGGCCTGCGGATGGCCACGCTGCCTCCGGTCCTCGCCGGACCGATCGTGCGCCGGGTCGAGCCGCGGGCCTGCAGCTTCTGGATCGCGCTGCGCGATCCATCCGACAGCGTCACCGCAACCATCTGGCGCGGCATTCAGTCCGCGGGACCCGCCGGCGGCTCCGTCAGCTCCGGCGACCCCACCGTCGCCTCGGCCACCGTCACGACGCGACGCTTCGGCAAGCAGCTCCACGTCGCGCTCATCACCGTCAAGATCGACTCGTCCGCGCAACCGCTCGCGCCAGGCACGATCTACTCCTACGACATCCAGGTCGGGTCGCAGGGACTTCAGCAGCTCGGCCTTCTCGCGAACGAAGCGTCGAGCCCCGATCCCGACGAGGATGCTCGGCAGCGACCACTCGGCCTCGCGCTCGGCTATGTCGAGGGGCGACTGCCGTCGTTCGTGACGCCACCGCCGGTCATCGAGCAGACACGCTTCGCGCACTGCAGCTGCCGTAACACGAGCGGCCCCGGATACGACGCGCTCGCGTGGCTCGACGACCTCATCGAGGCGACGATCGCCGACCCGGTCCAACGCCCGCAACAGCTCTTCATGACGGGCGACCAGATCTACGCCGACGATCTCTCGTCCGCGCTCCTGTACATGCTCTCGGGGCTCGCGGCGGAAATCGTCGGGCCGAACGAGCAGATGCGCGTCGTCGCCCAGCCGCGAGAAGGCGGCGCTCCGGTCGACGGTCGGTTCGACGTGACGCTCGAGAACTTTCCGCCGAGCAATCGCCACAAGATGGTCGTGGAGCTTGGCGGTTACACCACCGGCGATGGCGAAAACCACCTCCTGAGCTACGGCGAGTACGCCGCGATGTATCTCGCCGCGTGGAGCCCGCGCGTCTGGTCGGCGTTAGGCACCGCGGATCTGGTCTTCCCTTCGCCGCCGGTCGACCCGCCACCGCTTCGAGCATTTTTCGACGCGCCGGAAAAGAAGCAGCCGTACAATGGGGACATCCGCCTGCTGCGCGAGGCCGCGAAGGCCGAGGACAGCGGATTCATCAAAGCGGTCGCGAAGGCCGAGCTGTATCGCGTCGGCGTGCCGCACGTGGCTCGCGTCCTCGCCAACGTCGCCACGTACATGATCTTCGACGATCACGACGTCACCGACGACTGGAACCTCGACAAGAAGTGGACGAATCGCGTCTACTCGAAGGAGTTCGGGCGACAGCTCGTGCGCAACGCCGTCATGGCGTACGGGGTCTTTCAAGGCTGGGGCAACGACCCGGCCGTTTTCGAGACGGGGAAGAACAAGGAGCTCCTCGACGAAATCGAGCGATTGTACGCGGGCGACGGGCCCTACCCCGTGGAGGGTTCGACGGAGCGCATCGACACGCTCTGCGGCGTGACCGGCGCCGCGTTCACCGAGCAGGTGGTGTGGAACTACATCGCGCCGGCGCCGACGACGCAGGTCGTCGTGCTCGATACACGAACGCGCCGAAAATTCACGGGCGAAGGTTATCTCCCGCCCGACCTCGTGGGACTCAACCGCGAGCAACAGCTCCCGGCTGGTCCGCCGACCGACGGCCGCGAGCTCGTGTTCGTCGTCTCGGCGGCGCCGGTGCTCGGGCCCGACATCATCGATACGCTGGCGTGGCCGGCCGCGCAGATCGCGATCGATGTCAAGAACCAGGGCGCGGGGCTCGACGGATCCGGCGTGCAGACGGCGAACATCGGCGTCGAGAAGTACGACGCCGAGGGATGGTCGTCGAACGACCTCGCGCGTGAGGCGCTGCTCGCGCGGCTCGCCACCTACCCACGCGTCGTCCTCCTCGGCGGCGACGTGCATTTCGCCGTCAGCCTGACGCTCGACTACTACAAGAAGGGCGTGACCGCACCGGCGCGCATCGTCCAGCTCACGTCGAGCCCGGCCCGGAACAAGTTCAAGGACGTGGTGAAGCTCCTGCTTCGGCAGAACGCGATGCTTCAACTCGTCGAGACGGAGTACTCGGCGTCGCGGCTCGCCTGGACCGGCGCGTCATCGCTCGCCGTGCCGGCCGGACAATTCGTGTCGCCGGGCCGGCGGTCGAGAATCAACCGATCGCCATCCCTGCTGCCTGCCGAAGGCTGGCCCGCGGGCACGGCGTTCCCGTCCGACAAGCCGCCTGATTGGCGGTGGCGCCTGACGGTCCAACGCGATCCGCGGCCGGAAACCACTTTGCCGACGGCGCTGCGCCAGCCGCTGCTCGCCGCAGGGGACGAGCTCGACGAGTCGAACGCGCTGCCAGGCTACCAGAAGATCGTGGGGCGGCATCAGATCGCCGCCGCGACGCGATTCGAGTTTCTGCGGCAGATGGTCTTCAAGTCGAACATCGGCATCGTGCGCCTGTCGAAGGATGCGAGCGGCAACGTCGTGCTGACGCACACGCTGATCTCGGAGAGCGGGCTCGATGCCGTGACCGGCACCGAAGCGACCGTGCACGAGATTCCGCTCGCGCCAAGCCCGAAGCCGCCGCCGGAGGTCGAGTTTCGCTGATGGCCGACGACCAGAAGAAGAAAAACATCTTCTCGCGCATCGTCGCCTGGTTCAAGAAGGTGGCGGAGTGGATCCCCGAGAACCTCGGCGATCCGGCCATCGCCGAGTCCATTCGCGGAGACCTGGGGCTCAAGCCTGGCGCGCAGATCGATGAGGCGAAGAGTCAGAAGTTCGTGCAGTTCGGTGCCGGCCTCGATCCCGACAAGGAGTCGTTCAGCGAGACGATCGCGGAGATCACCGAGGTCGCGCAGGAGATCAAGACACTCGCCGCGACGCTCGAGACCGACGATTTCCCCGCCGGTCAGGTGAGCTACACGCTGTTCAAGCTCGGCGCGACCGACTCGGTTCGTCTCCGCTGGCCGTTCCTTTACGCGCTGTCGCGCTCGATCCTCTTTCTCGAGGAGGACACCGAGGCGCTCATCATGATCGACCCCGCGCGACTGCTCCGGCAGCTGCGCGGCGAGGATCTGCCGTCGGGTGAGCTCCTCGCGCAGCGGATCACCGGCGCGGGCGCGCTCGTGCTCCAGCTGTTGGACGCGTTCACGAGCAAGGAAAAGAACGAGGCGGACGTGGGGCACGTCGACGTGTTCTACGGCTGGGACCTGTCGCCGGACAGCGTGACGCCGAAGGCGGACCTCGTCTCGATGCGCGCGGTCACGTTCGATGTGGGCGGTGCGTCAGCCACCGGCCCCCGGCTGCTGGCGTCGCTCCTCGCGGTGCCGCCGGAGCATGGTGGGCCAGGGATCTTTCTGTCGTTAGGCGGCGAGCTGGCGATCGAGCGGGAGATCACACGGAAGATCGACCCGGACGGCGACGAGACCGAGTCCAACCTGCGGCGGATGAAGTTCCGTCTCGATGCAGGGGCCGCGAACGGGTTCGACGCCTACTTCGGCTTCGGCGGATCACGCCTGGGGTCGACGGTGCCACCGCCGGACGTCAACCCGTTCCTCAAATTCGGCATCACCAGTGGCACCGCCGACGAGCCCACGTTCCGACTCGGCGAACCCAACGAGACTCGCCTCGACATCTATCAGACGGAATTCGGCATCAACGTCTCGAAGGACAGGGCCGGGTTCCACGCCGCGCTGCGCGACGCCGAGTTGGTGATTGCGCCCGGCAAGGGCAACAGCTTCCTGAGGACGATAGCCGGCGATGGCGCGAGGCTGAAGTTCTCGGTCGGCATCATCGCCGACAGCGATGGCGGCTTCCGTCTCGACGGTGGCACGAAGGCGAGCGCCACGCTGCCCGTCGGTCGCTCCGTCGCCGGCGTGCTGAGCGTGCATCACGTCGAGATCGGGCTCGGGCCGTCGAGCACGGGCGGCGACCTCGGGCTCGAGCTCAGTGGAGCATTCACCGCGCACCTCGGCCCGTTCAGCGTCGTCGTGGACCGCCTCGGCTTCCAGCTCGACGCCGATCGCCGCGAGAACGGGAATTTCGGCCCGTTCCATCTCGACCTCGGCTTCAAGGCGCCTAACGGGCTCGGTCTGCTGCTCGACACGAGTGTCCTGAAAGGCGGCGGGTACCTCTACGCGGACCCGGCGAACAACGAATACGCCGGCGCCTTCGAGCTGCTGCTGTTCGGCAAATTCGGCATCAAGGCGATCGGCGTTCTGACCACGAGGCCGAACGACTGGTCGCTCCTGCTGCTCATCTTCATCCAGTTTCCCATCCCCACGCCGGCGCCGGGTTTCACGGTCTTCGGCGTGGGCGGATTGATCGGCGTTCAGCACGGGATCGACCTCGCGCCGCTCACCGCGGGGATGAAGACGAAGGCGTTCGACGACATCTTGTTCCCCGACAACCCGGTCGGCGATGCGCCCCGCATCCTGAATCGCCTGCGCACGGTATTTCCGCTCACGCCGCGTGCATTCACGGTCGGGCCGATGTTCGACATGGGCTGGGGAACGCCGAAGCGCATCGTGTTCATCCGCGTCGGCCTTCTCATCCAGGTCGCGAATGTGTTCGGGTCGGGCGATGGCGAGGCCGCGTTCTCGCAGATCGTGCTGATCGGGCAGCTTCGCGTGGAGATCGGCCCGACGAAAGAGGACGCGACGATCACCGTCGTGAAGCTCGTCGTCGACGTCGTGGGGTTCTGGGATCTCGACAAGAAGCGCTACGGCTTCATCGCGCGTCTCCGCGACTCGAAGATCGCGAAGATCGACATCACCGGCAGCCTGGCGGTCTGGGGAGAATACGGCGAGAAGCCACGCTTCCTGCTGGCGGCCGGCGGGTTCAATCCGCGGTTCAAGGACGTGCCCACCGAGATCGGTGGCGTGCTCGACCGACTCGGCGCCGCGTTCAAGGTCGGCCGGTTCAGCCTAACGCTGACCGGGTACTTCGCCCTCTCGCCCGGCACCATTCAGTTCGGCGTCGACCTGGCCGCGAAGGCCACCATCGGCCCGGTCGGGCTCACGGGTGACATCGGCTTCGATGCGCTCATCTACCGTGAGCCGACGACGCACTTCCTCGTCGACTTCCACATCAAGGCGGCGGTGACGTTCAAGGGACACTCGCTGGCCGGTGTGAAAGTGGAGGGCACGATCGAGGGGCCGGGGCTCTGGCACGTCAAAGGGAAGGTCACGTTCTCGATTCTCTGGTGGGATATCGACAAGTCGTTCGATGAGACGTGGGGCACAGCCGACGAAGCCACGATCGTGCAGACGAGCGTCGTCGGTCTCCTCACGACGGAGCTCAATCGGCGCGAGAACTGGACGGCGCAGCTGCCCTCCGGCGGTGACGCGATGGCGACAATAGCGTCGCGCCCTGGCGAGCTGGCGACGCTCGCCCATCCGCTCGGCCGGTTCACGTTCAGCCAGCGGACTGTCCCGCTGGGCCTGTCGATGGAGAAGTTCGGTGAGGGCGGCATCGACGGGCCGAACCGGTTCGATGTCACGAGCATGCGCGTGGGCGACACGGGTCTGGACGCGACCGAGCGCGTGGCTGTGCGCGATCACTTTCCACGCTCGCAGTTCCTCGAGATGACCGAGGAGGACCGCCTGACGCGACCCTCCTTCGAGGAGATGGATGCGGGGGTCGAGTTCAGCTCCTCGGCGTTCTCCGTGAGCGACAGCGCCATCTGGGTCGACATGGAGTACGAGACCGCCTATCTCGACATCGATCCGCGAGCCTTCAATGGGACGCGCCGAGATGGTGGGCTCCGTCGCGTGGCGTTGGATATGAGCCTGGTCGGGATTCTCGCCGGGCATGGCGCGGCCGCGCGCGCGCCGCAGCGGCTCGACGAGCGCAACAAGGCGAGGACCGGGAATCGAATCGACCTGACGCCGGCGCCACTGGCCGCGGCGGAGCGCACGGAATTCACGGCCGACCCGGTCGTCTCGTTAGGCGGGCAGGCGCGAACCGTCGAGATGATTGCCGAACAGCAATTCCGCCCTGACGACGAGGAGCGGTCACAGCTCGTCGAAGAGTTCGAGCTGGTGGGGGCATAACCGTGGCCGCCACGACGTATCGCTTCCTCCCCTGGGCTCGACGCGGTCTCGCCGATCGCGTCACGTCACCCGACGACGGCGGCACGCTTCCGGCCCGTGCGAAGGTGACGGTTGGGCTCACGGTGAGCTCGATTCCCGAGGCGACGTACGATCTCTCGCTCTATGGCCCGGGTGACGTCGTCGGTATCGATCCGCGCGTGATCATCCGGACGGACCCTCGCCCCGCGAGCACGGACGTCGAGCCGAACTACTTCCCGCTGATCGAGTTCGATCCACCGGACTTCCCCTGGCTGTTCACGCCGGCGAGGAAGAGCGCGAGCGACCACCTGCGTCCGTGGTGCGTGTTGATCGTGGTCGACCTGTCGGTCGTGGACGCACCGCGCGCCGAGGCCGGCAAGCCGTTACCAGTGCTGACGGTGCCGAGTGGGGCGGTGGCGACCGAGTTGCCCGACCTGGATGAGTCGTGGGCATGGGCACATACCCAGGTGGTCGCGCCGGCGGGCTCGGTGGATCTCGCCGCGGAGCTCGCCGACAAGCCCGCGATGAACGTGTCGCGGATCATGTCGCCGCGACGGCTCGAGGGCGGGAAGGGCTACGCGGCGTGTCTCGTGCCCGCCTTCGACGTCGGTGTCGCGCGGGGACTGGGAGACACGCCACCGCTCGACGGCACGATCGGCCCGGCATGGAGGCTCGACGCGACATCCGACGTTAGGCTTCCCGTCTACTTCCACTGGGTGTTCGCGACGGGTCCGGCGGGCGATTTCGAGGAGCTCGCGCGGAGACTCCAGCCGTTCGTCGCGCCCGAGACCGTCGGTGTCGCGCCGATGTACATCGGGAATGCGGGCCCGGAGCTGCCGTCGATCCCGGCGGCCGACCCGACGGCGATTCTCCCGATGGACGGCGCGTTGCGGGCGCCGAAGCGCTCCTCAGGCACGCTGAGCGACGTGCCCAGCGCGGTGCAGACCGCATTGCGGACGACACTCGACGCGCTCGCCGCGCAGGCGACCTCCGGACCCACCGACACGACGCCCGTACTCGGCCCGCCGCTCTACGGTGAGTGGCACGCGAAGCAGCACACGGTGCCGGACGATGTCCCCGCCTGGCTTCGCGAGCTCAATCTTGACCCGCGTGCACGCGCCGGTGCAGGGCTCGGCGCCGAGATCGAGCGGCAGAATCAGGAAGA
>Ga0310810_10007385_pt1 | contig 12534 bp, 9 predicted proteins | sample NCmetagenome_FD_207641 | JGI IMG/M metagenome (GOLD analysis project Ga0310810, IMG submission 207641) | Soil microbial communities from experimental microcosm in Duke University, North Carolina, United States - NC | ecosystem: Engineered > Artificial ecosystem > Soil microcosm > Unclassified ... | reverse complement strand
GTTTTGCTGCGGCGCATGTATTTCGGATCGTCGCCGTGGTCCCGCGCATTCAGGATGTCGATCCGTTGTTCGGGTCGGGTGCCGCGCAGCAGGCGATCGTGTTCTATCCCGGTTTTGGTGACGATTTCGGGAAAGGTGTTCCGGCCAAGCTTCTCGTCATCACGGACGCAACCGAACCAAACACCGGCAGCCTCCTGCAGTCGTACGCGCAATCCGTGATCAACCAGTGGGTGGGTGAGGCGGGTAGGGCGAGTGGGGTCGGTAGAGCGGGTCCTTTTGGACCCGCCCGATCAATCAACATCGTCCCGCACGTCCGCATGCGCTTCAACCCGACGCGCGAAAGCAAGAACCTGTTCGTTCCGGGCCTGATGGCGTTCGTGCTCACGATCATCTCTTCACTGATGACCGCCATCTCACTGACGCGCGAAAAGGAGACCGGGACGATGGAGGCGCTGCTCGTTTCGCCTCTGCGTCCGTGGGAAATCATCGTCGGCAAGGTCACGCCGTATCTCGCGATCGGGTTCATCAGCGTGATCGCCGTGCTCGTCGAGGCGCTGCTGGTGTTTCGCGTGCCTTTGCGCGGCAGCGTGCTCCTGCTGCTCTTCGAGGGCGCGTTGTACATCCTTGTCTCGCTGTCGCTCGGCATTCTGATTTCCGCGCGCACATCGTCGCAGCGCGTCGCGATGATGTTCGCGCTGCTGGGGACGATGCTTCCGAACATCCTGTTGTCCGGATTCATCTTTCCGCTCGAAAGCATGCCGGCGGCGCTGCAGGTTGTCTCCTACGTCGTGCCGGGCCGCTGGTTCGTCACCATCGCGCGCGGCATCATGCTGAAGGGCATTGGCCTCACATACGTCTGGCGCGAGACGCTCGTCCTCGGCGCGATGGCAACCGTGCTGCTGGTGGCGAGCATGCGGTCGTTCAACGAGCGGCTGGAGTAAGCCATGCGTCGCATCCTGTATCTTGCGCAAGCCGAAGTGCTCCACATCCTCCGCGATCACATCCTGCTGGCACAGGTGCTGGTCGTGCCCGTCGTCCAGCTCCTGATCCTCTCGAACGCGGCGACCTTTGAAATTCGCAACACGCCAATCCATGTCGTGGATCTCGATCGATCGGGTGCGTCGCGCGGCGTCGTCAACCGTCTGGCTGCAAACGGGCATTTCCACATCGTCGACACGACGGCCTCGACCCGCCGTGCCGACGAACGGCTCGTAGACGGAACGGCAACCCTCGCGATTGTGATTCCGCAGGATTTCGAGACGTCCCTTGTGCGCACTGGCGTCGGTGAGGTGCAGTTGCTGGTCAACGCGGAAAAGGGATCGGCTGCGGGGATTGTGCAGAGTTACGCCTCGCAGGTGCTCACGGGGTATGCGGCTTCGCTTCGCGGACCCGACAGGGTCCGCGCCGCGGTCGACATCCGTGTCCGGCCGCTCTACAACGCGACGCAGAACTACAAGCACTACATGGTGCCCGGCATTCTCGTCGCGCTCATGACGATGATCGGGACGCTGTTGAGCGCGCAGAATATTGCCCGCGAGAAAGAGCTCGGCACACTGGAGCAATTGAACGTGACGCCGATCACGCGCGGCGAATTCATCGTCGCCAAACTGATGCCGTTCTGGGTGCTGGGTTTGATTGAGCTGTCGCTCGGGCTGATTGTCGGAAAGCTCGTGTTCGGCATCCCGATGCGTGGCAGCCTGCCGTTGCTCTTCGGCGTCGCTGGCATCTATCTCGTCGTCGCGCTCGGCATCGGCCTCTGGATATCCGCCCTCGTGGACACGCAACAGCAGGCGATGTTCGTGACCTTCTTCATCGTGAATGTGTACCTGCTCATGAGTGGCCTGTTCACGCCCGTCGACAGCATGGCGCCATGGGTGCAGCAGGTGTCGATCATCAATCCCGTCCGCCACTTCGTGACGATCTCGCGAGCGATTCTGATGAAGGGAGCGGGCCTGGCTGAAATTGCGCAGCCGCTTCTGATTCTGATTGGCACCGCCGCGGTCGTGCTGTTCGTGGCGGTCCAGCAGTACCGCAAGCGGGCCGCCTGATGTCGGGGAGGCGACTGCGTCGCTGCTACGCGGCGACGTTGCGCGTTGCCATCCCGAGCATCAGGCGACTGACTCCTGTCGTCAGTAGGTTGAGGCCGAGCATCGTTCCGATAACCCACACCGACGTCGCGGGCCAGTGCATCGCAATCAGCGTGCCCAGCAGTGTGGTTACAAAGGCGTTTACCACCAGCCACACAGCGCCCGGTTCACGACGTTGTGCGGAGTACGCCACCAGATCGAGGCCGGCCTCAACGAACAGCAGCATCGCGAGCAGAAGCGCCACGGCCTCCATTGCGATCGCTGGCTGCGACAGGAAGTACACACCCCCGGCGATGTATACGAGCCCGACTGCCAGGTGCCAGACAGCTCCTCCGTCGTCGCGGCGGAAGATGCTGATGATGTGGGTCGCGCCGCCTGTAATCAGCAGCCACCCGACCAGCAGTGTGACCGCCATTCCGCCGATGAAGGGCTCCAGGATCGCGTACAGCCCTAGCATTACGAACAGGCAGGCCGTGACGATCAGCCAGTCTCCCGTGTCATCCGCGACGGAGCTGCTGAACGTGTCAATCCGAGCCGGGGGAGTCATGGTGTTGTTTCCGTTGCGCGTCTACTGATGTCGCTGCAAGGGAACCACCACGATGGATCCTTGCGGCGCGCGCAACGGCACCGGCAATCCGCGACCGCCGGCCAGCGTCCTGGCAATCCGCTGTGAGATGTGGTCTGAAGCAACCGCCTGAGGTTTAATACACCCCATCCTTCGCCGTAGGGGCCGACCTTCAGATCGGCCCTACCGTCGGCCTCTACGGTCGGACGAGGAGAGGACGATATGAAGACCTTCCGGCTGCTCGCATTCGTGTTGGTCGTCTGGGTGGCGACCGGTGTGGCCCAGACTACGCAGGATCTCCTCAACACCGGCAAGAATACCGACGTGTTGACGACGCACAGCATGGGCTACGACAGAAAGAGCTACAGCCCGCTGCGGCAGATCAACAGGACGAATGTAAAGCGCCTCGTTCCCGTGTGGACCACCAGCGTGTGGAACGAGATGGGCGAGCTGGCGGCGCCTGCAATCTACAACGGTGTGATGTACGTCATCAACGGCCGGTGGACATTTGCGCTCGATGCGCGGAACGGCCGTCAGATCTGGCGCACGCCTGTCACCCTTGAGACGGGAACGACGGGTGCGCCGATCACCCGCGGCGGACCGGTTCTCTACAACGGAAAGCTGTTTCGGATCACCTACGACAATCATCTCGTCGCGCTCGACATGAAGACGGGCAAGGAGCTCTGGAATCAGAAATACGCGGAGGGCAAGGACGGGTACTACTCCACGGGCGCGCCAATCATCGCCAACGGCGTTCTGATCTCGGGCATGGCTGGGGGCGAGCGGACGACGCGCGGATTCCTCGACGGCTGGGACCCGGACACCGGAAAAAAGTTGTGGCGCAGGTACACCATTCCCGCGCCCGGCGAACCCGGCTCCGAGACATGGCCGCGCGACAGCGAAGCGTGGAAGTACGGCGGAGGGCCCACCTGGCGCTCCGGTTCCTACGACCCCGACCTCGATCTCGTCTACTGGGGTACCGGCAACGCGGAGCCGTACGATCCGCATCCGCGCGGCGGACTCGACAGCCTGTATACGTCGAGTGTGATTGCGATCCGGCCGAAGACGGGTGAGATCGCCTGCTTCTACCAGTTCACACCGAACGACGTGTACGACGTCGATGGCGTAGACGAGTTGGCGCTGGCCGATATTCAGGTTGGCGGCCGGCCGCGCAAGGTGATGATTCAGGCAAACAAGAACGGGTTCCTGTACGTCATCGATCGAACCAATTGCCAACTGATCGCGGCGAACCCGCTGGTAAAAGTGAACTGGGCGTCGAGCATCGATATCGAAAGCGGACGGCCGGTGCTCACCGACGTCTACAAGCGGTTCTTCGCAGGCGAGGAAGTCGAGATCTGGCCGTCGCGCGGTACCAACGCGGTGCCGATCGCGTTCGATCCCGGGAGCAGCCTCGTCTACGCGAGCACGTGGGACATCCCGCGCCTCCAGAAAATCGCTGCGCCGAAACCACAGGTGCTTGGCGCGGATTCCACCGGCGTGACCGCGCGGATACCGGACAGGAAGCCGGGTGAGGTCGTCGGCCACTTCGTTGCGGTGAACCCGCTGACCGGCGAAAAGAAGTGGGATATGCCGCTCACCGATCTGCCGAGTTCGGCGGGTATGCTTGCCACCGCGGGCGGACTCGTGTTCACGGGAAAGCTGACCGGGGAATTCCTCGCGCTCGATGCGGCGACGGGCAAGGCGCTCTGGCAGTTCCAGACGGGTTCGAGCGTCAACGCGACCGCGATCACGTACACGCTTGGCGGTCGACAGTATGTGAGCATCGCCTCGGGACGTGGCGGCACGCTCGCGAATCGCTACGCGGCCGAGGCCGTTCCCGCGGGTGGTTCAGTCTGGGTGTTCGCGCTGACGCCGTAGGAAACACGACCACGGCAACGCAACCCCGCGCGGGCTTATACTGCGGGTAACCACCGCCGCAGGCATGCCCGCGCGATCCCACGTCATCAGGACACTGCTTCTCGTCAGCCTGTGCAGCCTGCTGCTCGCGCCGCGAGCGGAGGCGGGCCATCGACGGCTGTTCGCCGACCTGGATGCCGATGGCCGCCGCGACCATGTCACGGTTGACAACCAACGGCCATGGATCGTGCGCATCTGGCTGTCGGCCACGCGCAGCACGCACATCATCCGCAGCTCGCAGCCGCTGCGTGGCATCACCGCCGTTGACCTCAACGGGGATCGCCGGCCCGAACTGATCTTCAGCAATCTTTCGCACGGTCTTCAGGTGTGGACGAGCGCCCCCGGCGGCTTCGTCGCATATCCGCATCGGCCGCGGCCGCCAACGGATGACATCAGCGGGTCCACGCGGCACCGCGTAGACGACCAATCCGACGAACTGCCGCCGGGTATTGCGGGCGCGAGTGCGACGCCCGCGGTCGCCGTGACCAGCCTGAACCCGTGGGCGGCCGTTCCCGACGCACTTCGGCCCCGCGCCAATCACCCGCGCGATGGCCGTTCGACGTTCCACGTCGCGCCGCTCTCTCCTCGGCCGCCTCCAATCCTCATCTAAGCCGCCTTTCTCGTGTCACCGGGCGCCACATGCGATGCCCGGTCGAGCGCCGTATTGGTGCCGACACGAGCGTTCCGTTATTGCGTGCGCCCTACGGGCGCGATGAGGCGATGTATGCGAGTGGTGCTGACAGATATCGAGGGCAAGGAGGGTTTTACCAGCAAGGACACGGTCGCCGGCGGATATGGCTCCCGGCTTCGTCCCTTTTCGAAGGTGACCCGCGTCATGGCGCGCGTGAAGCGCACGTTCGTCAAGCTGCCGAGTGTGCATCTGGCGTACGCGGCCGCGCTCGCGCGACGGGCGGGACACGAGGTCGCGTTCTCCCGCGGCGAACTGGTCGACGGTGATGCGGCGATTGTGCTGTCGTCGCTCGTCGATCACCGGCGCGAGAGCGAGTGGGCCCGCGCCATGCGCGCGCGCGGTGTCCGCGTCGGGTTCATCGGACTCGCGGCGCAGAAGCTCCCAGAGCTCTTCGCCGATACCGCCGATTTCATCGTCGACGGCGAGCCGGAACACGCGTTGATGCGGGTGATGGACGGCGACACGCTTGCGGGAATGGTCGCGAGTCCGCAGGTGGAGGATCTGGATTCGCTGCCGTTTCCGTACTGGCAACCGCTGCTGGGGGCGCGGCGAACGTGGCGCGTTCCGTTTGCTGGACGGCCTGTCGGCGGCTCGCTTCCGGTGCTGGGCTCCCGCAGCTGTCCCGAGTTCTGCACGTACTGCCCGCACCGGATCCAGTCGCGCTATCGATCGCGGTCGGTCGATAACATCCTGGACGAGCTGTCGTATCTCGACGACGTGCACGGGCCGGTGCACGCGGTCTTTCGCGACCCGCTGTTTTCGCAGGATCGCGATCGGGTGCTCGCGCTCTGCGACGGGATCCGCACGCGGGGCCTGACACACACGTTCGAATGCGAAACCCGTCTCGATCGGCTCGACGCGGAGCTGCTGACGATCATGCACCGGGCAGGGTTGCGCGCGATGAGCTTCGGCGTGGAAGCGATGTCGCCGATCACGTTGAAACAGGTGGGCCGCCGGCCGATTCCGCAGCCGCATCAACGGGCGATGCTCGCCCGCTGCCGAGAACTGGGCATCGTCACGGCGGCGTTCTACGTCCTCGGGTTCCTCGACGACACGCGCGATTCGATCAACGCCACGATCGAACACTCGGTCGCACTTGGTTCGACCATCGCACAGTTCAAACTGCTGACGCCATATCCCGGCACGCCGCTGTACGGCCGGATGAAGCCGTTGATTACCGAACGTGACTGGCAGCAGTTCGACGGCTTCACCCCGACCTTCGATCACCCATCGCTGACACGAGCGGAACTGCAGCTGCTGCTCGGCTCGGCGTACACGCGCTTTTACATGCGACCGTCGTTTCTGACCAATTACCTGCGCATCAACACGCCCGCGGTGCGCAGCGTCATTGGTTCGCTCGACGCGCGCGTGGAGCGCCGGCACGCGCGACGCGACGCGGCGTTGTGGGAAAGAGGTGTGGCATGTTGACTCCGATTTCCAGATACGGTGTGCGTGTCATCCCGAACACGCTGCAAATCGTCGAGGAGCTGGCGGCGCGTGGACAACTGGAAGAGGGGCCGCACATCGCACGGTTCGAGGACGCATTTGCCGCGCGGCTGGGCAACGTGCGCGCGATCTCCACGTCGTACGGGCGGATGGCTTTTTATTACATTCTCAAAGCGTTCGACTTTCCGCCTGGTGGAGAAATCATCTTTCCGGCGCTCACCTTCTGGGTGATGCCGGAGATCGCGCGGCAGGCCGGGCTGACGCCGGTCTTTGCGGACGTGGATCCCGTCACGTTCAACATGACCACGAAGGCAATCTGGCGGGTCATCACGCCTCGAACCGTTGCCGTCGTGCCGACACATCTGTGGGGCCTTCCGTGCGATATGGACGACATCATGTCGATTGCCGCTCGCCATGGTCTGGCGGTGATTGAGGATTGCGCGCACGCCCTGGGCGCGCACTACCGCGGCAGGCCGGCCGGCACCATTGGCGACGCCGCGATCTTCAGCTTCCAGACATTCAAGCCGCTCAACGCGTATGGCGGCGGGATGGCGGTCGTCCGCGACGTTGCGCTCGCCGCACGCGTCGCGCACCTTGCGGCAGCGGAACCTCGTCCGTCCGCCAAGCGGGTCAAGCAGCGGCTCTGGCATGGGCGGGTGATGCGGCTGGCGACGCGCCCCGATGTGTTCAAATGGACGCTATTCCCGCTCCTCTACGCGGGCTCGCGTTTGCGGTGGAGTCTCGATATGTACTTCTGGGAAGCGATTCGCCCGCTCGATCCGTTTCCGGACGACTATCGTGAACGGCTCAGCAATGTGCAGGCGGCGATCGCGCTCGAGGGGCTCGCACGGTTGGACGAGTGGAATGCGGCGCGGCAGCAGCACGCACATCGGATGACTGAACTGCTCGACGGCGTGCACGGTGCCCGCGTGCCGTTCGTTCCGCCGGACCGCACGCACGTCTTCTACCAGTACTGCGTGTACGTGCCGGCGCGTGATGCGATCGTCGAGGCGTGTCTCCGCCGCGGCGTCGACCTCGAGACGCTGCACGTCGATGTCTGTCCCGACCTGGCGCTGTTTGGTGCTCGACACCGCCCGGCACCCGGGGCACGCGAAACGATGGGCACCATCCAAGTGCCGATTTACGAAGTGCTCACGGACATGCAGCTCGATCGTGTGGGCGAGGCGGTACGCGATGCAGTGGTCTCGCTGGAAGGGCAGCCGGCCGCGGCGGCACGCGCATCCTGATGACCGCGGTTATTCACGGCCCGCTCGTGTACTTGGGGATCGTCGCCGCGGCGATGGTCGAAGGCGAAGTCACCTACGTCGCCGCGTCGGCACTCGTCGCGGAGGGACATCTCAACGCGCTTGCCGTGGTCCTCGCCGGTGCCGCGGGGGCGGCCATGGGCGATCAGTTCTACTTCTACCTGCTCCGACGCCGCCTGACTCGATGGGTCGGGCGGTTCCCCGCGATTAGCCGACGCATGCAGCGGCTCACGGGGGTCGTCAAGCGACATCAGACGGCGATGGTGCTCCTCATCCGGTTCGTCCCCGGGCTGCGGATTGCACTCGCCGCCGCCTGCGCGTACCTCGACGTGAATCCGTTGCGGTTCAGCCTTCTCAACGCCGCTGCCGCGCTTGTATGGGCGCTCGTGCTGCTCGCGATCGTGGCGTACGCCGGGCCAGCGTATTTCTCCCGCGTCGGATTAGCTGGCTGGAAAGGAGCCGTTGCGAGCGGGGTGGTCATCATTCTCGTGCTCCACATCCTCGGCCGCATCGAACGGAGGCACATCACTCGGGAAAATGCGGGCCGGACCTTGTAGGTCCGCCCACCGTCAAGATAGATTCCGCCACCGAATAGCTCCGCCAACGCCAGAGTAGCGCGCTACCCACCCGTCGGTAGTTTAGAGCCCAGCCATTGACCGCTGAACCATTCAACTGTTCAGTCGCACAGGCGAATTCGTTGATTCTCTTAGGAAACTGTTGCGCGCGGAGGGTCTGGCACGCCTGCCACGATTGGCATGTCCCCTGCTCTATACGGGCGCAGAGTTCGAAAGTCACCTCACCCCGCAGCGAAAGTGGCGGGGCAATCCGCTAGTTATCCTGCCTGTGCACCCGGGGGCGAGTCGAAAGATTCGCCCTCCAGCCCTTACCACGAAGGCCGGCGGCGTCCACGAAGGACACGAAGCAGACAAGAGTACAGAAGATCCTTCGTGAGCTTCATGTCGCACCGCGAAGCGACCTTCGTGGTCCATCCGAAGCAGTCGGGGGTATCATCTCGGCCTACCGCGACCTCATCGTTCCTATCGTCCTGACCATTTCTAGGAGGAAGGGAATGAGCACCTGGTTTATCCGTTGCGCCATCGCCTTCGTGATGGCCGCGCTCGCACCCACAAATGCGCTCGCCGATCCAATCCCGCCCGGTGGGCAAGCCGACCGTCTGAAGGTGATCGGCTTCTCGGGACTGGGCGGCCATTACGGCGCGTTCAAGATGGCGCTCAACCATCCGGCCAACGGCCGCTGGTATCTCTACATGGGTCATTCCTTCGACCTGGGATGGAGCATCCTCGATGTGACCAACCCGCAGGATCCAAAGTACGTGAAATTCATCCCGTACGACGGCCCGAAGGACTGGATCACATCCCAGGTGACCGTCCACGGCAACCTGATGATCACCTCGCTCGATCGCCGCAATGCTCCTGGGCCGGACATGATCTTCTGGGACGTCAGCGACCCCATCAACCCGAAGGAGATTGCGCGCTGGGGCAACGGAACCGCCGGCGCACATCGCAATTCCTATCCCGGCGGAAAGTACGCGTACCTCTCCACCTCGTATCCTGGTTTCAGGGGCAAGATCCTGGTGATCGTCGACGTCAGCGATCCGGCACACCCGAAAGAGGTGGGAAAGTGGTGGCAGCCGGGTCAAAAGGACGGCGAGCCGCTGTTGGGTCCGCTACCGGGATTTCACGGACCGGCCAACATCAGTCCCGACGGCAAAATGCTCTCGACCGGATACACGCCTGACGTCGTCAATCTCGACATCACCGATCCGGCGCAGCCCAAAGTCATCGGCCGCCTTACGATGACGCCACCGTTCGCAAGCGTGGGGACGCAATCGGTCCACACAGTGCTGCCGCTGTGGGATCGGAAACTCTTGTACGTGAGCTCCGAGGCGATGGCCGAGCGGTGTAAGGACAATGGCATGAACTTCGCGGGACTCATCGACAACAGCGATCCCGCGAAACCGCGACTCATCTCGATCTTCCCGCCGCCGCGGCCGCCGGCCAATGCGCCCTACAAAGATTTCTGCGACAAGGGCGGACGTTTTGGTCCACACAATACGAATCAGGAACTGCACAACCCGGCCGTCGCTCAGCCGCGAGATTTGATGTTCATCACCTGGTTCAATGCGGGCCTGCGCGTGTTCGACATCAGTCTCCCCACGCTCCCCACGGAGGTTGGCTATTTCATGCCGCCAGAGCGAGCCGGCCTCCCCAGTCAAACGGGCCCGCATGACTCGCCCGTGAACTGGTCGGAAGAAGTCGCCGTCGACACGCGCGGCAACATCTACGTCAACGACGACAAGTGGGGGACCTTCATCCTGCAGTACACGGGGAAGGTGCCGGCGAACATTCAAACCACGAAGAACACGAAGGCCACGAAGTAAGCAACGTACAAAAGAACCTTCGTGTCCTTCGTGACCTTCGTGGTTAAACCAGCGGACTACTTCCCGGCGTTGCGAATGCGCGTCGAGAATTGATCGACGAATTCGATGAGGCTCTTCATCACGCCGTTGGCGTGGGCGTCGGGCGCGCCGCCCGCGATACCGCCCTTGTGCAGCAGCTCGACCTGAAGCAGTACAGGAGACTCCGTATGCGGCAGCTTGGCGGCTGCGTGCGAGTAGATCGTCACGTCATACCGAGAGACGCATAGTCCGGTCGATACCTTCGCAGTGTTGATGTTCACGTACATATAGGTGTCGTCGTCGGAGTGGCGCACGACCCTGAAGCCTGCATCGGACAAATGCTTCGAGACGGTCGTTTCGAGGGCATCCTGCTTAAGGCCGCAGGCGACGGCATCGCCGCTTAAATCCTCGAAGACGAGGCCAAGCTTGGTCAGCCCCTTCAAGGCCGCGTCAGGCCGTTGATCGATCGGCGCGATCTCGCGCGTTGCAGGCGCAGCCGGTAGAGCAGGCGCTGCTGATGCCGTGGTGGCGGTTGCTGGCGCAGAAGCGGGTGCCGCTTTCGTGTCGCTCGCGATCGTCGGGTCGTAGACGCGCCTCACCTTGTCGCCACCGCCGCGCTCGACGAACTCGACGTCGACGATCAATTGCATCGGATTGGCGTTGAGCGAATAGACGTAGCGCAGCTGCCGTCCCGGGCCGGCTTTGTAGACGACGACGAGACGGCCGGCATCCCACGTCGTGGTCACGTCGGACGTGACCCTGCCGAGCGAGACCGTGTCGTCGCGGCCATCGGGATGCAGCATGCGCGCGGGCGCGCGATCCGGCGTGATGGTGACGTCGGTCGGTGTTACCGCGATCGTCAGGTGGTCGAAGGGATTTCGCACTTCGTCGGTGAGCGTCGAGATGCGCTGCGAGTCTGCTTCCGTTTCGCGCACGACGCGCGGCCCGTTGAAGCCGCCGCGATTCGCGCCGCCGCCTCCACCGCCGCGATTCCCGCCGCCTCCACCGCGGCGCCCGCCGCCGACAGGACCGGCGCCAGGCCCCAGCGCGCCGAGGAAGTCGGCGCTGAATCCGATGTCGGTCGGAAATTGGCTGAGTTGCCGGTTCAGCGTCCACGCGCCGGCCAGTTGCATGGGGTTTTGCGCCGACAGCGACGTCGGCGCCGCGACCGCTGCGGCGAGCAGCAGGCACACTGCGAGGAATCGTGACCGCGTCATATACCTTTCTACGATGCGCGGTCGCACGTTGTTACGCAAGTGGCGCGTCAAACGCGCCAGCGCGGCGTTACGGCTGCGGATCGACGGTCAGAAAGTCCGTGACGCCAGCAAAGACGACGCCCCCAGGCGTAAAAAAGATGTCCGTCGCCGGCGCTCCGCCCGATGTCGTGGAGATCGCCGGCGCCCCGCCGCCCCAGTAGTTGTGTTCCGCGAACAGCTGGATTTTGGCTGCAGGCGCGGGCGTTGCCGGCGAGAACGATACCGACACGTCCCCGTCCACGGCTGCCACTGGATCGATGCCCGCGGGGTTCACGTCCGGCGGCAGATTGCCCGGCACGCCGTTGTTGACGAACCGATTCCGTCCGTGGCTCCCGAGTGTTCCGCCCCCGAGATCGATGACAGCCCCGCCCGTCTGGCCGATCGGCGTCGCCAGGCTCTGCGACCAGTACACGGCTTCGCCGGTGAGATCGGAAAACGACGAGTCTTCGACCAGCACATGTAGCTGCTTGATGACGTTTGTATTGACCGTCCGGGTGGGAGCAACGGTGAGGCCGATTCCCCGGCCCAGGCCGGAGATCTTCACGTTGCGCACCGTGAGATTGATCGCCGTCGTCTCCGGGCTCTCGGTGCCGTTGTACCGAATCTGCGCATCTTCGTTCCCGTTGTTGTTGGTGACAGCGTTGAAGATCCCGTTCGCATTCCGATTGCTCAGGACCGAATCGGTGACCGTCACGTTGTAGACGCCAAAGCGCGGCGTCGTGCTCTCGATCAGCTTGATATTGGTACTGGCGGGATCACTCAATTGCGCGCGCGTCACGTTGATATTGAGGATGCCGTGATCGCTGGCCCGATGCTGAATCTCGATCGAATCGCCGTTGGTGTTGTCCCCGGTGAGGAAGGGATTGCTGATCGAGAGGTCCGAGAGCT
>Ga0310810_10007384_pt1 | contig 12534 bp, 5 predicted proteins | sample NCmetagenome_FD_207641 | JGI IMG/M metagenome (GOLD analysis project Ga0310810, IMG submission 207641) | Soil microbial communities from experimental microcosm in Duke University, North Carolina, United States - NC | ecosystem: Engineered > Artificial ecosystem > Soil microcosm > Unclassified ... | reverse complement strand
ATCAAGCTGCCCTCAAGGGCTCCAAGGAAATCGGCTTCACAATTTTATCCATGACGCTGTCATTGGTAGCCGTCTTCATTCCCATTATGTTCATGAGCGGCATTTTGGGGCGGCTGTTTCGTGAGTTTGCCGTCACGATGACTGTGGCGATTTTGATGTCTGGATTTATCTCTCTAAGCTTGACGCCCATGCTGTGCAGTCGATTTCTGCGTTCCCCCCATCATCAGGAGATGGAGAGCACAGGAAATGGGAAGAATGGACACTTTTCAATCCAAAAACCAAAACCCGCCCGCAGGACATTAGCGCAACGGGACGAAGTCCAGTCCCATGACGGCAAAATCCAAAATTGGAAGAGTCGTTTGTACAATGCTTCAGAACGTGTTTTTGATGCGATGCTGGGGGTTTACGATTGGAGCCTGAAAATATCGCTGAAGTACCATCGCACGACGATGGTTATCTCTGCCGCGATTCTCGTAGCCACAGTGTACCTGTTTATGATTGTTCCTAAAGGGTTCATTCCCAATGGAGACACGGGGCAACTTAATGCCACAACTCAGGCCGCTCAGGATATTTCCTTTGATGAGATGGTCAAACACCAACAAGCGGTGGCGCGGATTATTCAGAAAGACCCTAATGTGGAGGGTAGCAACTCTAGTGTCGGTGCGGGAGGACCGAATGCCGCCGCTAATGCGGGGCGCATATTCATTCGGTTAAAGCCCCCGGAACTCCGTCAGGTGAAGCCTAACTCATTTGGACTGGCTCATCTGAGTGCTGATGAAGTGGTGCAAGAATTGCGACCCAAATTGAGTAAGATTCCAGGCATTAAAGTGTTCTTGAGTAATCCCCCTGCGATTAACATTGGGGGACAGCAGACGAAGGCGCAGTATCAATTTACTCTTTCCAGTGCTAGTTTCCAAGACCTCGCCCAACATGCGCCTGCTTTAGAAGAGAAACTACGCCAGCTACCGCAACTGCAAGATGTCAATAGTGACTTGGAAGTCAAGAATCCCCAAGTGCAGGTGCAAATTAACCGCGACCAAGCTTCAGCTTATGGTCTAAGTGCCAATCAAATCGAAAGTACCCTGAATAATGCCTACGGGAGTCGCCAGGTTTCAACCATCCTTGCCCCGGAAGACCAGTATCAGGTGATCATGGGCTTAGACCCGCAGTATCAACAAGACCCCAGTGCTCTGGAATTGCTTTACATCCGCTCTAACACAGGTCAGGTGGTGCCCTTAAACGCAGTGGCAACTATCACGAAGGGGGTGGGACCGCTGACCATTAGCCACTTGGGTCAACTCTCTGCTGTTACGATCTCTTTTAACCTGAAACCAGGAATATCTCTGAGTGATGTCACTGGGGTGATCGAGAAAACAGCCCGTGAGACGCTGCCAGCCACCATCAGTACTAGCTTCCAAGGTTCGGCGCAGGCGTTTCAGTCCTCGATCGCTGGATTGGGACTGCTGCTATTGGTCGCCATCCTGGTGATTTACATTGTCTTGGGTATTCTCTACGAGAATTTCATCCACCCGATTACTATTCTTTCTAGTCTACCCTCGGCAGGGTTTGGGGCATTGCTAACCCTGATGCTGTTTCATGTTGACCTCAACATCTATGCGTTTGTTGGCATCATCCTGTTAGTCGGCATCGTGAAGAAAAACGGCATCATGATGATTGACTTTGCCGTGGAAGCTCAACAGAAGCAAGGAAAAAGTCCTTACGATGCCATCTATGAAGCCTGTCTGGTGCGGTTCCGTCCGATTATGATGACGACGATGGCAGCTCTGATGGGAACTCTACCCATTGCTCTCGGTTTTGGTGCGGGAGCAGAAGCTCGCCGTCCTCTAGGACTAGCCGTAGTAGGGGGTCTATTGTTCTCTCAGCTGTTGACCCTCTACATTACACCCGTCTTTTATACCTATATGGAGGCGTTTCGCAAGGATCTAAAGAAGCAGGAAGTGAGTAAGCGATCGCACATAGTACAAGTTGGCAAAAATAACTGACCGAAGAAGGGGAGTAGGGAGTAGGGAGTCGAAAAAACAATTTCCGATTTCCGATTCCCGATTCCCGATAGCGAAGCGGTAGCGAGTCTTGCCTGCGGCACGCTGCGCGAACGAGCGTCTTCCCGATTCCCTACTTTCAAGTGGCTAGTTTTAGGCGGCATAAAATCCCCGCGCTATTGCCTGGACTACTCCCCATTCCCTATTCCCGACTCCCTTTAACAGCTTTTCTCTCTCCCCCTTTCCCTTGTCTGCCTAACCCTGATCAAAATACTGTGCCATCATTTCCTGGATGCGTTTGTAATTTGGCAACCAGTAACTCACATCATGTCGCTTCACGCTAATGTTATTCGCATCACCAGGCAGGGTTAGCATTTGCACATTTGATCGGTCTATTTTTACAGAAAAACCCACCAGAGCCAGTAACTCTTCTACACTTAAATTACTGTCAAGGTTCGATTGAACTACCGACAGGATTTGAGGAAATCGTGTCACCGTTGTAGGATTGAGCGCCTGTTCCATCAACGCACCCATCACCCTATGCTGTCTCTCAATCCGACCAATATCTCCCAACCCGTCATGACGAAAGCGTAGCAATTGTAGGGTCTGATCTCCATTCAGGTGCTGTCTTCCTTTCTTGAGGTTGATATACAGGTGCTGAGTCTCGTCTACATACTTCATGTCTTTAGGAACTTCAACCGTCACGCCACCCAAAGCATCCACCAGTTTTTGTACACCCTCGACGTTCACTCGAAGATAACGGTCAATCTGTACACCATCGAGCAACTGACTCACCAACCTGGCGCTAGCGGCTGGGCCACCGTTAATATTGGAAGCATTAATCTTAATCACACCGACCCCATCCATCTCCACACGGGTATCGCGAGGAATCGAGAGAACCGTCAACTTTTCAGTTTTGGGGTCAAACCGCACTAAAAGCATCACATCCGACAACCCGTCGAAGGAGTTCACCTGTGCCTGATAACTCAAATTCCGGGCTTCTGGAGGAGGATTGCGAACATCGGTTGTCAGAACGCTCATTCCCATCACTAAGACATTAACGGGTCGAGTCAACTCTGGTAAGCGCAGATTGCTACGGGTGATGCTGCCACCTTTACTAAAAATTGCCGCTTCTTCTCGAGATAAATGGCGTTGCAGCAACGGTGTTAAGGAAAACGATACGGCTAACAAGGCACCCACTGTCGCTGACAGCATTGCCACTCCACTTAAGCCAAAGCCTAGCCAGAACCAATTCCGAGGATGAGAGGTTTTTGACAGTTTAGAGCGTTTATGGTCAATTTTCTGACTGGTCACTGATTTCCTTACACAAAAACTAGCAGTTGGGTTTTAATCCTTTATTCCCTGGGCTGGGATGGGTACGCCGACTAGGGTTAATGAAGTATGAGTGAGGACACTACAGCATCCTACTCCACTATTCCATGACTCCTATAGCCGAGCAGGAAGCAATAGCAGTTCTCTAGTGAGAAAGATTTGACAGGTGATCCTTTGGACAAAATTAGCCTCAGATGTGGCACTCATCAATTGGTAGAGGCTGGTTGACGCGATCAATTATGACTCTGACCCATCGCATTTGTACAATACTTACCCTTTCCAACTCATGGGCTGAAGAAATCGGCAAACGTAAAGTTATTAAACATTTACTTGCCCCCTAAAAATAGATTCTGTAGTCTTAGATACAGAAATAATATTAGTTCTTCTTTCTGACCAGGTATTGGCCTGGGTCAAGCCGGGTGTGACAGTAGCCAAGGAGTGATTGTACTCCTACGCTAGAGCGATCGCACAGCTCTTGGAGAGCCGCTAACGCGAACAAGGCACCGGCAAAGCTGATCGCCATAGCAGAAAATAATTTAAGGAAATACACCGATGAAACTTGATTTGTATCCAACAGAAGTCACGCTACCGCAGCGCTTGGATCACCAGTATTGGTCTAATAAGCCTGAACTGAAAACAACTGAGCCAGAGGCACCCTCTTCAACTTGGGTGAAGCTTCAACAACCCCCCAGTCCCTATAGCCATGACGAAGCTTTGTTGTTGTGCCAGCACTCGGACAACGAATGGATTGCTTGGGTTCCAGATTATGGTGAAGTCGTTGTCCATCGCTCTCAGTTTAGCGAGATTCACTGAATTGGCTGCTGTGAGTTAGCTTTAATGGCAAAACGGTCTTGTAGTGGCACAAGACCGTTTTTTTGCGCTTATCAGCAACTTTGAATCTGTCGTAGGAAACCTTCAAGCTTTGTTTACTGAATTTTTGCGCCTTGGGTATCCAGGGAGAGCGATCGCACTTGTGCCGCAATCCCCTCTGCCTTCCACGCCGTTACCATTGCGGTGGCAACCGTTGGGGCAGATTCAGCATCGGCTAAAGCGAGGAGAGTAGGGCCAGCACCGCTAATCACCATGCCATAAGCCCCAGCGGCTAAAGCAGCGGAATAGACAGCCTCATAGCCTGGAATTAACGCTTTACGGTAAGGTTGATGGATGCGATCGCGCAGGGCTACTCGCAACCAATCACCTCGCCCCGTCTCCAATCCCCGCAGTAACAAACCCAGATGCGCAGTATTAAAAATAGCATCGGCACGGCTATAGTCCGAGGGCAAAACCCGGCGGGCTTCTGATGTAGACAGTTCAAAATCTGGAATCGCCACCACTGGGACAAGAGTGGAGTGCCAAGGAATGTCACAGATTTCCCATGTCTTCGTGGCTTCCCCATCTTCAGCCGCGAGACAACATCCTCCGAGGAAGGCTGGGACAACGTTGTCTGGGTGTCCTTCCATTGCGATCGCTAATTTCATCACCTCTACTCTATCCAGAGGTTGCCCCGCCAATTGATTCGCACCCACGAGTCCACCGACAATTGCTGTCGCCGAACTGCCCAATCCTCTGGCTAGGGGCACACCCAGCTCAATTTCAATCTGTACGGGTGGTGGTGCCTGACTGATATGCTGATATAACTTCAAAAAAGCTTGGTAGGCAAGATTCTCTGCACTGGTATCGACGCGATCGGCTTCTTCCCCCGTAACTTTGATACTCACCTCCCCTGTTTCCTGTCCTTGTTCAGAGGTAGACAAGTTAAGGCGAGTAAATTTGAACTGATTGTGTAGCGTTAAAGCCGCACCAATGCAATCAAATCCTGGCCCCAAATTAGCCGTCGTGGCGGGAACGGTGACAGTAACGGTGGAAACAACAGACATCCGAAATCCCTGAAGTAAATAACTTTCCTATTAATACAATCCTCATTATGGTGGTTTCTGCCCGACCAAAGGAAGAGAAAGTGCGAAATACAAACGCAACTTTGTCTCAGTCCTGACCTTGACAGAACTAGCGATTGTTTTCAAACTACTCGTTATCGCATTTTATCCAGGGAGATCCCCCTAAATCCCCCTTAAAAAGGGGGACTTTGAATGAAGTAGCGCTACTTATTAAGCGGGGAGCAAAAGGGTCTGAAAACACGCCCTAGCACTGTCCAGCGTACATGTTCTGTAGACTGAACAAGCAAACGACTCTCATGAAACTCTTGGTCTGAGAAGGAACAGCCTATGAAGATTGAAACACTAGCCGTACATGCTGGTCATCGCGTCGATCCAGCAACAGCAGCCGTTACACCTGCGATCTATTTATCTACTACCTTCGAGCGTCAGGCCGATGGCAGTTATCCTCAAGGCTATCACTACATCCGAGAAAATAATCCCAATCGGCACGCTTTAGAACAATGTTTGTCTGAGTTGGAGGGAGGAGTGGCGGCGGCGGCATTCTCGTCGGGTTCAGCGGCAACGATGAGCATATTCCAAGCGATGGGAGCCGGAAGCCATGTGATTGCTCCCTTAGATGCTTACTCTGGAACCGCCTCTGTGTTAAAAGAAATTTTTATCCCGTGGAATTTGTCAGTCACGTTTGTGGATATGACCAATTCCACTGCTGTCGAGCAAGCGCTGAAGCCTGAGACTCGGCTGATTTGGGTGGAAACGCCCTCCAATCCCATGCTGAAGATTACCGATATTGCCAAGATTGCAGACATCGCGCATCAGGCGAATGCTGTTTGTGTCTGTGATAATACCTGGGCAACGCCAATGGGGCAAAATCCTTTTAAATGCGGTGCAGACTTAGTTGTCCATTCTACGACTAAATATCTGGGTGGGCATAGCGATGTCATGGGAGGGGTGGCCATTACCAAGGTGGAAAATGACTTGTTTAAAACTATTCGGAAAATTCAAACCATTGGCGGTGCTGTAGCTTCTCCCTTCGATTCTTGGCTAGTTCTGCGAGGGATTCAAACATTACCCTACCGCATGAGAGCCCACTCGGAAAATGCCCTCAAGGTGGCAATATTTTTGAGTGAACACCCCAAAGTTGAGGCCGTGCATTATCCGGGACTGCAAGAACATCCAGGCTATGAGATTGCTAAGCAACAAATGCAACTCTTTGGAGGAATGCTTTCGTTCCAGGTGAAAGGAGGACGTGAAAAAGCTTTCGCGATTGCGGCAAAGGTGAAATTGTTTACTAGAGCAACCAGCTTGGGTGGTGTGGAAAGTCTTATTGAACATCGCGCCTCCATCGAAGGAGTAGGAACAAAAACTCCAGACGATTTGCTGCGCGTTTCTGTTGGTCTTGAACATCCAGACGATTTGATAGAAGATCTGGCTCAAGCTCTGGATTAAACACGTCCGACCAAATGTGCGATCGCTCTAACTAAAACCTCAGGTTCCACGGGTTTAGCCAGGTGCAATTGAAACCCGGCTTGGAGTGCTTTGTGCTGGTCATACTCTCCCGCATAAGCCGTTAGTGCGATCGCCCGCATTCTCATTTTGTGCTGCTGGGCTTCGCCTTGCTCAGATGCGATCGCTAACGGCATAGCTAGCTCCTGGGCATCCCCTTCTGCTAACAAAGCTCTTACCTGACGCATCAGCATATAACCATCTACCTCTGGCATTCCGATATCAGAAAGCAGGACATCTGGTACTGACTGATTCAACGCAACCAGTGCCTCGTCGGCGGATGCGGCTACTGTGACTTCAGCTCCAGACTGCTCTAAAACAAACGCGACCAGTTCTCGGATATCCTCTTCATCATCCACAACCAGAATCCGTAGTCCATACAAATCAGCTGAACTGTTCGGTTGTGCGGGTGCTTGAGTCGTCTCCTCAACCGCCACCATCAAGGGTAGCCTCACCGTAAACGTTGCCCCTAAACCTTCTCCCGGACTTTCGGCTTGGACAGACCCACCATGCAATTCTGTAAGATAGCGAACGATCGCTAATCCTAACCCCAGTCCGCCATACTTTCGGGTTGTGCTGCTGTTCTCTTGACGAAAGTGCTCAAATACGTGGGGCAAAAATTCTGGACTAATGCCTTTTCCTGTGTCCTTAACTTGGATTTGAGCATATTGAGTTGAAGGTTGGATGTCTGGAGGTTGAATGTTTGAAGGTTGAATGTTTGAAGGTTGAATGTTTGAAGGTTGAATGTTTGAATGTTGAATGTTTGAATGTTGAATGTTTGAATGTTGGATGTTTGAAGGTTGAATGTTTGAAGGTTGAATGTTTGAATGTTGGATGTCTGGAGGTTGAACGTTTGAATGTTGGATGTCTGGAGGTTGAACGTTTGAATGTTGAATATTAGAATTTGAACCTTCAACCTGTAACCGGCTAACCTGCAACCCTTCTTCAACCTTCTCGACGCGAACTTCCACCTGTCCCTTTGGGGGTGTGAACTTGATCGCATTGGAGAGCAGGTTCCATACCACTTGCTGTAAACGATTGGAATCCCCGGCAACTGGCCCCACATTCGGCTCGAATACGGTCTGAATTTGAATCTCTTTGCTCTGGGCTGCCAATCGCACCGTTTCCATCGCCGCTTCAATGGTCGTTACTAGGTTAACTGGGGCAACGTTTAAGACAAGTTTCCCTCGTAGAATCCGGGAAACATCCAATAGGTCTTCAATCAGTTGGGTTTGTAATTTAGCATTGCGTTCAATAGTTTCTAAAGCGCGATCAGTGGCTTTTTCATCAAACTTGCGTGACCTCAGCAGGCTTGTCCAGCCTAGGATGGGGTTGAGGGGCGATCGCAACTCATGGGACAGTACTGCCAAGAACTCATCTTTAATCCGGTTGGCGGCTTCAGCCTCTCGTCTCGCCCGTTGTTCTGCTTCATAGAGGCGGGCGCGTGCGATCGCTTGACTGCACAGGTGGGCTAGGGTGAGGATGAATGACCGATCGTCTTCACTAAACTTTTTAGCCTCGGCAAAGCTAAAGCTCATTCCCCCTAGGATGCGTCCCTCCACTGTCAAAGGGATGTAAGCGAAGGCACGATTTCCCGTGTTCGCTGGTGCATGAGCCAGGATACTATACTTCGTAACAAACTCTTGTGCACTTTCTATGAAAATCGGTTCTCCAGTCCGCACCGTTTCAGCAATGGGAACTGACGCAGTAATTGAGAAATGTCGCCAAGTGTCGATCAGCGATTGAGGCAAGCCAACACTCTCCACAATCTCCAAGGAAGTCTTGTCGTCACTGAGCAGGGCAATAAAGCCAGACCTGACTCCCAAGGCAAAAATTCCTTGATTCACTACGACTTCAGCGACTTGGGCAGGGGTGAGGGCTTCCGAGAACGCCGCCGTCACCGCTTGTAAACGAGCTGTACACTCAGCGGCTTGCTCAGCCCTCTGGCGTGCCTGCTGTGCTTGTTGGTATAGTCGGGCATTCTCTACCGCTAGAGCCGCACGACGGGCAAGTTCCTCGGCTAGTGAAAGGTCGGCTGAGTCGTAACAACGACCTGATTCAGCTGAGATGAAGGAAATCGTGCCCAGCGTTCGTCCACCTGTTGACACAGGCACCATCATCACCGACTTGAAGCCCACCTTCCGCAGGATTTGCAAATGCTCTGCATCGTGGGCGGCTTCTACCAAAAGGTGATCGGGAATGTCGGGGTAAAGCTCTGATTTCCCAGTGCGTAAGACTTGGGCTATACCACGCGGTGCATTTAGATCGACAGGATACTTTTGATTCATCTGGTTCGCCCACCTGATCTTAGCTGGGTTGGTATGAGCGGTTGCTAGTGGTTGCACCGAGCCATCTTCTTCAATCAGGTGGACGGTGCACCAGTCCGCTAAGTGAGGAACCGTAAGTTGGGCAATACTCCTGAGGGTGGTTTGGTAATCCAGTGAACTAGAGAGGACTCGGCTGGCTTCTGCCAGATATTGCTGTGCCTGCTCCGTTCGCTTGCGATCGCTAATATCAATACCAGAGCCAATGTAACCCGCAAAGCTGCCATCTTCGTTAAACAACGGCACTCCCTCATCTAAAAGCCAACGATATTCGCCATCTTTGCGTCGATGACGGTATTCTATCTGGAAGCGATCGCGGGCGTTAAAGGCCGACAGGTATGTCTGTAGACAATACTCTTTATCGTCCGGATGAATCCCTTCAGGCCAACCGATGGTTAAAGCCTCTTCCAGCGATTGCCCAACAAAGTCTAACCAAAGCTGATTGAAATAGGTACAGTGTCCGTCTAAACCGGACATCCAAATAAACATCGGAGCACCATCTGCCATTCTCCGGAACAGCGATTCACTCTCTCGTAATGCCTGCTCAACTTTTTGCAGTTCTAGTTCCGCCTGCTTGCGCTTGTGGATGTCTGTTGTGGTACCAATCCACTTGATAATGTTGCCATCCCCATCTTTGAGGGGTACGGCGCGAACCATAAACCAGCGATACAGGCCATCCTTGTGCCGGAATCGACACTCTACCTCAAAGGCTTCCCCATGCTGTCTCGCTCGGTTCCAGTGTTGTATCACCCAAGGAAAATCCTCCGGGTGATAAACCTGCTCCAAGCCACCTGCGTTGAGTTCCTCAATGGTCATCCCTGCATACTCCAGCCAGCGTGAGTTAACGAAGTCTGTCCGCCCCTCGGCATCGCAAGACCAAATAAAGTCCGGTACAGCCTCGCTTAAGGTTCGATACAGGTTCTCACTGGCACGCAGGGCAAGTTCGGCTTGTTTGGGTTTGGTGATATCAAGGCATACGCCCACTAGGCGCAGGGGGATGCCGTCGGCAGCATAGAGACAACGACCTCGCGCCACAATCCAATGAATGCTGCCGTCAGGCCAGATGGTGCGATATTCTGCCTCGTAATCGGTTGAGGACGCGATCGCGCGTTCGGCGGCTTCCTGCACATGAGTGCGGTCATCCGGATGGATAGCTTCCAGGAATTGCTGGTGAGAAAAAACCGCTTCTGGTGACAATCCCAAATTAGCCTTGCATTGGTCTGAGCAAGAAAGGTCACCCGTTTTGAAGTCCAACTGCCAAGAACCCAGCTTAGCCGTCTCTAGTGCCAGCTTCAGCCGTTGCTCATTCTCACGCAGTGCTTCCTCTGCCCGCTTGCGATCGGTAATATCAATCGACATCCCTGCCACAAACCGTCGTCCAGAGCTGTCTTGGAAGGGGAACTTGAAGGCCATCCAATAGTGTTCACCATCCTCGTGCGGTATAATTTCCACGCTCTCTACAGGTTGGTTGGCTGCCAGTACAGTCAGGTCGTTATCACGCCACTGCTGGGCAATTTCAGTTGGCATGAAATCGAAATCCCTCTTCCCGACCCAATCCGCCAGTTTTCGATTAAAGTCGTGTTCAATCTTCGAGTTGACATAGATGTAGCGCCCTGTTTCGTCTTTAATGTAAGCTCTAGCAGGGCTGTGGTTCATAAAGCTGACAAACAACTGTTGGCTCTGTGCGAGTTTCTCCTCAGCTCGTTTGCGATCGCTCAGGTTGAGGATGAAGCTGATTACATTCTCTCTGGACTCATCGTCTAATAGAGCAGACCCAACCAAAATCGGAACCCGATGACCCTCTTTGCTGATGTATGCCTTTTCGTAAGGAGTATGCGCTCCTCTGGTTCTCAGCTCCTCTAGGGCTGGCACATCAAGATGGCGTAAATCAGGTGGCGTCATGTCGTCCCAACGTACCCGCCCTGCCAGTAGGTCTTCACGGGTATAACCCATCATCTGCAAAAAAGCGTCGTTCGCTTCGGTGATTGCACCTTGAGTATCGGCTGAGATTACCCCAATGATGTTGGACTCAACCAAGCGCCGAAACTTGACCTCACTGGCTTGCAGTTGTTGCAGACTTACTTGGGTTCGCTCTTGGGCTGTGCGCAGTGCCGCACTCAGTAGGCCGATCATCAGCGCGACTAGGATGAGTACCGTAAACCGAAACAAGGTATTCGGGCTGGTAAAAGCCAGTGAATACACTGGAGGCAGGAACAAGTATTTAGTGGCTACAGCCGACAAGGTTATGCATAAAAGACCTGCTCGCAAGCCGCCGTAAAAGGAACTCACCATCACAGCTGGATAAAACAGCGCGAAAAAAGTCGGCGACATGAGTGGTTCAAGGAGCCACGTCAGCAACAGTGCGATCGCACAAGTCAGAACAGCAATGGTATAGGGATACAGTTTGGGACGCACTACTCTCAACATATTCCGTTCTCCTCATTGTTTACCAGAGGACTCATTGTTTACCAGAGGACTCATTGTTTACCAGAGGACTCATTGTTTACCAGAGGAGCGGTTGTTTGTTTGCGTAGCCTACAGGGAGTGCGTAGCGCATCAGCTTTGCTGAGCGCTAGAAACTTCCTATTCATCTGGAAAATACTAAACCCAAAAATCCTTACCACGCTTTCCCCAGCCTTGGTCGTTGCTGCTTAAACTGAGGATAAAGCGCACCCTCTAACTTTGGATATATATCATGAGTCTGATCTTTTTTGAACACCTCAAATAAATAGCCCTAGCACATACAGCTAGAGCTTGTGGCTTAGTTAAATGAGCAATCAATATTACTATTTTTTCTCATCACAAATTGAGTTTAATTCAATTATAGTGATTCTAAATGAATTGTGAAATCTAGTTATCGCTTTTGGTAATGGGTAATAAGCTGTTCAGCATTCAGATTGGGACACCTAAATTCCTCAAAGGAAGCGGGCAACAGGGAACAGGCAACGGGGAATACCCAATTTAAATGCATCACAGCTTAGGTCATGGGGAATAAGTTCTAATTGCCAATTACCCATTATCAATTACCAATTACCGTCCTTTAGAGTTTTCACGAATGATTTAGACTGGCTATATTGTATGATTACCTTGTGTACGATATGAACCAAATTCAATATCCTCCAGCATTGTGCTTTTGATTTCAGGTTGCCAACCTAAATCCGCTTCAGCCCTTGTGCATGAAACCTGATTGTTGATTGAGAAAAACGTGGTCAAGAACAATCCCCATTCCTGGATGGCTTCTTCCTTAGACATGGCTTTCATCCCACAGCCGAGTAGATGAGCTACTGCTTGGGCGATCGCTTTCATGGTAATTCCTGACTCGGAAACAGCATGATACACGGCTCCAGGTTGTCCTTTTTCTAAAGCAAGCACATACAATCTTGCAACATCATCCACATGGATCGCTGAGTATTTGTAATCGCCCGGTTCAACATAACGTGCGATGCCCGCTTGCTGTGCGTCCTTGAGCAGAATGGGACT
>Ga0310810_10007383_pt1 | contig 12535 bp, 31 predicted proteins | sample NCmetagenome_FD_207641 | JGI IMG/M metagenome (GOLD analysis project Ga0310810, IMG submission 207641) | Soil microbial communities from experimental microcosm in Duke University, North Carolina, United States - NC | ecosystem: Engineered > Artificial ecosystem > Soil microcosm > Unclassified ... | reverse complement strand
GCCGGGGGTCCGGCTGGGGGGTGGAGCCGGGAGCCGGGTGCCAGGGGTCCGCAGGGAGCCGGGTGCCGGGATCGGGCCGGGGGGTGCGGGTCCGGGGTCTGGGTCCTGGGAAAAGTGGGACAGTGGGTTCATGTATGACGACGATCCCGACGAGGGATGGACCTTCCGGCCGGAGGAGAGCTGGGAGTTCCCGTATGTTCCGTGGGTGCGGGTGCGGTCGGTCCAGACGGTGTACTTCCTGGAGCTGAGTGACCCAGCTGACCATGCGTGCAAATGGGGACAAGTGGGCACCTCCTGCTATCATGGTCCCGATGGGACCAAAGATCTTGAAGGAGAGACCCATGACAACGCAAAAGCGTGACCCACTCGTCCGGGTCGAGAAGGCCCGAGGTCGCATCAGCCTCGGCCGCCTGATCCCGGACCTCAAGTACGGCGACATGTTCCGTGTCGAGCAGTACGGGGACCAGATCATCTTGACCAAGGTGAAGGCCGTCCCCCTCGTAGCAGCGGGGGCCGGAAGTGACACTCCATGAACCGGGGATTCGCTGGAACATTCCTGCGCGTAGTCGCAGTGGCGACGGTCATCCTCGCCGCCGTGTACATCGCCTCAGTAATTGGGGCCTGATCGCCGCTTGGGTTGTCGCCGGGCTCGGGATGACGGTACTGTGTGCCTCGGTGCTCACTGGTCCCAATGGGACCGTGATCATGACCCAGGGTGACACAGGGACCGTCATCCTGTCATTCCTGGTCATCGTCTACCTGATCGGGAGCTTCCGGACACGAAAGCCCCGGCGACGCAAGCAACCCCAAAGGAGAAGGAATGCCTGTCAACAAGGAACGGCTGTCCCTCGGGACCGCCGCCCTGCGCAGCGGAGAGTACCCGCAGGCATCAGGATGCCTGCGGCAGGACAGCGGCTACTGCTGCCTCGGCGTACTCACCGAGGTGGCCATCGCCAACGGCCTGTCGCTGAAGTCCTTCCGGACCGTCGGCGACAACGGCCACTGGGTCTACGGATCATTCGGTGAAACCGGAGCCCTGACCTCCGAGGTCCGGGAGTGGTACGGGTTCGCCGACTCCAACCCGAAGCTGCGCCACAACGGCACCGAGACCACCGCCATCGGAGCCAACGACGAACTGCGCAAGGACTTCGCGTGGATTGCCGACGCCTTCGACGACACCTACGGCGCCCAGGAGGCAACAGATGCAGGTGCATGAGGAAGCTCCGAGCCCGGAGATCCTGCAACGGCGCAAGAACTTCACCGCCGCCCTGCGCAGCGGCAAGTACCAGCAGGGCGCCGGGCAGCTGTCCGCCAGGAGTATCGACGACACCTGGCACCACTGCTGCCTCGGCGTCGCCTGCCTGGTGGCCATCGAAGACGGGATGCCCATGGTGGCGACGGCATTCGAGGGCGAAATGACATACACCCCGGCGGGCGCCCAGACCGGCGAGACCACCCTGCCGCCGAGGGCCCTGGCCGATTGGTACGGCTGGCGGGACATCGACCCGATGCTTCCTTTCGTGGACGCCGAGCACCCGGTGGAGGAGAACTTCCACCTGTCTGCGGCCAGCATCAACGACGGCCAGGGCTGGGACTTCGCCCAGATCGCTGACGCCTTCGACACCGAATACGTCGCACCCTACGAGCCGGAGGACCCCAGTGGCGTTCTGGAATCGTAGGGGCAAGGGCAACCCGGCCGCCGAGGTCGAGTTGGTCAGGGTGGTCAAGGAAGAGCCGTACATCCCGAAGCCGCGTGCCGTGGCGATAGCCGACTGGACCTGCACATACAGCGATGGCACCAAGGTCACCGTCAAGGCGACACACATCTCCGACAGCCATTCGTACGTGTACCTCGACTCCAGCGGCGGCTGGAATTTCTCCTCCGACACCAAGGCCCTGATGAAGGAGATTTTCTTCTACGACACGGTGTGGGGCGAGTCGCAGGAATTCGGCAAGTCCACAGCGCGCCTGGTCGCCCGGGTCACCGCCGTGAATCTGCGAGCGGTGACCTCGGACAACTGGCGCCAGGAAGATCGGGGCATCTGGTGACCTGGCGCGTGGATCCCGACGACCATCAGGTGTGGCTGTACCCGGACAACAGCGACGAGCCCTACCGGCTGGATCCGGGTGAAGCCTGGGACCTGGGCGACGATCTGATCATCGCCGCTGACCAGCTGCTCCCCTGGCAGTCTGTCGGGTTCACCACCATGCCGCCGTGGCAGGAGCACATCCAGCTGACCATCGCCTGGTCGAACCGGCTGGCGCTGGTCTGCGACGACCATGGGGTCATCCACTACCTGGGCATGCAGATGCCTCTCAGTGAGGCAACAGGTCTGGCCCGAGCCCACTGGGCCCAGCAGCATTCAGCCGAGGTGGATGTGGCCGAGGACGCCGAAGGTGAAGATCGCGATGCCCAGGCCGATCCAGCCGTTCCAGAGGCGAAATCGCAGGCCGAGGCCGTCGCTGACGCACATGGCGGCGGCGACCAGGTACAGCAGGATCTCCAGGACAGTCATCGGCCGGTGCCTCCTCCGGGAGGAATCATTGTCTAATGGTGTACCCGCATTCCGCATCGTTGTAACCGGCGGCCGGGACTGGCCCGACTATTACCCGATCGATCGGGCCTTGTCGCGGGAGCTGGCCGACCATCAGGAGTTCCTGCTGGGGGTGGGGGACTGTCCCACTGGAGCCGATCTTATGGCTCTGAACTGGGGCAAAACCCACCTTTCCTGGCCGGTTACCACATTCCACGCGCCATGGGGCAAACGGGGCAAGGCGGCTGGGCCGATCCGGAACCATTTCATGATCGACATGTTCCGGCCCCGGCTCGTCCTCGCGTTCCTCATGCCCGCATCACGGGGTACAAAGGACTGCGCAGACTACGCGGAATCTCAGGGGATCGAGGTCCGCAGAATTCACCAAGGAGAAGGAGATGCCAGACAATTTCGTCCGTAAGCAGCCGGACCCGACGCTGCTGGCGCTCGGGACGCTGATGCGCAAAAGGCGCAAGAAGCTCAACCTGGACCAGATCGAGGTGGCCCAGAAGCTCGGCCGCAACCAGGTCACGATCAACAACTGGGAGACCGGCTGGACCAGCCCGTCGTTCCTGGACGCCATGGCGTGGTGCCAGCTGCTGCGCATGGACCTGTGGCCCGTCGAGCCGGGGAGCTTCTGATGGCCCGGCTTCCTAGTGACCGATACCTGATCCAGCAGATCGACGGCGTCGTGGTCCTGTTCGAGGACCACACCGAACGCGAGATCGTCCGGTTCCCGGCCGGGGACGCTAACGCGGCAGCCCAGGCCATGAGGGTCATCTACGACTCGGAGCTGGGCGACGAGGACAAGTGCTTCGCGTACTTCTGGTCCGGGTACTTCTACGCCTGCGCAGCTCAGGGCCTGTAGTTGTCGGGGTTGCCACCTCGGCTGTACCATTGGGACCGTGAGTGACCTGGTGGAAAAGACCCGCAGGAACTGGACAGCCAATGCTGCCCGCCTGCTGTACGAGCTGGAGCTGAAGGCCAAGGAGATCCGCGACAAGCTGGAAAGCGGCGACATTGAGCTGGCCGAAGTGGACCACATGGCCAGCGACCTCAACTCCTACGTCATGTCCTTCATCACCCTTGTAGATCGCGACCAGGGGCTCCGGCTGGCGGGAATCAAATGATCAACGAAGAGACCCGCGACCTGTACGACAGAGTCAGGGCCAAGGCTCTACACGACGGCATCGACCTGCTGGAGGCCATGGACCGGGCCGGGATGATCGTTACCCCGGCCCAGATCAACCTCCAGTGGGCCAATGCCCTGGAGCAGCTGTGGATGAACATCGAATCCCAGCCCGTGACGGCCCTCGTCCAACTCGGCGGGGGCCAGAACACCCCCCGCGACGCGGTCAAAGGAGTCCTGGAATACATGGACTTCTTCCAGAAGCAGTTCCTGCGACTGTCGCGAGGAGAGCAATGAACGACGACAGAGTCACCACGTTCCGGCTGTTCCTGGGCATCACCTGGTACGCCCTGAAGCTGTGGTGGTCGCGCACCAAGCGGTTCTACAACGAGCAGATCCGCCGCCACTTCGACCGCTACTACCGCGTCGGGCGGCACCGTCCGGGGACCGTCGGCTACCAGAACCTTCGCTGGTCCGTGCATCTGGTGGCGGAGCTTCGCGAAGACCGGCAACTGCGCCATCACCAGATGCTGCCGGTATGACCGGACGCAAACACCCCCAGCCCGATTGCAGCCGCTGCGGGGACGAAGGCGCTGAGCTGTGCCCAGCGTGCCTGCGGTTCCTGTGCGACGGGTGCCTGGACGACCACGAACACATCTGGAGGGGGGGCAATGGCTGCAAGCCTGGAGGACCTACGCAATTGGTTCCGGCACGGGGCCGCATCGGGTCATCGATACATGATTGTCCTGTGCGACACCTACGACTGGGAGGACTACTCCAAGTACGCCAACAGCCGCCAGGGAGCCCAGGAGATCGTCGACAACCCTGGTGACATGACCAGGGTCATGGAGGTCTACGACCTGGAGGCGAGCATGGAGACCCAGCTGGCCGAGTACCGAGCGTGGCATCTGTGACGAAAACGACGACGACGGTTGTCATTCCGAGTGACCCTGACGACCTGATCTGCGACACGTGTCCGAACAGGTACCCGTACAAGGGGGACCTGTTGCGTACGTTCGATGCGGCTCGGGTCCGGGGCTGGCACATCTATCAGCACATTCAGACCCAGTACACCCAGAGCACCGGCGAGATGATCAACATCGTCGACACGAGGATCTTGTGCCCGGAGTGCGTGGGGACGCCCCGGTCCAAGCTGCCGCCGCCTCCGAAGGTTCTGGAGGGTCAGGCGGACATCCTGGAGGACCTGGACATTCAGGTGACTCCGGTGGAAAAGGAGAAGAAGCCACCGAAAAGGGGAGTCAATTGACCATTTCGACGAACAAGCAGAGGAGCAACTACTACTACCGCAAGGAGCAGGAAGCCCGGCTGCTGATCCGTCAGCGCACCGAGGACCTGTTCGAGAGGGCCCGGCGCAGCGTCGACCTGCGTATCTGGTCGTACCCCAAGCACATGCGCAGCCACTACGAGTCGATCGTGCGCCAGATGTTCCGCGACATGTGCGACGAGGACCTGGAGCGCAAGAAGCTCATCGACAACCAGCAGCTGTTCCTGCGGCTGGCCCAGGCGTACGCGGTACGTCACCAAGCAGATCTGGAACTGGAGGCCGCCGGTGTCTAACCGAGCCAAGGGGCTGCTGATCAGCCTGCTGGACCGGCTGTTCGACGGGCCGAAGTGCCCCAACTGCAAGCACGATGTGGCCATCCACTACGACGAGGGCCACTGCTACTGCCTCGGGGCCAAATACGACCACGGCGTCCACGTCGGCTGGTGTGACTGCACCGACACCCGCAAGAAGGAGAAGGCACGTGTCTGAGACCGAGATCGACCTGAGCACCTACGCGTACCTGGTCCAGGCGGAGAAGGCAGCCGACAACGCCCGGCGCTTCCATGAGGCCGAGGCCAAGCGGTACGCCCGGGTCCGCGACGAATGCCGGGAGCAGATCGGCAAGAAGATGGGCAACGCCAACGTGGCCCTGGTCAACGGCAAGGAGGTCCTGCGCAAGACGACCTCCGACCAGTTCGCCTGGCGCCGGTTCATCGACGAGAACCCGGGCATCGCCTCGGACTACATCGTCGCCAAGCTCACTGACGAGGTGGACAAGGAGCGGCTGGCCCGGGAACTGCCGGACCTGTACGCCCAATACTGCACGCTGCGCTGGACCAACAACTCGGAAGTGCTGTGATGAAGCAGTGGATGGCGTACTACAAGGTCCACCTGCTGGTGGGGCTCGGCGTGCTGCTGGTCATCGGCTGCTTCGCCGGTGGCCTGATCCTGCTGGCCCACCAAGCTGACGCGGACAACCGCGCCTGCGTGGCCAAGGGCGGCCGGATCGTCGAGTCCGGCATCGACAGCGGCAAGGCGTGCGTGGACGACAACTGGAGGCTGATCAAGTGAGCAGCTACTTCGTGATCGACAACAGCAACGGCGACACCTTGGTCCGCGAGTACGACTACGACCAGTTGATGGCCTGGCTCGTCGACAACGACCACGAGCAGGACGAGTTCCTGGACAGCCTGCCCGGCAGCGACGCCAACTACTGGAACGGCCAGATCGCCATCATCAAGGGCGACCTGGTCACGCCGCAGCCTGTTACCAGCTGGCAGGTGCCATGACCTGGCATCTGGACTTCCTGAGCTTCTGGGTTGGCCTGGTGATGGCTTTTGCCTGGGTGGTGGGGGTGACCCTGTTCATCCGGGCGGTCAAGGGCTGGTTCGGGAGACGCAGGTGAGTAAGCAGCGGTACTACAGGGCCTCCGTGGCGGCCTCTGGGGCCGGGGTGGCATTCACCCTGGCGTCAGCCGCCACGGGGGCTCCTTGGGCCTACTGGGGGGCCGCAGCGGGTATCGCGGCTGCACTGGGGCTCCTCGTCGGCGGCTACATCGAAACGGAGGACTAGCGCCATGCCTGAGCCTCGCGAAAAGAACGCCCAGCACAGCCGCATGGAAGCGCGGCGGCAGGCTGGTGCAGCCCGCGACATCCGGTCGAACCGCCAGGAACTGTCCAACGGTCGCGGGCACATCTACCTGCAAGGCACCTACGCACCGGAAACACGGCCGCCGCGACGTGGACCGCTGACCCCGGCCGAGGTGGAGCAGATCAGGCAGCTGCGGACCGGCGGGATGTCGATCCTGGACATCTCCTGCCAGCTGGACCGGTCGATGGGGACCATCCAGAACGCCTGCGCAGCACACGGCATCCTCAGCCCCCGCCAGTTGCAGGAGGGGTACACATGGGACATACCCAAGAAGGAGAAGGATCTTGATACGGGCAATCCGCCAGATGCGGGGAACGGCACGCTACTGGACGCTCATAATGCTGGTGTATGTGGTCGAGGATGTCGTCTTGGCCGCCATGGTCGCCGGTCCCTGGAGGAGCTTCAAGCTGATCGCCGGGGTCGTGTTCGTCCTGCTGACCCTGGCATCGGGGACCATCGCGGTGGCGAAGTTCCGCGACGAACGGGCCGGTCGTGAGTAGCTACAAGGTCCACATCATGTTCACCGACGGCACCCAGGAGATCGTGGACCGGGTGGATTCCGTCCGGGTTAGCAACGGGGTCCTGATCCTGGGGAACCGGCGCTCGATCAGCTACGACGTGGAGCACAAGGGCTCCTATCCCCTGGCCAACATCAAGAAGTGGACTGCTGAGGAGAACTGGTGATCCAGAAGCGGCCCGAGGGCGCCTGCAAGGACTGCTGGCTGACGTTTGTCTCTGAACATGCGGCCTGGCGGGACCTTCGGGCCGCTACCCGCACCGAACCCATCGACCTGGACTGGGACATGAACCATCCGGAGCCGAAGCTGCCCAAGCGGCCCGCTCCGTGGCCGGGTCCGCGCTGTACCACGTGCCATCGGGCCAAGGACAGGGAGACCAAGGCTAGGGCTCATGCCCGGCGGACCGAAGCGAACTTCGGGATTTCGTCAGAGTTGTACTGGGCCCTGTACGAGTTCCAGGGGGGCCGTTGCGCCGTCTTCGGCTGCCGGGCCACTGGCAGGACCCGGCGCCTGGCCGTAGACCACGACCACAAATGCTGTCCAGGCCGGACAAGCTGCGGCAAATGCGTCAGGGGCCTGCTGTGCAACCCGCACAACGAGATGTTCGGACGCAACGGTGACGATCCGAACGTGTTCATGGACATGGCGGACTACCTGCGGTTCCCGATGTACCTGCGGTACCTGTGGGTCCAGCAGGGCCGCGAGGTGCCCACATCCCGGGTGCTGCGGGAGTATGCCGCCAAGCAGACCCGGGATTCGTTCGCCCTGGAACGTGGTCCACAGGAGCTTTGTGCCGAGGACTGCGAGCTTCGCCGTACCCGTCATGCGCACGGGACCGTTCTGTTTCAACCGGAGAATGCGCACCCGAAGGAGCGGGCGAGTGAGGAGAACGCAGAGGAGGCACGATCGTAACCACCCGCCCTACCCCATGGACCAGTGCTGGTACTGCCAACGGGACAAGGCACGCTGCCGTGACAAGATCCGGTTCATCAGTTGGGTCGAGGCCGACGCCTGGGTCACCGAGTTCAACGAGAGCCGCAACTACACCGACACCGTCTGGCGCTACTACTGCGACTGGTGCAGCGGCTGGCACATGTACCAGGCCACGGACCGGGAGGGCCGCAAGAAGGTCGAGCGGGCCCGTCGGCAGTGGCTACAGCGCCGTGCGCAGGGTGAACAGCTGGATCGCGACACCGGCCCCAGACGCGTTGAGTAGTAGCTCCGGACCATACGCCGAGATCGGCCACACGCCGGTCCGGTAGGTGCCATTTGACGGCAGGCTGTAGGTCCGGCTCGTCACCACCAGGTCCAGGTCGAATCCCGACGGCACGGCGACCGTCACCGTACGCGCCACGCCACCAGTCAAGGTGAGCATGGCGTACGTGTATCCGTCGTTGGGGGCCACGTTGCCGTTGGTCACATCCATCGCGACTCCCGGCGTCGCAGTGTCCACCGTCGCAGTGAACCGGGAGATCGGGTACACCGGGAGAATCGTCCTAGGCACTTTCGGCCTTCTTCCTCCGGCGCAGCCGGTACTTGCCGCGATTCGGATGCGGTGGCAGCTTCACCTTGTCCTGGGTCATCAGCTGGATCGGCAGGTCCGTCTTCTTGCGCAGCTCATCCACCAGAAGCCGGGCCCGGCGGTTGACCCACCACTGGTCGCGGTCGGAGATGGTCACCTGGAAGTGCAGGGCGCCCAGGAAGGTGCCCGACATCCACCCGTCACGGTAGAACTGCGGGGTGTCTTGCATCAGCTTGGCCAGGACAGGCTTCACCTGGGTGGCCCACACCTGGATCATGTTGTGGTCGGGGCAGGTGACCTGCCACGTGAACCGCCGATGCGTCCACATGGCTACTCCGGGATGTTCCAGGTGATCGTGCCGTCGAAGCTGGAGACGGTGAACGAGGAAGCCGTCGGGAGCGTGCCGCCACCCGCCTTCAGTAGGAGCAGGATCTGGTCGATCTTGTCGTCCATCGCCGCCAGGCGGGCTTCGATCCGCTTCTGGCCGTCCAGCACGGACGACAAGCTGCCGCCGTTAAGCTTCACCTGCGCCAGGATCGCCAACACCTGCTCATACGCCACCCCGACCGGAGCGCCGTTGAGCAGATCCCAGTTCCATACCTTTAGGCCGATAGCGTTCAGGTCAGCTTCTGTCAACGCCATGACGAAACCCTCCAAGTTCCAGGGGGTGCTGGTGTCGCTGATCGCGGCGTCGAGCACCGAGATGTGCACGTGGTTGGTGTGCGGGTCGGTCCCAGAGTAGGGCCGCCACGTCCAAGCCGCGTAGCTGCTGGTGGCGTAGCTGGAGAACATGTGGTGATCGCTGATGACGTACTTGATCCGCTGGTCGCGGTGGATCCGCAGCACCTCGGCGAACCGGTAGCTGTCGAAGCCACCCGCCGGGTCGTGGGTCAAGTCCAGCGCCGAGACCATCTCCGACCCGACACCGGGCACGTTGTGCGGGCAGTGGTCCGAGGTCGTCGGATGGTTGGTGTCGCAGATGGTCCCGTCGGCGCCCTTGGCACGGTTCGGGGCAAGGGCGTTGACCTGGCCACGCAGGACCAGGAGGCTGTTGAACACGCGCCAGGCCATCAGGGCACCAACTCTTCGGGGATCTTCGCGTCCGGCGGCACCAGGGCCGCCAAGGCGATGGTGACCTTGTGCTGCGCGTCGAGCTGCTGGCGCATCTCCTGGCGCTCCAAGGCAGCCTGGGCCCGCTCGAAGGCCATCTGGGTGCGCAGGGCCTCGTTGTTGCCGTTGGCCAGCTCTTTGACCTGGCCGATCTGCTCGGACGAGACAGCGTTGTTCTTGTAGTTCTGGGCGGCGTTGAACCCGAGGGCGCCGAGGATCAGAACCCCGAGGCTGGCGATGGCCCCTAGCTGCTGACCGAGTGCCACCAGCAGTACCAGCGTGGTACACAAGATGAGCACCAGGGAGACCACGTGCCATCCGTTCAGCTTGTCCATGATCCCTCGCATTTCTCGATCATGTCATGTTTGTACCCGTTTAACTAGTTATGCCACTCGCCATACGTGCATGCGGGATCGCGCACGAAGTGTCGTATTCGTCGCCGCAGCCGCCGCCTGGGCGAATTGCATCTGCACCGTGCCATTGCCGCCCGCGATGATCTCCCCAATGATTGAACCAGTGATCACGGTGCCGACACCCGAACCGCCATAAGTGATACCAACACCGGACGTGTTCTGGGTGGCGTTCTTCACGACACCCGGAGAAGTTGCACCTACATCCATCATCGACAGGCCACCCCAACGGACCGTGGAACCACCCGGCCACGTGTATGCGAACTGGATGTCCTCGGTAGTCGACGAGTCGTAGAACAGATCGCAGCGCCACTGATACGTGGCCGAAGTCACCACAGTGAAAGAGAACCCAGTCACGTTGGCCAAGGCGGCACTGTTGTTGACGACCTGGTCAACAGTGATCCGCAGCTGCCCGTACAGGGCGCGGGTGAACAAGGAGACCCAGTTCGCCGAGTCGAAGATCTCCGACCGGTCCACATCGGCCAGCGCCGAAATCTCATTCTCATTCGGAGCTGCGTTACGGGCGGTCCGGTCGGCGATGGAGGCATACCGCTGGGCCAGCCGGTTCTCCATCACGCCGTCCCACGACACCTGCGCGGACGGCAGGTTCGCCGGGTCGCCGCCCTGCTGCTCCGGAATGCCCTGGTTGGCACTGTTGACAGGCATATCAGACTCCGTAAGAAACGAGGACGGCCGCAAGCTGCGGGAAGGTGCTGAAGTTGTCGGTGCCGGTGATGGTGACCCGGACCGTGATCTGATCGGCAACAGCAAATCGCTGCAAGATCTCCACCGGGATCGGGGTGGGTGGCGCCGTCCCCGCGAAACCTGGACCCGACTTGAAAGAGGAGATCGGGTTGCCGTTGAGCAGGATCTCGCACTTGTGCGACGTGTTATTCGACAGGTTCGTGGAACAGACCACCGTCACCAGATAGGTACCTGCGGTATTGATGGTGACGATGGTCGGTGCTGCCGCTGTCCACATCCCATTCGTGTCGACGTCCTCAGTGTTGAATGAGACGACGACGGGAACACCGACGGTAAATGGCGTGCCCGCCGTGTTGCGCAGTAGGACCGCCGGGCGCAGTAGTGCTGTGGTTGCCGAGGCGTCCACAGTGGAGATTGCTGTGTCGGTTCCCCGGGCCAGAAGTTCAAAGCTCGACGGGTTGACGGCCTCGGTCACGCAGGGGACTGTGATCCCAAAGGCGGGGCTGGTGTATGGCATCAGATCACCAGTCCCGTTCCCAGGTACTGCACCCAATAGCGGGCCCCGGTGTTGACCTGCATCGTGGAAGCAGTGTTCTTGTGGATGAAGTTGACGAGCAGTAGATAGTTGCGCAGCCCGTCAGCGAAGAACATCCCCGTCACCGTGGCCGCATCCGCTCCCGTGTTCGATTCATAGGTGCTGTGCACCGACTGCTGGTCCCACTGGTTGATTCCGTTGACCGCATAGGACCAGGTGAGGATCAGGTCCCGGCGCGTGTTGGCGCTGACCGCTCCAGTTGTCTGGAAGGTGCAGGTGGCCCCCGCCAGATACCACCCGGCCGGGGGTACGGTCATCGTCGGCAGCCCGGACAGCCCGAATGCTGTCGTCGAATGGGCCAAGCTGCTGACTGCTACGCCGCCACTTGGCTGGGTGCCCAGGACGAAGTCGTTCAGGGTGTTGTTGGAGGTGGCGCTGGCTGTGGTTACCGCTGTCGCCCAGGGCCGGTTGTTGTAGGCGGTAAGGCCCGTGTTCAGGGTGAGCAGGGAGCTGTCGGCCTGCGCCGTGGAACACTGTTCGGCCAGGGCAACAGCTGCGTAGTCCTTGCCGGTCAGGCAGATCAGACCGCTGTCGGTCGTCTTCGTCATGGCAGATCACACAGCCAGAACAGGCCCATCTCGGCCCGCTGAACAGCGACCACGTCGGCCCCTTGGATGAATGGCGCATAGGTCATGGTGATCGTGGTCCCGGCAGTGGTCACGAACCATGATCCGGTGGCCGACTGGTAGATGGGGGTGCCGCTGGTGTAGGGCATGCTGTCGAACAAGAAGTTGCCCCCGGCCCCAGCGATGTCGACATGGATCGATGATGTGGTGAGCAGGGCCGCGCCGGTACTTGTGGAGTAGAGGAACGCGTAGGCCCCATAGACGCCGGGGGTGTTGACCGTTACCTGGTCCGGGAACGCGGCGGTGAACATGTTGTCCGTATCGACCAGGGCAGAGTCGAAGACGATCAAGCTACTGGGGACGGCGGCCCCATACAGGGTGGGTACCGTCATCGCGACCTTCACCATCGGCGTGGTCACCGAGGTCCGGTTCGCCACCCCCTGCAACCTGTCGATCTCCTCCTGGACCGCGTCGTTGAACGCGCACATGGTGTCGTCGATGTTGCACGGCG
>Ga0310810_10007382_pt1 | contig 12535 bp, 12 predicted proteins | sample NCmetagenome_FD_207641 | JGI IMG/M metagenome (GOLD analysis project Ga0310810, IMG submission 207641) | Soil microbial communities from experimental microcosm in Duke University, North Carolina, United States - NC | ecosystem: Engineered > Artificial ecosystem > Soil microcosm > Unclassified ... | reverse complement strand
TTGACGAGGTGATCGATATGTCAGCACATGAGTTTTTTCATATTGTAACTCCGCTCACGATCAGCTCAAAAGAAGTAAAAGAATTTAATTTCAATGAAACAAATCTTTCCCGGCACCTGTGGTTGTATGAAGGCAGTACCGAATATGATGCACACCATATGCAGGTTTGGGCGGGACTTCGAACACCCGAACAATTCCTGGCTGAGTTGTCAAAGAAAATAAATTATTCCAGGACATATTTTAATGATTCCTTGTCATTTACTGAACTTGGCAAGGAAAGTGCCGGCAAATTAAATGATCAATATGTGAACATCTATATGAAGGGTGCGCTAATCCTGGCATGTCTTGATATTCAACTCTTGCAATTATCCGGCGGACAATATGGTTTTAAGAACCTGAAACATGACCTGGGTGTAAAATATGGCAAGGATAAGTATTTTGAAGATGCTGTGTTGTTTGATGAAATCGAAAAACTCACTTATCCCGAAATAAAGCAATTCCTGCTCACCTATGTTCAGGGGAGCATCCCGATACCTTACGAAAAATATTTTGGTTTGGCCGGGGTAAAATATATTCCAAAAGAAACGAGCAGTGCGATCACGTTGGGTGGTGTAACGATTGTTCCGGATCAAGAGGGAAAGCTAAAGATAGGAACGAAACAGTTGAATGAATTTGGAAAAAAGATGGGCTACCAGGACGGCGATGAATTGGTCAGTATCAACGGAACAGCCGTGGATGCCGGCAACGCTGAGCAAACACTGCAGCAGTTTACCATTAACACAAAGGAAGGCGACAAAGTGGAGGTGGCCGTAAAAAGGAAAAATGCTGCGGGGGAGGGTACGACAGTCACTCTTACGGCCCCGGCCATGAAAGTGGAAAAGGTACAAACGCATATTCTGCGCTTTGACAGTGCGGCCACTTCGGATCAGCTTAAGGTGCGCGACGCCTGGCTAAATACAGCCTGTAAGAGCAAAGACTGAATTATTAACCGGAGTTTGCATTGAATAAGAACTGTTTGCGCATTAACCAAAATATTCTTTCAAAAAGAGGCAATACAATAACGATTGTTTGTGTTGTTGGAGGGATTAGTGAATATGAAATGCTGTGCTAATTCAAAATGTTTTTTACGCACAACCTGTGGAAAAGCAATCATTAAGGCCCGGGTTACCTTTTATTTGGCATGGTATTAACGCTCGATAGAAACCAGATTTTAAACCGATGCAAATTAAAAAAACCTTTGCATCAATTTGTATAACCACATAATATAACTATGGGAAAGAAAGTAACGTTTACGCTGGGTGCAGAAGTAGTTGGTGACGCGACGACAGCGCTGCTATTGGGTGAATTCAATAACTGGGATGCCAACAACGGAATTACCCTAAAGAAACAAAAAGATGGTTCACTCAAAGCCACTGCTGACCTGCAACCGGGTAGCTACCAATATCGCTATCTTCTCAATGATGGCAGGTGGGTAAATGATGCAAGCGCCGATAATTATGTACCGGCGAATGGATTTGCTGCTGAGAACTGTGTAATCACAATTGCCGAAGAGGAAAAAGCTGCAAAGACGAAGAAAGAAAAGAAAGCTGCAAAGGCTGAAAAGGCTGAAGCTGCTGCCGACGACCTCACAAAAATAGAAGGCATCGGTAAAAAAATTGCTGAGCTGCTCGCTGCTGAAAAAATTGAATCTTTTAAAGATTTATCAAAGACTTCTACCAAGAAGCTGAAGAATATCCTGGAAGTTGCCGGTAGCAAGTTTAATGTTCATGATCCTTCAAGCTGGCCAAAACAAGCCAAGCTCGCAGCGGGAGGTAAATGGGCAGAATTGAAAGAATTACAAAATGAATTGATTGCCGGAAAGTAAATTCCTGGTATCATTTAATTGTTCCCGCGGATATAACCCCCTCTAGAGGTACATCATTTGCGGTTCATTTTCTGATCTTGCCATTGAAGTATTGATGCAGATGTTTTCAACACAAATAGAAAACGTCGAGGCATTACTATGCAAGCCTGCAACATACAATATTGAGAAGGTCAGGGACGCCAATTGCCCTTATAACACTCCGCTGCCCGGTCATCAATGATGAATCTCATTTATCATTCATGCGAGGCTGAAAGGGACGCCTGTTCAATCTTTATTGTGCGGCGTTCCCCTTCGGGGCGGTTCATATGATGACAAAATAACCCGCGGATGGCAAACCGTTTATCTACGCGCTCTTCTTCTTATCAACTGCACCCTCTTTATCCCCGCCCCGCAGTTTGATCGCGTCGTGTTTCTTTCGCAGTCTCATGTTCAGCAGTTCTACAACGAGCGAAAACGCGATCATCGTGTAGATATAACTCTTGCTGATCTTTTGATGAAATCCTTCCGCCACCAGCATCATGCCGATAGCAATCAGGAATGCAAGTGCCAGCATTTGTAAAGTCGGGTTGCGGTTGATGAAGCGGCTGATGACTCCTGCAAACGCCATCATGATCAATATTGAAATGATGACCGCTATAATCATAATAAATACTTCGTCCACCAGGCCAATGGCCGTAAGGATCGAATCAAAAGAGAACACCGCATCAATCATTACGATCTGTAAAATGACAGTAGTAATGTTAGGATATACAGTTTTCTGTCCACTGGCCGTTTCAAGCGGTTTTTCCAGTTTGTGGTGAATTTCGAGCGTGCTTTTAAAAATCAAAAATATCCCGCCTGCCATCAGGATAAGGTCCTTCCAACTAATACCAATCGGCTCGCCTTCAGTTTTGATAAAAGGAATTGTAAACAAGGGGTCTTGTAATCGCATGATCCAGGTAATCGTAAGCAGCAAGCCAACCCTGAAAATCATGGCCAATATCAACCCGATGTTCCGGGCACGTCTTTGCTTTACCGGGTCCAGCTTATCAGAAAGAATAGAAATGAAAATAATGTTGTCAACACCTAAAACGATTTCGAGAAATGTCAGCGTCAATAAACTCAGCCAGACGGCAGGATCGGTGAAGTCAGGAATGATCATAATTTATTATGGTTAGAATTCAATTAAATTAATCAAAAATCAGGCAAGTTGTCCTAACAAAGGCTTGAACATAACACTGAACCGCAAAGAGGGAACCACAATAGGCACAGTAGAAACGTAGATCTGCACATAGCCAATGTGTCATTCTATGTGCCCGATCCTGCTATGTGGTTCATAAGTTAGTGTGAAGTTTAAAGGTTTCTGACTTTACAAGATTGAACTACTACGCCTATGTTAATAATTCTTTTCAGATTTTTTTTCTGCGGCAATTCTTTTTTCAATTCTCGAGTCAGGGATAAACCAAATCACCGCGATTAAAGCATATATAATCAGACCCAGCACAGGATTAACGAGGCTGAGCCCAATTCCTACGGCAAGGATGAGCACAGATAATATTCCTTTGCGGTCTTTGCCAATTGCTTCCGCCAAAGTTGAATCTTTTCCGTGCAAACCAGCCAGGTTGTGGGCCAGTATATAATAAGCTATTCCGGCCATTAGAAGTACAACGCCATAGAGCACTACAGGTATGGTGGAAAAACTGTTTTCTCCCATCCAGCCGGTAACAAATGGGATAAGTGAGAGCCAAAAAAGCAGGTGAGTGTTCGCCCACAGTGTTTTGCCATTTATGTGCCTGGCAGCATGAAGCATGTGATGATGGTTGTTCCAATAAATGCCGACGTAAATAAAACTGAGAATGTAACTTATAAAAACCGGCAACAGAGGCTTTAACGATGCCAACGTAGTACCATGCGGAACTTTCATCTCCAAAACCATGATGGTAATGATGATGGCTAACACTCCGTCGCTAAATGCTTCCAGTCTTCCTTTTCCCATAAATTATTTCATTGAATTATTTGTAATATAATTTAATTTGGTGACGCAAATAATTTGATTCACAGACATTGCTTCTCAGTCATTCAGAATAAGTATAAGATGGTCAGCATTCACAATGATTGCCTTTCAATAACCATTGATCCTAAAGGAGCAGAGCTGAAAAACCTGTATAATAAAAATACAGGTGTCGACTACATGTGGAGCGGCGATCCTGCGTTTTGGAATAAAACATCGCCCGTATTGTTTCCAATTATCGGCTCTTTAAAAAATGATACCTGCTATGTAGAGGGTAGGGCTTACCAAATGGGTCGCCATGGTTTCGCAAGGGAAATGATGTTTACTGTTGCGGGCCAGGATTCTTCTTCGGTCAGCTTTTCAATTGAGAGTGATGCAAATACTTTGCAAAAATTTCCATTTCAGTTTCGATTAGAAATTGCATACAATATTTCGGTTGATGTATTGCATGTTACTTATAAGGTGCACAACACAGGTAACAAACTGATGTATTTTTCGATAGGAGGGCATCCAGCATTTAAGGTGCCGCTGATACCGGGAAATGATTACAGCGACTATTACCTTGAATTCAGCAAAAAAGAAAATGCAGGTCGCTGGCCCATCAGCCCGGAAGGTTTGATTGAAACAAGACCAGAATCCCTGCTGGAAAATTCACAGCGAATTAGCTTAAGCAAGGAGTTATTTTTAAAGGACGCTTTGGTATTTAAGAATTTACAGTCGGATAAGGTAAAACTTCTGTCTCCACGATCACCTCATGGTTTGCAATTTGATTTTCCCGGCTTTCCTTACCTCGGAATATGGGCCGCTAAACACGCCGACTTTGTTTGTATAGAACCCTGGTGTGGTATCGCAGACAGTGTCAACAGCAATCAGCAGCTAAAAGAAAAAGAAGGAATTAATGCGTTGGAGTCGGGCAATGTATTTGAAAGGAGGTGGAGCGTTCAGGTATTCTAATCGTGACGTGTTCAGGACAAGAATTAATACCTTCAACTTAAAACACTTTAAAATAGCCGCCAGTTTCTACCCGATCAAATATTAAAAATATCCTCAGAGTGCATTTAAATAAATCGTTTGGGGGTGCGTGGAGACACGCACCATGGCGGCTCTGTTAACAGCAATCAGCAGCTAAAAGAAAAAGAAGGGATTAATGCGTTGGAGGCGGGCAATGTATTTGAAAGGAGGTGGAGCGTTCAGGTATTCTAATCGTGACGTGATCAGGATAAGAATTACCTTGAACTTAAAACACTTTAAAATAGCCGCCAGTTTCTGCCCGATCCAATATTAAAAATATTCTCAGAGTGCATTTAAATAAATCGTTTGCGAAGGTGCGTGGAGACGCGCACCATGGCGGCGGCAATCAGCAGCTAAAAGAAAAAGAGGGGGTTAATGCGTTATCTTCCGGCAATTTATTTGAAAGAACCTGGAAAGTGAATGTCTTCTGAATCTGCAAACTTTTTAAGTGCGAAAGCATGTCGAGATTTAAAAGATATTCTCAGCGCGAAAATAGATAACTAATTCTCGCCATGGATTATGTCAACACAAACCATGGCAGTCGGACACTTGCGATTACTCCGTTCTGTATGCTTCCTTTCCTATTTTTTCATCGTACTTTTTTTTCAGATCGCTCAATGCAGCATCATATCCCTTCTGGTCGATAAAAACTGACGGTTGATATTTGTCTCCAATCTTGTATTTTTCATGTAGGTTAAATTGGCTGGCGTGTGACGACACCCATATATCAAAGGGAATATTTTTCATCGCTTTAAATGTGTACCCATAATCTTTCGCAATGTTTGGATATGAGGAGATATCATCAAACCGCTTTGCTGTTATAATTGTAGGCATGTTCGCGATCAATACATGAAACGTTTTTTGCTGGTCCTTTACATTAAATACAAAACTGTTGGACCCTTTTGTATGACCAGGATGGTGCAACATGATCAATTGCGCATCTCCAAGCCGGATGGTGTCACCATCTTTAAGCAGGCGGTCTGCTGTAACTGGATTGAATGTAGCACCTTTTCCGCCCACTTCATAGTCAGACTGGCCACCATCTGACAGTACCTGCGCATCTGCCGCATTGACCATCAGTTTTGCTCCTGTTTTCTTTTTGATCTCAGCCACGGCACCCACATGATCGAAATGCGCGTGCGTGATTAGAAGTATTTTGATGTCAGTAAATTTGAAACCCAGTTTTTCTATATTGCTTTTTATTTGTTGAGCGGAAGACGCAAGTCCTGTATTGATGAGTATGTTTCCTTGTGAAGTAGTGATGAGATAACTCGCAAGATCGTAAGTGCCCACATAATATAAATTACCAACGATTCGGAATGGCTGATATGGTTTTGACCAATCCGGCGGTGTTTCTTTGGGCCCATTTACTTTTTGCCCACAGGAAAAAAAAGCAACTGTGAAAAAAAATAAAATGAAAAGAAATTTTTTAATAGCGAACTGTTGCATGCTTTGAAGTTTGATATGCAGGGCACAAAATTATTTGTCGTCAACCAAAAATCAAGTACACTTGCCAGGGCCCTTGTCATGGTTTGTCCCTGCAACCTGGATTTGCCTGAACCGCGAAAGTTCAGTGAGCAGGTCGACACTGAATGAACGACAGAAAATACCCAGTTCCCTTTCAAGTGAAAGGTTTTCGAAAGGAAAGACGGTTACTGTAATATGGGCATTTGCCGATCTCATCTCTGAACGGAGTGCAAAAGTATTTTGATTTATGTAAAAGTTTTGTAAACTGCCCTAATTCGGGGATTGTTGGCTGATGTGCACGCGAACTTTCGGGGCGTCATTAATTCTGAAACCGTTTTTCCCTGACCTTAAATTCCTCCATATCGATTAATGACAGGTATTTGCGAATCAGGTCTTCATCATATTCATCGCGCTGATTCATTGCGGTGAGCATTTCTCTCTGGCTTTCCAAAATCTCCAGGTATATCCTTTGAAACTGATTCAGTTTATTGTCGGGAAGATTGACAAGTTCGTTAACATCCTGTTGAAAAAAGTTCAAATCCAACTGTAATCTTGCAAACAGGTTTTTTACGTGTTCGTTTTGCAGTCGTTCTCCATCAAACTTTTCATCTAATAATTGCAATGCCGCTTTTGCTATTTTTTTCTGGATGATGAATTCCTGTTCCTGCTGCGTTATTGTGTTAAGTCTTCCTTGCTCAGGTTTTATTTTTTTAATGATCCAGGCCAATGTAAGACCCTGGCAGACCAGCGTGACAAGGATGACAATAAATGTTATAAAGAGAATCAGGTTACGAAAAGGAAAAGCCTGACCATTAGCCAACAACAGGGGAATGGAAAGCGCCATGGCAAGTGATACCACGCCACGCATGCCAGACCATCCAAGAATGATGGGTCCCTTCCATCCCGGGTTAGCGTCTGCGACCGTAATGTACCGGCTTATAAAGCGAGTAAATATAGCTGCTCCAAAAGTACAGAGGAACCGCGCGATGATCAATACAAAAGAAATAGCCAAACCGTACCATATAGCTCTGGGCAGACTGGTATCCCCTAACTGTTGTATAATTGAAGGTAATTGAAGCCCAATCAATAAAAAGACCAAACCATTCAGCGCGAACACAAGGTTTGACCAAACATTGAAGCCCTGCAACCGGCTTTTATAAGTAAGCATGGTCTGGCGCCGGCTTGACAAAAAAAGGCCGCCACACACCACGGCAAGCACACCTGAAAAATGAAACCGCTCTGCAAAATAATACATCATATATGGCGTCACCAGGGTTAAGACAATCTCAATATTCGGCGATTTGATCAAATAGCGGTGCACGAAATAAAGGAGTAATGCGATCGCCAGGCCAATCAAAGCACCCATGACAATCACGAGCAAAAAATTTATCGTCGCTTTTCCAAAATCAAATTGGCCCGTTATCACCGCTATCAATGCGAAACGAAATACAACTAAGGACGAAGCGTCGTTTAGCAGACTTTCGCCTTCAACAATGCTTACATAGGCTTTGGGGATTTTCACCTGTCTCATGATGGTCGTTGCAGAAATGGCATCCGGCGGTGATACGATCCCGCCTAAAAGAAAACCGAGGGCGAGCGTAAAACCCGGGATAAAAGCATAAGATGCAAAGGCAACCACGCAAGATGTCAAAATGACCACCGGAAATGCAAAGCTGGTGATCACACGACGCCATTTCCAAAATTCTTTCCATGACACCTGCCATGCTGCTTCATAAAGCAAGGGAGGAAGAAAGATGAAGAATATCAATTCCGGGTCGATCGTGATCTTTGAAAGAATACTAAACAAACTCAGGGCCAGCCCACCCAATACCAGGATAATCGGATAGGCTACCCGGATCTTGTTGGCGAGCATGACCAATGCCAGAATGATCAGGACCAGGTAAATATATTGAATAAAAATAATTTGCATGAATTGGGATTGACCATAAAAATAATGAAAGCACGGTTGAGCTCATTAAAAGTTACTAAAGCTACTGTTGGCACCCGGCAGGGGTATAAGTCAGGAATAGTAAATTGCACCACCATTAAAATAGAACTGTTATGAATGAAAAAGTTTCCAGGATAACTGCTTCAACCGGGCTTTTTATTGGTGGTATTCTTGGGATGGCAGGTTCATTTGCTGCTGACAACTCCCTTCGTTCTCTCGCCTGGAGCATCGACGGAATGGCGCTTATTTTAGCAACGACTTTGCTCAAATCTTCTACTTTAGAAAAGGTGGGGATGTAATTGCCGCAGGCTTTTTGATCTTTGCCATTGGTCAAAGCCTGATACTTTCCGCTTCCGGAATTGATTTTGCTGAACACACCACAGCATTCGGTGCAGGAATCGGCTTATGGGCAGTTGCATTAGGGTCATCAGCTCCCAAAAATTATTTCCCATAATAATACGTGCTGCAGGTGTTCTAGCCGGAGTACTTTTCTCTGTGGTGGCTATTCAGATTTTTACAGGTCAGCCGGTCAATGCACTTGCTAAGCCACTTCCTTTTTTTGCATACCCGATTTTTGTGATAACCATCTTTGGCTGGGCGTGGACCCTGTTTAGAAACCGTGTGGAAGCTAGACATTAATCGTCCACTGCATTTTCAAAATTCTCAGTAATTAGCTGCCTGAACAGGATAGTTTAAAAGCAAAAACTGAGCCTTTGTTTTTTTCGCTTTGAACAGTTATTTCTCCTCCATGCCGCTGAATTATTTCACGCGCCAAATACAGCCCGATCCCAAAACCCAAAAATTGTTTTCATTTTCATCAGCAGCCCGGTAAAAACGCTCAAATATCTTCTCCTGATCCTTTTTGCTGATGCCAATACCCATGTCGTGAACGCTTACTGCAGCAAAATCGCCATCGCGGAATATTCTAACGTCTACCGTATCGCGGCCCGGGCAATATTTAATAGCATTTGTCAAAAGGTTGATCAATACCTGCGAGATACGATCACTTTCGGTATACGCTTTCAGCCTATGCTCATTGGTGATCCTGATGTTGTGTCTTGTATTGTCAAGGCGAAACTCATTCACAGTGTCTGATACCAGTTGGTTTAAAATTTTCGATTTCGTGGCCCTAAAAATAATAGGGCAGGCCCGTCATCAACTTGGGTATGCACCCATTAACTTGTCTTTTATAACTGGAAAAATTAACTTGGAAAATAATCACTTTTAAATATTTTCCCATAATTTCGCGGAAAATATTCAATTAAGGATATTTTCCTGCACCTGATGGCTTTGAAAGAACAAATTATTGCTACGTCGCTGCGGCAATTCCTGAAATACGGGATTAAAAAAGTAACGGTGGGGAAGCTCATTGAACCGTTGGGCATTTCCACGAAGACCGTTTACACGCATTTCTGGAACAAGGAAGACCTTCTGAAGCATTGCCTTTTATTGCATTACTCGGAACTGGAAAAACAATTTCTCAACCTGGGAATTGAGACCAAAAACCCCGTCGCAGCCATATGTGAACTCTGGTATAATGCCATCGACCTCGATTTTGGGGTAAACCAGGTTTTTTATCATGATTTGAATTATTATTATCCACAGTTACAGGATGCAGTGTTGCGTAAATTCTTTAAAAGAAATTTTTCTAAAATACAGCATATAGTCGTTGCAGGAATTAATGAGGGATACTTCCGGGACGATCTTGTGGCAGAAGTGATTCCCGAAGTGATCAGCGTTCTTTATTCCTCAATAACCAGGACTGGCCAATTCAAAAAATTTAAATTATCTGCTGCGCAACTCATGCACAATACCATCGACGCTTATCTGCGCGGGGTGTGCACCGACAAAGGCTTGAAAGAAATAAAAAAAAATAATAAATCGTAACAAAGGAACTCATGTTTAAAAGACTAATACTTTCCGCAGGCGTAGTATTGACATTTGCCCACGCTAAATCGCAAACTGTGACGCACTTGAATTTGCTCCCGATGCCAAAAAATATTACCCTGCAAAGCGGTTCATTCCAGCTTAGTGAAAATTTCGACGTTGCTATTCATTCTCCTGTTCGCGATACGATACTTGTCAAAGCCGTGAACAGAATGTATCAAACGCTTAACCGAAGGACCGGTGTTTATTTTAAACAGGCGCGTATTCGTTCCGGTGACAATAGCGAAACAGCAGCATTACAGGTTAACGTAAATAAAGCTGCGACACCGGCGATAGGAACCGATGAGTCTTATTCACTCAACATCAGCAATAGTAAAGTCATTGTAAACGCTCCCACTACAATTGGTGCGCTGCATGCATTCGAAACAATAGTACAGTTGCTCACAAAGAATGATACAGGCGGCTATTATCTGCCTCCAGTTGCGATACAGGACAATCCCCGTTTTCAGTGGCGCGGTTTGATGATCGACGTGTCACGGCATTTCATTCCTGTTGATGTTCTCAAAAGAAATATTGAAGCCATGGCTGCGGTAAAAATGAATGTACTACACCTGCACTTAACGGACAATGAAGGTTTCAGGGTTGAATCAAAAGTGTTTCCTCAATTACACGTCAAAGGGTCTAACGGTGAATACTACACACAGGCGCAAATAAAGGAACTGGTAGCTTTTGCCGAAGAACGGGAAATTATCATCGTGCCCGAATTTGATATGCCGGGTCATACGAAAAGCTGGTTTGCAGGACAACCGCAACTTTCAAGCGCCGTCCTGCCTTACGAGCCAGGTCCGCCCATTGACATTCGTAGCCTGAAGGACTTAAATCTTAATTCAATTATGCGGTTAATGGCCACTGCTCCTTTTCCTGCAATGGATCCTTCGAAGGAGACCACTTATGAATTCATTGACAAATTCATTGCAGAAATGGTCACCCTTTTTCCTTCCCCATTTTTTCATATCGGGGCCGATGAAAACAACGGTGTGGTATGGAAGCAAAATCCATCCATCGTGGCTTTTATGGAAAAAAATAAGATCCCTGATACACACGCGTTACAGGCATATTTTGTAAGACGGGTTGGGAAAATTGTCAGCAAACACGGAAAAAAAATGATAGGGTGGGAGGAGCTATTTTCAAACGATATTTCGAAAGACGTTGTAGTGCAGGTTTGGCAAAATTCTACTTATACCAAAAAAGCGCTTGATAACGGAAACCCGGTCATTATCTCAAAAGGATTTTATCTTGATTTGTTCATGCCGGCTCACGTTCACTATAACAATCCTGATCTGCCTGCGCAATTACCTGATTCCGTTGCTGCACAATTGCGGGGTGGAGAAGCCGCACAATGGACCGAAGCGGCAGATAAAACAAATATTGAAACACGCATATGGCCCAGGGCCGCGGCAGTTGCAGAAAGGTTGTGGTCACCCGCCAGCGTTAGTGACGTGGATGATTTCTACCGGAGATTATTTCTTATAAGCGAGCAGTTGGACGAATTAGGATTGCAACACGTATCGGGTTACGAAAGATCATTGCGAAGAATTTCGAATAATGACTTTACTACACTCAAAACACTTGCTGATGTTTTGACTCCTGTGAAGGGGTATAAAAAGCTTTTTGCACAGATGACAAAGCCGGAAAGCTTCTCTTACCAAACGACCCCGCTTATCCAGGTCTCAGATATCGTGCCCGTGGAGTCTAAAGTTCAATGGGAGTTTCGCGCTGCGGTCAAGTCTTACCTCGCAAGCAAAGACTCCGCTTCCGAAAAAATTATAAATGATTACATAACGCAATGGGCAAATAATCATGAGCAAATCAGGTCATTGATTGCAACTTCTTCCCAATTGAAAGCAGTTGAAAAACATTCTGAAAATTTATCAGTTGTGGCTGCAATTGGAATCGAGGCACTTAAAAAAATAAAAGAAGGTAGTTCTACCGACTCAACCTGGTTAAACGAAAAGTTGAATATTCTAAAGACGGCTGGCAAACCGGTTGCAGAGACCGAACTGTGTATCGTCCGCGAAATCGAAGCACTTGTAAAACAGCAGTTGTTGCCTTTGCCTGCGTCGTATCCGAGTTTTTAGGCCAATTTGCTTCGTTTTCCGCGCAAAAGCCAACACGGTACCTGGAAACCAATTTTTGTTTTCACCTGGTCATGTCAATCTATAAGCAAACATTTTTTTTGACATTTGATCAATGCGCGAATCAAATCAACATAGAATTAAAAAAAATGACCCCCGTACCTATGGGAAATATCCTTTGCATTCCTGACGCCCGCGCCTTCTGATTATGCTGTTTGTGCACAAATGAAGGC
>Ga0310810_10007381_pt1 | contig 12536 bp, 10 predicted proteins | sample NCmetagenome_FD_207641 | JGI IMG/M metagenome (GOLD analysis project Ga0310810, IMG submission 207641) | Soil microbial communities from experimental microcosm in Duke University, North Carolina, United States - NC | ecosystem: Engineered > Artificial ecosystem > Soil microcosm > Unclassified ... | reverse complement strand
CAGGCGATCTTTGTCGATGGCCACCGCGAGCGCTACATCGAGTACTCGCACAAAGTCTACGAAGTCCTGCAGCGCTTCTCTCCGAAAGTCGAGATGGCGTCGATCGACGAAGCCTATCTGGACCTAACCGGCACCGAGCGCTTGCATGGCGCGCCGCTCCAAGCCGCCCATAAGCTGCACCATGCGGTCCACCAAACCACAGCTTTGAATTGCTCCATCGGGATCGCGGCGTCGCGGATGGTGGCCAAGGTCGCCTCCGATCAGGCCAAGCCCAATGGCATCCTGTGGATCGTTCCGGGGCAGGAGGCGAGCTTTCTGGCGCCGCTCGACGTGCGCAAGATCCCCGGCGTCGGCAAGGTCACTGAAGGCCGGCTACGCGACATCGGTATCAGGAAGGTGGGCGATCTCGCCTCGCTCGACCAGGCCATCCTCGAGGAACGCTTCGGGAAGTGGGGCTTGGCGCTGGCGGGCAAATCGCACGGCTTGGACGCCGGCGGCTGGTTTGACGCCGAGGTCGGCGAAGGCGGCGGCCCGAAATCCATCAGCCACGAACACACGTTTTCGGTCGACACGGCCGAGACCGGAGCGCTCGACGCCATCCTGGTGCGACTCTCGGAAATGGTGGCGCGGCGGCTGCGCGATCATCGCCTGTGGGCGCGCACCTTGCAAATCAAGCTGCGCTACTCGGATTTCTCAACCTTTACGCGGTCGCGGACACTCGACCACGCTTCGCAGATCGACGCGGAGCTGGCGGGGGCGGCGCGCGATCTGTTTCACAAAAACTGGAGCGGCAAACCGATCCGGCTGCTGGGAGTCTACGCGCAATCGCTGGAGTCGAGCGAAGGCCAGACCAGCCTGATCGACGAACCCCGCGCCGAGGATTGGCGCCGGACACTCGCCGCCGTCGATAAAATTCGCGAGAAATATGGCCAGGACGAGATCGTGTCGCTGGCTTCGGGGATGAACGCGGGATTCCGGCAGCGGGTGCATGAGAATCCCGAAAATCTGCCGGGCAAGGAACCCAAAAAAGAGTAGGATGTTACCGGATGACTCCGCGCCTGCTACTGACGGCTCTAGCCTTCGTTCTGGTTCTGACGGGGACGCTCTACGGCTTCGGCCGCAACCGCTGGTGGCAGTACGAGCGCGAGATGCAGGATCCTGTCAACGATCCGCCCGATGCCGATAAGGACGCCGAGTTCACGTTCGCGCGCCTGCGCTACCGCTCGCCCCGGGACGGCTTTCGACGAGCCCGCTGGGGCACGGACGCCAACAAATCCGAGCGCCAGTTTATTATCGCCCTGCGCCGTCTTTCCCGCGTGAACGGCAAATCCATCGAGCAGATCGTCGACATCGACAGCGATGACATGTTCGATTATCCGTTTCTCTACGCCGTCGCGGCGGGCGACTGGGCCGTCAGTCCTTCCCAGGGCGCGCGCTTGCGGGAATTCTTTGAGCGCGGCGGTTTCCTGGTGACCGACGATTTTCACAATAACCAGGAATGGGCCCGTTTCATGGAAGGCGTCCACCAGGCGCTGCCCGATCGCGAGGCCGACGATATTCCCAACGAGGACGCTATCTTCCACGTGGTCCATGACCTCGGCGAGCGCGTTCAGATTTCCGGCTACAACATCGTCTACGGCCAGCCTACCGAGCGCGGCGGAACCGACGGCCCGCACTGGCGCGCCGTCCGCGATCGCAAAGGGCGCATCGTGGTGGCTGCCTGGCACAACCAGGACCTGGGCGACGCCTGGGAATGGGCCGACGCCCCCGAATACCCGGAGCGCCTGGCCTCGGAAGCCTTTCGAGTGGGTGTCAACTACGTGGTCTACACCATGACGCATTAGGGCTCCTGGTATGCTAAAAGGGCTTGCCAACGTTGTCTATCGTCGTACCGATCCACAACGAGGAACCGTGTATCCTTCCGCTGTACGACCGGCTGACGGCGGTGCTCGAGAAGATCCGCCGGCCCTACGAAATCCTGTTCGTGGACGACGCCTCCACCGACCGCAGTTTCGACCTGCTGGCCAACCTGGTGGAAACTGATCCGCGCCTGAAAGTAATCCGGCTGCGTCGCAACTTCGGACAGACGGCGGCGCTGGCGGCGGGTTTCGACGAATCGCAGGGAAACATCGTCATCTCGCTCGACGGCGACTTGCAGCATGCCCCCGAGGACATTCCCGCGCTGCTCGAAAAAATCGACGAAGGCTACGATATCGCCAGCGGATGGCGCAAGAACCGGCTGGATAACGCGGTCACGCGCAAGATCCCCTCGCGCATCGCCAACTGGCTCATGGCCAAGGCGTCCAATGTCGAGCTGAAGGATTTCGGCACCACCTTCAAGGCCTACCGCGCGGAAATTCTCAAGGACGTGAATCTGTACGGCGAGTTGCACCGTTTCATTCCCGCGCTGGCGTCGTTCTACGGCGCGCGCATCGCCGAGGTGCCCATCCGCAACCTGCCCCGCTCGAGCGGCGGATCGCATTACGGCTTGGGACGCACCTTCCGCGTGATGTTCGACATCTTTACGATTTGGTTCCTGCTGAAATATTTCACGCGACCCATGCATTTCTTCGGAAAGTGGGGATTGTTGAGTGCGGGCACGGGCGGCGCCGTCCTGGCCTGGCTCGGCGCGGAGAAAATCTGGACCCGCATCGATATTATTCAGGAGCACGGGCCGCTGATGCTGGTGGGGGCGCTCGCGCTGGTCACCGGCGTGATCCTGTTCTGCACCGGACTTCTGGGCGAAGTGCTCACGCGCACTTATTTCGAAAGCCAGGGCCGCCGCATCTACGCCGTGCGCGAAATCCGCACCCGGCGCGAGGAGAAAGCCGCCGGCGGGGCTCGTTAATTAGCCCTGGCATGGTCCCGCTTCGTGCAGTAATCTTCGATTTCGGCGGTGTGCTGTGCTTCCACCCGGATGACACCCGCTGGCGGCGCGCCGCGGAAGCAGCCGGCCTGCCCGTGGCCGATTTTATGTCCGCCTTCTGGGCCAACCGCATTCGTTATGACGCCGGCCTGTGCGAGCCCGCCGAGTACTGGCATGCCGTGGCTCACACGGCCGGGACGCACATCGACGACCACAGGATCCCGGCGCTGATCCGGTGCGAAATCGAGTTATGGAATCAGTACGACTCGCGCGTGCTCGCCTGGGCCAACCAGTTGCGCGCCGCCGGCTACCGCACCGCGATCCTTTCGAATCTGCCGCGCCCGCTAGGCGAAGAGCTGCGCGCGACTCCCGGATTTCTGGACCATTTCGACCACGTCACGTTTTCCTACGAGCTCGGTATCGTGAAGCCGCAGCCGGAAATTTATCTGGACGCGACCCGCGGATTGGGCGTCGACTCGGAACAGGCGTTGTTTCTTGACGACCGTCCGGATAACGTCGAGGGTGCTCAGGCCGTGGGTCTGCACGCTCAACTCTATTCCACCTGGGACGATTTCGTGGCCGGCGGATTTCCCGCCAGCTACGCCTTGCCCGCTCCCGGGCTTGCGGACGATGTCGCACGGCGCCAGTAATCCTCGAACAGGCTCTTCATGGCCTCGGCCATGCCCTCGTGCTCGAACACTACCGCGGTCCAGGTGGGCTTGGTGATCACCGGGTCCACCAGCGCCAGCAGTCCGCAGCGGCTGTCCATCACCGCCATCTTCATCGGGACTTTTTCAATCTGCCGGATCAGAACTCCTGCGTCCTGGTAATCCGCCAGGAACCGCTGATGGGCGGCGTCGAGCGTTCCGCGTTCCACGATCAACCGGCACTGGACCCCCCGCACGCGGGCCTGCAGCACCTGCTCGGCGTCCAGAGGATCCACCGCGTAGGGCGGACGCGAAAACTCCAGATACTCGGCGCGGGCGGCGGACAGCATGGCGCGAAACTGGAGGGCGGTCTGGCCGGGATCGTTTACGATGCGCAAGAAATCGAGCGTGCCGCTGCCGCCTTGCCCTTCCGTGAAGGCCGTCATCAGATCGTTCAGCAGTCCGGAGGCCGCCTTGTTTTGTTCCGCCAGCTCGGCTTCAAGCGCGTGCGCCCTGCGCCCCAGGTAAGCCGGCAGGGCCTGATCCGGCGGGACGGCCGAGAACAGCTTGGTACGGTCCTGAATTACGCGGGCGAAGCCTTTCTCGACCAGACTGTCGAGCACTTCATAGATCTTCTGACGGGGTACGTGCGCGCGGGCGGCCAACTCCAGCGCCTTGAAGCGCGGATGTCCTACCAGTACCAGATACGACCGCGCTTCGTAAGCGTTCAAGCCCAGCGCCTGGAGACGTTGCCAGAATCGACGGAATTCGAGTTCGGACGGTTGTTCGCGTGCCATGAGGCTGGTGCGGAATGGTCGAGGATAGCAAATTGCTACAATCGCCGTAGGAGTAGGTCTTCATGAAATCTTCCGCCGGCCTTCCGGAGACCATCGGAGCACTTCGAAATTACAAGGATCTGGCTGCCAAGCTTCCCCAGCGCACCGTGAAAGACGAGCTGCGCGAGAATCTGATCTGCCGGTTGCAGAAACACGAACCGCTGTTTCCGGGCATCGTGGGATTCGACGACACGGTGGTTCCGCAGGTGGTCAACGCCGTACTCTCGCGCCACAACTTTATTCTGCTGGGTCTGCGCGGGCAGGCTAAGACGCGCCTGATCCGCATGCTGGCGAGCCTGCTCGACGAGCGGATTCCCTACATCCTCGGCTGTGAGATTCGCGACAATCCCTTCGCGCCGATCTGCAAAGGGTGCCGCGAAAAGCTTCGTGAGATGGGCGATGCCACGCCGATCGCGTGGCTTTCGCGGGATGAGCGTTACGTGGAGAAGCTGGCCACTCCTGACGTAACGATTGCAGATATGATCGGCGACATCGATCCCATCAAGGCCGCGCGCGCCGGCCAGAACATCGCCGACGAACTGACGGTGCACTACGGGCTGCTGCCGCGGGCCAATCGCGGAATTTTCGCCATCAACGAGCTGCCCGACCTGGCCGGAAAGATTCAGGTGGGCTTGTTCAACATCATGCAGGAAGGCGACGTTCAGATTAAGGGATATCCGGTGCGGCTGCCGCTGGATCTGATGCTGGTGTTCACCGCCAACCCCGAGGATTACACGGCGCGCGGCAAAATCATCACGCCGCTCAAGGACCGCATCGGCAGTGAGATCCGCACGCACTATCCGGTGGCGCTCGATCACGGGATGACGATCACCGAGCAGGAATCCTGGGCCATTCGGACCGCTCCCATCGAGATCCGCGTGCCCTCCTATATCCGCGAGGCCGTGGAGCAACTGGCGTTCTCGGCTCGTGAAGACAAGCGCGTCGACAAGCGCTCCGGAGTCAGCCAGCGCCTGCCGATTTCGGTGCTGGAAAACGTAATTTCGAACGCCGAGCGGCGGGCGCTGACGATCGGCGACTCGGTCGCCGTTCCGCGGGTGATGGATATTTACGCGGCGCTGCCCTCGATTACCGGCAAGCTCGAGCTGGAGTACGAGGGCGAGCTCAAGGGCGGCGACGCCATCGCGCGCGAGCTGATTCGCCTGGCGGTAGGAAAGGTCTACACACGGATTTTCGACGGCGAGAATATGTCGACCGTGGTGCAGTGGTTCGAATTGGGGGGCTCGCTGAAGATGGACGAAACTGCACCGTCGTCCGAAATGATCAAGCAGCTCACACCCATTCAGGGACTGCTCGAAAAGACCAAGCTGCTGGGATTGGGCGCGAGCGAACCGGATGCGGTCCGGGCCGCGGCGGCCGAATTTATCCTGGAAGGTCTGTATTCGCACCGCCGCATCAGCCGGAACGAAGAGATCGGCTTCACGGCCGAACCGCGCCGGCGCGACCCCGGCCCTGACGATCCCAAGTCGAAGGCACAGCGCAGGAACTATCAGTAAAATGCCAACCGCGATCACCGAGACTCTATCCGTCCCACCTCCCCTGGACCCGCCGCGAAAGCGATGGACGCGAGAGGAATGCGTCGCGCTTGAGGCTTCCGGTATCTGGGAACAGCAGCATCTCGAACTGATTGAAGGAGAGCTCATCAGCAAGATGGGCAAAAAACGCCCGCACACGAATGCAATTGCCATTTTGCATGCGTGGCTTCTCCGAGTTTTCGGAGAACAATACGTGAATCAGGAAGCCCCCCTTGATGTAGCCACGGAGGATAACCCAACAAACGAGCCGGGGCCTGACCTCCTCGTGTTTTCCAAGCCCTATAAAGAATTCAAGGACAACCCGCAGCCGGCGGATCTGCGTCTGGTAGTGGAGGTATCAGATTCGACGCTGAGCTTCGATCTGACCACCAAGGCCCGACTTTACGCACGGGCCCGAATCGTCGAGTATTGGGTTGTCGATATTCAGGCGCGGAGAATCATCGTGCATTGCGAGCCACGGGACGGGCAGTACCGGTCGGTCGTAGCCTACGCCGAACAGGAAAGCGTGACGCCCCTCGCGTCGCCGAATAGTGGGTTTCTGGTCGGATCCGCGTTCACTGGATAGCGGTGCGCGGAAACTTGCGGGAGGACGGTTTTGCGATCCTGCGTAATGTGTTCGACGCCCGCGAATCGATGATTGCGACGACTCTAGCGGAGCTCTGCGAGTTCTTCCTGGAACGCACGCCCTGGGTCGGCTTACCCGCGAGCAGATCGCAGAACAAAAAGGCTCCGTTGCCTCCGTTTCCTGTGCAGTGCGGACAGGAGATGTCGTCTGGATGCGACCATTGCTACTTCACGCTTCATCGGCCGCTTCTAAAGCGGTTCATCGCCGGGTGATTCACATTGACTATGCGTCGTCGGAGTTGGCCGGCGGCTTACGTGGGTCGATAGTACCGCCCATGGTAGCTTGAAGGAGGGAGATTCTCGCGCCCGCATGAAATCGGTACGCTATTCGCGCTATACCGGCGAGGACTTCGGACTGAGCGCCGAAGACCTGATGAAAGCCCTCTCGGATTTCTTCCTCGAAAGCGGCTTCAATAATCCCTACATGCAGTTCAGCGAGTTCAACGAACACTCGCTCGACGAGCTGAAGAAGGCCATCGAAGAAGCGCTCCAGCGCGGCGATTTCTTCGATCCCGAGCGTGCCGAGCAGATCAAGCAGAAGCTCGAGAGCATGAGCGAAGAAGAGATGGACCAGATGCTCAGCAAGCTCGTGCAAAAACTGGTCGACGAGGGCTACATCAACACCGAACAGCAGTCCGGCGGCGCCGGCAAGCAGGAAGGCCGCGTGGACGTCAAGATCACCGACAAAAGCGTCGATTTTCTCGGCTTCAAGACGTTAAAGGATCTGCTGGGATCGCTGGGCCACGCCAGCTTCGGAGCGCACGACACCAGGGATCTGGCCACCGGTGTCGAGACCACCGGCGCGGCCAAACAATACGAATTCGGCGACACCATGAATCTGGACGTCTGCCAGACTCTGTTCAGCGCGATGCAGCGCGAAGGCGTCAAGCTGCCGCTAAACCTGGAATACGAGGACCTGCACGTCCATCAATCCGAGTATCAAAGCTCCTGCGCCACGGTGCTGATGCTCGATTGCAGCCACAGCATGATCCTGTACGGCGAAGACCGCTTCACGCCCGCCAAGAAAGTGGCTCTTGCGCTCTCCCACCTGATCCGGACGCAATATCCGGGCGATTCGCTGCGCTGCGTTCTGTTCCACGATTCGGCGGAAGAGCTGCGGATCGAGGAACTCGCCCGCGTGCAGGTGGGCCCGTATTACACCAATACGCGCGAAGGCCTGATCCTGGCGCAGCGTCTGCTCAACCAAGAACGTAAAGATATGAAGCAGATCATCATGATCACCGACGGCAAGCCCAGCGCTCTGACGCTTGAGGACGGTCGAATTTACCGCAATGCCTTCGGTCTGGATCCGCTGGTGATCAGCCGCACGCTCGAAGAGGTCAACCGCTGCAAGCGCCAGGGCATCCTGATCAACACCTTCATGCTGGCCAGCGATTACGGCTTGGTGCAATTCATCCAGAAGGTTACCCAGCTCTGCCGCGGCAAGGCGTACTTCACCACGCCCTACACGCTGGGGCAATACCTGCTGATGGACTACATGAATCGCAAGACACGTACGATCCACTAGCCAGCGCGTCCCGGTCTGGCCCCTCAGGTGCATTAACTTTCGCGAGATGGTGTTTCGCGACCGAGTGGAAGCCGGACGGCTCCTGGCCCAAGCGCTGGCCGAATACGCAGAGCGACCCAACTTGGTGGTTCTTGGGCTTCCCCGCGGCGGCATGCCCGTTGCCCGCATCGTCGCTGATTTTCTGGGCGCACCCCTGGACGTGTTCCTGGTCCGCAAGCTGGGGGTTCCGTGGCAGCCCGAACTCGGATTCGGCGCGATCGCCGAAACACCCGGAACAGATCCACCGGTACGCGTCATCGACACCGGCCTGGTTGCGGAATGCGAACTCAGCCCGAAGGCCGTCGACGAAATCGCGGCGCGCGAGCAACGCGAGATCGAACGGCGCAGCCGCCTCTACCGCGGGACACGTTCCTTGCTCGATATTCGCGGCCGGGAGGTGATCATCGTCGATGACGGCCTCGCCACAGGCTCCACGATGCTGGCCGCGGTTCGCGCGCTTCGTCAGCAGAACGCCAGGCGAATTGTCGTGGCGGTTCCCGTCGGTCCGCCCGGCGCTTGCGACGCGCTATGCCGGGAAGCCGATCGCGTGTTGTGCTTGTCCTCTCCCGAGCCCTTCCACTCGGTCGGAACCTGGTATGAGGACTTTACACAGGTCACGGACCGCGAAGTACAGCAGGCGCTCGCACCGTCGGTACACACCTAGAAATCGGCCAAACGCCGGCTGTAAAACGACACCCGCAGCGCGTTCACCACGGCCGCGACGTCGATCGCTTCCTGGCCCACGGCGCCGACAATCGGCGAAAGCCATCCTCCCGCCGCCAGCACCATGCCCGCGATGCTCAGCGCCATCCCACCCACCGCGCTTTCGAGCGCGATCCTCCGCATCCGCCGGCTGATATGAAGCAACTCGTCCACCTTTTCGAGCGAGGAGTCGAGCACCACTGCATCGGCCGCCTGCGCCGTGATGTCGTTGTTCGATCCCAGCGCCACTCCGGCCGTCGCCACCAGCATGGCCGGTGCGTCATTGATCCCGTCGCCCACAAACAGCGTGGTGTCGCGCTCGCGGGCCGCAGTGACGATCGCCACTTTCTCCTCCGGCGTCTTGCTGAAATGCACCTCCGCGATCCCTACGCGGCCCGCCAGGTGGCGAACCTCCTCTTCCCGGTCGCCCGAAAGCAGCATGACGCGCTTGACCCCGTGCAGAGGGGTCAGATGCGAGATGAACGACCGGCTTTCCCGGCGCGGCTCGTCGCGAAAATGAAGGATCCCCGCCAGGCGTCGGTCGTACATCACCAGGCACTCCAGACCCGTCACTGCGGGAGGCAGATCGGCCACGCCCGCCTGCGATCGCCCGGTGATCCACACGCTCACACCAGTCACGATTCCGCGCAGTCCCGCTCCGGGCTTCTCCGCGATGGAGCGGACCGGATCGAGAGGCAGACCCTCCTCGCGGGCCGCCGCCAAAATAGCGCTGGCCAAAGGGTGCTTCGAATACTGTTCCAGGCTGGCTGCCTTGCCCAGCACGTCGGCGCGGGAAAAGCCGTTCGCGCACACCACTTCGGTCAAAGCCGGGCGGCCGTAGGTAAGCGTGCCGGTCTTGTCGAAAATCAGCGTATGGCAGCCGTCGATGCGCTCGAGCGACGCGGGATTCCGCACGATGATCCCGCGCTTGGCCGCCAGCGAAATCGCGCCCAGAATCGCCACCGGAATCGCGATCAGCATGGGACAGGGAGTGGCAATCACAATCACCGCCAGAAAGCGAAGGGGATCGCCGCTCATCAGCCAAGCTCCCAAGCCGATGGCGACCGCGAACGGCGTGTACCAGGCCCCCAGCATATCGCCCAACCGCCGCAGGTGGGGACGATTCGTCTCTGCCTGCTGCAACGCCTCGAGGATCTTCGCGTGCCGGGATTGGGCCGGCAGCTTCGATGCCACGATCACCAGAGCGTCTTCTCGGTTCAGCGCGCCCGACAACACCGGCGATCCCGAGGTCTTCGAGATCTCGAACGGCTCACCGGTTAGGAACGATTCGTCCATTCGCCCGTGCCCTTCGAGCACCGTCCCGTCCACCGGCGCGATCTCATTCGGAAGGACGACCAGCGTGGCTCCGATCTCGATCTGGTCGAGAGAAATATCCTGCAGACCGGCGTCTGTTTTGCGGTGGGCAATGGTGGGTGTACGTTTCCCCAAAGCCGCCAGCACGGATTTAGCCCGCTCCGTGGCGTACGACTCGAGTGCAGTTCCGCCGGAGAGCATCAGCACGATGATGGTCGCCACCAGGTACTGGCCGGTGAGGACCGCGGTGACGATCGACAGCCCGGCCAGTAGATCCGCCCCGAACTCGCGATGCCACAGCCTGCGTGCCAAGCCCCACAGCAGCGGAGCGCCCCCTAGCGCAACCGCCGCGTAGAGCGGGATATTCGAAATCCCGGCCCCCACGTGAACCAGGAAGCGGAGGCACAGGTGCGCCAGGATTCCGGCCGTCGAAAGCAGGACGATCCATTTCTCCCTGGTCACAACCTCCCTGCCGTGCATGTCGAGCGCCACAAGTGCTTTTTGCGGGCCTTTTCGCGATTGGCCGTGAAACTGCAAGGTAGAGGGTGCTATGCTGCCATTCCAAAAAATCTTGTTCCCGGTGGATTATTCCCCATCTTGTACGGCCATGGTTCCGTACGTAGCGGACATGACCCGCCATTTCTCGGCCGAGCTCACGTTAGTGCACGCGTACGCGTTGCGGCCCGCGTTTGTGAATCATGACGTCGAGAACATTCTTGTGTACGCCGACACGCCGTACGCGGACCCCGAACTGGCCGACGAAGCACGTCGCAGCGAAGAACAGCGTCTCGGGGAGTTCGCTGCGAAGATGTTTCCGGACTGGCACGCCCAAACCATGGCGGAAGAAGGCGAGGCCGGCAGCGTCATTCACCGGGTCCTGCAGCATCAGGGCGCCGATCTGGTGATGATGCCGACACGCGGCTGCGGGCCGCTGCGGCGATTCCTTCTGGGCTCGGTTACGGCCAAAGTGCTGCACGATGTCAGCGCCGCTGTGTGGACCGGCGTCGGCACCGCCATCGAAGGGCATGCGCCCACGGTTCCCTATAAATCTATCGTCTGCGCGCTGGATCAGACCGAGGAAGCGGAGGTCATTCTGCGGGCGGCGGCTGCTCTGGCCAAGTCCTACCAGGCGCGGCTGGCCTTGGTGCATGTGCTCGAAATGCCGCCCTCTACTCTGGAAATCGACTTCAGCCCCTATCGGAAAGACCTGATCGATGCGGCCCACGCGCATTTGCAGAACTTGAAGAGCCGCCTGAATCTGGACGTCCCTGAAATCGTCATCGACGCCGGGATCGCCGATGGGATCCACGAGGAGGTCGTCCGCAGGAAAGCCGATTTGGTGGTTGTCGGCCGAGGGCACGACCACGGAATTGTCAGCCGCGTCTGGTCCAGGTTGTACTCGATCGTGCGCGATTCGCCCTGCCCGGTTCTAAGTATCTGAGGCTCATACTATAGAGCGACGTTGTGCGTTTTCACCCATACTCGGGTGTGGCAGTTGGCGCAACCGACGTAGGCCGTAGGAATAATGACAGACTCCTCTTCCCTACCTAACGACCGGCGAGTCGCCTACTTCTCCATGGAAATCGCCCTGCGGCCCGATCTTCCGACCTATGCCGGCGGCCTCGGGGTCCTGGCGGGCGACATGCTCCGTTCGGCTGCTGATCTGGGTGTTCCCATCGTCGGCGTCACACTGCTCTACCGCAAGGGCTATTTCCGGCAGCGGCTGGATAGCCAGGGGATTCAGGAGGAGGAGCCGGAGGTCTGGAAGCCGGAAGACGTGTTGGAGCCGCTGAGCTCCGTGGTAGCCCTGGAACTGGAAGGGCGGCGGATACAGATCCGAGCCTGGCGCTACACCCTCGCCGGAATTTCGGGCGCGACCGTGCCCGTTTATCTGCTGGACACGGACCTGTCCGAAAACGACCCGGCAGACCGTTCGCTCACCGATTATCTGTATGGGGGCGATCCGCCTTACCGCCTTCGTCAAGAAGCCGTCCTGGGGATGGGCGGCGTCAAGATTTTGAACAACCTGGGTCACACCGGTATCGAGAACTATCATCTGAACGAAGGCCACTCGGCGCTCCTGGCGCTGGCGCTGCTGGAACAGAAGATCGGGAATTCGCGTCTGGGAACAGCGGCTGAGACCGATATCGAGGCCGTGCGGCAGCGGTGCGTGTTCACCACTCACACGCCCGTGCCGGCCGCCTTCGATAAATTCCCACGCGAACTCGTCAACCGCGTGATCGGATCTGACCGGGCAGCCGCCTTGGACATCACGGCTTGCTGTCCGGATGGCACCCTGAACATGACCTACCTGGCGCTGCGTTTTTCGCGTTACATCAACGGTGTGGCCATGCATCATGGCGAGGTCTCGCGCGGCCTGTTTCCGAACTATCCGGTCCGGGCCATTACCAACGGCGTGCATGCCGT
>Ga0310810_10007380_pt1 | contig 12537 bp, 18 predicted proteins | sample NCmetagenome_FD_207641 | JGI IMG/M metagenome (GOLD analysis project Ga0310810, IMG submission 207641) | Soil microbial communities from experimental microcosm in Duke University, North Carolina, United States - NC | ecosystem: Engineered > Artificial ecosystem > Soil microcosm > Unclassified ... | reverse complement strand
CGGCGCGACCTGGTGCGGCGCCTGCAACGAGCTCGAGCACACCTTCGCCGCCGACGGCGTCGCCGAGGGCATCACGGCCGAGTTCGTGCCGCTCAAGCTCGACGTGTCGAAGGGCACCGAGGCCGACTCGCTGCTCCAGGAGAAGTACGGCGCCGAGACGCTGCCCGCGGTCATCTTCCTCGACGATCAGGGCCACGAGCTCGGGCGCGTCAGTGAATATGTTGCGCCCGACGACTTCCATTGCGTGCTCGATCACGCCGCTCAGGAAGTCGAGCACCGCAAGAAGCGCCTCACGATGCGTTGACGATCGCGCGAGCGCGGCCACAGTCAGAGATAGATGCGCGCGACGTTGTTCCTCGTAGCCCTCCTCGCCGCGTGCAAGACCGTGCCGGCGTATCAGCGCGAGACGCTCGCGAAGCCGGTGATGTCGCTCGACCCCGAGCCGCGCGCCGACGCGCTCCGTCAGCACGTGCTCGTCACGCGCGAAGGATCGGTCGGCGGCTTCGGAGGCGGAGGAGGCGGTTGCGGCTGCAACTGATCCCCGCGGCGCTCGTGCTCGGCGCGCTGGCCGGGCGCGCGCGCGCACAAGACGCCGAGCATCCGACCGAGGTCGGCGTCGACACGCTCGTCTACACCGACACCGACAACGTGATCGTCTCGAGCACGACCGCGGGCGCGCAGGCGAAGCTCGACGACGACGGCAGCGAGGTCCACGCGAGCGCGCTGGTCGACGCGGTGACCGCGGCGTCGGTCGACGTCATCACCGAGGCGACGCCGCGCTTCACCGAGGTACGCGAAGAGGCCGACGTCGGCGGCTCGTGGGCGCACGGCACGTGGATCCCGTCGGCGCGCTACCGCTTCTCGCACGAGCCCGACTACCTGTCGAACGGCGCCGGCCTGCGCCTGCAGCACCGGCTCGGCACCGACACCACGATCGACGGCGGCTACGACCTCACCTACGATCTCGTCAGCCGCAGCGGCACGCCGCTCGCGATCTTCCAGCGCACGCTGGTCACGCACGCCGCCGATCTCAGCCTCTCGCAGGTGATCGACGACAAGACCGTCGTGCGCGTCGCGTACTCGCTCACCGCGCAGTCCGGATATCTCGAGAAGCCGTATCGCTACGTGCCGCTGTTCGACGCGGCCGGCGTGGCGGCGGCGTCGGCGGACGGCATGACGCTCGGCCTCGACACCTTCGGTCGCTATCGCCTGCCCGAGCGTCCCGCCGAGGAGGTGCCCGATCTGCGCCTGCGCAACGCGCTCGCCGTGCGCGCGGTGCGCTGGGTCGATCTGATCGGCGGAGCGATCCGCGGCGACTATCGGCTCTACCTCGACGACTGGGGCATCCGCTCGCACACCGGCGAGCTGTCGGTGCGCCGCGAGCGCGATCGCCGCGAGTGGTCGCTCACCGAGCGCCTCTACGAGCAGACCGCCGCCGACTTCTGGCGGCGCACCTACGTCGTCGAGGACGGCGCGATCCCGCGGTACCGCACCGTCGATCGCGATCTCTCGCACTTCGTCGCGAACACCGCCGAGCTCGGCTTCCACGATCAGTACGATCGATGGTCCTGGTACGCGACCGCCGGGGTCATGTACACGAAGTACTTCGACTACCTGTTCCTCGATCACCGCTTCGCGATCCTCGCGGGCGCGGGCGTGAAGGTGGACCTGTGAAGGCGGCGGCGTGCTTCGCGTGCGCGTGCGTGCTGATCGCGTGCATCGGCCAGACGCCCGAGGACCAGGAGCGCGACGCGGTCGTGTCGATCGGACCCCACGGCCCCGAGCACAACCCGGGCTCGCCGTGCCTGCTCTGCCACGACTTCGGCCTGGCGGGCACGATCTATCGCCGCGCCGCCGACGAGAACGGCGTCGCGGGCGTGACGGTGACGATGACCGACGCGACCGGCCGCGTGTTCACCGAGGTGTCGAACGCGACCGGCAACTTCTACACGAACGACGCGCCGACCTATCCGGTGCACGTCGAGATCTCGATGGGCGGTGTGAAGCAGCCGATGCGCAACGTGGTCCATCAATGGGGTAGCTGCGCCGAGTGCCATCGACCCGATGCCGGCGCGTCGTCGGCGGGGCGCATCTTCTTGGAGAAGACGCCGTGAGGCGCGCGCTCGTCGCGATCGTGCTCGTCGCGTGCAGCGGGCCCTCGCCGGGGACCACGAACGCGCCGCGCGCGCTCGATCAGGCCGCGTACGATCGCGACGTGCAACCGATCGTCGAGGCGCGCTGCGCGACGCTCGACTGCCACGGCCACTTCGATCGCCCGCTGCGGCTCTACGCCGAGACCGGCCTGCGCCGCTCCGACGAGCTGCGCGGCCTGCCGATCACCGCGCAGGAGCTCGCCGACAACGTCGCGGCCGCCGCGGCGATCGACGACAGCCTGATCCTCGACAAGGCGCTCGGCGCGATGAAGCACACCGGCGGCGCGCTGTTCACCGGCACCGACGATCCGCAGTACGTCTGCGTGCGCGGCTGGCTCGTGGGCGCGAGCGCCGACGCCGCCGTCGCGTCCGCGTGCGCGATCGCGGCGACGCAGGTCGCGCTGCCGCCGCCGTGAGCGCCCACGAGATACGATACGGCGTGCGCGCGAGTACGGTGCGGCGGCGCTGAACGTCACGCTCGCGCTCGTCATCGTCGCCGGCTGAAGGGGAAGGACAGCGCCGCGCCCGCGGCGGAATCGGCGTTCGATGCGGCAGCGGCGCGCGCGCGGCAAGCGCGGCCTCGGCCTCTACTTCTGCCGGCTCGTGTGCGAGGCGCACGGAGGCTCGATCGCTCATCGCGAGGACGCCGGCGGCCCGACGTTCTCGCTCCGCTTGACGGGACCGCCGCTCGGCTGAGCCTCGTCGTGCGCGGGCGTCGCCGGTCCGAGCAGATCTTCGAGGAAGAACGCGGCGAGATCGTGGCGTCCTTCGAGTCCCGCCTTCTTGTAGATCGAGCGCGCCTGCTGCCGGACGGTCGCCTCGCTGACGCCGCGCACCTCGGCGACCTCCTTGTGGCTGAGGCCTTTCAAGAGCAGGAGCGCGATCTCTTTCTCGGCGGGCGTGAGTGCCCATTGATCGAGCTGTCGGTCGATCGCGGCGCCGAGCCCCGCGATGAGATCGCGCGCCTCGTCACGCCACCGAGCGGCGTCGGCGCGGGAGGCTTCGAGGTGGCGGGAAAGCGCGTCGGCCTGTCGCGACAGCGCGCGCGCCTCGCGGGCGAGCGCGCGATGGCGCGACGTCATCCACATGGCGCCGCCGAGGGCGACCGCCGCGCTGCCGCCCTCGATCAACGCGTGCCGCACACTCGTCCCTTCACCGAGGTCCGCGATCAGATCGAGCACCGCGAGCGCGGCGATCGCCGCGAAGATCACGGCGAGGCCGGCCGCGACGACGCGCTCGCGACTGTCGTCCGTCGTATGCACGCTATCCAACCACGCGGATCTGCGATCGCATCACATCCGTAGTATGGACCGCGGCGCATCGGTGACGCATCCACGGAGGAGCCTCGAAAGGAGCCCTCCGTGTCCGAACCGTCCCCGAACGTTCCTCGCCGCACGATCATCGCCATCGCGATCGCGTCCGGCGCCGTCACCATCGCGATCGCCACCACCATGGGTGCGATCACCGGCTACATCGGTCATCGCAGCGCGCCTGCGGTCGCCGAGGCACAGCCGCCGCTCGCAGAACCGGCACCGCCGCCGACCACCGTGCTGGTCCCGATCCAGCCGGCGCCGAGCGCAACGGCTGCGCCCGAGTCGCAAGCGCTGCCGCCGAGCGCGATCGACGACTCGCTCCTGACGTACACGGCGGATCCTCCCCGCTTCGCGCACGAGGATCACGACGATCTCGAGCGCGGTCATCATCACCACGATCACGATCGCGACGATCGCGACGAGGAGGGCGACGATGACTGATCCTCCTCGCGCGCGCGTCAAGCCGGGCGCTCGCATCGGATGGTCGTCGCTCGAGTGGCGCGCGTATCTCGCGACCGCGCTCGCGACGGTCTACGCCGGAGTTTGGCTGGCGGCCGCGCCATCGGCGGCGTCATCGCCGGCCCGCGAGCCGCCCGCCGAGCCGCCCGCGAACGCGCCGTCGGCACCGACGGTCTGGCTGGAGGATCTCCCGGCGGCGGCCAGGCCATCGATCGCCATTCCGCCCGGGTGGGTGCTCGCGAGCCGGACCGCGCCCGCGCCGCAGAGCGTCGTCGCGCCGGCGCCGCGCGTCCGCGCGACGCCGCGCCCCGCGCGCCCGATCCGGATCCGCACGCGGAGCTCGTGATGCAGACCTTCCGCGCGATGAACACCGACGTCACCGTCGTCGCGCCGGGACGCGACGACGTCGTCGAGCGCACGCTCGCCGCCGAGGTCGCGGCGATCTTCGAGGCGAGCGAGCGCCGCTTCAGCCGGTTCCGCGCCGACAGCGAGCTGTCGCGCCTCAACCGCGCCGACGGACCGCTCGTCGTCTCGCCCGAGCTCTTCGCGGTGCTGCGCCGGGCGCGCGCGTATACGCTCGCGACTCACGGCCTCTTCGATCCGGCGATCGGCGCCGAGCTCGGCGCGCTCGGATACGATCGGTCGTTCGCGCCCGGCGCGCTCGATCGCGCCGCGCCCTCGTCGCCGCCGCGGCGCGCGCGCTTCGCCGACGTCCTGCTCGACGACGCGACCGGTTCCGTCACGCGGCCGCGCGAGATGCAGATCGATCTCGGCGGGCTCGTCAAGGGACGCACCGCCGACGAGGCCGCGGCGCTCGCCGAGCCTCCATTCGCGATCGACGCCGGCGGCGACGCGGTGCTGCGCGGCGACGGCCCCGACGGCACCGGCTGGATCGTCGACGTCGAGGATCCACACGACGCCTCCCGCGTGCTGGTCAGCCTGCGCCTCCGCTCGCGCGCCGTCGCCACCAGCGCGGCGAATCGCCGCCGATGGCGTGTGGGGCGCGAGGTCGCGCATCACCTGATCGATCCCCGCACCGGTCGTCCCGCGACGTCCGATCTCGCGCAGGTGACGGTCGTCGCGGCGACCGCCGAGCTCGCCGACGTGCTCGCGAAGACCGCGTTCCTGCTCGGCGTGAACCAAGCGCGCGAGCTCCTCCACGCGCGCTCCGAGCTCGGCGCCGTGCTCGTCCACGACACGGGCGCGGTCGAGCTGATCGGCCGGCTGGAGCTGGCGGAGGTCGACGATGCGTAGACCGATCGTGCTCGGATTCTTCGTCGCGCTCGCGGTCCTGATCCTCGCCGACGCGATCGCCGCGCGCGCCGGCGTCGTTGCCGGTTTCGCGCGCTCGGATGGACCGTGGTTCTGGATCGCGTCGCGCGCGGCCGGCGTCACCGCGTTCGTGGCGCTCACGCTCGACGTCACCTTCGGCCTGTTCCTCTCGACCGGGCTCGCCGACGCGTGGATCCCGCGCGCGCGATCGGTCGAGCTCCATCGCTGGCTCTCGGCGAGCGCGCTCGCGCTCGCCGCCCTGCACGCGCTCGCGCTCGCCGGCGACCGCTTCGTCCGCTTCGACGTCCTCGACGCGCTCGTGCCGTTCCTCTCGTCGTACCGGCCGTTTGCCGTCGGCCTCGGCGTCCTCGCGCTGTGGCTCGCGTGGATCGTGCACGCCAGCTTCTCGGTACGGCGCCGCATCGGCGTCGCGCGCTGGCGCCTCCTCCACTACGCCTCGTTCGTCGTGTTCGTCCTGGCCGCCGCGCACGGCCTCCTTGCCGGCACCGACACGGCGCGTCCGTGGATGACGAACATCTACATCGTCGCGGTCGCGACGGTCGTCGCGATGTCGGTCATCCGCGTCGCGCGCTCACATGCACGTCGACCATGAGACCGGTGGAACCCGCCGTCGCGTCCGCGTGCGCGATCGCGGCGACGCAGGTCGCGTTGCCGCCGCCGTGAGTGGCCGCGCGGTACGCCGCGCGATACTCTGGCGGCGATGAAGCGGGTCGCCCTCGATGCGCTCCTCGTGAGCGCCTAGCGCACGCGCGTGAGGTCGTGGTCCGGGTCCGGCTCCGGGACGGCGTCGCCGCTCGGGCCGGCCGCGCGCGCCCACTCGTGGCGGATGATCGCGACGACCCGATCCCACGCGGCGGACCCGACGTGGCCGAGGCGGACCCAGTCCGCGCGGAGCTGCGGGCGCGCCGCGGCCCACGTGGTCATGTGCGGATACGCGCTGCGTGCACCATGGCCGAACGCGAGCGCGAGCTCGACGATCGACCGATCCATCGGCGTCGTGGGATGTCCCCGCGCGCGCCAGTCGGCTTCGGCGGCCTCACGCGATCGGTCCCACGCGGCCTGGATTCGATCGGTCCACCACTGCGGACGCTCCATCTCGAGATCGCGCATCACACCGCCCGGCGGCCCATGATGACGCGGGCCAAGACCGCGATGATCGCGACCACGAGCAGCACGTGGATGACGCCGCCCATCGTGAACGACGTGGCCATCCCGAGGCCCCACATCACGACCAGGACCACGGCGACTACCAAGAGTAGATTCATCATGACGTCCGTCCTTCCTTGAAATCGAGTCAACGCGACCGCGTCCGGCGAGCCACACGGTCGAGCCCGGCCTTGGCGCGGGTCGCCGCCCGGTCGACGGCTGTTTCTCCTGTTCGAGATCCTCATCGTGATCGTCGCGGCGGTCGGCGGTTCCCGCGCGAAGCCGGCTGGCGCTGGTCGCGGTGATCACGCACCTGCTGGCCGCGGCCGCGCGTCCAACCCGCGGGGCGATAGTGCGTGTAGCGCTGCGGGCGATCGATCCGCACGATCGCCGCCGGCGGTTGCGCGTAGCCCCAGCCGCCGGTGTACGAGGTCGAGCGGAACCAGACGCCGCGGTCGTACCGCCAGTAGAAGCTGTCGGCGAAGAAGATCGGTTCGTCGTAGTCGGCGATCACCTGGACGCCGGGCCCGGCTTCGACGAGCTCGGGACCGTAGACGCCACCCGACGCGGACGTCGAGTAGCCGAGCGTGCCGGCGCAACCTGTCGAGAGCGCCGCCGCGAAGATCAACTTCGGAAGCAAGAGTGGCCGCATGGGCACACCTCCACGTCTCCCGTAAAGCATCACGCGTGCCACGCGGCACGCGACGATGCGCGGCGTGCCCGCGACGGTTCGCGCACCGCGTTCGCGACGCGGGCCACCACGTGGACTGCGGCTGCGGCGATGCAGGACCTGCGCGTTGTCGACGGTGTGCGGCCCAGGACGGTGTGCGCGGTGAAGCGAGCCCTTTCGCCCGGAAAGACCGCTCGCGCTCGCTCGCGCTCGCCGCGCGCGGCATGTGCCATGCACTGCGACTCCTGCGGAGGGCACGACGATGAGTAGCTCGAAGCGACGATCGCGCCGGACCGCTCCGACGGGAGATCCTCGCCGGCTGCTCCACGCGCTCGAGGTCCACGAGGCGGAGCTCGAGGCGCAGAACGGCGCGCTGGTCGCCGCCAACGACGAGCTCCGCCGCAGCAACGACGCGCTGGTCGTCGCGCAGGAGCGCTTCCGCGCGCTCTACGACCGCGCGCCGACGCCGTACGTCACCCTCGACGCGAGCCGCACGATCGTCGACGTGAACCGCGCCGCCGAGGCGATCCTCGGCACGGCGCGAGCCGGCTTGATCGGCGGCACGATCGACGTGTTCCTCGACGACGCCGCGCGCGCCCGGTTCCGGACCTTCGTCGACGAGGTCTTCGCCGCGGGGCACGCGCGCGGCGACGTGATCATCGCCGGCGCCGGCGGCGCTCAGGTCGACGCGCTGATCGACGGCGTCGTGCTGCGCGAGGGTGTCGACGGTCCACCGCGCTGCGCGCTCGCGATCGTCGACGTCACGTCGCGCAAGCTGGCGGAGACCGCGCGCCGCCGCGCGCAGGACGAGGTGCTCGCGATCGTGTCGCATGACCTGCGCGGACCGCTCCACGCGATCGGGCTCAGCTGCGACCTGCTGAGCACCGAGCTCACACCCGACGAGCATCGGACCTGCGTGACATCGATCGAGCGCTCGGTGGCGCGGTCCGAGCGCCTGATCGAGGATCTCCTCCACGTCGCGCAGATCGAGAGCGGTCGCCTGTCGCTCGAGCTGGCGCCGGTCGACCTGAGCGAGCTCGTGCGCCAGGTGTGCCGCGATCACGAGCTCGCCGCCGCGGTCGCGCGTTCGAAGCTGACGGCTTCGGTGCCCGAACGGCCGCTGCTGATGATCGGCGACGCCGATCGGCTGCACCAGGTGCTCTCGAACTTGATCCGCAACGCGCTCAACCACGCGCGCGGCGCCCCGATCGAGGTCAGCGCGGTCCCTCGCGGCGCCGAGCTCGTGATCGTCGTCGCCGACCAGGGCCCCGGCATCCCGGACGACGAGCTGCCGCTCGTCTTCGAGAAGTACCGCCAGGGCGCGCGGCGTCGCGGCGGCGCGGGCCTCGGGCTGGCGATCGTCAAGGGCCTCGTCGAGGCTCATCGTGGCGCCGCCGCCGTGACGAGCCAGCTCGGACGTGGCGCGCGCTTCGAGATCGTCCTCCCGCGCGGCGACCCGCCGGCGTCCACGTCGGCGTAGAACGGGCGCTGGGATGTCCTCTCACGGTGAGCGCGGCGAAGTGGGCGCTGGCGCTCCGGGTGGCGCGCCCCCAGTCGTCCGCTCGTCGACGACGTCGTCGAGATCGCCGCCGCGAGGCTCGCGTCGCGGCCCCGTTCTTGCTCGATCCCCGCATAGGTTGCGCGTCGCGCGCTGCGAAGGAGGACGAGATGTCGACGGCCGTGGTGTTGTTGGGCGTGGGCGCGCTCGCAATCGTGTGGGCGATGGCGGGCGTGCGGGTGGTGCGGCCGACCGAGCGCGCGCTGATCGAGCGTTTCGGCAAGTACCGACGGATGGCGGAGCCCGGTCTCCACTGGATCCCGCCGATGATCGTCCGCATGTTCCGCGTCAACGTCACCGAGGTGATGGTGAACGCGGAGCGGCAGGAGATCATCACCAGCGACAAGCTCAACGCGCGCGTCGACGCGCAGGTGTACTTCAAGGTGAAGAGCGACGAGGAGAGCGTGAAGAGCTCGCAGTACAACGTCTTCGACTACCGGCTGCAGATCGTCAACCTCGCCCGCACGACGCTGCGCAACATCATCGGCACGCTGACGCTCCGCTCGGCGAACAGCGAGCGCGGCGCGATCAACACGATGCTCCAGCAGACGCTGCGCGCCGAGTCCAAGCACTGGGGGCTCGAGATCGTGCGCGCCGAGCTCAAGGAGATCGATCCACCGCAGGACGTGCAGGAGACGATGAACAAGGTCGTCAAGGCGGAGAACGAGAAGGTCGCGGCGGTCGACTTCGCGACGGCGACCGAGACGATCGCCGACGGTGCGCGGCGCGCCGAGATCAAGCACGCCGAGGGCGTCAAGCAGGCCAAGATCCTCGAGGCCGAGGGCGAGGCCCAGGCGATCCAGCTGGTCAACGAGGCTGCCGATCGCTACTTCACGGGCAACGCGCAGCTGCTGCGCCGGCTCATCACCGTCGAGCGCGCCCTCGCGAGCAACGCGAAGGTCGTGGTGCCCGCCGGAGCCCAGCTGATCAACGTGGTCGGCGATCTCGCGGGCGTGCCGCTCGTCCCGCTCGGCCCCGAGGCGTCCGCGCGACCGCGGCGGGTCGGTGCATGACGGGCGACCATCCGATCGAGCCTCGGAACGCGACGATCGATTCGGGTCGCACGCGGATCGAGCTCGAGTCCATCCCCGACGCGGTGGTGGTCGTCGATCGGCGCGGGTGCATCCTCCACGCGAACGTTCGCTTGGAGGCGATGCTGGGGTTCACGCGAGACGAGCTGCGCGGGCGGCGCATCGAGCTGCGCGTCATCGGATCGGGGACGGAGCTGCGCGCGCGCCACAAGGACGGCCACGAGGTCCCCGTCGAGATCACGTCGAGCCCCGGCGCGGCGGGCACCGTCGTCACGGTGGTCCGCGACGTCACCGCGCGCTGCGAGCAGGACCGGTTCCACGACGAGTACCTCGGGTACATCTCGCACGATCTCAAGAACCCGCTGGCCGTCATCGGACTCCAGGCGCGCCTCCTCGCGCATCGCCTCGACGAGCGCGGCTTGTCCGAGGAGCGCGCGGCCGCCGAGCTGATCTCGGAGAACGCGATCTTCATCGACAAGATGGTGCGCGAGCTGCTCGAGATGTCGTACCTGGAGACCGAGCAGGTCACGCTCCACAGGGCGCCGATCGCGCTCGCGACGTTCCTCGAGCACGTCCTCGAGCGCACCGTCTCGACGCCGGATCGATGGCGCGTTCGTCTCGAGGTCCGCGACGCGGTCACCTCGTGGATCGATGTCGTCCGCATCGAGCGCGTCGTCGTCAACTTCGTGCAGAACGCGCTCAAGTACGCACGCGCGGCCTCGCTGATCATCGTGCGCCTCGAGCTCCGCGGCGAAGTGGCCGTCGTGTCCGTCATCGACGAAGGCCCCGGCCTCACCCGCGACGAAGTGTCCTACGTGTTCGACAAGTACCGGCGCGCGCGGGCGACCGAGACGCGCGAGGGTCTCGGGCTGGGCCTCTTCATCAGCAAGAAGATCGTCGAGGCGCACGACGGCCGGATCGGCGTCGAGAGCGCACCGGGCAAGGGCTCGACGTTCTTCTTCGAGATCCCGGTGGTGGTCGACGTGCTCCGCGACGCCTCGGTCGTCGTCGCGGCGGATCGGATCGACGACGACACGCGCGCGCGCCTGCGCGGCCTGCGCCTCCTGATCGTGGACGATCAGGCCGCCGCGGCGCTCGCCCTCGGCGAGCTGCTGCGCGACGAGGGCTTCGTCGTCGCGACCGCGACCAGCGGTGCACAGGCACTCGAGCAGGCCGACGCCACGCCGCCCGAGCTAGTCGTGCTCGACGTCGAGATGCCGGGCATGAGCGGCGTGTCGCTCCTGCGCCGGCTCCGCGAGCGCCTCCCCGGCGTGCCCGCGGTCTTCATGACCGGCTACCTCGCGCACCAGGCCGGCATCGCCGAGGCGCGCGCCGCGACCGGCGCCGAATACGTCGGCAAGCCCGTCGACATCGACGAGCTGATCCGCACGCTGGGGCGCGTCTACGGCGGACGCCCGCGGGGCTAGGATCGCCGTGCGCGCTCCAGGCGCGAGGCGCCCGCGATGCGCGCCAGCTCGTGCGCATCGACGACGCGGACGGTCTGAAGCGAGAAGGAGAGCTTCTTGTGCTTGATCGTGTTTCGCATGGGCGCTTCTGCAGGGCGCGCGCCGTTCGAGGTCTCGCGCGCTCGGGCACCTCACGCTTCACGTCGCGAGCAGCGCGTTGCACTTCGCGTTCGCGTGACGAGCGTCGTGTGCAACGGCGGGCGCGCAAGTGCGTGATGACGCGTTCGGCGCGGCGACTGCAGACGGGCGCTGGAGGAGGAACTCATGCCTTGGTCCGTTTCGCTGCTCGGCGGCCGACACGCGTCGGCGCCGGCGATCTGCGGGAACCCGCCCGACTCGCTCTACCTGTTCACCATCAATCGCGAACGACACCTGATGCTCCGCCGCTTCGACGGGCGGTGGAATCCGTGGGTGGTCGCGTCCACGCAAGCGCTGGGCGAGGGCGCGCCCGCCGCGATCGTCCTCGGCCGCGCCGCGATCCATGTCAGCGGCGGCGCGCGGGTCACCGGTCATCGCGATCTCGCCGAGGAGCAACGCGCGCGCGCCGCCCGCGATCTCGTGCATGTCTTCGCGCGCGGCGCGAACGATCACGTGATGCACATGGTCTACGTGCACGGCGGCGGCGGCGAGTGGGCGGACCTCGACGGCGAGACGCACTTCTCGCCCGCGGTCTGCGCGCCCGCGCCGGCGGAGCTGATGGTGTGCGTCACCGCGCCGGGCGGCGGGATCCGCACGCGTCGCTTCCATGACGGCATGTGGCAGCCGTGGTCGTCGCTCGACGGGCCGCCCGGCGGATCGAACGCCGGCCTCGCGGTCAGCGCCGATCGCGAGACGGGGCAGATCGATCTCGCGGCGCGATCGCCGAGCGGCCTCTGGTTCCGTCGCTTCCACCGCGATCGCGGGTGGGGTGGATGGCATCGCGTGCCCGGCGACGAGCTCGGGCAGGTCACCGCGGTCACGCGCGGCGAGCGCGTCGATCTGTTCGCGCGCGACGCGGGCGGGCGGTTGTCGCACAACTGGTACGCGCACGACTGGCACGGCTGGGAGCGCGTGGCCGACGTCGTGTTGTCGTCGCATCCGGCGGGGTTCGCGGCGGGTGGTGCGCTGTTCGTAGCGGCGATCGGTCGTCATCATCAGATGCGTCTCTTCAACGCGATCGCGCAGGCGCGATCGGGGCGCTCGACGATCTTCCTCGACATCGGCGACGACGGCGACGAGACCGAGGTCGATGACGATCTCGAGGACGATGACGATCCGATGTCGGTGGTCTCGTCGAGCGGAGGATCCGGATCGGGCGGATCCGGCGAGCCCGGCGAGCCCGGCGAGCCCGGCGAGCCCGGCGACCCGGGCGGCGGTGGCGGCGGTGGCGGCGGCGGCGGCGGCGGCGGCGGCGGCGACGGAGGCGAGTGACATGACGCTCACCTACGATCGGATCGAGCAGCGCTCGA
>Ga0310810_10007379_pt1 | contig 12538 bp, 8 predicted proteins | sample NCmetagenome_FD_207641 | JGI IMG/M metagenome (GOLD analysis project Ga0310810, IMG submission 207641) | Soil microbial communities from experimental microcosm in Duke University, North Carolina, United States - NC | ecosystem: Engineered > Artificial ecosystem > Soil microcosm > Unclassified ... | reverse complement strand
GGATGGAAGGGGCAGCCGAGCGGCGGCCTTGCCGCGTCGGGCACCTCGCCTCTCGGCAGATCGCGCGGGACCGTGCGAAGCGGATCGGGCTCGGGGATCGCGCGGAGCAGCGCCTGCGTATAGGGATGCTTCGGATCCGCGTAGATCGCCTCCGAAGGGCCGAGCTCGACCACGCGGCCGAGGTAGAGGATCGCGATCCGGTCGCAGAAGAACTTGGCCGTCGCGAGGTCGTGGGTGATGTACAGGTACGTGAGGTCGAAGTCGCGCTTCAGGTCGAGCATCAACTGCAGGATCTTCGCGCGCACGCTCATGTCGAGCATCGAGACGGGCTCGTCTGCGACGAGCAGCACGGGGTTGAGGATGATCGCCCGCGCGATCACGGCCCGCTGCTTCTGCCCGCCGGAGAGATCGGACGGGTACTTGTCCATGTACTGCTCCGCGGGAGCGAGGCCGACGTGCTCGAGCGCCACCGCGACCCGGGAGCGAATCGCGTCGCGATCGCCCGCGATCCCGTGGATCTGCAGCGGGTGTCCGACGGCCTGCGCGATCGTCATCGCCGGGTTGAGCGACGCATGCGGATCCTGGAAGACGATCTGCATCCTCCGCCTGAGGCCGCGGAACTCGCGCTCGCGCAGGTGCGTCAGGTCGCGACCCTCGAAGACGACGCTGCCGCCGGTCGCCTTGACGAGCCCGACGAGCGTCCTGCCGAGCGTCGTCTTGCCGCTCCCGGACTCGCCGACGAGGCCGAGCACCTCGCCCTTTCGGATGTCGAGGGAGACGCCGTCGAGCGCCTTCACGTCGCCGGCCTCGCGTCCGACCAGGCGGTCGGCGAAGCTGCCCCTGATCGAGTAGTACGTCTTCAGGTCCCGGATCGAGACGAGCGCGGCGCCGTGCTCGACCGTGGCCTCGCCCTCCGGCCCGTCAGGCCTCATCGGCGACTCCCACCTCCCGGCCCTCGAGCTTCCGGCTCCCGCCCTCCGGAATCTCCTGCTCGGGCCCGTGCAGCCAGCAGAGGACGCGCCGGCCGTTGTCGAGGGGCTGTTCGATCGGCGCCTTCGAGATGCAGACCTGCATCGCGCTCGGACACCGTGGGTTGAAACGGCACGCCGGCGGCGGGTCGATCAGGTTCGGAGGCGCACCGGGAATCGAATGGAGCTCCTGCGTGTCGAGCGAGATGGTCGAGCGGAGCAGCTCGCGCGTGTAAGGGTGCGCCGGATCGACGAACGCCTCGCGCACCGGGCCCTCCTCGACGATCTGCCCTGCGTACATCACGGCGACGCGGTCGCACGACTCGGCGACGATCCCGAAGTTGTGGGTGATCAGGAGCAATGCGGTGTCGAAGTTCTCCTTCAGGTCGGCGAGGATCGCGAGGATCTGCCCCTCGACGATCACGTCGAGCGACGTCGTGGGCTCGTCGGCGATCAGGAGCTTCGGCCGCAGGACGAGCGCGAGCGCGATCATGATCCGCTGGCGCATCCCGCCCGAGAACTCGTGCGGGTACTGGCGGAAGCGCGTCGGCGGGATCCCCATCCTGCCGAGCGTCTCGAGCGAGCGCGCCTTGACCTCGCGGTCGTCGAGCCCGGGCTCGTGCTGCTCGAGCGTCTCCCGGAAGTGATCCTCGATGCGCATCAGCGGGTTGAGCCTCGTCATCGGCTCCTGGAAGACGAGGCCGAGATCGGGGCCGCGCAGCCTGCGAATCGCCTTCTGGGGAAGGCCGACGAGGTTGCGGCCGCCGTAGAGCACCTCGCCGTCCGAGCTCGCGCCTTCCGGAAGCAGCCCGAGGATGCCTCGCCCGAGCGTCGACTTGCCGCAACCGGACTCGCCGACGAGGCCCAGCACTTCGCCGGCGCCGATGTCGAGCGACACGCGGTCGACGGCACGGACGGGCGAGCTCGGCGTGCCGTAGTAGACCCGCAAGTCGCGGACCGAGAGGACCGGGCCGTCGATTACAGGTTCTCCGCGTCGGTGGGCGTGGGCGGCCCGAAGTCGATCCTGCCGAACCGGCGGCGTCGAAGCACCGGGTTGATCGTCTCGTTCAGGCCTTCGCCGAGCAGGGTCAGCCCCGTCACGAGCAGCACGATCGCGAGCCCCGGGAAGAGACCGGTCCACCAGATCCCGGACGAGGCGTCGGAGACGGCTCGGTTGATGTCGTAGCCCCACTCGGCCCCGTCGCTCGGCTGGATGCCGTAGCCGAGGAATCCGAGCGCCGCCAGCAGGAGAATCGCGTCGGCAGCGTTGAGCGTCGCGATCGGCGGCACGTTCTGCACGACGTTGAAGAAGACGTACTTGCGGATCACCGTTCTGGGACGGGCTCCGAGCGCCCGTGCGGCGTCCACGTACGGCTCCTCGCGGACGCTGATCACGTGGTTGCGGACGACGCGGAAGTACAACGGCACGTACGCCGCCGTGATCGCGATCGCAGCCGTCAGCACGCCCTTGCCGATGCTGTTCGAGAGCAGGAACGCGATCACGATCGCGATCAGCAGGTACGGGAACGCGAACAGCGCATCCATGATCAGCACGAGCACACGGTCGAGCGGGCCGCCGAAGTAGCCCGACAGCAGGCCGAGCGGAACGCCGACCGCGAGCGCCATTACGAGGGCGATCACCACCACCTTCAGCTCGGTCTGGGCTCCCCAGATGACCCTCGCCATCACGTCGGTCGACTGCACCGTCGTCCCCATCAGGTGCTTGCTCGAGGGCTTCGCGAGTTGCGCGAAGCGGTGCCCGTGCTCCTGGTACTGGTTGAACTTGTACGGCGAGATGACCGGTGCGAGCAGCGCCATCAGGATGAAGAAGAGCGTGATCCCCGCTCCGGTCCAGAGCATCGCCCTGGCGAAGCCGCGCGCCTCCCGGATCGGCTTCAGCGCCCGTCCGGCGGCGGGCAGGAGCCGCGCGCGCGAGGCGCGGTCGAACGGATGAGCGCGCGCCGCCATCAGTACCGGATCCTCGGGTCGATGTACGCGTTCAGGAAGTCGATGAGGACGCTGACGGCGACGACGACGAGCGCGAAGACGACGATGATCCCCTGTACCGCCGTGTAGTCGCGATTCTCGAGGTAGGTCACGAGTGCATGCCCGATACCGGGCCAGTTGAAGGTCGTCTCGGTCAGCACTGCACCTCCGAGCAGCAGCGCCATGTTCAGCCCCACGATCGTGATCACGGGCACGAGCGCGTTCTTGAACGCATGGTGGTAGACGACCGAGCGCTCGGTGATCCCGCGCGCGCGCGCCGCCTCGATGTAGTCGTCCTTGAGCGTCCTGATCACGTTGACGCGGATCAGGCGGATGAAGATCCCGGCGGTCGCGAGACCGAGCGTCGTCGCGGGCAGGATCAAATGCTTGACGATGTCGCCGAGCGCGCTCCACTGGCCGCCGATGATCGCGTCGAGCGTGAAGATGTCGGTATGCGTCTGGAACGTCGCCTGCGTGATCGGGCTGGCCCGGTCGGAGGTCGGCAGCCAGTTCAGCCACACGCCGAAGACGAGCTGGCCCATCAGGCCGAGGAAAAAGACCGGGGTTGCGTAGACGACGATCCCGAACAGCCGTCCGCCGACGTCGAGCGGCGTGTCCCGGAAGCGCCCCGCGACGAGGCCGACGAAGACACCGACCGCGACCGCGATCAGCATCGCGAAGAAGGTGAGCTCGAGCGTCGCCGCGCCGTTCACCTTGATGATGTCGGTCAGCTTGCGGTGATCGGTGATCGTCGTGCCGAAGTCGCCGCGGGCGATGCCCGAGAGGTAGTCCCAGTACTGGGTGTAGAGCGGCTTGTCGAACCCGAGCTGGTGCTTGATCTGGTTGATCACCGACTGGGGCGCGTGCCCGCCGAGCGACGCCGAGATCGGGTCGCCGGGCGCGACCCGCATCAGCAGGAAGACGATCGTGAGCAGGATCAGGACCATCGGGATGACGAGGCCCAGCCGCGTGAGCAGGTACTTCCGGAGGGAGGTTCCTTGGGCGGCCATCTGTGGGGCCGAGCTTAGTGGAGGGGCGTCTCCGAGACGCCCCTCCACGTGCTCGTCGAGACGCCGGTCAGGACTTCGACAGGAGCCAGAACCGCATGTAGAACGCCGCGTCCAGGGTCGAGTCGACCCCGTGGACGTTCGAGCGGCTCACGGCGATCATCTTGCCCTGCCAGTACGGGATCATCGAGACGTCCTTCGCCGATAGGACCTGAATCGCCTTGATCGCGGCGAGGCGGGCCTCGATCGTCTTCGCCCCGTGCTCCTTCGTGATCAGCGACGTCATCTGCGCGTTGCTGTAGCCGTTGTTCGTGAAGTTGCCGGTCTGGAAGAACGGCACCTCGTAGTCCTCGGCGTCCGGGTAGTCTGGGAACCAGCCGAGCTGGAACGCGCCGTACGTCTTGCCGAGCGCACCGCTGTACTGCGCCCACTCGGCCGACTTGAGCGTCACCTTGAAGAGGCCGGACGCGTTCAGCGCGCGCTGGATCTCGGTGTACTCGTCGGCGGACGCGTCGCCGTAGTGCGACGGCGTCCACCAGATGTCGACCGGCACGGGCGTCGTCACGCCTGCCGCTTTGAGGACCGACTCGGCCTTCGCCACGTTGGGGCTCGCGCCGTACGCGGACTTGAACGCGTCGATGTGTCCGGGCAGGCCCGCCGGCACCATCGAGTACAGCGGCTGCACGGAGCCGTGGTACACGCGGCTTGCGATCGTCTGCCTCGGCCACAGGTACGCGAGCGCCTGGCGGACGGCCAGCTTGTCGAACGGCGGCCGTGTGACGTTGAACACGAGGTAGCGGATCACGACGCCGTTCCCCTCGTGCACGACGACGCCCTTCGTCTTGCGGAGCGAGGTGAGCTCTGTCGGGGTGAACTCGCGGAACGCCATGTCGATCTCGCCCTTGGCGAGCGCGAGCTTCATCGTCGACGACTTCGAGTAGTAGTTGATGACGATGCCGCTGTTCTTCGGCTTCGGCCCCCAGTAGTTCGGGTTGGCCTTCAGCACGGCCTGCTGGCCCGGTGTGAACTTCACGAGCTGATACGGGCCGGTGCCGACCTGCGGCGAGGTGTTCGGCAGGATCTTGTTGAACGGGTACTTCGCCTTGGGGACGACGTAGCCGGCGTTCGTCGAGAGAATCAGCGGCCACGTCGACTGGGCGGTCTTCAGGTGGAAGACGACGGTGTACTGCCCCGAGACCGTCACGTTCTTCAGGTTCGAGAGCAGCGTGTAGATGCCCTGATCGCCCTTGATCTTGTTGACGCGGTCGAACGACCACTTCACGTCGGCCGAGGTCATCGGTGTCCCGTCAGCGAACTTGACGCCGTGCCGTAGCGCGCACGTCCAGGTCTTGAGACTCGCGGAAGCCTTGCAGCCTGTCGCCAGAACCGGCTTGAGCTTCGCGCCGTTCGGGAAGCCGTAGAGGCCCTGGAACAACGGCAGGTCGAGGGTGAACGACCCGTAGTCGTATTGGTTGGCCGGGTCGATGTTGACGACGGTGTCGGTGGTGCCGTCGACGATGACGCCCGAGGCTGCGGCCGACTTGTGGCTCGAGCCGCCGGCGAACGACTGGCTCGCCGCGACGGCGAGGACGACGGCCCCGGCCAGCAACCCCGCGGCAAAGGCTTTCCTGCGACTGGTCCGTTTCCGGCTCATGGCTTCCCTCCGATTGATGAACACCTAGCGGTCGCGATCATAACGTTGCGCCGACTGAGAATTGGCGCGGGTTGTCGAGCAACCCGTACTAACTTTTTCACTTCGTCGGCCAACGGTCCTAGAAGAGACGCGGCTCGTCGGGGCCCGTCCTGGTGTCTGACACCGGGACACGGCTCGGCCGGACGGCAGTGGGTGTCGCGACGCGCCGCGCGCCCGCCAGGATGGCGTCCTTCGCGAGCGGCACGATCGCGAGCTCCGGCCCCGGCTTGCGCAGGAACGTCCCGACCAGGTGCAGCTCGTCGAGATCCCCGTTCGTGTCTGACACCAGGGCACGTCTCGCAGCGGCCAGTCCCGCCTCGATCTCGAGGTGCGCTCCGCCGCCGGGCGGCAGTGCCCGCTCCGCCGCGACGCGCCCGCCGGCGATGAAGAACGCGCGCGCATGTCCCGGCTCGGCACCGGGCGCGACGATGCAGCGCTCGACGGCGCGGAGCCGCTCGAGCCGCTCGAGCTCGCGGCACACGCGCTCGAGAGCCTGCAGCCGGTCGCGCAGGCGCGCGGCGTCCTCGTAGCGGCGCGCGTCGGCCAGCTCCGCGAGCCGGCGACGCAGGCGCGGCAGCGCGAGCGAGGGCCGCTCGAGCTCGTCGGCGCGAAGGGCGCGTGCTGCGAGTTGCGCACGCCGCCGCGAGCGGATCGGGCCGAGCGTCGTCGCCTGCGACGATGCGACCACGCCGTCGCCCCGCCTGCGCAGCCAGACGTAGCGGTCGGGTCGCGCGATGCGCGCATTTGCGGGCGGCCGCAGCTCGCGAATCAGGCGCAGCTCCTCCAGCGCCGCTTCGAGCTCGGAGCCGAGCACGCGCCATTCGATCCGTGCCACCGCCCCGAGCGCCGCTTCAACGGCGGGCCGTTGCCGCTCCGAGCGGAAGTAGGAGCGCAACCGCGCACGCAAGTCTCGTGCTCGGCCGACATAGAGCAGCTGCTCGTTGCGGTCGTAGAAGAGGTAGACGCCCGGTCGCGGCGGCGCGCCGTAGGCGAGCTCGCGCTTGTCCCATACGCGCCGCGTCCTCGTCGCCGCGAGCGCGACGAGCTCCGCGACCGTTCGTGCGCCCCGTTCCTGCGCAAGCCCGATCAGCGCGAGCAGCACCTCCGCGGTCGCCTGCGCATCGGGGAGCGCCCGGTGGCACGGCTGCACCGACGTGCCGAAGAAGTACGAGAGCTGTGCGAGGCTCGCACGGGGGACGCGGCCCGCGAGCAGCCGCCGGGCGAGCGCGACCGTGTCGACGACGGGCGCCGCGAGCCGCGAGCCCGTGAGCCGCTCGGTCTCCCGGTCGAGGAACGCGAGGTCGAAGCGCGCGTTGTGCGCGACCAGCACCGAGTCACCCGCGAACGCCAGGAAGCTCCGTACCGCGGCGGAGGCCGGCGGGGCGCCTCGGAGCTGCCGGTCGGTGAGCCCGGTCAGCGCCGAGATCGTCGGTCCGAGCGGCACGCGCGGGTCGACGAGCGTCTCGAACTCGCCGACGATCTCGAGCCCCTGGACGAGGACGGCGCCGATCTCGCAGATCTGGGACGACCCGGGCCGGAGGCCCGTGGTCTCGAGGTCGACGACGACGTAGCCCGCCTCTTCGAGCAGCAGCTCGGCGCCGAGCGGGCGCGCGAGCCCGACCGCATCGCCGTTCCAGGCGAGCCGTGCGTCGGCTTCGACGATCTCGGCTAGGAGTGAGCGGGCGAGCGCGACCGGCGCCTGCCGGAGCGCGAAGAGGCGGCGCGCCGCCTCGTCGGCGACGACGGGCCCGCGCCGCTCCTCGACGAGCTCCACGAGCCGGTCGGCCGCATCGAGGCGAAGCTGCATGGCCGAAAGGGTAAGCGAACATACGTTCGATTACCACCTTTCAGTCTCTGAACAACTTCTTTACCGGTGCCTGGTGCGCAGGACGATAAGAATGGGCCGCGGGTTGGGGCGTCGGAGGAGCGAGCGGGAGGTCTTCTTGAAGCGGCGGATTCGCTGGAGCCGGCTGCAGCGTGGCGCGGTGGCCTGCGCGACGCTCGCGGTGCTCGCGGCCGGCTGCGGCGGCTCGCACAAGAGCTCGAGCACGGCCGGCGGCAGCACGTCGACCGGGCCGAGCGCAGGCGGCACGACGAGCTCGTCCTCGAATCCGAAGGCGTTCGCGAACTTCCGCGTCGCGCAGGACGAGAACATCGACTTCCTCGACCCGGGCCTCTCGTCGCTCCCCGAGGGCTGGTTCGTGCTCTGGAACTCGTACCTGCCGCTGATCGGCTACCGGCATGTGAGCGGCCCGGCCGGCGCGTCGCTCGTCCCGTATCTGGCGGAGGATCTGCCGACCGTCTCGGCCGACGGGAGGACGTACAAGCTGAAGCTGCGCAAGGGCGTCAAGTACTCGGACGGCACGCCCGTGAAGGCGAGCGACTTCGAGGCCACGATCGAGCGCGACTACAAGCTCCAGTCGCCCGGTATCGGCTTCTTCTCGAACATCAAGGGGGCCGAGGAGTACTTCGCATCGCTCCCGAAGGGGAAGCACCCGATCTCGGGCATCACCACGAACGACCGGACCGGGGCGATCACGATCCACCTCAAGCAGCCGCAGGGCGACTTCGAGTACGTCCTCGCGAGCGAGTTCGCGGCGCCGGTGCCGGCGAGCTCCCCGGCGAAGGACGCGTCGACGAAGCCGCTGCCCGCGACCGGTCCGTATCTGATCGAGCGCTACCAGCCGAACAAGCAGGTGGTCGTCGTCCGCAATCCGCATTTCGACGCGGCCCTCTTCGACGGCAACGTCCCGGCCGGCAACCCGGACAAGGTGACGATCGACATCCTCGACGACCCAGCCGCGGCGCTCACGAAGACGCTCGACGGCGGATACGACTATGACGCGCTCCAGCCGCCGCCCGACCGCGTGGCGGGTCTCGAGAAGGAAAACCAGGACCAGATCAAGATCTACACGCCTGCGAACACGTACTACTTCTTCATGAACACGCGGATCGCGCCGTTCGACGACCTCAAGGTGCGGCAGGCAGTGAACTACGCGATCGATCGGAAGAAGCTCGTCGGGATCTACGACGGTCTCGCATCTCCGACCGAGAACGTCTTGCCGCCGGGCCTGCCGCAGTACCGGAAGCTCGACCTGTACCCGTACAACGTCGCGAAGGCGAAGCAGCTCGTCCGGCAGGCGGGCGCGACGGCTGCGCCGGTGACGGTCTGGACGAGCGACAACCGGCTGACGCACGCGCCCGAGGTGGGGGCCTATCTCGAGGGAGTGCTGAAGTCGATCGGTCTAGCGGCAAAGCTGAACACGATCGGTGCGGCGACGTACTGGACGACGATCGGGAGCCAGAAGGCGAAGGCGCAGATCGGGTTCGCGGATTCCTACCAGGACTATCCACACCCGCTCGACTGGTTCGACCCGCTCCTGAACGGCAACCGGATCACCCCGGTCTACAACTACAACTACGCGAACTTCGACGATCCGGCCGTCAACGCAAAGATCGAGGCGCTGAAGAAGGAGCCGACGCTGAACGGCTCGGTCGACGCCCAGTGGGCGGCGCTCGAGAAGACGGTGATGGAGGAGGCCCCGTGGGCCCCCTTCGTGAACCTCCAGGCGGTCGACACGTTCGGCCCCGACGTCGATCTCGGCTGCTACGTCCAGCACGTGAATTACGGGTTCGACTTCTCGACGATCTGCCATAAGTAGCCCGGCGGGAGGGACACGGATCCCTGAATAGAGGTAGGACCCTCTAAAGGGGGCCCCGGGCGCGGCCGATACTCGGGCCGTGGACGCCGCAGAGCGCAAGGAGATCATGAACCGTTACGCGGACCATTCGCGGCGGTTCGAGGAGGTCGCTTCCCGCCGGCGTTCCGACAACGGTGTCGCCGAGGTGATCCCCTTCCAGGGCCCGCTCCGTGAGCTGGAGCAGGAGCCCACGATGCGAGAAATCGAGGTTTTGCAGCTGATTTCCGAGGGTCTCGTCAACCGGGAGATCGGCCAGCGGCTCTTCCTTTCTGAGGAGACCGTCAAGTCGCACGTCCGCCACCTGCTCGCGAAGCTCCAAGCGCGCTCGCGCGCGCACGCCGTCGCCGTCGGCTTCCGCCGCGGCATCATCGGCTGAGGAGAAAGACCGTTCTCAGGCAGCGCAAGACCGGCCCGCGGCCGGCTTGTGGATGGAGCCTGTCGACAACCCTGTGCAAGAACCTTCACGCGCCGGGCGCAAAGTGCACCCGGCGCCCCGTAGGCCACAGGGTTTCTGCTGCTTTCCACATGAAGCAGAAATCCCCCTGTTGAGGGATGCCCACTGTCTTGTGGAAAACAGACAGTGTGTCGGCTCTTACCAGCCTTTGACTGTACCGACGATGGTCGCGCGAGCGACGATCGAGACGAGACGCTTCTGCACCGGGATCTCCTCCGGCTAGGGGACTGACGGCAAAACGAACGGTATACCCCTTTAGGGGGAGATTTCAAGACCTTGTCAACCATATTTCCTCAGATTTTCGATACGCGCTGGGACCGGGAAAGGCTCCTCCGGGTCTGGGTGGGCGTGCTAGTCAGCGCCGCGATTGCGATGTGCTTAGGTCTCGTCGCGGCCGGATATCGACTCCAACACCCACTGCCGGTCGCGGTTCTCGCGCTTTTGGCAATTGCTGCGGAGCACGAAGGGATCAGGCTCACGCCAGCGGTCGAGGTGTCGGTGGCGTCCCTTTTGGGCATCTTTGCAGTCGTCGCGTTCGGCCCCTTGCCGGCCATCGTGGTGGGTGCTGCGGGCCTGCTCGCTGACCTTCCGCGCCGTGACGATGCTCAGCCGATCCTTCGATGGCTGACCTGGACGGCGATCCGTGTTGTGGTTGTCGGGGGCGCCGGCCTGACCGCAGTATTCGTTTCGGGCGCGACCGCGCCGGGCTTCTGGGGATTGTTTGCGGCGGTGGCCGCCGCGTTCGTGGTCGAGACCACCACAGACGTCGCATTGACGCTAGTAGCCCCTGCTATCCGCGGAAGCGGAAGATGGACAGACTCTGTCCGGTCAGTGGGCCCTGCACTGCTTGCAAGCGTCCCACTTCAGGCCACGATGGTCGCCGTGCTGGCCTATTCGTACACCACGATCTCGCCTTGGAGCGTCGCGCTCTTCGCGATCCCGGCCGTCGCGGCTCAGAGAATGCATCTGCTCTATCGGAAGCAGAGAGAGACCGCTGAGGCACTCACTGATGCAAACACACGCCTTGAGAGCGCGAACCTGTCGTTCGCCACTGCTCTGGTCGCCACGCTCGACGCTCGAGATCGGTACACAGCCGGTCACTCGGCCGCGGTCGCGATTTACGCACGCGACATTGCGAAGCGAATGGGATTATCTGAGAAGGAGCAAGAGTTGGTGCACGTCTGCGGTCTCGTCCACGACGTGGGGAAGATCGGTCTTCCAGCAGGCCTCCTGGAGAAGCCAGGCGCTCTTTCGTTGGAGGAGCGTCGTCAGATGGAGCAACACTCCGTCATTGGCGAGCGCATCCTTCGCAACGTCGACGACTACGCTGAGATTGCGGCCATCGTGCGTCATCATCACGAACGGGTTGATGGCAATGGCTATCCAGACCGCCTGGAGAGTGAAGAGATCCCGTTGCTCGCAAGGATCATCTCTGTGGCGGATGCTTATAACGCGATGACGTCAGATCGACCCTATCGCGACGCGATGCCCAGCCGGGTTGCTCGACTCCGCCTCGCGCAGGCAGTCGAGAGTCAATTCGACACGGCCGTCGTAGCTGCTTTTGAAGCCATACTTACTAGCGAGTCAGAGGATTACCGAACGGCCACGGATCCAGAATTCATCTTGATGGCCCCACGTTCTTTCGAAGAATCGCGGCGCGGAGTCGGCGCAGCGGCTATCGAAGTCGCGGCAGCCCTCGGCTAAGTTGGAGGCGACGGCAAGAGGCCTGCTGCGGCCGCCTCGGCTCGCGTATGTACGCCCAGCTTCTCGAAGATGTGGCGAATATGGACCTTGACGGTTGATTCGCTGATGAACAAGGTGCTCGCGATCGCTCGGTTGGTCCGCCCTTGGATCATGAGCTCGTAGACCTCACGCTCCCGTCGCGAGAGGGGCTCGGCGCTTCTGAGTTCTCGGGGCATATTCAGACCTGCTTGACGGCCTAGACTTACGTCGCGCGAATTGAAGAAGAACTCACTTAATGTTCGACCCAGATTTAGGTCGGTCGCGCAGGCGTTTGCTAGAGGTGGATAGGCGCGACATGCTGTTATCACCGCGTCTGCGTGGCCTTGTCGAAGCACATTCGTCGTGACGTCGATCGCTGTACGGGTTGCTTGGGGCGTCCCGGTTCGAAGCGCGACGATGGCGCGTCCAAGCGCCGTGACTGTGCTTGCGTCGACATACCGAGACTGCGTTAGCGCCTGCTCGAAGGCCCTTTCGGCGTCGGCGGACCGTCCGAGCGATGCGTGTACGACTCCTCGGTAGGCAACAAACTCTCCGCGAAGTGCTCGGGGCAAGGACTCTGGAGGATCACGTTCGAGAAGCGTTGCGGCTCTCGGAAGATCCCCTGCCGCGATCCGCAATCGCGCGCCGCAGAGCGTGACATTGACACGAACGTTCGTGGACGTCGAAGACCCACGGCGATTGAGATCTTCGAGTGTTCTCTGCGCGGGGAGCAGTCGTCGCAAACCAATTAGAGCCGAGGAACGAGCGACTAGCGCGTAGTCGACTGCAAACTCGAGTCCCGCGGCACGGGCTTCTTCAATCTGGCGTTGAGCAAGTTCTAGACCACGATCGTATTGCGCAGATGCGATCATCACGTGTGTGAAAAGATTCAGAAAGCCGGTCCGCTGAACCGGATCGCGAATTTGCAAGAGGAGCGGTGCCGAGCGCTCGCATGTCTCGAGCGCCTCGGGGATGTTTCCTGACTCGAAGGCATGCATGCCCCGAGC
>Ga0310810_10007377_pt1 | contig 12539 bp, 11 predicted proteins | sample NCmetagenome_FD_207641 | JGI IMG/M metagenome (GOLD analysis project Ga0310810, IMG submission 207641) | Soil microbial communities from experimental microcosm in Duke University, North Carolina, United States - NC | ecosystem: Engineered > Artificial ecosystem > Soil microcosm > Unclassified ... | reverse complement strand
CAACTGTGTCGGCCCCGGCAAACCATTCAGGCTTTAGATCGTCCGCCGTCTGCACATGATAAACCCGAGAGCAGTGTTTGAGACAGGTCTTCACTAATTCGTGCGTATTGTTGCTGTGGGCGCCACCGATTACGACCACAACGTCGGATTTCTGCGCCAACTCGCTCGCGGCGTTTTGACGTTGTTTGGTCGGCTGGCAGACCGTGTCGATAAAACGCACGTCCGACTTCGGAAAGCGCCACCGGATCAGGCCGACTAAATATCTAACCCGGTCGATTGGTTGAGTGGTCTGGGCCGCAATGCCGAAGCGCGGCCGCTCCGGTAATGCGAAGACGTCGGCTTCAGTGAGCACGACGTCAAAAGACTTCAAATCCTCAGTCATGCCGCGGACCTCGACATGGTCGCGTTTGCCAATCAGCACAGGATGATAACCTTCTTGCACTAATTTTTCCACTGCGCGGTGAGCCGCATGAACGAGGGGGCAGGTGGCTTCTAGCACGCCGAGACCATGCTGACGCGCGCGCGACATGCTTGTCTGCGAGGCGCCGTGGGCCGTGATCATCACGGTCGACGTCTGCACGCCCGCAATCTGGTGCGCGATGGTGATTCCGCGCGCGCGCAATTGTTCGAGCACGGTTTCATTATGAACCAGGTCGCCCAAAATAGTGAGTGGCTGGTTGCGGGATTCCTCGAGAGCCAAGGCGATGGCGTCGCGGACGCCGAAGCACATACCGAGATGTTCTGAGCGAATAATTTTCATAGAGAAAAAAGGAGAATTAAGATTTTGGCAGAACGGCATTCGCGAGAGTCCTCTCTAAGCTGCTTTGCATTGCAAAGTATTCAGACGCACGGGTCCCGCTTTCGTTCAAAATCATCGCTATTTACCTTTGGTTTGCTGGATGATTTGCTCCAGCAGGTTGATGTAATTGGTGAAGGCCTTCTTGCCGGCGGCGGTCAATGAACAGGTAGTCAACGGTCGGTTGTGTTGGAAGGATTTGGTAACCGAGACGTAACCGGCTTCCTGGAGAGTGCGAATATGCGTCGTCAGATTGCCGTCGGTCATGGCGAGGGCATCCCGCATTTCGGTAAACGACAATTCGGGTGTGGCGGCCAGCATCGACATAATGGCCAGCCGCCCTTTCTCGTGAATAACGCGATCGAGCTGGAGGAAGGATTGCGGGTTCACGATTCATTCCTGCGCTGCTCGGTGAAGTAAAGGTAAATGCCATACGCCAAATGCAGTCCGCCGAATACGCCGCCCATGACCTGGTGCCCGCCGCTGAGTGAGAGCAGGGCATCGGTCTGGCAGCGGGAGGCGATTAACGCGCAGCCTGTGAGAATAAATAGCCAACCCAGCAGCTTAATCCCGCGGTGCATGAAGAAACCGGCCGCAGTCAAGGCACAACCGTAGAGTAAAATCCATAAGGCGGGTAGGGCCCACGGCTGAAGGAAATCCCAGTTTGGGCACGCCAGGCTTAGCACACCGGCAATTGATCCGACAAACAGGGCAGGCAGGAGCGCCTGGGCGATGCGGCGGGTTGGCGGCGACCAAAAGGGCTCTGATTCCTTGAGGGCCTGGCGTCGTACCAGCAAAAACGATCCGATCAGAGCAGCAACCCCCAGCGCAGCCCAATAGCCGATAAATGCCTGAGCTGAGTTGATATGCAAAGCCCAGCCCACGATGCCGCCGGCGACTCCCAGCAGTCCGTTGAAGATCATGACGGGGGCAAGCGCGCGGCGGTAGAGGGCGGAGCGCTCCATGAGGGTGCGAATGACCTGGAGATGCTCGGCCGCCCAATTCGATTCCATGAGCTAGACTTTGCACTACAAAGTGAAATCTGTCAAGCGTTCTGATCACTACGACCGCAGCCGAAAGTCAGATTTCTTCGCAGATTGCCTCTTTACGATTGGCGGTGATTGAACGAGAATCAATGCCAAGCAGCAGTCCGCGGGCGGACTTGTTATCGTTTATTATCGTTTAGGTGTTCGTTAATGATAATCAATGAAGCCCCTGGCATTTGAGGATTTGGCGCGCCTGCCACTCGTTTCCTTCTATGAGGGAGCGTTCCGCAGAGCAACCGGTGTCACGCTCAAGGTGGTTCCCGCTCAAGGGAATTGGCAAGGTCGTCAATTCGGATGTCAGGACAATTTGTTCTGCAGGTTAATGGCCTGCGACCCGACAACCTCGGGTATATGTCTGGAAACTGAGGAGCGAGCGCGACAGAACGCTGCACGCAAACTGAGCACACACCAACTTTATTGTCATGCGGGCCTCACCGTCGTTGCCACCCCGGTCATTGTTGGGGGCCATCACATCGCCACGCTTCTGAGCGGTCAGATTTTCCGGCGCGAACCCACCGAGCGTGATTTTCAAATGATCATTGCGCGGTTAGGAAACGGTGTGACGCAGGATTGGATAAAGAAAGCTCGAAAGGCTTACTTCGAAACGGCCGTATTAACGGCCGAACGCTTCCAGGCAGCGGTCCAATTGCTGGAGGTCTTTGCCCAATATCTGGCGGACTCAGCCGGTCGTTTGGCTCTTGCCGGTTTAAAGGTCGATCCCCCTCCGGTGGCGAGCGCGAAGGAATTCGTCCAGGCCCATGTCGAGGAAACCATTTCCCTGGAACAGGTCGTCGAGCACGTGCACGTTAGCCGCTTTTATTTTTGCAAGCTCTTCAAGAAAGTGACCGGCCTCACACTCACTGAATACATAGCGCGCGCCCGCGTCGAGAAGGCAAAAGCACTGCTGAGCGATCCTTCGCGAAGAATCTCAGAAATTGTTTTTGCTTCAGGTTTCGGTTCAATCCCACGGTTCAACAGCGTGTTCAAGCGGCATGTCGGCATGCCACCTTCTGAATACCGCGAACTGCTGCGGTCAAAGCTGGCCATTAATCAATGAATTAGCAAGTTAGGGAGTCAGCGAATCAAAGGTTGGTCTGGAACAGCGCCTTTGTTTGCCAACGTACAATTGATTGATTCGCAGATTCACTGATCGAATCCTGCTGAGCGGCTGGTGCGCTGCTTTCTTCGGCCCAAGCCTCCTTCATTTGCTCGCCAGCACGCCTCCAGTTTCCTCACAGCCAATAGGCAATCAGCAAAAGCCAACCGTCAAGTAGCCACGAAACCGCGCAAAAGGCTATACGAAAGAAGCTGCGGAAAGGCAGCCCGGGTCGAGCGCCGGTAGTTGGTCCGAAATGTCTGTTGGCCGGCGCCAGTACTATGGTCCTAAACACAAACCAGTAACCGAAGGAAATACATGAATCGGCTCAGTTCGCTCAAATCACAGTGGCGGGCAGGGTTCGCGCTGGCCGCGACGGCGGCCGCAATTTATGCGGCCTCGCTGGCCGGTCTGACGGCAGCGGATCCCAGCTCCGAGAAGGACGTGAAAACGGAAAAACAGACCGAGAAGAAAGCGGAAAAGAAGAAGTTTTCAGGCGCGGACCTCTACGCGATGCATTGCAACCGATGCCATCCAGAGCGTTATGCGACCGAACGAACCGCGGCGCAGTGGAAGACCATCATGCTCCACATGCGTGTGCGGGCCAATATTCCCGCTGAGCAGGCCAAGGCGATCCTGAAGTACCTCCAGGAGGATAGCGGAAGACCCTGAACCACAAACCATCTGCTTTTCAAAAAACTGCTTTTATGAAAAACCGTTTGCATGTTCTCGCAGTTCTCCCGGCAATCTGCGGCCTGAGCGCATGCCTGACATCGCCTGCCGTAGCCGCCGTTAGCGATGATGAATTCAACGCTTTGAAGGATTTGGTCAACAAACAAGGTCAGCGACTGGACCAGCTCGAAAAGGCCCACGAACAGGACCAAAAGACAATCGACCAGGACAAACAAGTGCATGAGCAGGATCAGAAGGAGATCCAGAATCTCAAACAACGCGTGGACGATACGCAGAAGACCGCCACGGATGCCCAGCAAAAGGCGGAGGCGGCAGCTCAGGTTCAGCCGATCCATCCCATTCCGGAAGGTCCTGCCGCTACTCATAATTTCACCATGGTGGGTGACGCGGAGGTTCAGTTCGGCAAAACGGATGGTTCCCACAGCGCATTTGTTTTCGCGGACTTCGCACCCATCTTCCTATTTCGCGCTCGGGACAACATCTTGTTTGAAGCTGGCTTTGACGTCACGCTACAGAATGGGACCACGGGCTCCCATGACAGCGGCACCGAGACTGCGGTGGATCTGAGTTTTGCGACTCTGGACTACCTCATCAACGATTATGTCACTTTCGTCGGCGGGGATATGCTGCTCCCGCTGGGCACGTACAGCGAGCGGACTGCCGGCTGGCTCAACAAGGTGCCGGACGACCCGCTGCCCCGCAGCTTAGTGCCTGGTAGCGGTATTGGCGCCCAGTTGCGCGGCTCAGTGCCATTGGGCACATCCGGTCAGTCCATCGCCTATTCCATCTATGGCGCCAACGGGCCGTCCTCTTCCGATGGCAGCGCCAACCACGACCAGATTGACTTGGGTGGCAACGTGGGAATCAAATCGGATGGAAGCTCCGGGAATTTGCATGGCTCACCCAGCGGTGGTGGCCGCATTGGCTGGTTCTATCCTCTGAAACCTCATTATGATCTCGAGCTTGGGATCTCCGGGCAGACTGGGCCGTGGAACGACGCGGACAACAGGTTGTGGTCGTCGGTGGTGTTTGATGGCGCACTGCATTTGGGTCCAAATATTGAGGTCAAGGGCGAATACATTTACGACTGGGTTCAGACCGACGATGTCGGGACTTTGAACCAGCACGGCTGGTGGATCCAGGCCGGTTACAAGCTGGCCGGGCTAAGTCTGGAGCTTCCGCTAATCAACAACATCGAATTGGTTGCGCGCTACGATGAACTGAACGATGGCTTCTCGACGAAAGCGCACCGGTTCACACCTGGTTTCATTTATTACATTACCAACACGTTGCTCTTTGAAGGTGATTACGAATTTGCCGAAAGTAACAACCCGGATTTCGATCATAACCAACTGATCTTCCAATTGTCCTACGGATTCTAAATACCTCTTGAAAACAAAAATGAACAAAATGAAGAAGCATACGTTAGTCATACTGGGCCTCGCGCTCGGCGCCAGCCTCACGATCACGACGCGTGCCGCCGAAGAGCTCGACGCCGCAACCAAGGCACGAGTTGAACGGTTTGAAAAAGGGCCGGCGACGATCGATGTCTCGAAGTACCCGGATGGCATCAAGGAAAACTACGAGGTGTTCTCCACGAAATGCACCCAGTGCCACAAACTCAGCCGACCCATCAATTCGGATTACGCGCTGCCGGAAGAATGGTCGCGGTATATCAAGCGGATGATGTACAAACCGGGGAGCGGCATTGGCGCCGGCGAAGGCAAGAAGATTTTTGATTTCCTGGTGTATGACTCCAGCATCCGCAAAAAGGCGATGGTGGACGAAAAGTTGGCGAAAGCCAGCCCCCAGGAGAAAACTGCGGCTGAGGCGAAGATCAAAGAAATACGCGATAAGTACGATAAGTAAGCGCACACTCCCGGAACACGACCGGAAACCCTCAGCTTTGAAGGAAGACTGCCCATGGCTGGAACTTACACGGTCGAGCTCCCGGACGTGAACTACTTCACGCGGCAGGTGCTCTGTCGCGAGGGTTGTCCGGTGCGGACGGATTCGGGCGGCTATGTGCAGGCGATTGCGGAAGGTCGCTATGAGGAGGCCTATATAATCGCGCGCACGCCCAATCCATTTGCATCAATCTGCGGACGCGTGTGCGCTGCCCCTTGCGAAGCGAAATGCCGGCGCGGGGCGCTGGATGCGGCCATTTCCATTCGAGCCTTAAAACGGTTTGTTTGTGAAAAGTTCGGTGTGGAGTCGAACGACTTCGATCTTGGACGAGTTTATCCGCAATTGCGCGCAAAGGATTGGAAAACGCTCGGAGCGGCGGGACGGAAAGTGGCCGTGATTGGCGCCGGACCGGCGGGTCTTTCCTGCGCGCACGAATTGGCCCTGATGGGATTCTCGGTTTCGGTTTTCGAGGCACAAAGCCTAGCGGGCGGCATGCTGGTGCTTGGGGTACCCGAATATCGCCTGCCGCGCGAAGTCGTTCAGGCTGAAATTAAGGCAATCGAATCCTTAGGCGTGGAGATCCGCCACAACCAGCGCCTGGGGCGCGATTTCACTCTCGCGGATCTGAAGAAACTAGGCTTTCAGGCTGTTTTTCTAGGGATTGGCGCCCACAAGAGTCGCGAACTCGCCATTGAAGGGGTGCAAAATGACGGTGTGCTGCGGGCAATCGAGTTCCTGCTCAACGTCAATCTCGGCTTTCGCGTTTCGCTCGGCCGCAAGGTCGTAGTGATTGGGGGCGGTAATGTTGCCTTTGACGTAGCGCGTTCAGTGGTTCGCCAGGCCGAACAGTTCTCCGGCATGAGCGAGGCGGAGCTCCGCACTGCTCTGCACCAAGCGGCCTCGGCCTTGGAACAGTTAACCGCGCGTGAGCCCGAGGCCCCGGACGAGGTCCGCCTGGCTCTGGATGTCGCGCGGGAAGCCATTCGCAAAGGAGTTCCCGAGGTCCACATGTACTGTTTGGAGAATCTTGATGAAATCCCCGCGGCGCGTGAAGAGATTGAGGAGGCAGAGCGGGAAGGCATCCGACTCCACACCCGGTTCGGACCCAAGAGAATCGTGGGCCGGGACGGTAAGGTTACCGGAATAGAATTGGTCCGGTGCAGCCGGGTATTCGATGAAAACCGCCGGTTCAATCCGCAATTCATTGAAGGGAGTGAAGAGACGGTTTCCTGTGACACCGTCGTTCTGGCCATCGGCCAGGCGGCGGATCTTTCCTGGATCCAGCCCGAAGATAATTTGAAGGTGACACCACGTGGCATGGTCCAGACGGATCCGGCGACATTGGCCACTTCCCGCCCCGATATCTTTGCCGGCGGGGATCTGGCTTTCGGCCCAAGAATCATTATCACGGCTGTCGCCGAGGGGCAGCGAGCCGCCCGCTCGATCGCCCAATACCTTACCGGGCGCGTACCGGAAATGCCGCGCAAGGTGCGTGTGACGGTCTATCCTGCCGAGCACTACCACATGCCGCCGGATTACGAGAAGATGACCCGGCGCCCACCGCCGACCCTGCCGCTCGACCGCCGTATCGGCATCGCTGAAGTCGAAGAGCCTTATCCCGAACCTGGCGCCAGCATTCAAGCCTTGCGTTGCTTGAAGTGCCATGTCAGCCCGATCTTTGATGCAGACAAATGCATTCTGTGTGGCGGCTGCGCCGACGTATGCCCGGAGAATTGCCTCCGTTTAGTGGATGTGTTGGCGCTTCGAGGTGACGAAAAACTCAATGCGGCGTTGCTCGCGCGCTACGGCCATTTGCCAAACGCAGGCGAGCACGGGGGCATCATAAAGGACGAGACCCGGTGCATCCGTTGCGGGCTTTGCGCGGTACGTTGTCCGACTGGAGCCATCACCATGGAGAAAGTCGAATGGGTGCCGGCGTGAATCTTTTCGAGATATGAATCCGATTCCTGAACCGAAACTGCCACGGCGGAGTTTTGTTGTTCTGTCGCTGGGCTGGTGCTCGGCGCTTTTCGCGACGGCCGCTTCAATGGCCGCAGCCGCAAGGTTCCTGGTTCCCAACGTTCTCTATGAGCCCGAGAGACGTTTTAAAGCCCTGAAACCCGAAGATTATCCCGAGGGATCGACTTTCATGCCGAATCTGCGGGTGTTCCTATTCCATAAAGGAAACACTTTCCGCGCCGCCTCGGCCGTCTGCACCCATCTGGGCTGTACCGTGAATCTCGCGGGAGACGGATTTCATTGCCCCTGTCATGGCAGCGTGTTCGATAAAAGGGGCGCGGTTGTCAGCGGGCCGGCGCCGTCGTCTCTTGCCTGGTTCGAGATAACTCTCAGCCGCGATGGTCACCTCGTGATTGACACGGCGCAAGCAGTTAAGGCCGACAAATACCTAGTGGTCTAACCCTGATATGCTTAATGCACTCTGGAAAACCTTCCGTAGCACCCGCGTCGGGCGCTCGATTTTTCGCGTCGGCCTGCCGGAGAGCAATTTCGAACGCGCCCAGGTCGCCATTTCGAGTTTTTTCCTGCATTTCCAACCCGCCAAGGTCAATCGCCGGGCATTGAAGTTTCGCACGACGCTCGGCCTGGGGCTGATCTCCCTTTACTTGTTTTTGATCCTCACTGGGACCGGTGTGCTGCTGATGTTCTATTACGTGCCGGCAACGGACTACGCCTATCAGAACATGAAAGACCTGGAGTTTGTCGTTACGGCCGGTCAGGTCCTGCGCAACATGCATCGCTGGGCGGCGCACCTGATGGTCCTCTTCGTTGCGCTCCACATGTGCCGGGCCTTTTACACCGCGGCGTACAAACCGCCACGTGAATTTAATTGGGTCATTGGGGTTGGCCTGTTCCTGCTTACGCTGGGCCTGTCCTTCACCGGTTACCTGTTGCCCTGGGATCAATTGGCCTATTGGGCGATCACTGTCGGCACCAGCATCGCTGGTTATGCGCCGGTAGTTGGCCAAAAGCTGAAATTCCTTTTCCTCGGCGGTCACGTGGTAGGAGAATCCGCCCTCATCCGCTTCTATGTGCTGCATGTGATTGTTTTGCCACTGGCGGCCGTGCTATTGATCGGTGTACATCTCTGGCGAGTTCGCAAGGACGGCGGATTGGCGCGTCCCGATGAGCCTGTGGCCACCCGCGAGGACCTAGCCGTCGCTCAATTACCCCAGACAAAGAGCTACGGGCTTATGGAATTGGCACGAGGCACAACGCCTGTCGTGGGCATCGATCCTCAAGAAGAGGTGTTTACGTGGCCCAACTTGGTTTTCCGCGAAATTCTGTTGTTCATGGCGACCATGACAGTGGTTCTGGTCCTGGCCATCTTTTGGAATGCGCCTCTCGAGGAAATTGCCAATCCCGTCCATCCGCCGAATCCGGCCAAAGCTCCCTGGTATTTTCTCGGTTTGCAGGAATTAGTCGCTTACTCTGCCTTTTGGGGCGGCGTGGTGGTGCCCGGGTTGCTCGTTACAGCGCTGATTGCTTTGCCGTATCTTGATCGCAAACGCCGCGGAGTTGGCGTGTGGTTTTCGGGTGAACGCAGAGTGGCGATCACTATCTTCAGTTTGTGTCTTAGTGCAGCGATTGTCTTGACGGTCATCGGGACCGTCTTTCGGGGCCCTAACTGGGCGTTCCAATTGCCCTGGAAGCCCGCCACCCCAGTTGCTGAGGAGCATTAATGGAACCATCGGTGCGCAAACTCTACCTGTGGTTCGCCGTACTGGGTCTGCTGGTTGGCATCCTCGTAGTTACGGCGTTCTATAAGGACCAGCACCGTGAATGGAAGGACTGGCAACAACGGTATATCAAGGACGAGCTCGCCCGCGCGGCCACGCCCGAACAGCGCGCTGACGCGGCGCGGACCCCGTTGGAGGTTCGTCAGGTCGTTCTGCCCGATTTGGACCGGGTGGACCGCTGCACCAGCTGTCACGTGTCGGTCGAGGATCCCAGCTACGCCGGCTTTCCTTTGCCACTGGCGTACCATCCGAATCACGATCGCCATCCCTTCAACAAGTTCGGGTGCACCATCTGTCACCAGGGTCAGGGCCGCGCCACCACGCGCGTCGCCGCGCACGGCCACGTCGAACACTGGGATCGACCGATGTTGGATATGAAGTACATCCAATCCGCTTGCGCGAAATGCCACCTGCCGGCCGACATGCCGGAAGCGCCTGATCTGGCGAGGGGCCGTGCCGTGTTCGAAGAGAGTGGCTGCATTGGGTGCCATAAACTCCATGGCGCCGGAGGAGTTGTTGGACCGGAACTGGATAACGTCGGCGCCAAGCGTGACGCCGCCTGGCTGCTCAAACATTTCAAAACGCCGGCCGCAGTGACGCCGGGGTCCGCGATGCCGCCCATTAAAGCCAGTGACGCGGACCTGAGCGCGCTAACCCTTTACGTCCTCAGCTTCACTGGCGAGGCTCTGAGTGCGTATTACGTTTCGATGAAAACCATACCTGGTCCTCAAGCGGGCCGGCGGCTTTTCGCGGAAAAAGGCTGCATTGGCTGTCACGCCATTGCCGGCAAAGGCGGTACGATTGGCCCGGAGTTGGACGAAGTCGCCAAGCGCCATGATGCGCAATGGATCAGCTCGCATTTTAAGAATCCGGCTGCCGTCACCCCTGGTACTGTCATGCCACAATTCAACTTCAACGAACAGGAGATACGTGCGCTGACGGAATTCCTGCTCTCCTTAACCGACACCAACGTGATCGGGTTTATGAGAATCCCATCACTGATGACCCCGTTGGACCGTGGCAAAGCGGTTTATAAAAAGTATGGTTGCGCAGGATGCCACGGGGCCGATGGCCAAGGCGGCGTACCCAATCCCAATGCCAAGACCGCCGAACAGGTTCCTGGCCTGAAGATGGTTTCCGAAGGCTACAGCAAAGACGAACTCAAAAAGCGCATTCTCGATGGTCAGCGCGAGATTCCGGTTATGAATGCCAAGAAGGCGCCACCGCCGCTCTACATGCCGCCATGGCGGGGTAAAATAGCTGAGGGCGAGCTGAGCGACCTAATGGAGTACCTGGTGAGCCTTGCCCCGAAAGGCGAAAAAGTGGAGTTCTAAACCTATTCCTGCGCAGAGGCGGCGATTTTTAGCTGCCCACTGCGGGCCTTCCGCTGGCTTTGCTCTTGCCACGCTACCCAGTCGGGTTTAGGAAGCGGCAGTGGTTTTGCGAATAATCGTGGGGTCATTGGCTCTGCTGAGTGTTGGGCTGCTGCTTTGGCAGTGGCTTGTCGCTTGTCGTTTTCCACTTCATTCGCGACTTTCGACGAGTTCATTTGCTCCGGGCCTGACGCTGCTCAAACCGCTGAAGGGTTGCGATGAGACGACTGAAGCATGCCTTCGCAGTTGGTTCGCGCAGGCGTACGATGGGCCACTGCAGATTCTGTTTGGGGTTGCCGCGGCGGATGATCCGGTGTGTTTAGTGGTAAATAAGCTGATTAAGGAGTTCCCTGAGGTTGACGCTCGGCTCATCGTCTGTGGCCCCCTGACCGGAACTAATTTGAAGGTCTCAAAACTGGCCGAACTGGAACAGGAGACTCAGCACAGCGTCTTTGTCATAAGCGATGCCGATGTCAAAGTACCGCCGGATCTTTTGGCACAGTCAGTTCTGCCGTTGCAAACTCCGGAGGTCGGGCTGGTAAATTGCTTTTATCGACTGGCTAACCCGACGACCGATGCGATGCGGTGGGAGGCGATCGCAATCAACGCGGATTTTTGGAGCCAGGTTCTGCAATCACAAAGTCTTAAGCCTTTGGACTTCGCGCTTGGTGCGGTAATGCTCGTTAGGCGCGCGGACTTGAAGCAAATCGGTGGGTTTAGCACGCTGGCCGATTGCCTTGCGGACGATTATCAGTTAGGTCATCGCATAGCCCAACTCGGTGGCCGAATTGCCATTTCTTCAGTCGTGGTCGAATGCTGGTCGGCCCGGATGGGCTGGCGCGCGGTATGGAAGCATCAACTCCGCTGGGCACGGACGATCCGTGTTTGCCAACCGGTGCCGTATTTTTTCAGTATCCTGAGCAATGCGACCTTGTGGCCGCTGCTTTGGCTGGCTGCCGCGCCAACGAGGTTTGTGTTTGCGGTTATTGTGGGTAGCCTGGTTTTGCGCATCGGCGTCGCAATGGATTTGCACAGACGCCTAACTCAGGTCCGCCCCAGCCTGAGCGACGCGTGGTTTGTCCTGCTGAAAGACATCCTCCAATTCGGCATTTGGTTGCTCGCATTCTTCGGCAACAGGGTCGAGTGGCGCGGGGAACGTTTCCGACTCCGTCGGGACGGTACTCTGGCAAGAAATTAGGACCTATCAGTCCAATTGGTCCTATCCCGAGGTGATTTGCACACGAAATCCGCTGGCCATCACGGCCTGGTTTAGGTCGCCTTCGTAAAACGCGCGGCGGTATTCTTCGCTTTCAAGCAAGTGCTGTTCGTGCCGTTCGCGGCGAATCAAGTATTTCAGTTCGTCGAGATTGGAGGACCAGCGGACACCGTTGAAGAACTGAGCGCCTGCGAACTGGGTCTTGTACAGAGCATTTTGCGAATAACAGGACCCAAGATAGAGAAATTGGAAACCGCGTTCGGTGAAAAGATTGACGGCAGTGGTCATCATAAACATGCCGAGATTGCGGCTGTAATAATTCAGATCGTAAAAGGCGTAATAGTAATAAGCGAAAACGGGCTGGTCGACATAGAGGGTTGCCGCGCCAACCTCGGCGCCGGTCAATGAATCGGTCACGATTAAGACGTGCGAGGTGAGCCTCCCCTGGAAGAGCGAGTCCAAGCGCTCGTAAGGCATCGTGTCCTTGCCGAACCGGATATCGGCATAAGTCTTGTAAAAGTCGCGGCGAGCCGGGGTGTAATCGAACTCCGCTCGCGACAAGAGTTTCACTGCGAGGCCTTCGCCTTTGCGCGCAATACGGCGGTTTTCCGAAGAAGGCTGATAATGTGTGAGGTTTACTCGGACCTGGCGGC
>Ga0310810_10007376_pt1 | contig 12539 bp, 13 predicted proteins | sample NCmetagenome_FD_207641 | JGI IMG/M metagenome (GOLD analysis project Ga0310810, IMG submission 207641) | Soil microbial communities from experimental microcosm in Duke University, North Carolina, United States - NC | ecosystem: Engineered > Artificial ecosystem > Soil microcosm > Unclassified ... | reverse complement strand
CCAGTTTGGCGGCTGGATCGGACAGCCGCAGGCACAGCGCAGCGCAGGCGAACACACTGCCGGCATCGTTTCGTCGAATCACGCCCATCTCCATCCCTGCGCAGCTATTGTGCCAGAGGCGCGACGAGCCGCGACCGGCATTGGGTCACGCAATCGCCACGCCGCGGTTCAGGCTTTGCGGCGTTGGCTCTTGGCCTGATCCGAGCGCGCGAATTCCAGGTCGCGCAGGTAGGTCGGCTCCACGCCGGTGACGTATTCGCCGTTGAAGCACGAACTGTCGAAGCGCGTGAGCTTTTCGTTGCCCTCGGCGACAGCGGCTTCCAGGTCGGCGAGATCCTGGTAGACGAGCCAGTCGGCGCCGATCAGTTCCTGCACTTGCTGCTCCGTGCGATCGTGGGCGACCAGTTCCGCCGGCGCCGGCATGTCGATGCCGTAGACGTTGGGAAAGCGCACCGGCGGCGCGGCCGAGGCGAAGTAGACTTTTTTCGCGCCGGCATCGCGCGCCATCTGGATGATCTGTTTCGACGTCGTGCCGCGCACGATGGAATCGTCGACCAGCAGCACGTTCTTGTTGCGGAACTCGAGCTCGATCGCGTTCAACTTGCGGCGCACCGATTTCACGCGCTCGCTCTGCCCCGGCATGATGAAGGTGCGGCCGATGTAGCGGTTCTTGACGAACCCTTCGCGCATCGGGATGCCGAGCGTCTGCGCCAGCGAACTGGCCGCCGTGCGCGCGGTGTCGGGAATCGGGATCACGGCGTCGATGTCGTGTTCGGGCTTCAGGCGCGCGATTTTGGCGGCAAGGCGCTCGCCCATGCGCAGGCGCGCCTTGTACACGGAGACATCCTCGATCATCGAATCCGGCCGCGCCAGGTACACGTACTCGAAGATGCACGGCGCGTGCGGATAACCCTCGGCGCAGTGCCGGCTGTGCAGGTGGCCATCGTCGGTCAGCAGCACCGCCTCGCCCGGCGCCACGTCGCGCAGACGCTTGAACCCGAGGATGTCGAGCGCCACCGATTCGGACGCCACCGCGTATTCCTTGCCCGCATCGGTACTGCGCTCGCCGAGCACGAGCGGACGGATGCCGTAAGGATCGCGGAACGCGACGATGCCGTAGCCGAGCAGCAGCGAGACGATGGCATAGCCGCCGCGCGCGCGCGCGTGCACGCCGGCGACGGCCTTGAAGATGTGGTCCGGGGTGAGCGCGTGGCGCTCCTGGATTTGCAACTCGTGGGCCAGGATGTTGAGCAGGATTTCCGAATCCGAATCGGTATTGATGTGGCGGCGGTCGTCCTCGTACATCTCGCGGCGCAGCGACTCGGTGTTGACGAGGTTGCCGTTGTGGCCGAGTGCGATACCGTAGGGCGAGTTGACGTAGAAGGGCTGGGCCTCGGCCGTGCTCTCCGATCCTGCCGTCGGATAACGGCAGTGGCCGATGCCGATGCGGCCGCGCAGCTTGAGCATGTCCGCGGTGCCGAATACGTCGCGCACCAACCCCGCGCCCTTGTGCAGGCGCAGGCGCTCGCCGTCGACCGTGGCGATGCCGGCGGCGTCCTGGCCGCGGTGCTGCAGCACGGTGAGCGCGTCGTACAGCGAGGCCGCGACTTCGGATTTTCCGACGATGCCGATAATGCCGCACATGGAGGATTCGCCTTCTTGGATCAGACCGCGGAATGGTTGTGAGGGTCCGGCGCCTTCTGCGGCACCACCGGTATCTGCGGCAGGATGCCGCGCAAATCAAGGTACTTCGTGGCCTCTGGCGGCAGTCGCGCCGACAGCCATTGTGCATAGCCCTGGAACGCGGGCAGCAGTTGCGACTGGTGCCACCACGGATCGCGCGGCAGCGGCGTGAAGCCGAGCAGCAGCACGGTGATGGTGACCAGCGCGAGCCCCCTCACCAGCCCGAACACCATGCCGAGCAGGCGGTCGCTACCCGACAATCCGCTGCCCGCAACGAGCTTGCGCATCAGAAAATTCACCACTCCGCCCACCAGCAACACCGCAAAAAAGCAAAGGCCGTAGCCGAGCAAAAGGCGGATCGACGGCTGCTCGATCGCCGTGAATCTTGCCGCAAGCGCATCACCGAACTGCCAGGCAAACCAGAACGCCAGCACCCAACCCGCCAACGCCAGCACTTCGCCGATGAAACCGCGCACGAGGCCCATCAGTACCGAAAGGCCCAGCACGGCGATGATGCAGTAATCGGCCCAATTCATGCCACAGCCCCTATCCAACTCTCGCTGCGCAAGAGTTGGATCGCCCCCTTGACTCGGGGCCAAAACGAACAGCCATCATGGTTTGCCTCTCACGGCACGGTCACGATGATGCCTTTCACTTTCAACTTCGCGTCGATATCGCCACGCGCCTTGTCGGCGCCGGCGCGGTCGGCGTAGGGGCCAGCGCGAACTTTCCACAATGCCGCGTCGCCGCTGCCGGCACGCTCGACGAATCCCGCGAAGCTCGCCACGCGCAGACGGTCGCGCAACTTGTTCGCCTCGGCCTCGGACTTGAACGCGCCCAACTGCACGGCCCAGCCGCCGGCACGATTGGCCGGCAGGGCATTTGCGGGCGCATCGGCGGCTGGCTGCGCCGCGACGGCAAGTTCGATCACGCTGCTCGGCACCTTCGGCTCGGCCTGCCTGATCTTCGCGCGCGCGGTTTCCGCGGCAGCGCGGTCCGCGAACGGGCCGACCCGCACGCGTTGCATGGACTTGCCCTGGTAATCGGCGGCCTCGTCGTAGGCGGCGAATCCGCGCTTCTTCAGTGCGGCGACCAGCGCATCGGCATGGCCGCGGTCGGCGTAAACGCCCAGGTGCACGGCGAAGCGACCTTCTGCTGCCACTGCGCTTGGCGGCGAAGCCGCTGGCGCCGCGGTGGGTGGCGCAGGCTTCGGTGCTTCGGCCTGGACAGGCGCCGGCTTCGGCGCTTCGACAGGCTTCGCGGGAATCGGTGCGGAGTTCTCCGGATGCGCATCCACCACCGGCGCCGCGTGCGTATCCACGGTGACGACCTTGTCCGGATTCGCGGTCGGTGCCGCTGCGGATTCCGTGCCGGTCACCGGCAGGGTGCGGGTCTGGAAATCGCGGTCGGGCGGCTTGGGGATGTCGAGGTTCAGCGTCGTGTTCTGCGGCTGCGGCGGCGCATTGCCCAGGAACATGGGTACGAAGATCACAGCCAGCGCGATCAGCACGGCGGCGCCGATCAGGCGTTGTTTCAGTGCGGAATCCATGAGCGGCTCCTCGACAATCGGCGTGATTACATCGGCGCGATTATACCCGCTGCGGTCATCCGTAACCTGTACGCCGCGCCCATTCCAGGGTCGGCGCGGCGACGAAAAACGAGCCGAATGCGAGGATGCGATCGTCCGCCGCGGCCTGTTCCAATGCGGCATCGAGCGCGGCATTGACAGCGGTGCATTCGAGCGTCGTCGCCGCAGGCATGCGTTCGCGCAGTTGTACGGCGCTCAGGCCGCGCGGACTGTCGGCGTCGAGTCCGCACAGATGCCACCGTGCGATCTGCGCCACGAGCGGAGCAACGATTCCGCCAACATCCTTGTCCGACAGCGCGCCGAATACCGCGATATTGCGGCCGCGCGGAGGATGCGCGGCGAGCCACTGCGCGAGCACGCGCGCCGCCTGCGGATTGTGGCCGACGTCGATGACGAGTTCGGGGGCGCCGCGTTTATGCAGCCGCTGCAGGCGCGCGGGAATCCGCGCCTCGCGCACGCCGCGCGCGATGGCGTGCACGTCCCAGCCGAGACGTTCGCGCAGGGCGTACAAGGCCATGATCGCCGCGGCGGCGTTGTCGATCTGGCAAGGTGCGGCCAGTTCGGGCCCGGGCAACAGCAAATTCGCATCAGCGCATTCCCAGCGCCACGCGTCGATCTGTGGTCGGACTTTGAAATCCTTTGCGGCCCGCAGCAGCCGCGCACCGATGCCGGCGGCTTCATCGAGCAAACCCTTTGGCGGCGAACGCATGCCGACAACGGCTGGACGATCCTTGCGGAAAATGCCCGCCTTCTCGCGGCCGATGCTGTCGATATCGTTGCCGAGCCAGTCCTGGTGGTCCAGGTCCACGGTGACGACGATGGCGGCGTCGGCATCGACGATGTTGACGGCATCGAGGCGTCCGCCGAGGCCGACCTCGAGCACGGCCACATCGAGTTTACTTTGCGCAAATATCCACAATGCGGCAAGCGTGCCGAATTCGAAGTACGTGAGCGGAACGGACTCGATTGAATCGATTCCGCGCGCTGCCTCGATGCGCTCGAAGGCGTCGATCAGCGTGGCATCGTCGGCATCCGTGCCGGCGACCCGGATGCGCTCGTTGTAGCGCAACAGGTGCGGCGAGGTGTAGCAACCCACGCGCTTGCCCGCCGCGGTCAACATCGCTTCCAGGAACGCAACCGTCGAGCCCTTGCCGTTCGTGCCGCCGACGGTGATGACGATCGGAGCAGGCGCCGGCGCGCCCATGCGGCGCCAGACTTCGCGCACGCGGTCCAGTCCCAGTTCGATGGCGCGCGGATGGATACGCTGTTGGTAATCCAGCCAGTCGGCGAGGGTCTTTGCGGTCATGCGCTATTGTTTCTTTGCGCACGGGCATACGCAATGCTTGGCCTTGAAAACGCTAGACGGTGTCGTGGCCGCCATCCGCCGTGAACCGCCCTGCCATCAGTTTCAGCGCCAACAGCAGGAAAATCGCGGCGCCGACAAGAAGCAGCCAGTTGCCAAGGCGCTGCTGATCGTCGAGCAGGTAATTGCTGCAAAGGCGTTCGGGCGAGACGCGATACAACCAGCCGAGCCGGAAACAGGTGGCGATCGTTTCACTGAAAAACACGCCGCGCACGACGAAGCCCATGCGCGGCCACGTCAGCGCGAACGGCAGCCCGATCAGCAGCGGCACGCTCGCGAACTTGAGCAACTCGACCGGCCAACCGTCGACGGCGGCGTCCATGGCGCGCGGCAGCATCCACGGCATCGATGCCATCGAAGCCAGCACGAGTCCGGTCACGCCGCCGCGGTTCCAGGCGGCCCACGCTGCGCTCCACGCCGGCGGCACGCCGCGCGCGAGCCACGCGCCGGCGAGCGCGAGCAACGGCAGCTGCAGCAACATCTGCGTGGTCATCGACGCTTCCAGCGCATGCCGCGCTGGTGGCAACGCAAGCATCAGCCACACCACCACCGTGGCCGCAAGCCGCTTGTCGCGCAGCGCCATCATTGCGCCAGCCGCGATCGCAATACGCGCGCGGCGGCCTGTGCATCGCCAGCGTCGAGGTAGTCGACGATGCGACCATCGGGATCGACGAGAGCGATCGCGGTGTTGTGCACATAGCCGCCAAGGCCATCCGGGATCGCTTTCAGCACGAACGCCGACTTCAGGCGCGCCAGGCCCGGCGCATCGAGCGGACGCGCCGCGATCCAGCCGACGCCGTGGTCGACGAAGCGCCGCTGATAGTCCGCGAGCGCGGCCGGATCGTCATGCGCCGGGTCGAAACTGATGCTGAGCAAGGTCAGGTGCCCCTGCCGCAGCGGCGCGGCCATGCTCCGCTGCAACTGCGCGAAGTCGCCGCCGAGGATCGTGCAATAGGTCATGCAACGGGTATAGATGAAATCCACCGCCAGCCAGCGGCCGCGCATCGAGGCCAGCGCAAAGCGACGACCCGCTGAATCTTCCAACTCCACATCCGGCAGTGCGACCGGGTGCGTGCGCACCGCGATGCGGCGCGCGGTTTCGGTGGTGAAGGCCCGGAATCCGTCCGTCGCGAACGCCAGCACAGCGATGCCGGCGCTCGCGAGGATGAGGCTAGCCAGCAGCGTGCGCAGTACCCGCATCGGCGGATGCCCGCAACAGGCCGGCGCTGATGCGCAATGCGAAGTAGATCATTGCGAGCAGCACGAGCAAAGCGCCGATCGCGCCGGCATGGTCGGTCGGCAGCCATTGTGGCAGGTGCGTGGCCATGCGCCGCGCGACGCTCATGCGTCCGGCATCGAGGAATGCCATTGTGAAGATCAGCCCGCCGAGCAGGAAGATCGGGAAACCGAGGCGGTCGGCGCCACTATCGCGTGGCGCGCTGCGCAGGCTGCCGACGACGTGGTACATCAGCGCCAGTGCCATCGGCAATACGCCCAGCAACAGGTAAAAGTGGAAGTGACCGGGCACCCACTGCGTGTTGTGCATGACCTCATTGACGCGGATCGTGCCGTCGACGATGGCCGGAACGATGCCGGCGGCCCAGCCGAACATCGACAGGATCAGCAGGCGCGAGGGCATCGCCCAGCGCATGCCCGAGCGGTGGATGTTGGTCAGCGCACCCCAGGCGGAGATGAGGAATACCGGAAAGCCGGCGCCGTACGAGACGATCTGCCCGGTGATGGCGAGCCAACGCGGTTCGGCGTAATCCATCAACAGGTGATGCGGGAACACGATAATGACGAATACGCAACTGGCGGCCCATGACCACAGGAACGGGCGCGTGATCGGATAGGGCCGGCCCGAATAGCGCGGCAGCAGCTCGTACACCGCCATCACGCCCATGTAGATCGTGGCGTTGATGTACATGTGGCCGAACCAGTAGATCAGGTTCTTCGCCACCAGCGCGTTCATGGCCATGTCCGGATAGACAATGTTGATCAGGCACATCGCCAGCACGACCGCGCCGGCGAGGATGCCGAGCGAGTTGGCGATGATCACCATGGTGCTGGCGACGACCGCCTTCGGGTGATTCGGATCGATGGTTCCGCCGAACAGCCACTGCAAACCGAGGCCGCGGCCCAGATTGCCGTATTTGCGGATGATCCCGGCGGCGGCGTCGAGATAGAACAACAGCATGCCTACGCCGATCAGCAGGTAGCCGATCATGAACAAGGCCGCCGCGCCGGGCGTCCACAATCCCATCGGGTGCACCGGCAGTGGGTACAGGAAGGTCCACAACGCGGCATAGTGCCCGACGAAGATGGCGCCGATGATGCTCAGCGCGCCGAGCAGGAACAGCACGAAGTTGGCGACGAACGCCCACAGGTGCAAGGTCACGTACTTGCGCAGGAAGAACCACATCACCGCCGTGGTCACCATGCCCATGGTGCCGACCATGCCCGCGCCGTGCATAGACAGCAGGCGGTAGAACATGTCCGGCGCGACGTTCAACCATGTGCCCTGTGCCATGCGCATGATCACGCCGATCAACATCATCAGCACAAACAAGGTTACGGCGCTGATGATGTAGAGATTGAATGCGGTGCGCTCGCCGCCGGTCAGCTTTTCGTCTTGCGGATACATCGTCAGCGCAGTCATGTCAGCCTCCGGTCGGCGCGACGACATCGAACGCCGTCGTCATCGGCGCGTGTCCGAGCCCGCAATATTCAAGGCACATCACCTTGTATTTGCCGGGCGCGGTGAAGGTGTACAGGATCTTGTTCGTGAATCCCGGCATCGCCTGGGTCTGGATCGCGATGCGTCCGTCCGGCGCGTAAATCGCGAACCCGTGGTTCACATCCGCACTGGTGACGCGAAATTCGACCGGCGACCCGGTTTGCAGTTGCAGCGCGCTGCCAGGCGCTTGCCCTTGCAGGCTCATCTGCCAGGACCACTGCCGGCCCGTCACATCGACGATTTGCGCCGCCGCGAGCGGCTCATTCTGCTGCGGGATCGGAAAACTGTGCAGCGTCGCCCAGGTGAGGCCGGCGAACAGGGTCAGCAGGGCCGCAAACAGCCAGCGTCTCGCGATAGACGTCCGCCGTCCCGAGCGATCAAGTACATCCGCGCCGAGCGGGTGTCCGACCTGGGCGATGATGTAGATGAACCCAAACGTTACCAACCCCATGCCCGTGAGGGTGATGGCCCAGATGAAGTTCTGGAAGATCACGGCAAGTTGCCCCCGAAGGTGCGCCCGACCACATAGGCTTACGCCAAATCGCGGTATGCGTCAACCCGGCCCTGCCCGACCCCATCAACCGATGCACGGCAAAAGGGGCACGCGGAAACGCAGGCAATTCGCTTACGCCGCCTTCGGCTGCCGCATCAGCAGCGCGAACAGATCGGCGAGCTTGTCGCGCATCTCGCGGCGGTCGACGATCAGGTCGATCGCACCGTGTTCGAGCAGGAATTCCGAGCGCTGGAATCCTTCCGGCAACGTCTCGCGCACGGTCTGCTCGATCACGCGCGGCCCGGCGAATCCGATCTGCGCCTTGGGCTCGCCGATGTTGAGGTCGCCGAGCATGCCCAGGCTCGCCGACACGCCGCCGGTGGTCGGATGCGTGAGCACGGAAATGTACGGAATGCCGGCGTTGCGCAGACGCGCGAGCGCCGCGGAAACCTTGGCCATCTGCATCAGCGAAAGCAGGCCTTCCTGCATGCGCATGCCGCCACTGGCGGAAAAACACACGAAAGGAATGCGCTCGTCCAGCGCCAGTTCCGCCGCACGCGCGAATTTCTCGCCGCCGACCGAGGCCATCGAACCGCCCATGAAGGCAAACTCGAAGGCGCAGGCAACCAGCGGTCGTGTCTTCAGCAGGCCGCGCATGGCGACCAGCGAATCCTTCTCGCCGGTCTGTTTCTGCGCGGCGAGAAGACGATCCTTGTATTTTTTCGAGTCGCGGAATTTCAGCGCGTCGACAGGCTCGAGGTTCGCGAACAATTCCTCGCCGACGCCCTCGTCGAACAGCGCGGCCAGGCGCTTGCGCGCGCCGATCGCATGGTGATGCCCGCACTTCGGGCACACCTCGAGATTGCGCTCGAGCTCGGGCCGGTACAGCACCGCGCCGCAACCATCGCATTTTTCCCACAGGCCTTCCGGCACCTTGCCCTTGGCCGTGGTGCCCTCGGTGCGGATGCGCGAGGACATCAATTTCTGCAGCCAGCTCATGTCGTCCACTTCTCCCGTTTCCAGCGGCGCCACGGCCTCGGCCGGTACCGGCTGATTCAATGCCGATTGATCCGGCGGCTGGCGCCCGTCTTGCGGATAGCGCTCACGCGGCATGCGCCTGCGCTCCCGTATCCAGCGCGGCGCGGATCGGCGCGAGGAACTCACGCGCCGCGGCACAGGCCGCTTCCGCCGAATTCGCGCCTGCCAGTCCTTCGACCAGCGCGCTGCCGATCACCACCGCATCGGCAAACCGTGCGATCGCTGCGGCGGACGCCGCGTCGCGCACGCCGAATCCGACCGCGACTGGCGTACGCGTGCACGCCTTGATTGCAGCGACGCGTTCACGCACGGCATCCAGGCTCAATCGATTCGCGCCGGTGACGCCGGCAAACGCGACATGGTACAGGAAGCCGCGTGCGGCTTCGCACAGAGCGGCCAGACGCGGCTCGGACGTGGTCGGCGCGCTCAGGAATATCCGGCGCAACCCGGCCTGGTCCAGCGCCGGTGCGGTTCGCGCTTCTTCGAGCGGACAATCGACCAACAGTACGCCATCCACGCCCGCCGCCGCGGCATCGCGGGCAAAGCGCGCGTAGCCGTAAATCTCGACCGGATTCAGATAGCCCATCAGCACGATTGGCGTGGCCGTGTCGGTTTTGCGGAATTCGGCAACCCAACCGAAAATCTGCGTCAGGCCCACGCCCCTGGCCAGCGCGCGTTCGTTCGCGTGCTGGATCACCGGACCATCGGCCATCGGGTCGGAAAACGGCACGCCGATTTCGATCAGGTCCGCGCCCGCACCGGCAAGCGCGTGCAACAGCGGCACCACCGCTTCGGGTGCCGGATCGCCCGCGGTGACGAAGGGGATCAGGCCCTTGCGGCCGGTTTCACGCAACTCGGTGAAACGCGCGTCGATGCGGTTCACAGCGATATGCCCTCGCGCGCCGCGATCGTGTGCACGTCCTTGTCGCCGCGTCCGGACAGATTCACGAGTATCCGCTGATCCTTGTTCATTTCGCGCGCGAGCTTGATGCCTTGCGCGACGGCGTGGCTGGATTCGAGCGCGGCGAGAATGCCCTCGGTGCGCGCCAGTTCGTGGAATGCCGCCAGCGCCTCATCGTCGGTGACGCCGACATATTCGGCGCGGCCCGCGTCCTTGAGGAACGCGTGTTCGGGACCGACGCCGGGATAATCCAGGCCCGCGGATACCGAGTGCGTCTCGGTGATCTGGCCATTGTCGTCGCACAACACATAGGTACGATTGCCGTGCAGCACGCCGGGACGCCCGGCCGCGAGCGAAGCGGCGTGATGGCCGGTCGCGATCCCCTCGCCGGCCGCTTCCGCGCCGACGATACGCACGTCGGCGTCGTTGAGGAACGCGTGGAAAAGTCCGATCGCATTGGAGCCGCCGCCGACGCAGGCGACCAGCGCATCCGGCAGGCGCCCGTATTCGGCGAGCATCTGCGCGCGCGCCTCGCGCCCGACTACGGCGTTGAAGTCGCGCACCATCATCGGATACGGATGCGGACCGGCGACGGTGCCGATGATGTAGAACGTATCGGCCACGTTCGTCACCCAGTCGCGCAGCGCTTCATTGAGGGCGTCTTTCAACGTCTTGGAGCCGGACGTCACCGGCACCACTTCGGCGCCGAGCAATTTCATTCGGTATACATTGATCTTCTGGCGCTCGATGTCGGTCGCGCCCATGTACACCACGCACTCCAAGCCCAGGCGCGCGGCGACCGTCGCGCTGGCCACGCCGTGCTGGCCGGCGCCGGTCTCGGCGATGATGCGCGTCTTGCCCATGTGTCGCGCCACGAGGGCTTGCCCGACCGTGTTGTTGATCTTGTGCGCGCCGGTGTGGTTGAGGTCCTCGCGCTTGAGCAGGATCTGCGCGCCGCCGACTTTCTCCGACAAGCGTTCGGCGTGGTAAATCGGACTCGGCCGGCCGACGTAGTGTTTCAGGTCGCGGTCGAGCTCGGCGACGAATGCAGGATCGCGGCGCAGGCGCAGGTAGGCGTCGGTCAACTCGGCCAGCGGCGCCATCAAGGTCTCGGCCACGAACACGCCGCCGTAGTCGCCGAAGCGCCCGTGCGCATCCGGATACTGCGTGTAATCGAACGCCGGTTTACTTTTGTTCATTGCTGCAGGCACGCTGCACCTCTTGTACGAAACGCCGCATTTTTTCCGCGTCCTTGATGCCATGTGCCGATTCGATGCCACTCGACACATCGACCGCGTACGGGCGCACCGCGCGGATCGCGGAACCGACATTATCGCAGGTCAACCCGCCGGCCAGGATCAGCGGAATGGAAATTTCGCGCGGCGGGGCAGCGCGTGGAATCAGCGTCCAGTCGAAGGTGCGTCCGCCGCCACCGGGAGCGCCCGGCGCATGCGCATCGAACACGAAGCCGACGGCGGCCGCGTGTTCGTGCAACTGCGGCCTCGCATCGCCACCGGCCATCGCGATCGCCTTCAGGTACGGCACCTCGTAGCGCAGGCATTCGCCCTGGGTTTCGCGGCCGTGGAATTGCAGCAAGTCCGGTTGCACGGTCGCCACGGCATCGGCGACGAAGCCGGGTTCGTCGTCCATGAACAAGGCGACCGCCGCGACGAACGGCGGCAACGCGCGGCGGATTTCGCGTGCCTGCAGCGCGTCGACGCAGCGCGGGCTCTTGCGCGTGAGCACCAGGCCGATCGCATCGACGCCGAGCGCAACCGCAGCCAGCGCATCGTCGACGCGGGTGATGCCACAGAATTTGATTCGCACGCGGTTCACGGCAGCGTCGCCTCGGCGGGAAGCCCGAACTCGGCAGGATACAACGGTCCGAGGAAGACAAGGCCCCGCGCCGCCGAAGTCGGCCCGGCCAAGGCGCGGTCGCGGCCGGCCAGCAGTTGCGCGATCCATTCCGGCGGTTGTTCGCCGCGCCCGACCACGCGCAGGCTGCCGGCGATATTGCGCACCATGTGATGCAGGAATGCGTTGGCCTGGATGTCGAGCACGACGCGGTCGCCCTCGCGCGCGACACAGATGGCCTGCACGCAGCGCATCGGCGAGCGCGCCTGGCAGGCGACAGTGCGAAAAGCGGAAAAATCCTGTTCACCGACCAGGTATTGCGCGGCCGCATGCATCGCCACCGCGTCCAGCGTCGCACGTTCCCAGCACACATAGCGCGCTTCCAGCGCCGGGCGTGGGGACCGGTTCAGGATGGTGTAGCGATAGCGGCGTGCGCGTGCCGAAAACCGCGCGTGGAAATCATCGCTGACTTCGCGCGCCCAGCGTACGGCGACGCTGCCGGGCAGCCGCGAATTGGTGCCGAGCGTCCAGCCGCGCATCGTGCGTTGTGCGTGTGTGTCGAAATGGATCACCTGGTTGCGCGCATGCACGCCGGCATCGGTGCGCCCGGCGCAGGTCACCTGCACGGGTTCGGCGGCGATGTCCGCCAACGCCGCTTCCACCGCACCCTGCACCGTCGACCCATGCGACAGGCGCTGCCAGCCGAGAAAATCGGTGCCGTCGTATTCGATGCCGAGCGCGATGCGCATTTTTTTCGATCCAAAAAAGAGGCCGGGACTAGCCCGGCCAACATCGTACGTCGGAGAGACGTGAATGCGTTATCCGATTTCCGCCAGCAGCTTGCGCGCTTCGATCTTTTGCGCGTCGTTGCCTTCGGCCAAC
>Ga0310810_10007375_pt1 | contig 12540 bp, 11 predicted proteins | sample NCmetagenome_FD_207641 | JGI IMG/M metagenome (GOLD analysis project Ga0310810, IMG submission 207641) | Soil microbial communities from experimental microcosm in Duke University, North Carolina, United States - NC | ecosystem: Engineered > Artificial ecosystem > Soil microcosm > Unclassified ... | reverse complement strand
CCGCCGCAACCGAGAAGGGCGAAGGTCGCGGCGGTGAGTCCAACCAGACCCACGAACGCCGTCCGTCCGCCCGAAGCCTTCGCCCGATCTCCCAGATCCGCCAACATCCGCGCCTGAAGTACCATCGTCGGTCCCTCCTGTCACGTCGTTCGGGTTCGACAGTCGCCTCTCAGCGGCAGGCGTACACGCCATCCGAGATCACGGCGGTCGCGGTCTGCCCGCCGCAGTGGGCGGTCACGGTGCCGCTCGTCACCTCGCAATGCTGCACGCCGTTCGGGTAGGTGCAGACCTCGGTGACGTCGCCTTCGAACCCGCAGTCGTCGCTCGCGCATTGGTCGCAGCTCGTGAACTCCTTCCCGTCCAGATAGAAATCGCCCGATTTGCATTTGAGTCCCGCGTCGTCGTCGCCACAGGAGACCGCCATCGTCGCGGCGACGAGAAACGTCAAGATCGCGCTCGAAAGTTTTCGCATCGGCTCACCCCCTTTCCGCACATTCGGCCGTGATTCGTGACCTGGTTCAGCCCCCGGTCGCGCCGCCGTCGACGGCCGTCGTCGAAGGCGCGACATCCAGCGTGAAGCTCGTCGACGCCGACGCAAAGCTGCGGACCACCACGTTGAGCTGGTCGGTCGTCGGCGTGGCCGTGCAGCTTTCGTTGCCCGACAGCGTCGCCGCGCGACACGACTGCATCGTCAGTCCTGCGTCGTCGTAGACGTAGAGATCGAGGTCGTTGGCGGCGTTGCGCGTGGAAACGGCGTAGCCCATCCCGGCGGTCAAGCCAGTGATCTGGTAAAGGACGAAGTCTCCCGCGGCGACGGACTGCCCGAGCGCCGGGAATGCGGCGGGATAGGCGAGGACCTTCGGCTCCTTCTGACAGATCGCGCTGCAGCCGTCGCCCGGCGTCGTATTTTGGTCGTCGCAGGTCTCCGGCGAATCGACGAACCCGTCGCCGCACACCGGGATCCTCTGACAATCGACGTCGCAGCCCGTGGGGGCGTCGCACTCCTCGCCCTTCTCGACGACGCCGTTTCCGCACGTCGAGACGCGGGAAGCCGTGAACGTGCCCGACGAGAGGATGGAACCGCTGCCGAGCGACAGCGAGTTTCCGCAGACGACGAGAAAGCTCGTCGAGCTGTCGGCGTAGGACCCGCTCGCGGCGGTGTCGGACGTGAACGTGCCCTGCGCGACTGGGGCATTCGACACGACGGTGCCGACGGCGTGGACCGTCGTGGTGAACGCGTTTCCGACGACCGGGACGGCGTCGCCCAGGAAGTAGAGCGTGCAGCTGCCCGCCCCCGGGATGCTGAGCCGGAGTCTGATCAGGAGGTCGGGGATCTGTCCGCTCGCGGTCACGTGAAACGCGATCGGAAGGTTCTGGCTTGTCGTGCCTTCCCAGTAGCCGCGATACGCGCTGGGCGCTCCGGTGGCCCCGGAGTTTCCGCCGCCGCCCGTGACACCGGCGATGCCCGACGTGCCTGCGACGCCCGACGTACCGGCGATGCCCGACGTGCCGGCCGCTCCCGCGCTTCCGGAAACGCCTGCGGCGCCATTCGTCCCGGCGACGCCGCTCGTTCCTGCCGCGCCGCTCGTCCCTGCCGCGCCAGTCGTGCCGGCGACGCCCGACGTGCCGGCGACGCCCGACGTGCCGGCGACGCCCGACGTGCCGGCGACGCCCGACGTGCCGGCCGCGCCGTTCGATCCGGCGGCTCCGACCGTACCGGCTACGCCTGTCGTTCCCGCGCCGCCGACCGCTCCTGCGCTGCCCGTCGAGCCGCTGCTGCCTCCGCCGCTGTGACCGGCGGTCTCGCCGCCGTCACGGCTCGCGGCGCCGCCTCCGCAGCCGACCCCTGCCAGCGCGATGGCCAGCGTCGCGGCTGCGATCAGCCGAGCTCCCCTCACATCGGAAACGCACCGCCGCTTGCTCATCGCACCATCTCCTTTCCCCGCGGCTCTGAATAGGCCGGCCGACGGTCTCCCCGCTTGTACGTTTTTTCACTTTCGTTGGCGGTCACGATCGGCTCCTCCTAACGTTCGAACGCTGCGTGCACGCACGCGGTCGCGTACGCCAGCGCCTGCAGGGAAAACAAGATGCCGAGCGCGCGGTGCGATGCCTTCCCGCGCCGACTCGACGACCACAGCGGCCCGTACACCAGCCATTGCACCGCCGCTCGATAGCCGAGGAACACCGCCAGGAAGGCGGTCACGCTCGCCGCGAGGCGGCCGCCACGCGCCAGCTCGTCGGCCGCCGCCATCACGACCACGCCCAGGCCGCACATCACGATCACGATCGCCAGCCCGATCACTGCGACGATCCGCCGGTTGAGATCCGTGAGCTTCGCGAGATCGGCGCGCCAGCCGAGCATCCGGCTCATGACGACCATCGCGGGGACCTGAACGAGATGAAGACACCCGAAGACGCGGAGAGAGTCCCCGAGGAGTTGTGTCGTGGTCATCGGCGGGCCTCCCCAGCTCCGGACTTCGCGAACGTCAGAGCCTCGAGCCGGCCGCCCATCGGTGGAACCGCGTCGGGATCGATCGGCACCCGCAGTACGGTCGGTCGTCGCGCGACGATCGCCTCGCGAACGGCATCGTCCAGATCGCCCGGCGCGTCGACGGTCAACGCGCCGGCTCCCAGGCTGTGTGCCAGCATCACGATGTCGGCGGGGCGCTCGAACAGCGACGAGGGCGCGCGTCCGTCGCAGCCGAGCTCGAAGCCGACGTGGCACATGCCGTTGCCGCCGTTGTCGAGCACGATCCAGGTGGGCCCCGGCAACCGCGCGTTGACGGCGACCGCGACCTCGCTGCCCGTCATCATGAAGCTGGAGTCCCCGACCAGCGACACCACCGGTGATGCGCCCGACATCACCGCGCCGACGGCGGCGGGAACGCTGTGGCCCATGCAGCCGTAGGTCAGGTTCACGTGGAACCGCCCGGACCGCTCGCGGACGAGCTGGCGCACGGCCCAGCACATGCTGTTGCCGATGTCGCAGAACACGTGCGCGTCGGCCGGGAGCCGCTCGCGCAGACGTTCGAACACCCAGCACGGGTCGAACGGCGCCGAGGCAGGCGTCGTCGCGCGTGGTTCGGCAAGCCATCGCGCCGCATCCAGGAGGGGCATGTGCTCGCGCGAGAACCCCTTCTCGGCGAGACCCGCCGCGATGCCTTCGAGCGCCGCGCGCGCGTCTCCCACGACGCCTACCTCGATCGGGAAATTTCGACCGAGCTCCTCCGCGACGAGGTCGACCTGGATGATCCGCTTGCGGGCGAGCCGCGGCGTCCAGTTCGCGGACGACAGCTCGCCGAGGCGCGATCCGAGGACCAGCAGCACGTCCGCCTCGTCGCGGATGACGCGATCCGCGAGCGGACTTCCGGCGAAACCGAAAGGCCCGACCGACAGAGGGTGCGTCTCCGGGAACGCGCCCTTGCCGCGCGGCGTGCTCGCGACCGGGCAACGCAGCGTCTCCGCGACCGCCACCGCCGCCGGCGTCGCGTCCGAGAGGTTCACGCCCGAGCCCACCAGCATCGCCGGCTGCGACGCGGTCGCCAAGGTCTCGACCGCGCTACCGACGGCGGCGCTGTCCACCGGTCGCGCGGCGCACCGGTAGCTCCGCGGCGGCCAGGCCCTCTCGTAGGGGATGGGTCGTCCGCCGATGTCGGCCGGGACACACAGCACGACCGGGCCCGGCCGGCCGCTGAGCGCCGACCGCAGCAGCCGCCGCGTGATCTCCCCCGCGCGCTCGGGCACGAGCAAGAGCGCCGTTTCCTTGGTGACGCGTTCGAGCAGCGCCACCGTATCGAGCTCCTGCGCCGCACCCTTGCCCATCGCCTGCAGCGGGGGCGTCGCCGCGATCGCGAACAGCGGCACCATGTCCCGGTATGCGACCGCCAGAGCCGAGATCATGTTGGTGGTCCCGGGACCGGCGGTCACCGCGCACGCCGCCATTCGACCCGAAGCGCGCGCGTAGCCGTCGGCGGCGAAGATCGCGCCGCCCTCTTGCCGGACGAGGACCGTCCGCAGGCTCCCCGCCCGTGCAAACAGCTCCTCGTAGACCGGCATGAGCGGCCCGCCGGGCAGCGCGAAGACGGTCGATACCCCGTCCGCCTCCAGCTGCTCCAGCACCGCCCGCATGGCGCGCTCGGTGGTCGGCTCGAATTCGAGAATCGGAGTTGTTGCCACGCCCGGAACCAATCGCAAGCCTCGTGCCCACGCGGACGCGTCTCGAAATCGGCCCGGTCCGGCGCGCGCCCGTGCGGGATGGACGCTGTGAACGCACGCGCGGACGCTGTGTCCAGATCGAAGTCGCCCGCTTCGGGCCCGAGCCGTGCAACAATCGGTCCGCCGTGGCCGGCGCGGAGAGGCCGAAGGGGGGACGATGCGTGTTGAGCACGTCGAGCACATCGAGTTCTGGAAGGCGGACGATCTGGAGGGCGTGCGGGTTCTTTCGGTCGCGCGCTCGCGTCACCTGTGGACGCTGGGAGCGGCCGCTGGCGCTACCGGCGGCGCGAGCGGGAGATTCAGCCGAGGTCGATGATGTTGATCGAGCCCGGGAACGTGCACGTGACGACAGCCGTCACGACGCACGCCGATTTCGACACGCTGTTCGTTGACGCCAGCGTCGTGGCGAAGGCGGCGGAGAATTGCGGGCTGCCGGGCGCGTTCCCGCACCTCTCGCGGGCCGACAGCGGCGCGCAGCCGTTGTTGCGGGCGTTCACGCACCTCCTGCAGACGATGCGGGATCCCCACGGTGAGAGGCTCGAGCGCGCAGAGGCGTTCGAGCGCGCGCTCTACGGGCTGTTCCAGCACGCCGGCGAGGTTTCGCCGTCCACGCAGCCGGTCGGACGCGCGAAGCTACTCCGAGCGCGGGACCTGTTGCACGACATGTCTTCGGTCCAGAACGTCGCCGCGCCGCCGAGCATGGCCGAGCTGGCTGGATCCGTGGGTCTTTCCGCAATCCAGCTCATTCGAGGATTCAAGGAGCTCTACGGCCTTCCCCCTTACCAGTACCTCGTTCGACTGCGCGTGGCGCGGGCGCTGCGACTCATCGAGCGCGGTCCGAGCCGCGAACTGCGATCGTTGACCGACGTTGCTCTCGAAGCGGGGTTCTGCGACCTCGCACACATGGACAAGCACCTCCGCCGGATGATCCGGATGTCGCCGAGCACGTTCGCCGCATCCATGAACGTGAAACGGCGGTGGATGCAAACCAGCCGGCGCGCCGTCGTCGGGGAGACGCGATCGCGGACGTGAGTTGACTGCCGACAGACAGAGCAAACGCGGTGATAGACTCGTTTCCGCATGGTGCTCTTGGGGTCCGTGAAGTCGCGCGTTCATGACCACGGATAACGCTTCCCCTTTCGCCGCGCTGCGAACGGTCGTGCGTCAGGCGAGTCGAGGGCTCGTGGACCGAGAGGTCCTCGTCGAGGTGATCGTCCTGACCGCCGTCGCCGGTGAGCACGTGCTTGTCGTGGGGCCGCCCGGGACGGCGAAGAGCGTCGCCGCGCGCCGTGTCGCCCACGCGCTGGGGGGCCGGTATTTCGAATACCTCCTGGGCCGGTTCACCGAGCCGAGCGAGCTGTTCGGTGCTGTCGATCTCGCCAAGCTCAGGGATGGTCTCGTCGAGACCGACACGACGAACATGCTGCCCGAGGCGGACATCGTGTTTCTCGATGAGGTCTTCCAGGGGTCGACTGCGATCCTGAATACCCTGCTCGGGATCCTCAACGAACGCACCTTCATCCGCGGTCATACGCGGATGCGATGCCCGCTGCGCCTCTGCCTCGGCGCCACGAACGCGCTGCCCGCGGATCCGTCGCTGGCCGCGTTCGCCGATCGCTTCCTCACGCGCGTCTTCGTCGAACCGGTCTCGGACGCGATGCTGGAGGACCTGCTCGTCTCCGGGTGGGGTGTCACGCGCGAAGCGGAGGGCCCACCGATAGCTTCGCTGGCGATGCTGGACGACCTCTCCCGGCGCGCGGGCGCGGTCGACATGACGGCGGTGGTCCCGCAGCTTGCCGAGACGGTTCGCCGCCTGCGGGTCGGTGGTGTCGTCCTGTCCGATCGGCGCGTGGTTCGGGCGCAGAAGCTGATCGCCGCCGCGGCTGCATTCAACGGTCGCGATCGTGCCGAGCCCGCCGACATCTGGCCGCTCATCTACACGGTTCCCACGGCGGAGCAGCAGGCGACGGCCCGCGATCTCCTCTCGAGCATTCTCGAGGCGACGGACAACGCCGTGCTGCACGCCGCCGCCGAGGACGCTGCACGGGGACCTCTCATTCGTGCCCGCCGCCTTGCCGCAGCGGCCGACGATCTTCTGGCGCACCTTCCCCCCGCGACCTCTCCCGATCTTGCCTGGAAGCTGCGGGTCGAAGCACTGCTTCGCGAGATCGACGCGGGTTTTGCGGAGAGCGATCGGACGCCGGAACTTGGCGACAGGCGGCAGCGGCTCGTGGAAGCGATCACGCCGGCCGCCGGCAGCTAGGTGAGCCTTTTCGATGACGGCGGGCGTGGGCATCACCTGGTCTGTTCGCAGCGAGCCACTCGTTCCCTGCGCGTGCATCGCGCGCGGTCCGGTCGCGCAAGCGCTCGGGCGGACGCTGCTCACATGGGATGAATCGCGGCTGGCGCGGATCAAGGCTTGCGCCGGCGAAGGTGTGCTCATCGTGCTGGGCGACGGTGCAGACCTGCCGTGGTCCGACGGGATCACTTATCTGGGACGGGACCAGGCGGCGGCTCACCTTCTTCTGCCCACGAATCGTAAGCCCGACGTCCCGATCGACCTGTTCGCGCGCGCCGTGGCTGCGCACATCCCCGAGGCAGCAAAGGCGGGCGCGATCCTGCCTGACGGAACCGACGGACTGCTCTGGGTCCCGGTTGCTGCTGCGGGGCCCGTCGAACGCGCGTCGCTCGAAACCTGGATGGCCGGTCCGTGAGGCCGTTGCCGAGGCCGATCGCGCGCTGGGCTGACGAGCTCACCGCCCTTTCGGACGAAGCGCGGCATCTCGTCGGGCCGTGGCTGCCGATCCTCGAGCGCATGCGCGGGTCGGTTTCGTTGCCGCATTCGCACGCCGAAGGTGAGCCGGACGGGCTCGCGGGGTTGAACCGGCGGGGACTCTACGAGCGACTGGTGGTAACCGAATGGGCGCTTCTCGACGCCGCGCCCGACGAGTTCGTGCGCCGCGCGGGTGCGGGCGAACACCTCTTCAACCAGATCGCGCGGACGGAGGCGGCGGGCGCGGGCCGCATCGTCGCGCTGTTCGACGCCGGCCCATGGCAGCTCGGCGCGCCACGGCTCGCGCACCTTGCCTGGTTGCTCGTCCTCGCCCGCCACGCCCGCGGTCAATCGATCGACTTTGGCTGGGGTGTGTTGCAGGCACCGGACGAAGGGCTGCGCAATTCGACTGATTCAGGCGATCTCCGCGCCCTGATGGCCGCTCGCACGCGCGAGGCGATCGCCCCGGCGATGATCTCCGCATGGGCCGATCGTCTTGGACAGCTCGGCAAGCGCGAAGAGCGATGGCTGATCACGAGCGTACGGGATGACCGGACCGCGTCTCTCCTCGACGCGTTCACGCTTGCGATCGCAGAGGCCGACGATCCGACGGCATCCGCGCCGACGGCGCCGACGGCGTCTGCGCTCGTGCTCGCGGCGACGTCGAGAGCGAGCCTCAGGGACCGGGCCGTGTTGTCGCTGCCCCCGCGGCGCGCCTGTGGTCGTCTGCTGCGCGACCCAACTCGGGACGAACCATCGGCACCTTCCGGGCGGCCAGAGGCGAACGCGACGATCGCGTCCGGGGCGCAGATCGTGTTCTCTGCGACGAGCCCACACGTCGTCGCTCGGCTTGATTCCGGCGAGCTCGTCGCGCTCCTCCTCGCTCCCGAGAAAAAGGAGCGACAGGTCCACCGGATGGCGACGTTCAAACCACCACAAGGGTCTTCGATCGTTGCGGCCGGTTGGAGGAAGGGAAAGATGTACGTCGTCACCAGCGACGAAACCAAGCTGACCCTCCACTGGAGTCGCGGAGGTCGGTGGATGTCCCCGACGCCCTTCCGAGAGGGGCTCGCTGGTGCGGTGCCCGTTTCTTCGCCCGCCGTTCTCAACCGGCTCTTTGTCAGCCGCGACGGCGCAAGGCTCTGGTTCTGCGACGAGAGATGGCAGCTGCACGTTCTGGATCTGGTCAGCCTGACTGCGAAATCTGCGGAAGGCTCGGTGGTTGCGTGGAGCTTTCTCCCATCGAAGGGAGAGATCGCATCCGTTGAACGGACGCCGAACGGACCCCTCAAGCTGCGCACCGAGTCCGTTGAAAAAAGGCCGACTAAACTCCTCATGCCGCGCGCCGAGCCCACTTTCGGAAGCAAGTCGCTGCACTTGATGGAGGGCGGACACAGAGTGAGCCGGGGCTACGTGGTGTCCGCGAGCGGAGGCGCCGACCCCTCCTTCGTCGCACTGGGTACGGGCGACGGGGAATGGCATTTCTGTGCGCCGCCCTGGACGGCCCAGACCGACATCAGGCTTTCGGCGGACACTCCGGTCTACGGCGCCGCGCTGATCGATGGCCGCCGCTGCCTCCTCGTCAGATCCTCGGCGCGCGAGGGGCTCAAATTCTTCGACGGAGCCGTCTCGGTCGGGAGCCTGACGTTTCCCGGCGAGGTCGACCACGCGTGCCTTCACCCGAACGGCCGTTGGATCGCTGCCCAGGTCGCGGGCGGCGTCTACGTTGTCGATCGACAAGGTAAGCAGTTTCTGCGCTGGGGAGGTCGGTCGGCGTGATGCCAAGGCTCTTCCGCGGGACCGTCGCGGCCACGGCGTTCGTGTTCGACGAGCGGAGACTGGGTCCCGTCGAGGCGCGGCGCCGCGTGCTGGCCTGGTGGACGCCTGGCGCGCACGTGCGAAGCACGGAGATCGGGCTCGTTCTTGTGCTCCCCAGCGCGAGGCGTGTCGCGGTCAACAGCGCGCCGGGCCTTCCGCTCGTCGCGAACGGTGGAACTTTCGTCGGCTTCGAAACGACCCTGGCGGAGATTCGTGCGCTGGGTGCGTCGGCTGGGAGCCTCGTCGTCGTGCGCGCGGGACGGATCGAAGTCGTCGCGAACGGTCAGGACGTGAGCCCCCACGAGTGGATCGCGCTTGGATCGGTCGCGGCGGTTTCGACGCGCGCCCTGTCCGAGCCGCGCGCGCTCGCGCTCGAGCCGCCCGCGCCTGTCCGGGCGTTGCACGAGGTGCTCGGGCCGAGCATCCCGCCGCCTGCTGAAGAGCGGCTCGCGTTCTTGCGGGACGCCGGCGCCGCCGCCGGTTCCGGCGCCACGGGAAACGTCTCGTCCGTGGCCAGCTTGTTCGACTGGTTCCGTTCGCTCGTCAGGCGGAAACGACGGTCGACCACGGGCCTCCCGGGAACGGCGCTTGCCGAACGCGAGCCGTCGACGATCATGGCGCGCCTTCGCGAAGCCTTCGGTCGAATCCAACGGTGGGTCGGCCTTCAGCGGCTTCTCGGTCGGCGTCACGGCAAGTATCTGGCGGACGTCATGGAGATGCTCGCCGGAGGTGACGTGCGCGAAGGGCTCCGACACGCGATTCCTCTCGCGTCAATGAAGGAGATTTTCGACCGCCGACCCGCCGGGCTGTCATGGCGCTTGCCGAGCGCCCGATCGCAGCTCGCGATCTCTCCCTTTCGTGGGCGGTCAAGCTCGAGTCTGGTGCTGGCGGACGATCTGTTCGGCCAGCTGCGTGCGCTCTACCGACGCACCTTCGAGCAGCTCGATGCGCAGGGCCGACATGAGGAGGCCGCCTTCGTCCTCGCCGAGCTCCTGCAGGCGGACGAGGAGGCCGTCGCTTACCTGGAACGGAACGGCCAGCTTCGCCGCGCTGCTGAGCTCGCGGAGGCGCGCGGCTGCGCGCCCGGCCTGGTCGTTCGCGCGTGGTTCATCGCAGGAGATCGAAACCGCGCGGTGCGCATTGCAAGGGAGCGTGGCGCCTTCAACGATGCCATCGTGCGGCTCGGGAAGTCGCACCCCGAGGCAGCGCGACAGCTTCGATGGCTGTGGGCCGATTCCCTGGCGGCGAGCGGCAGTTACGCCGATGCCGTCGAGCTCTTGCATCCGGTGGTGGAGGCGCAGAATCTCGTCTTCCGCTGGCTCGAGCTGGGGCTCGCCGCGGACGAAGCGCAGGCGCCGCGCCTTCTGGCGTTTCAAGCGGCGTTGGCACCCGAGCGCTGGGCGGAGACGCGGGCCCTCGCCGAGGTCTGGCTGGCATCCCAGGATGATGGCTCCGCCGCCCGGCGGCGAGCGCTCGCGGAGGCGCTCCCCAAGGTGCCGTCGAATCTCGGCTCGCGCCGCCTCGCGCGCCTCTGCGCGCGGTGGATCGTGGCGTCCAGCGATTCCGACGTTCCGGCGATCTCATCACAGACGATACAGGGCCTCATCAAGGCCGCCGACGATGACGCTCTGGAGGCGGACCTCCCCAACACGAGCCGGAAGACCCGGCAGCGCTGGCTCGAAAAAGGTGACGACGTCAGCGCAATCATCGAGCCACGTGGACCCGTGCCCGTGCAGAACGCCGTCGTGCTCAGCAGCGGCAGGCTGCTCGTCGCTCAGGGCGAAGCCGGCGTCGTCTTGCTCGGGCGAACCGGCGCGCTCTTGCACCGCTTCGACTGTCCGGCCGACGGTCTCATCATCAGCGACGAGGGCGACCGAGCGATCGCCCTCGCCAGCCGCGGTGAATCGACGCAGCTCACGCAGCTCGATCTACCCGCGCGGACGCATCGTTCCTGGGGACTCGTACCAATCGTCGGAGGTGCCAAGACCTACGACGGCAACGTCTGGTTCGCGCACGACGGGTTGCGTTTGATGGGGATCGATACAATGGGCCCCGTCCCACGCTGCTTCTGGACCGTCGACGTGGGCGACGAAGCTGTTATGCAGATCGTCCGTTCGGCGCGCGACGTGGTGGTCCTGGTGGGCGGGTGGGGCATGGAATTGTGGCGGTACGAGCTACCCGGACCGACGCTGCGCGAGCGCAAGCCGCTCAAGCTGCGAGTCGAAGGGGCTGCCGCGCCAAGCGACGCCAAGCCCGTTGTGTGCTTCGGATCGTGGCTCGCGCTGGACGGAACCGTGTACGGCGTGCTCTGCGATTTCGGCGGTCTCGAAGTCCGACTCGTCTCAGTAGGCGCGTCGCGATCCGAAGTGTGCTTGTCCCCAGAGGTTCAGGTAGAGAGCAGCCTCAAGGTCACCGGTGCCACCACGACCGAGCTCTTCGCGTTGGCGGTCGAATCCGGTCCAGGCGCGCAGGTTCGTCTGTTCGACACCCGACTTCGGACGCGCGCCACATTCCAGTTCCCTCAATCGAAGCTCCCGCGCCTGCGCTTCTGCGGCTCCAACCTCGTGATGTCCGCCGACGGCGGCCGGCTTTCGATCTTCGATACAGATCGCGGCGCTCTCCGGACGATCTGAGTGTTCGGCGGGACGGGCTCACACGCCGCCGTACCACTCGTATCCCTGGTCGCTCCAGTAGCCGCCGTTGCGTTCGGCGAGGAAGACGATGCGGGTGAGGTACTTTGTGCACTTGTAGCCGAGCTTGACCGGCGAATAGACGCGGGCGGGCGCGCCATATTCGGGACCGAGCATCTCGCCGTCCTGTCCGTAGACGATCAGCGTCTGCGAATGCAGCGCGCTCTCGATGTCCCAGCTCTCGTGGTAGTCGTCGTCGAACGATTGGAAGTCGACGTAGCGCGCGTCGTCGGACATCCCGACGTGGCGCGCGAGATCGGACAGCCGCACGCCGGTGCGGACCGCGACCGCCGACCAGCCCTCGACGCAGAAGTGTTCCAGCCGGGCTTCGGTCCGGGGCAGATCCTTCAGTTCGTCGAGCGTCAGGCGCTGCGGGCGCGCGACCAGCCCGCTGACCTCGAGGCGCCAGACACCGCGCACCGCCTCGTCCCAGACCGGCAGCTGGTCGCCGATGAAGTACGACGGAAACTTCAATCCCGCCGACACCGCGCGCGCGGACGGAACGTTGCGCGCACCGGGCCGGAACAGCTTTCGTTCCACGCGCTCGTTCCAGTGCTCGGCCGAACGAAGCGCCGATTGCACCGCGCGCGGCTCCTTCCAGTTGCAACCCGCGAGCGCCAGCGCCGCCGCCGCGCCGCCGCCCGCGCGCAGAGACGCGGTGAGGAACGCGCGCCGATCGATCCCGAGTCCCTCGGCGAGGTGCCGCCGGCGCGGAAGCCACAGCCGGCTCACGGCTTCTTCCTCAGGTTGACGAACGGACGCGCGTTCCGCGCTTCGGGCGATTTCGATGCGTTGTAGCCGCCCGTGACGATGGCGCGCAAGGAGTAGGGATCCACCGCGAAGACCATGAACACGTGGACGGACGACAGCGCGACCAGCGCGAGCATCGCCAGGAAGTGCCAGTAGCGCGCCCACACGAAGCCGCCCATCAACGCCGTCAGCGGCGCGAGCTGCATCGGCTTCCAGATCGCCAGTCCCGACAGCACCGCGATGATGGCGATGGTGGGCAGGGCGAAGTACGTCAACCGCTGAAGCGCGTTGTGT
>Ga0310810_10007374_pt1 | contig 12541 bp, 15 predicted proteins | sample NCmetagenome_FD_207641 | JGI IMG/M metagenome (GOLD analysis project Ga0310810, IMG submission 207641) | Soil microbial communities from experimental microcosm in Duke University, North Carolina, United States - NC | ecosystem: Engineered > Artificial ecosystem > Soil microcosm > Unclassified ... | reverse complement strand
GTCCCGAGTCTGGAACTGATCTCTGAGTACGCCGCCGACTACGTGGGCCCGCGACACGCTCAAGCCGTAGTGGTTGTTGTCCTGTCGGTTTTAATCATATTTGCACTGTTACTACTCAAGGCTTGGCGCGTGGACAAATTCAAACCCAATCGTGCTGCGCTCGTTCATGCCGCCGCGCTGACGATTGGGTCAGGGCTGATAGTTTTGCTCGTCAACTCGCTGGGCTCGGGAACCTGGACCTTTGTTTGGAAATGTTTGAAGAGTCCGGGACTGGGCTGCGCCGACGGATTCACCAACTGGGTGAAGCCGTAAGCCTTGTCAGCGTTACTGCGGCCGCGGCCGCTCTTCGTAGTAATTCAGCTTCTGCTGCAGCGGCGTGTCATGCACGCGGATCAGGAACGCGGGCTCCTTCGCGGCGCTGTGCTCGATCAGCGAGAAGCATGGCGCCGAGAATGTATCGCCGGCCTTCCAGGCGAAGGTCTCGCCGTTGATCGTCGACTTGCCCGAGCCTTCGACGACGTGATGCACGGCGCTCGTCGAGCGCAGCGGCGGCTTCACGGTCTCGCCCGCGCGCAGCATCATGGCGGTGAACCCCATGGTCGGCAGGCAGGCGTCGCCGGTCTCGGGATTGACGTAGTCGAGCTCGACCGGCTCCGAGCGTGGCGTGTGCTCGGCGAGCGCGCGCAGGCCTTGAACCGCGTTCGCCCACGGATAGCGCATCATCGGATAGGTCGGCCGCGCGTGCCCGTTGCGCCGTGCCGGCACCATGCCGGGCGTTGCGTATTCGACTTCCGATGCATCGGGGCGATTTTTCGGCGCCTGCAATTCGCGCTCGATCGAGTAGGCGGCCTCAAGATCGATGAACAGCGGCAGGTCGAGCGCGTCGAGCCAGATCACCGGGCCCTTGCCGTCATGACCGTGGTCATGCCACGCGCCGCCCGGCGTGAGGATCAGGTCGCCCCGCTCCATCGTGCATTTCTCGCCGTTCACGATGGTGTAGGCGCCTTCGCCCTCGACCACGATGCGCGCCGCGCTCGGCGTGTGGCGATGCGCCGGCGCCTTCTCGCCGGGCAACAGCAGCTGCATGCCGCAGAAGATCGGCCCGGCAACGCGCATCGCGCCCGGTCCGCGGCCGGGATCGGAGAGGATCAGCACACGCCGCTCGGCTTTCTCGACCGGCGTGAGTTCGCCGGCGCGCAACAGCAGCGGGCGGATCTTGTCGAAGGCCCACAGGCACGCCTTGCTTTGCGGCTGCGGCGCATCGTGAGGGAGCGCCTTGCGCATCAGCGGCCAGAGCGGGGTCGCGTTCGCGCTCGCCACCGCGTCGCGATAATCGGACGGCAGTTCTTCCATGGTGCCAAGGTTGGTGGTCATGGGTTCCTCGCCTGAAATGAGAGCCGGTTGGGCCGTGGTCGGTCGATTCATACACTCAAAACCTCATCCTGAGGAGCGCTGCGGAGCGGCGTGTCTCGAAGGATGGCCATGCGTTCCGGACCATGCTTCGAGACGCGGTCCGTTCGGACCGTTCCTCAGCATGAGGGCAAGTGTCAGAACAGGTACGGCCGCATCTGCCAGTCGCGGCGCCAGCCGGTGAGCCGCCCGCGGCGGAACTGCAGGATGATGCGCGTATCGACCGGGTACCAGCCCGGCACGGTCGAGAGCCGCTCCACCATGTAGCGCTCCGAACCGCGAGGGCCGGAGAGGTAGATCAGCGGCGCATCGACAAGGCGGGCAACCTCATCGGGCGTCATGCCGAACAGGAACGGGTCGTTGTATGAGCCGAGCGGGCGCTGCGGGCTGCCGGCAAGGGCCACGCCGGGCACAAGCAGGAAAGCAATCAGGATCAGTCGCCGCATCGGCATGCCTGCGAGCATGCTGGCGGCAAACGAAACGGTCAACCGGCCTTCTGCTTGATCAACTCGCGCGCGAGACGATCGAGAACCTCCTCCGGCAGCTCGAAGCCGGTAAGTTTCCAGGTCAGCCCCTCAAGCGTCAGATCGATGCGGTATTGCCGCGCGCGCGGTTCGGTGACCGGGACCCTCAGGCTGAAGTCGCGCAGCCCGTAGCGCGCATTGCTGTAGAGCTGCCAGACGTCGCCGAGCGCGTTCCAGTTCGGAGTCGGAAAGCTCGGTGGACGTTCGCCGAGCACTGGCGTGGGCCACCCGCTTTGCAGGAACTTGGCGAGCACGAGGCGAGAGACGATCTTCGTAACCAGCGGATCCGCGATTGCGGACGCCAGTCCCCCCACCAGACCGCGGTCGAGCGGCAGGCCGCTCAATCGCACATACGTCGCAAGGATCTGGCCGCTCAGCGAGCGGCTCAGCGCCGGATAGTCCACACGCTCCTCGATCTTCTCGATGTCGCCGGACTGGACGGCGCGCGCGAGCGCGTAAACGCCGACGAACGGCCAAGCCGACCAGGCGAGGAACAGCACGACGAGAACGAGAATTATGGCGACGATCTTGCGCATGACCGGCGGGAATGGCGGCACAATGCGGCGGCTTTGTGAGCGCCACGCAAGGAAATCGCCGGAAGTGGCGGAGACGACTCGCGAAAACGGGGCCCCGCCTTGCGCCGCTACTTAATTCAATTGCTTCACGTTCATCGTGTGCGCGCGAAAAACGGTGCGCATCGAGCGACCGTCAAACCGCGACCAAATCGATGCGTTACGCCCGCGGTCTGGCGGAATATGGGAGTGGTCATATGCGCACATCGTGTGAGGGATTTGCCTGCGACGCGTGCGGCGGCAACATGGATCAAGTCGAGGACGTGCCGGTGCTGCAATCACTGCAGGGCCACCTCGTGCATCGCTGCGAGAATTGCGGACAGATCCTGCTGGTGCTGGAGGAGCGCACTGAGGACTGGAGCGCCGGCTGGCTCGCGCCGCTGTTCATGGAGCTAGAGCCCCCGATCACCTGCGTGGCGATGATATGACTGGTGCCGGATGAGGGGATTGAACCCCCGACCTTCGGTTTACAAAACCGCTGCTCTACCGCTGAGCTAATCCGGCCGCCGAGCCGAGTGCGCGCGGAGATATCAGCCGCGCGCGGACGCGACAAGGTGCGCCGCACAAAACCGAAGGCCGGCAGCTTGCGCCGCCGGCCCCCGATGTCACGCCCACCGAACTTGTGTCAGATCCGGTGGATGTCGCGGTCCTTCGTCTCCGGCAGGAACAGCAGCGCGACAACGAAGCTCATCGCCGCGATCACGATCGGGTACCAGAGGCCGGAGTAGATGTTGCCGGTGGCCGCCACGATCGCGAACACGGTCGCGGGCAGGAAGCCGCCGAACCAGCCGTTGCCGATGTGGTAGGGCAGCGACATTCCGCTGTAGCGGATGCGGGTCGGGAACAGTTCAACCAGCCACGCGGCGATCGGGCCGTAGACCATCGTCACGTAGATGACGAGGATCGTCAGCAGCACGACCGTCATGAAGTAGTTGATCTGGTCCGGGTTGGCCGAAGCCGGATAGCCGTGCTTGGTGATCGCCTCGTTGAGGCTCTTCACGAAGTCCGGCGTGCCGGCGGTGAAGCTGTCGCCGCCGACCTTCACGACGACCGGTGAACCGGCCGCCGCCGCCTCGTTGTTGTAGTTCACCGAGCGCGCGACCAGCGTCGACTTCGCGACGTCGCAAGGCTTGGTGTACTGCTCGACGCCGGTCAGCTTGAGCTGGAAGGAGCACTGCGCCGGATCGGCGACGACCGTCACCGGCGACTCCGCCAGTGCCTTCTCGAGCGCCGGGTTGGCGAAATGCGTCAGCCCCTGGAAGAGCGGGAAGTAGGTCACGACCGCGAGCAGGAAGCCCGCCATCATGATCGGCTTGCGGCCGATCTTGTCCGAGAGCCAGCCGAACAGGATGAAGCCCGGTGTCGCGACCGCGAGCGCGATCACGATCATGATCTGCGCCGGAACGGCCGGGACCTTGATGGTCTGGGTGAGGAAGAACAGGGCGTAGAACTGCCCGCCGTACCACACGACCGCCTCACCGGCCGTCGCACCGAGCAGTGCGAGCAGCGCGATCTTCGCGTTGGCCCAGTTGCCGAAAGCTTCCGCCAACGGCGCCTTCGATTGCGTGCCTTCTTCCTTCATCTTCTGGAACGCAGGCGATTCCGCAAGCTGCAGCCGGATCCAGATCGAGACGCCGAGCAGGATCGCGGAAAGCAGGAATGGAATGCGCCAGCCCCACGCGTTGAAGGCGGGTTCGCCCTGCACGGTGCGGATGCCGAGGATGACGAGCAGCGCCATGAACAGGCCGAGCGTGGCGGTGGTCTGGATCCACGAGGTGTAGAAACCGCGCTGGCCGTGCGGCGCGTGTTCGGCGACGTAGGTCGCCGCACCGCCGTACTCGCCGCCGAGCGCGAGGCCCTGCACGAGGCGAAGCGCGATCAGCAGAATGGGCGCCACGATGCCGATCGACTCGTAGGTCGGCAGCACGCCGATCAGGAAGGTGCCGAGGCCCATCAGCGTCATGGTGACGAGGAAGGTGTACTTGCGGCCGACGAGGTCGCCGAGCCGGCCGAACACCAGAGCGCCGAAGGGACGCACCGCAAACCCCGCCGCGAAGGCGAGCAGCGTGAAGATGAAGGCAACGTTCGGTGCGACGCCGCTAAAGAATTTGCCGGCCAGAATCGCTCCCAACGTGCCGTAGATGTAGAAGTCGTACCACTCGAACACCGTGCCGAGTGAGGACGCGAAGATCACGAGCTTGTCGCTCTGCCCACCAACGGCCCCCCGGCCGTTGACTGTCATTGTCGCCATGAAGGCCCCCTTGATTTAATCCCGGCGCACGCGCGCGCTCTTGCAGGCGCGTTCGTACCCCGCTCGGAACGCTAGGCTTGCAGATCGCGAAAAGTCTGTTCGCCGCTGGTCTTACGACTAAAGTCTATATCCAAAGAGCAAACGCCTGATGTCCGGGCAGTTTCTTTCCGGCTTGGACCGTTCCGACGGCTCAGGATGGGAGATGTTTCGAGTGTAGCAATTAGTCGCATAAGGGGTCGGTAAGGTCGTCAGCGCATGGCCGCACGCGCGGGGCCGAATCGAGCAGGCTGCAACCGATCACAGCATCGTCTGCGAACGGTCGATCATAGTGATCAACCAGTCGGCGGCCTGGAGCACCGCCGCGCGCTGCACCAGCGAGGACTTGCGGAAGGTACTGTTGAGCAGGGTCCGCGCGCGCCCGAGCGCCGGATGCGGCGCGATGTTTTGTGCAAGCAGCACGAGACGCGCCATGAGTTCGTCACGGCGCTTTTCGAGATCGTCATAGCGCGCGCGAAAGGTCGCGGAGCGCGGCTTGCTCTTTCCTTGCGGCCGGTTCGGCATGGGTCGGGGGTCCCTGTCCGGCTTGAGCTTAATGCCTGCCACAACAAGGAGCGGTAACGCAATGTGGCAAAGAGCCGGCGTCGCGCGAATTTCGGCGGCGGGGCGACGCTGGGTTAATGTTACCAACTGATTTCAGGTGCACGTTAACCGCTTCCCATCGGCATTTTCGTTATTGGGAAGGCTGAATTTCTCGGAAGTGCATCGGCATTTCATGCGCGCTCGTCACCTGCTTCTCTTCGCTGTTTGCGCTGCCAGTCTGGCGGCGCCGGCGCGCGCGCAGACCGGACCGGTGATCGCAATTCCCGGCAAGGTCGGTGTGCCGGTCGTGATGAACGGCGTGATCGTCGATGGTGCGGTGATCTGGGGGGACTGGGGTTTGGCGCGTCCCACTTTTGGCGTCGTCGTCGATGGCGTGGTCGCCTTTGCGGCACCACCGCAAGACTCGCGCAGCTTCTATCCAAAAACCGGGCGCAAGCCGCGCGTCGGCCGGCAGGAGGTCGAGCCGAAGCACAATCCGCATCCGCGTCCGACGAGCTTCCGCCGCGACTGGTCGGCCGGGTCGAACTTCAACGCGCCGGTCACCGAATATCCGCCGTTCGATCCGCCGCCGGTTATCCTGGCGCCGCGTGGTCGACGTTTCTGAAACAGGAGTTTGAGGCCTGGGAAAGCCTCATGACGAAGGCTCGCCGAGCCGAGTGTAACAGGGAGCGTAAAACAATGATTGGACGTCCCGTCCGCCTACTCACTGCCGCCGCATTCGCGGCTGCGGCGAGCCTGATGTCTGCCTCTTCCGCATCCGCCTGCTTTGGCGGCTGCGGCGTCGGTTATTCTGCACCGGTCGCCTACACGGCGCCCGTTTACGTGCCACCCGTCGCCTACGGGGTGTCGTCCTGCGGCTGCGCCTCGTCCTGCTGCGGTGGCGGCTTGTTCGGTGGCGGCTTCGGCGGCTACGCGTCGCCGGGCTATGTCGTGAACCAGGGTCCGGCCTATGACGCGCCGGTGGTCGGCTATGCCGAGCCCGCACCGGCTTACGGCTACGGTGGCGGTGGCTACGGTTATGGCGGCGGCTATCCCTATGTCGGCGCTGGTCTCGGTTACGGATACGGCTATCGCGGCCTGGGCTGGCGCGGCGGTTATCGCGGCCTCGGCTGGCGTGGCGCCGGCTGGGGTTATCGCGGTGGTGTCGGTTGGCGTGGCGGTTGGCGAGGTGGCGTTGGCTGGCGCGGTGCCGGCTGGGGTTACCGTGGCGGCCTCTATCGTGGCGGCATCGGCTATCGCGGCGGCGTCGGCGTCGGCCGTGTGGGCTGGGGCTATCGCGGCGGCGTCGGCCGTGTTGGCTGGGGTGGCGCGCGCGTCGGCTACGGCGGCATCGGTCGCGTTGGCATGCGCCCGGGAATGGTGAACCCGGTCGGTCCTCGCGGCGGCTACGGCCGCGTCGGCCGCTGGCGCTGATCTCGCGACCTCAAATTCAAATGACATTGCGGCGGGCTCAAGGGCCCGCCGTTTTGCTTTTCAGGATTTGCGCAGCTGCTGCGTGGCCGCATAGAGCGCGACCGCAGCGGCATTCGACACATTGAGGCTCTTGAGCGCACCGGGCAGTTCGAGGCGCGCACGGATATCGCATGTTTCACGCGTGAGCTGGCGCAACCCCTTGCCCTCAGCGCCGAGCACCAGCGCGAGCGGCTCGCGCAGATCGGCCGCCGCAAGATCGGTCTCGCCTTCGCTGTCGAGTCCAACGGTCAGCCAGCCGCGCTCCTTCATCTCGGTGAGCGTGCGCGCCAGATTCTGCACCGTCACCGCCGGCACGAGATCGAGCGCGCCGGATGCGGACTTGGCGAGGACGCCGGTCGCCTCGGGCGAATGGCGTGCCGTCGTCACGATGGCCTTCACGCCGAAGGCCGCGGCCGAGCGCAGGATCGCGCCGACATTGTGCGGATCGGTGATCTGGTCGAGCACCAGCACAGTGCCTTCATCGGCAAGGTCTTCGAGTTCGAGCGCGGGGAGGGGCTCGGCCTCGATGAGCAGGCCGTTGTGCACGGCATCGGGCGAAAGCCGTGCCGCGATCGCATCCGGCCGTACGATCTCGGGCGGTATGGCAAGCCCGAGCCCTTCCTCGGCGAGGCGCCGCGCGGCATTTTCAGTGGCGAAGATCTTGCGCACCTTGCGGCGCGGGTTGGCGAGCGCGGCCGCGACCGTGTGCCAACCGTAGAGGATCGCAACGCCCTCCGGGATGCCGGGGCGCACCGGCTTTGGCTTGGGCGCAAAGCGGCTCTTGTCGCGCGGGCGGCGCGGCTTCGACTGCTTCGGATCCCACCTGCGTTCAGCCATGAGGCGGATGTGTCACGGTCTTCCTTCGCTGGCAATCAAGCCACCGCGGCCGGAGGAACAAACGGCGGACCAACCGGGTTTTCGCACCAGGCCCCCGAAGGAGAATGACATGGCAGAACCCTCCGCCCCGAACTACGAGCGCGCGCTCGACGACATCACGCAGCGCGGGATCTCTGCGATCCGCACCACGGAGAAAAAGGTGGATTCCGCGATTTCCAGCACTGCGGATGCTGCGCGTGGCGCGGTCGATCGCGTCGAACAGGTGCAGGACAGTGTGCACGGCGCGATCATGCACTCGATCAAGGTGCGGCCGTACACGACGCTCGCGATCGCGGGCCTGATCGGTTTCGCCTACGGCGCGCTGCGCCGCTGAACGAACGGCATGCGGCCAGTCGCCGCTCAGCTCTTCTTGGTCCGGGCGCGATTGACGAACGCCGCCATCATGCGCGCGGGCTCGTCGGTTGCATAAGCCTGCGTGAAGCTTTCGATTCCGGCGCGAACCGCCTGGTCGAGTGTCATGTTCTCCCAGTCGCGGATCAGCTTCTTCTGCAGGCGCACCGCCTGCGGCCCTGCAGTGAGCAGCGCATCGAGGCGTGCGTCGACGGCCGCATCGAGTTCGGCCGGTGCGACCACGTACTCGACCAGGCCCCACGCCAGCGCCGTCGCAGCGTCGATGTTCTCCCCCCAGAGCAACAGCTCACGCGTGCGGCCCCAGCCGATCAGGCCGGGCAGGAGCGCCGCCTCGACCACCGACGGAATGCCGACCTTCACCTCCGGCATGCCGAACACGGCATTGGAGGAGGCGATGCGCAGGTCGCAGGCCGCTGCGATTTCGAGGCCGGCACCGAGCGCATATCCGTTGATGCGCGCAATGACGGGCACCGGCATCTCGCGCAGCGCGCTACATGAGCGGTGCACCAGCGTGATGAAGGCTTCGGCCTTCTCGGCATCGAGGGTCGCCATCTCGAAGATGTCGGCGCCCCCGATGAAGGCCTTGTTTCCCTCGCCGGTGAGCACGACCGCACGCACATCGTCGCGCCTGGCGAGCGTCTCGAGCTCGGCGACGAAGCTCAGCATCAGATGGCTGTTGATCGTGTTGAGCTTGCCTGCGTTCTGCAGAGTAACGCGCGCTACGGCGCCGAGCTTTCGGTCTTCGATCAGCACGCCGACGGAACCAGTCATCGATTTTCCTTGCGTTTCGGTGCGAAACGGCGCGCAAACCTTTGCCGGTTGACACTGCGGTTCACGGTCACCATAACACCCGCCGCGGGTGTTCCGCGCAGAAGCCGGAATGCTTGCAAATTGCCTGAGATTCCATGAGGTTCGACGGCGAGCGGGGGAGTGTCCCGAGCGGCAAAGGGGGCGGACTGTAAATCCGCTGGCTATGCCTTCGTAGGTTCGAGTCCTACCTCCCCCACCAACCTTCGCGGCTCCACCGCTTCGGCTGGCAAGCCATCTGTACCGAAGGCTGCCCGCCGTAGCTTTAGCAAAGGCGGGCTGTTCAGTAATCAGTCCTCAGGAATCGGCTGCTATTGTCTTCCGATTGCTGATGCCTGATTACTCACGGCTGATGCGGGTGTAGCTCAATGGTAGAGCAGAAGCCTTCCAAGCTTACGACGAGGGTTCGATTCCCTTCACCCGCTCCAGCCTTCGCCCGCCGCAGCGGCGGGCTACGGCTGGCGAGCCAGCCCAAGCGAACATCGCGAAGGCGGGCTACGGCTGGCGAGCCAACCTGCATCTGAATGGGTCGCACTTACGAACAGTTCGAGGTCGGGCAGCGTTTCGAAACGCCGCGCCGCACCGTGATCGAAGCTGACATCAGTTCGTTCGCCGGGCTGACCGCCGATTTCAATCCGGTGCACATGGACGAGGTGTTCGCGGCGCAAACCGATTTCAAAGGCCGCATCAGTCACGGACCGATGATCGTCGGCATGGCATTCGGGCTTGCCTCGCGCGCCGACCTCATGGACGGGACCGTGCTCGCGCTCCTCGAAATCGGCTGGAAGTTTGTCAAGCCGGTGCGCCCCGGTGACACGATCTCGGCGGTCTTTACCGTGCTCGAGAAGCGTCCAACCGCCAGGGCAGATCGCGGCGTCGTTACGCTGCAGATCGACGTGCTCAACCAGCACGACGATGTCGTGCAGACCGGCACGGCGAAGACACTCATCAGGTGCAAGGACGCGAACGGCGGATGAAAAAAAGCCCCGCCGAGGCGGGGCCAGAGGAGTTCGCGTTGATCGCGTTACTGCGGAGTGGCCTGCGGTGAGGCGGGCGGGGTCGTGGCCGGCGGCGTCACAGAAGGAGTTGCGGGCGCGGGCGCGCTCTGCGTCGGCGTGTTGTTGCTTGCGGTGCGCACGCTGTCGCTGTTGTAGGTCACGACAAAATAACCGCCGATGATCAGGATGGCCGCGATGATGATCGCGGGTACTGCAAAACTCGCGTCGTCGTTGGTCGCCTGCGGGTACCCCAGACTGTCGATTTCCCGCCGACGTTCGAGGTCTGGACGATCGTCCATCATGGAATGCCTCCTTGGCATCGAAACATCGTGGTCAAAGAACGCCACAGCGGCCCGGAAGGTCCCGATGGAACTTTTGGAGGAGCGCGGAACCGGGGGATCTGCCTGCTGCCGTCCGAAACGCCAAAAACCGGCAGGTGACGGGGGAAAAATCGCCCGCTATATAGCCGCCTCGCTAGGAGTGTAGCTCAACTGGCTAGAGCACCGGTCTCCAAAACCGGGGGTTGGGGGTTCGAGTCCCTCCACTCCTGCCAGCCGAGGCGGCGCCGTTAAGCGCTTTTGCACCCGAGCCTTTTGATTCCCCTTTGTAAACGCCCGCTGGACCGGCCCTTGCTGCGTTGGCGTCCGGTCGCGGTAGAGCGCCCCGTCCCGGGGCGCCTGTGTTCCGTTCCGGCACGCAGTGCCGCCGCGCACCGGGAGGCCGGTCATGTGGCGGTACGTGTTTGTGTTTCTTCTCCTGGCGGGTTCGGCCGCCGAGGCCGGTCAGGCGCGGGCCACCTTCCAGGTCGGACTGACCATCACCGGACCGAACACCCCGCTTCGCGTCCAGACGCGGCTTGGCGGCGCATCCGTCCCCCAGCCGCGCCCGCGTCCCGCTGGCTTGTCGGTCGTTACCAAATCTCAAGGTAAACCAACGCTGGCGGCGGATAGTGAATGAATGGCAAGGGGGGAGCCTGAACGATCGGTAAATCCTCGAAAGTAAACGACAAGTAGACAGTGTCGGTAAACGACTTCTTGTATTTGAGCATACAAATCTAAGCTACATTGATTATTCAATATGTCGATCTGAATCCTTTGGATTATTGTCTCGTTTAACGTGACCTCAGGTCAGGGCAGGTAATCGTCTCCTCACAAAAACAACGCGCAAAGCGTTGAAAACAGGGGACGTCAGATGTCGAACTCTCAGGCCCACCTCGGGCGCGCGCTCGTCTTTGCGTGCCTTTTCCCGCTCTCGTTCGCGTACCTTTTTCCGCTCCGCGCAGTCGCCGGCAGCGTGACGGCCACTTTCAACCCGCAACTCGCCATTGCGGCGACCTGCCTGATCAACAGCGCGTCCTCGCTGAACTTCGGCACGCAGGGCGTGCTCGCCGCCAACGTCGATCAGACCTCGACGGTCAAGGTCACCTGCACCAACACGACGCCGTACACGATCGGGCTTGATGCCGGCACGGGCACCGGCGCGACCGTCGCGGCGCGCAAGCTCTCCAGCGGCGGCAACACCGTGAGCTACACGCTCTACGCCGATGCCGCGCACACGACGATCTGGGGCAACACGCCCGCGAGCGACACCGTGGCAGGCACCGGCAACGGGTCGGCGCAGAGCTTCACGGTCTACGGCCGCGTGCCGCCGCAGGGCGCGCCGGCGCCCGGCAATTACTCCGACACGATCACGGTGACGGTGATGTACTGAGCGTCGCGCCGGGAGAGTGGCCGTGTTGCGGCCCCGCATATCGCGCAGAGGAGGGTGGCTTGCCGCTCTCCTCTTCGCGCTTGTGCTGGGTGCCGCGATGCCGGCGCACGCGGACGACGTCGCCGCTGAAGCCAGCCCGGATGCTGCCGCAGTCCTCGCCGACCGGGATGCGACCGCGACACCAACCCCCGTCGACGATACCACCGCTTCGATCGGCGCGAACATTGCGGCGACACTGGCGCCTACCGACAGTGCCGCGACGCCGGCCGATGCGGGCGGTGCCGGCCGTCCGATGCAGCTCGAGGTGATCCTCAACGGCACGCCGACCAAGCTGATCGGCGCGTTCACGATGCTCGACGGCAATCGTCTCGCGGCGAAACGCCAGGAGCTCCTCGAACTCGGGCTCGATCCGCGCGGCTATTCCTCGCCCGGCGACCTGATCGTGCTCGATAAGGTGTTCGGGCTGTCGTATCAGTACGAAGAGTCCACCCAGCGCGTCATGATCACGGCGCCCGAGGAACAGCTCGCCGTCAAGGAGTACAATCTGCGCAGCGCGCCCGAACTGACGCCGGCGAAGTCCGACTGGGGCGGCGTCGTCAACTACAATTTCTTCAATTCGGCGGTGAGCAACCTCGACGGAAAGCCGGTCACGATCAACGGCATTCCTCTCGCGATCAACGGCATCCCGACGAAATTCATCGGCGCGCCGCTTGCATTCAACGGCGCATCGGGAACGTTCGATGCGCGCGTCTTCACGCCCTTCGGCACGCTCACCCAGTCCGCGATCCTGCGCACCGCTTCGTTGAGCGATCGCTTCGACGCGCTGCGGCTCAACACCACGCTGACCTATTCCGATCCCGATACGATGCGGTCGTATCGCGCCGGCGACGTGATTACGGCGGGCTTTGCCTGGACGCGTCCGATCCGCATCGGCGGCGCGCAGGTGGCGCGCAATTTCGGCCTGCGTCC
>Ga0310810_10007373_pt1 | contig 12545 bp, 13 predicted proteins | sample NCmetagenome_FD_207641 | JGI IMG/M metagenome (GOLD analysis project Ga0310810, IMG submission 207641) | Soil microbial communities from experimental microcosm in Duke University, North Carolina, United States - NC | ecosystem: Engineered > Artificial ecosystem > Soil microcosm > Unclassified ... | reverse complement strand
TGACCCGTCGACACGCGACTCATGGCTGACCCAACTCGTACACCCGTCATCATTAGCGCCGTTCGGACCCCGATCGGCAAATTCCTCGGCGCCCTCACGCCGGTTACGGCCCCGTCCCTCGGCGCCACTGCCATTAAGGCGGCGGTCGCCCGCTCGCAGGTCCCCCTCGATGACATCGATGAAGTCATCATGGGCAACGTGATCCAGGGCGGCGAAGGGCAGGCACCCGCGCGTCAGGCGGCCATCTACGCCGGCATTCCGGGCCTTGTCCCCGCGCTCACGATCAACAAGGTGTGCGGCTCCGGCCTCAAGGCCGTGATGCTCGCCGCCCAGTCGATCAAGGCCGGCGACCAGCAGGTCGTCGTCGCGGGCGGACAGGAATCGATGTCGAACGCCCCGTTCTACGTGTACGGCATGCGCGGCGGCATCAAGTTCGGCGACCAGCAGTTGGTCGACGGACTCATCAAGGACGGCCTCTGGTGCTCGTTCTGCGACGTCCACATGGGCGGCCACGCCGAGTACACCGCGCGAAAGGCGGGCATCACGCGGAAGATGCAGGACGAGTTCGCCCTCGCGTCGCACCGCAAGGCGGTCGCCGCGATCGACGCCGGCAAGTTCGACGCCGAGATCGTGCCGGTGGAGATCCCCGGCAAGAAGGGCACGACCAGCGTGTGCGTGGACGAGGGTCCGCGGCGCGATACGTCGCTCGAGCAGTTAGGCAAGCTGCGGCCTGCCTTCCCGAACGACGCGCCCAAGGACATGACGCCCGACCAGCTCACCGTCACCGCCGGCAACGCGCCCGGCCTCAACGACGGCGGGTCTGCGTTAGTCGTGACGTCCGAGGCGTACGCCACCGCGCACGGGCTGCCGATCCTGGCGCGCATCACCGGCTACGCCACCGGCGGCGGCGAGCCGCGCGATCTCTTTTTCGCGCCGATTGTGGCCGTCAACAATCTCATGCAGCGCACGGGCGCGAAGATCGGCGACTACGACCTCATCGAAGCGAACGAAGCCTTTGCCGCGCAGGCACTCGCCGACGGACAGGCGCTCAAGTGGGATTGGGACCGCGTGAACGTGCATGGCGGCGCGATTGCGTTAGGCCATCCCATCGGCGCCTCCGGCGCGCGGATCCTCACCACGCTGTTGTACGCGATGCGCGATCGCGGCGCGCACACCGGCATGGCGACCCTGTGCCTCGGCGGCGGCAACGCCGTCGCCCTGAGCGTGGAGCGCGTGAACTGATGCAACAGACCGCGATTCTCGCGTCGCGCGATCGCCGCATCACGGTCGCCGGGATCGTCGGATTCGCGGCGGCGCTCGCCGCTGCGTCGCAGGTCGCGATTCCGGTCCCGGGAACGAGCGTCCCGATGACCCTGCAACCGCTCGCCGTCGTGTTGGCCGGCATCTGTCTCGGCCCGCTCGCCGGCGCGGCGAGCATGGTGCTCTACCTCGCGGCCGGCGCCGCCGGACTCCCCGTGTTCGCGCCCGAAGGATTGCCCGGGGTGGCGCGGCTCCTCGGTCCTACGGGCGGGTACCTCCTCGCCTATCCGTTAGGCGCGTGCGCCGCCGGTTGGATCGTGCGCCATGGCCCGCATCGATTCGCGTGGCGCGCGCTCGCCGCCGCGTGCGGCATCGCGCTCATTCACCTGGGCGGCGTGGCGCAGCTTGCCGTCCTCACGGGAAGCCTGACGCGAGCCTTCGTTCTCGGCTCGTTGCCGTTCCTCGGCATGGACGCGGTGAAGGCCGTACTCGCCGCGCTCTACTCGCCCCGCTCTTCCGATCGCGCGCCCGCTTGACGGCGCGCGATTTCTTTTATCGACCCTCCGGATCACTCCGCGCACCGTGGCAGTGGATCGGCTTCATCGTCGTAGCGCTGGCGGCGAGTCGCCTCGCGGCTGCGGCCGTGGCGCCGTTCGCGCTGCGCGTCCTGTCGCGGGAGGCGGTGGTCTTCTGGTGCCTGCTCGCGGGACTCGTCCTGGCGCACCTCGTGATGGTGCGCGTGGTCGATCGCGGGTCGTGGGCGCCGATCGGACTGGCGCGCCGGCAGGCGACGCCGGCGCGGCTCGCGTTAGGCTTCGCCGCCGGATCGTTAGGCATCCTCGTGCCGTCCGGGCTGCTGCTGCTCGGGCACTGGCTCGGCGACGAGCCCGCCGTCGCTCCGGCGTCGTGGGCGCACTACGCGCTGTCGTTGGCGGCGTTCTTTCTGCCCCAGTCGCTCGCCGAAGAGCTGCTCTCACGCGGCTACTTGTTCGCGTCGACGCGCGCCGCGATCGGATGGCCGGCCGCGCTCGCGATCACCAGCGTGGGCTTCGGCCTCTTGCACTCGTTCAATCCGGGCGCGTCGCCGCAGAGCGTCGTGATCGTGATGCTCGCCGGCGGATTTCTCGGCGGCATCTTGCTGGTCACGGACAGTCTCTACGCCGCGTGGATGGCGCACTTCGCGTGGAACTGGTCCATGGCCGCGCTGCTACATGCCACGGTGAGCGGCCTCCCGTCGCGACCACCGGACTATCGCGTGGTGGACAGCGGACCGGCGTGGCTCACGGGCGGCGTATGGGGACCGGAAGGAGGCGCTGCGGCCGCCCTGAGCATGGTACTGTGTATGACCGCACTCGTCGCGTGGCGGCGCAAGTCGCCGCGCGCGGCACCCTTTGAACGCATCGAGACATGAGCGAACGCATAGTCGTGGTCGGCGCAGGGCAGATGGGCAACGGGATCGCGCACGTGTTCGCCGCGGCGGGACATCGCGTGACGATGATCGACGTGTCGCGCGACGCGCTGGCCCGCGGACGCGCGACCATCGAGAAGAACATGGCGCGCCAGGTGCAGAAAGGCAGCTTGGGCGCCGAAGAGCGCGACGCCGCACTGGGACGCATCACCGTCTCGGAAACCCTGGAGCCCGTGCGCGAAGCCGACATCGTCATCGAGGCGGCTACCGAGAACGCCGAGCTCAAGTTCAGCATCTTCGGCGACCTCGATGCCGCGGCGCCTAACGGAGCGATCCTGGCGTCCAATACGAGCTCCATCTCCATCACCGAGATCGCGGCCCGCACGGGACGGCCGGCGCAGGTGATCGGCATGCACTTCATGAATCCGGTGCCGGTGATGCAGTTGGTCGAGGTCATCCGCGGGCTCGCCACGTCCGACGAGACGACCACGCGCGTGCTCGATCTGGCCAAGCGCCTGGGCAAGACGCCCGTCGAAGTGAACGACTATCCGGGCTTCGTGAGCAACCGCGTCCTCATGCCGATGATCAACGAAGCCGTCTACTGCCTCATGGAAGGCGTAGGCAGCGCCGAGGCGATCGATACGGTGATGAAGCTCGGCATGAACCACCCCATGGGACCGCTCGCGCTCGCGGACCTCATCGGACTCGACACCTGCGTGTCGATCCTCGAGGTGCTGCACCGTGGCCTCGGCGACCCCAAGTACCGGCCGTGTCCGTTGCTCCGCAAGTACGTCGCGGCCGGATGGCTGGGCCGCAAGACGGGCCACGGCTTCTTCTCCTACTGAGACCGATTTATGTCCTGGGCTCTCATCCCACTCACCGAAGAACAGCGCGGCATCCAGCAGCTCGCGCGCGACTTCGCGCGCGAGGAGATCGCCCCGCACACCGACGCGTGGGACCGCGACGCCGTCTTCGACCGCGGCATCATCAATCGGTTAGGCGAGCTCGGATTCCTCGGCATGCTCATCCCCGATGAGTTAGGCGGACTCGGCCTCGATACGTGCACGTACCTCGTCGCGCTGGAGGAGATCGCGGCCGTCGATGCGTCGGTCGCCGTGGCCATGAGCGTGCACAACTCGCTCCCCACGCAGATGATCCTCCGCTGGGGCACCGACGAGCAGAAGAAGCGCTACCTGATGCCCATGGCGCGCGGCGAATGGTTAGGCGCGTTCGCGCTGTCCGAGCCCGACGCCGGTTCCGACGCCGCGTCCATGCACGCGCAGGCCGTACGCGACGGCGATTGCTTTGTGCTGAACGGCACTAAAGCGTGGGTCTCGAGCGGCAGCGACGCCGAGGTGATCCTCGCCATGGCCCGCACCGACAAGCCCGGCGACCGCCGTGGCGCGCGCGGCATCAGCGCGTTCATCGTCACGCCCGACATGCCGGGCTTCAAGGTCGGCAAGAAAGAAGACAAGATGGGGCTGCGCGCGTCGCCCACCGTCCAGCTCGTGTTCGAGAACCTGCGCGTCCCGGCGGCCAATCTGTTAGGCGAAGAGGGCAGCGGTTTCGTCTATGCCATGCAGTCGCTCGACAACGGGCGGCTCGGCATCTCGGCGCAGTCGATTGGCATCGCGCGCGCCGCCCTCGAGGTCTCCACGGCGTATGCCGCCGAGCGGCGCCAATTCGGCAAGCCGATCAAGGAGTTCCAGGCCATCCAATTCAAGCTCGCCGACATGGCCACGCGTATTACGGCGGCACGGGCGCTGCTGTATGCTGCTGCGTCGGCCAAGGATCGGGGCGAGCCCATTACCCAGTTCAGCAGCATGAGCAAGCTCATGGCGAGCGAGACCGCCATGTGGGTCACGACGCAGGCCATTCAGATTCTCGGCGGGTACGGGTACGTGCGGGATTATCCCGTCGAGCGGCTGTTCCGCGATGCGAAGGTGACCGAGATCTACGAAGGGACGTCCGAGATACAGCGCATTGTGATCGCACGAGAGTTGTACGCGAATTGATGGCGCCGGCACCCTGCCGAGCGCCTTTCACCAGCTATCCCACTTATGACAATCACCGAAATCGCTCCTCCGTCCGGCACGCAGAGCCTGTTCGAGCGGCTCGCCGACATGGGACACGAGCAGCTCGTCCTGTGCAGCGATCCGTCCGCCGGATACCGCGGCATCATCGCGGTCCACAGCACCACGTTGGGCCCTGCGTTAGGCGGCACGCGGTTCTGGAATTATGCGTCCGACGAAGAAGCGATCATCGATGCGCTCCGCCTGGCGCGCGGCATGACCTACAAGAATGCCGTGGCCGGCCTCAACCTCGGCGGCGGCAAGTCCGTCATCATTGGCGACAACCGCACCACCAATCGCGAGATGCTCTTTCGCGCGCACGGACGCTTCGTCGAAGGCCTCGGCGGACGCTACGTGACGGCCGAAGACGTGGGCACGAGCACGAGCGACATGGACTTCGTCCACATGGAGACCGAGTACGTCACCGGTCTCGCGGGACGCTCGGGTGATCCGTCCCCCGTCACGGCACACGGCGTGTTCCGGGCGATCCAGGCCGCGGCCAAACATCGCTGGGGCAGCGACGCACTCTCGGGCAAGACGGTCGCCATTCAAGGCTGCGGACACGTCGGCTACTATCTCGCCAAGGAGCTGCACGATGCAGGCGCGGGCCTCGTCGTCACCGACATCGACGCCGAGCGGGTCAAGCGCGTGGTGACCGACCTGGGCGCGCGCGCGGTCGAGCCGGGCGAGATCTACGGTGTAAAGGCCGACATCTTCGCGCCCTGTGCGTTAGGCGCGGTGATCAACGACAAGACCATCCCGCAGCTCAAGGTGGAGATCGTGGCCGGCGCCGCGAACAACGTGCTGCTCGAAGAGCGCCACGGCGTGGCCCTCGAGGAGCGCGGCATTCTATACGCTCCCGATTACGTCGCCAACGCGGGCGGTGTGATCAACGTCTACAGCGAGCTCGCGAACTGGGATCCGGCGCGCGCGCTCCGCAAGGCGGACGAGATCTACGCCACCACCCTCGGCGTGTTCGACATCGCGCGCGCCGAAGGCATCCCCACCTATGAGGCAGCCGACCGCCTGGCCGAACGGCGGTTGAAGGCCGTGGGCTCGCTGGTGAAAACTTGGCCACAATGGCCGAATCGATAGCCGACACGTTGCCGGCGATCAAACTCGATGTCGCGTTTCCGCTGCGATGCCAACGCGAAAGCTCGACGATTTTGAGAACGGACAACCCCGGACAGAAACGGACACGGCCGGTCTTTTGGGAAACTGCAACAACATCGTAGGTTCGAAATTTGTTGGCTTTGCAGTTCCAAAAGTCTCTGCTTTGTCCGTTCGTGTCCGGACCTGTCCGTTTTGAAGTCGTTGGACCATGATTCCGGCTCGGCGGCGGATTCGGCGGAAGAGGAACGGTGACAAACGGTGACACATTACCTGTTGCTCCACTCTCACCGGCGCAGCCATGCCCGATTGGTCTAACTGGATAACCAGCAGGCCCATGTCCGCCTTACTACGCACCGACCCCGACATCGCGCGCGCGATCGAGGACGAGACGCGGCGTCAGGGCGAGGGACTGGAGCTCATCGCCAGCGAGAACTTCGTCTCGCCGGCGGTGATGGAAGCGATGGGATCGCCCCTCACCAACAAGTACGCCGAGGGCTATCCCGGCAAACGCTACTACGGCGGCTGCGAGTTCGTCGACGTGGCCGAGCAGCTGGCCATCGACCGCGCCAAGTTGTTGTTTCACGCCGAGCACGCGAACGTGCAGCCGCACTCGGGCGCACAGGCGAACATGGCCGTGTTCTTCGCCTTCGTGAAACCGGGCGACACCGTGTTAGGCATGGGCCTGTCTAACGGAGGCCACCTCACGCACGGGTCCCCCGTCAATTTCTCGGGGTTCCTGTATCACGCCGTCGCGTACGGCGTGCGCGAAGACACGGGTCGCATCGACATGGACCAGGTGCGCGATCTCGCGCGGCAGCACAAGCCGAAGATGGTCATCGCCGGCTTCAGTGCGTATTCGCGCACGCTCGACTTCGAGGCGTTCGCGGACATCGCGCGCGACGTCGATGCCAAATTGATGGTCGACATGGCGCACGTGGCCGGTCTCGTCGCGGCAGGTATTTCGCCGTCGCCCATTCCGTACGCCGACGCCGTCACCACGACGACGCACAAGACACTGCGTGGTCCGCGCGGCGGATTGATTCTCTGCAAGCAGGAGTACGCGGCCAGCATTAACAAACAGGTCTTCCCCGGCATGCAGGGCGGTCCGCTCATGCACGTGATCGCCGCCAAGGCAGTCTCGCTGCTCGAGGCGCTGCAGCCGTCGTTCGTCACGTACGCGCGGCAGGTTGTGGCGAACGCGCGCGAATTGGCCGACGCGCTGACGCATCGCGGCTACGCAATCGTGTCGGGGGGCACCGACAACCACCTCATGCTGGTCGACCTGCGCGCGCGCGGACTCACGGGCAAAGCCGCCGAAGCGGCGCTCGGCGCCGCGGACATCACGGTGAACAAGAATACCGTGCCCGGCGAGACGCAGTCGCCGTTCGTCACGAGCGGAATTCGTATCGGGACGCCAGCCGTGACCACGCGCGGTTTGAAGGAAACGCAGATGCGCCGCATCGCGGAGCTCATCGATCGCGTGCTGACCAATGCGGCGGACGACGCCGTCATTCGCGAGGTCCGTCGCGATGTCCACGATCTGACATCGGGCTTCCCTCTCTACACACCGGCCGAAGAGCCCGCCGCCCGGTTGTAATTCCGGAGTCGGCGTCGCATCTTTGGCCCTGAGCCCGCTGGCGGCGCCCGCCGTACGCGGCAACGCTCTTTCGCGAAGGTCTGCTCACTTTGCCGCTTTGCTTTCAGGACGGCATCATGGACCGCCTCCGGGCGCGCGATGCGCGCTACCGGGAGGATGCCTACCTGTTCGTGCTCGCCGCGCTCGAGTATTGCCAGACGCGGCTCGATGAGCGCCGCCACATCGCGGGACGCGAGCTGGCAATGGCGTGCCGTGATCTTGCCCTCGAGCATTTCGGCGTGATGGCCCGGCTCGTGCTCGAACATTGGGGTGTTCGCTCGTCCGCCGACATCGGTGAGGTTGTGTTCAATCTCGTCGACGAAGGTTTGCTCATCAGCCAACCGACCGACACGCGCGATGAGTTCGCAGGCGTGTTCGATTTCGACCAGGCGTTCGAACGCGAGTATCCGTGGAGCGTTCTGCAAACCGGTTGAAGATGTAGCACGTCGCGCTTGGCAGCGCGACACGAGATGTTGGAAGGCGCGTTGAGCGGGAGGAGGTGAGGCCAGATGGATGTCAACGAGCTTCCTGCGTGCCGCAAATGCGGCAAGGGCACGATGCTCCCGCTGAGCGACTACGGCCGCGACGGAGCGCCCATCACGTTCAAGGCCTGGGTGTGCAACAACCCCGAATGCGGATTCAACATTCGCATCGACAACGGGGAAATCAGTTTCGGGCGCACCATCGGACAATCGCACAAGTGAGAGGGAGCTCGCACGCGCGGTAGGCAGCGATGCGCGACACGTGTCGCGCCGCCTGCCGCTCGTCGCTCATTCACCTCTGTCCCTCCTCCTGTCCGTCACGAACGCGCGTGAGTCGAGGGCGCGCGACTCCGCCGCGATCGCGCTGGGTGTGCCGTCGCGCGCGCTCATGCAGCGCGCGGGCGCCGCGGCTGCGAGTGAACTCACGCGACTTTTCGGCAACGCGCTTGCGAACGGCGTGGTGGTGTACGCCGGTCCCGGCAACAACGGGGGCGATGGCTGGGTGGTGGCGCGCTGTCTGGCGGCGTGCGGCGTGCGCGTGCACGTGGTGCCCGTTGTCGAACCCACCACCGAAGACGCGCGCGCCGAGCGCGCACTCGCGCAGCCGCTGCTCGACGCCGCGCGTCCCGCGAATGCGCGCGTGATCGTGGACGCGCTGCTCGGCACCGGTGTGGGCGGAGCGCCGCGTGGTGCGATCGCGGAAGCCATTCGCGACATCGCTCGCGCGCGCGACGCCGGGGCGTCCGTGGTCGCGCTCGACTTGCCCACCGGCGTCGACGCCGACACCGGCCATGCCGACGGTGCCGTGCGCGCCGACGTCACGCTCGCGTTCGGGACGATGAAGCGCGGGTTGCTCATCGCGCGCGGCAACGCGGGACACATCCTGCTGCTCGACATCGGCCTGCCACCAGGCGATGAGACCACGCCGTCGCTCGTCACGCCGGCGTGGGTGCGGCACGTGGTTCCGCCGATACCGGCCGACGCGCACAAGGGCGTGCGGCGCAAATTGGTGATCGTGGGCGGTCAGTTAGGCATGGCCGGCGCGGCGATTTACGCCGCGCGCGCCGCGATGCGCTCCGGCATCGGAATGGTGCGCGTCGTCGTGGCGCGGGAGTGTGTGCCGATCGTGCAGGCGGCGGCGCCGCACGCGATCGCGCGCGCCTGGCCGAGCGAGCGTCCGGAGGATGTGGACGACGCGATCGTGCACTGGGCGGACGGCGTGCTCATCGGCCCCGGGTTAGGCGACTCGCCGCAGAGCCGCGCGCTGGTGGAGCGCGTGCTGCGCGCGTGGCGCGGACCGGTGGTGATGGATGCGGATGGCCTCAACGTGTTCAAGGGCGAGGCGGCGAAGTTAGGCAGCTTGCTCGCGGGACGGCCGGCGCTCCTCACGCCGCACCCGATGGAGCTGGCGCGCCTCTACGGCGCCAACCCGCAGGAGGTGCTGGTCCGCCGGTTCGACATCGCCGGCGAGCTGGCGCGCGTGGCGCACGCGGCGGTGCTGCTCAAGGGTGTGCCGACGATCGTCGCCGATGCGGCGGGCGGCCGCCGCGTGAGCGCGGCCGGCACGCCGGCCCTCGCCGCCGCCGGCAGCGGCGACCTCCTGGCCGGCCTCGCGGCCACACTGCTAACGCAGTTAGGCGACGGCCTCGCGGCCGGCGCCGCCGCGGCGTGGGTGCACGGCCGCGCCGCCGAGCTCGCGTCCGCCGGACGCGGACCCCGCGGCGTGACGCTCGATGATGTGGAAACCGCCATCGGCGCCGTGTGGCCGGACGTGGCCGCCGCGCAGGCGCCTCGTTATCCCTTACTCATGGAGTTGCTGGCCATCGCCGCGTCGTAAGGCAGGAGCTCGTTCGCGCGCAGCGGCGATCCCGCCGCGCACCGTCCCGACCACCTCAACGACAACCCTATGCGCCCATTCCTGGTCAGTCTCCCGCTGTTCCTCGCGCTCTCCGTCCGCCCAACGGCGCCGGCTAACGAACAGGCCAGCTTTGTCACCACGCTGGGACGCGACACCGTGGTGATCGAAAGCTTCACGCGCACCCCGACCAAACTCGACGGCGACATGGTCGTCCGCGTTCCCGGCACGGTGCTCTGTCACTACGAGCTCGACCTCGGGAGCGGCGGCAACATCACGCGGTCCGTGGTCGATGTGAAGCCGATCGGCGCCAGCAACGTGCCCACGCGACACGTCACGCTCGACTACGTCGGCGACTCGCTCCGCGCCGACGTCGACTCGGCGGGCACGCACTCGACATTCGTCCGCGCCGTCGAGAAGAACGCGTATCCGCAATTCATGACGGGATTCGGTTCGTCGTACGGCCTGTACTCGTCGCTCGGCGTCTACGAGGTGCTGCTCGCACAGTTAGGCGCCAAGTTCGACTCGGTGACCATTCCATCCATCGACATGCAGTCCGGGCGAACGGTGAAGCGCGATTTCGTGCGCCGCTCCCCGACGCGCGTCGACGCCGACTATTTCCGCATCGCGTGGACGCACCTCACGCTCAATGACTCGGGACAGATCGTGAGCGCCGACGCGAGCGAAACCACGGAGAAAACGAACACGCAGCGTACGGCCTATATCGATCCGCAGAAGGTGGCCAAGCAGTTCGCGTCCGAGGACAAAGGAGGGAAGGGAATCGGCATCGCGTCGCCGAGTGTGACGGAGAAGGCGACGCTGGGTGGGAAGCTCGTCGTCGTGTTGTACAGCAGTCCGCGCCGTCGCAATCGCACCATCCTTGGCACCGTGGTCCCGTATGGGCACGTGTGGCGCACCGGCGCCAACCAGGCGACTGTGCTCGTCGCCGACGATGGATTCGACATCGGTGGCGCGTCGGTTCCCGCGGGCAGCTACAGTCTCTGGACCGAGCCCAAGAAGGACGGCAGCGTCGACCTCATCGTGAACGGCCAGTACGGCCAGTGGGGCACGAATTACGACTCGACGCGCAACGTGGCGCGCGTGCCGATGAAGGCGACGACCGCGTCCTCGCCACAGGAAAATTTTTCGATCAACATCACGCCGACAAACGGCAGCAGCGGTGAGATGAAGATCGCGTGGGACACGTTCGTCTGGACGGTCCCGATTACGATGAAATAAAAGTCGGACAAGTCTGGACAGAGCCGGACAAAACCGGACATAACAACGGGCGTCGGTCCGCCTTATGTCCGGGCTTGTCCGGCCGCGTCCGCGCTTTGTCCGACTTTAGTGCAGCGCCTTCTGGATCGCCTGTGCGCGATCGAGATGTTTCTGTAAGACCGGCCCGGCGGCCTTGATCAGATCTTTGAGCGCCTGATTCTGCGCCTGACTCTCCGCGGTGCCCGCCCAACTGATCACCGCCTGGTGAATGCCCACCTCGTTGGCGATGTACGTCGAATCGAACCCGTGACCCTTGGCGGCCGAACCGAGAGCCGTCTGCTCGCCCTGCACCGCACTCGTGAAGGGATCGCTGGTCGGCATCTGCGGAGTAATGTTCTGCGCCTTGGCGAGTTGTTGTCCCTTGACACGCAACGCGTGATGCTCGCCCATCATCAGCTTGGCGAATTGCTTCACTTGAGAGTTCGTTGCTTTCGGAAGTGCGGCGGCTCCGAGCGTACTGTCCGCCATGTTCACCTCATCGAGCAGGGCCACGATGTTGGCATCCGACAGCGTCTCGTTCGACGCGGCAGGGGCGGCGGCTTGAGCCGAGGTGTCGGCCGTCGCGGCAGGCGCCGCTGTTGAGGTCGTGTCTGCCGTCGACGCACTTTCTTTGCCTTTGCACGCAGCCAGCGCGACGCAAGCAATCACGGGGAGCAAGAGATCGGTATACCGCCAGCGTACGACTCGCATACGGCCTCCGGTTGGGTCGATCCTGCGTGGGAACAAATTCCGCGCCTACCGCATCGCAAGACACGCACCGCGCGCGACCAACCAGCCGCGTTAGCCGACGCTCCGAGCGCGCGGGCTACTGTGGTGGAACCACGTTCGCGTGCCGGATGACCTCTTGCCATCGTCCCGCCTGTCGCATCCACATGGCGGTGAACCGGAGGTGCTGCGACTTCCCCGCGAGCGGCATCTTCCCGCCCCAGAGCACGTCTTCGTGTCCGGCGACGACGACCATGTCGCCGTAGACCCGGACGTACTCGATCTGCCGATCGAACTCGGTGATGACGAGGACCCCGGACTCGACGAGGCCGAGCACCGCTTGCTTCGTGACGAGTTGGTTGAGCGGGTTGGTGACGACCATGTCGTCCGACCACAAGCGCGCCATCGCCGCCGCGTCGCGATGCAGAAAAGCGTCAACCTCGGCGTCGTTGAGACGCCGCACCTCTTGCTCGGCCGTTTGCGCGTCCGTCATACGCGTCCTCCCCGTTAGGCGGTCTGACAACGGTGACGATGCGAGCCGCCCAGTTGGAGGTCGGTGCTATCAAGCAGCGGACTCGCGATAGGGAAGCATGGCGCGCACCTGATCGGCGATCAAGGAAACGGCTGCGGGGCCGGCATCTACGCCCATGTGGAAACGGACACGACCGGACACTACGGACACGACCGGACCATTCGGCTGCGGGGTGTGGTCCCATCTCTAATGACTGGCCAACGC
>Ga0310810_10007372_pt1 | contig 12545 bp, 8 predicted proteins | sample NCmetagenome_FD_207641 | JGI IMG/M metagenome (GOLD analysis project Ga0310810, IMG submission 207641) | Soil microbial communities from experimental microcosm in Duke University, North Carolina, United States - NC | ecosystem: Engineered > Artificial ecosystem > Soil microcosm > Unclassified ... | reverse complement strand
ACCGGCGTGGTCTTCGTGTCAGTCGTGAGCGTCGGATCGGCGCCAGCCGCTAACAGCAACTGCACCATCTCCAGGTCCGCGGATGCGGCCGCAAGCAGGATTGGTGTGGCTCCGGGGGCGTCCTCGTAGCCACCACCCAGTCCTGAGAATCCAGGTGGCCGGCGTGTCATGCGCACGTTCGGATTCGCACCCTTTGCCAGCAGTGTCTTCACGAGTTGAATCTTCTGCTGACGATTGGGAATGCCGCTCATCGCATCCCTGAAGCCGTAGACCGGATTCGAGATGCCGCCTTCCCAATCAGCCGACGCCCAATGCAGCGGGGTGAAGCCGGCATCGAGGATGTTGGGATCCGCGCCTTGTTCGAGCAGGAACAGCGCGAGCGGCACATGCCCGCGCACGGTCGCCACGAGCAGCGGCGTACTGCCCGCGGAGAGAGTCGCCTGATAGGCAGGGCCTCGTGGCGCACCCGGAGTTGTCGCCGCGCCTGACACGCTGCGTCCGGTGCGGGCCACTTCGGTCGTGGCCGCCGCGGGCTCATCCTGCGGCGACCGAATGTTGATGCTCACTCCCGCGGAGAGCAATGCGCGCGTCGTCGCAAGATCACCTTCGCGCGCCGCGAAGTGCAGCGCGGTGAATCCCTTCTTCGTATGCGCCTGGAGATCCGCGCCAGCCTCGACGAGCAGGCGGACGACGTCCGCGTGATGCTCGGAGGCCGCCCACATCAATGCGCTCTGATTCTGCGAGGGCTCCTTCGCATTGATGTCGGCACCACGCGCGATCAGGAGACGGACGGCCTCGACGCTGCCGCTCCCGGCACACGTCATAAGCGGCGTCTCACCCGTCGCGATGGACGTATTCGGCTTGGCGCCAGCCTTCAGCAGGAGATCGACGAGGGGCGCGCTGCCATTCGTGCATGCGCGCGACAGCGGGGTCATGCCGAAATCGTTGGCGATGTTGGCGTCGGCATGTGCGCGCAACAGCAGTTCCGCGCTCGCGACGTCGTTCCAATGCGCGGCCCAGAGCAGGGCCGTCGAACCGTCTGCCGATCGCATGTTGACGTCGGCCTTGCGATCGATCAGCGCGCGGACTTTCGTCGAGTCCTGGCTCCTGGCCGCATCGACGAGCCCGGGATCGTCGGCCGCGTCGGCGCCGCCCGCGGCCAGCAGTAGCGTCAGCAACACGGCTCCGGCGACTCTGCTGTTTCGATTCATGGCTCGCATGCCGTCCCTCACTGCTACCCCGCATCGCGGCGAGGCGCTTACCGTGCGGTTATAGCATGGGCCGGGGGCCTAATTCCGGGCAGACGATCTACCTATTTCCCAGTACGACAGCAGCGATTTCCCACTACGACAGCAGATCCTTCCAGTCCTCTGCTTTGACGATTCGATATTGGCTGCTGAGCGGGAGCGACGAGTCGTTGTCGTACACGAAGCCGCAGGCGTGCTGGTCGAAGTTCTCGAACCACTCTTCCCAGCTGATCGGTCTGAACGCGCCAACGCCAGGAAAGTTGAACCTGATGCCCGCACCGCCGTCGTTGACCGTGAACGTGGCCGGGCCTGAGCCAGTGGCTTCGCCGGTTGCCGGCGCCGCGTGGCGGTCGGTGGCCCACTGCTTGATCAACTCGTGGTCGCGCGTGAAGATTGCCTGCGTTGTACCACGGCCATCCAGCGACTTGATGTTGCGGGTTCGCGGCTCGTCCACTGATTGCTTGGGTGTCATTGTTCCCCCCTCATCGGGCATCCATCGCTCGACGTGGTCTGGAGATGGCCGAGCAATTGAAGTGCCAGACGGTTTAGCGCAGGGTCCGAAGGTCGAGGGGAACGAGCGTCGGTTGTGCTCGATCGATTCGGTAAGTAACTCTGACTCGGGACGACGGGCAGCACTCGGTATCTTTTGTGGTGTAACGCGCGAACTCTGCAGTCAGTGCATCGGTGCCCGTGACGCGAACAGCCCCCACGACGCCGTCGCGCCCCTGTCCCATGACGACAGGCGAGATGGTGCCGGCGAACCTGCCGCCAACAAATACGAACAGGTTGAACGTCGTCGGTTCGCAGCCGGGAGTGGCGGCAGCGATCATGCCTCCGATCACTTCCACGCCGTCTTGCGCGATCGCGCGATCAAAGTGAAGGAACGGTGTCCATCCCGCTTTGCGTACGGCACTAGCTGCGGGCGACGCCGTCAACGAGCTCGAGCCACATCGCCGCTCGAGCACGCCCGGCGATTCTGGTCCGGCCTGAGCGGACGGGACGGCCGTCGGCAATTGATTCCACGCCGTCATCGGTCGATCGAGCCACGACGTGCCGGATTGGGCCGACACGGTCGACGGCAGCAGCGTCGCAGCCACGACCAGGATGAGGAGGTCACGCATGCGCTCATCGAATCATGAGTCGCATGCGTGATTCAACGAGAGGCGTCAGAACTGCATGCGCACACCGATCTGAGCCGTCGTGGGTACGGCGCCGGCACGCAGAGCGGTCAGGTTCAGGAAATCGGTCGAGCGTCGATCGCCGGTCGGGTTCTCGAAATTCGCACGGTTTGTCACGTTGAACACGTCGACGAAGAGATCGAGGCTTCGCCCCGAGCCCGGGCGCAGCCGGTAGCCCACTCGCAGATCGGTCTGAAAGAGACCAGGCCCGGTGGCTCCGTTGCGTCCGCCATCGAAGTCGACATCGAACGGGTTCTTGCCCGCGCTGACGTAGTGACCAGCCGGCAGCGGCTCCGCGAACGTCCCGTTGCGATCGGGATCAGTGGTCGAATCAATGACCGTGAAATGCGACCCGCTCAGCGCGCGCATGACCCACGCGATCGTGAGGCCGTGTGTCTTCGGCACGAGCGCCTGGCCGCTGATCACGAGGTTGTGACGACGATCGACGTTGGTGGGGCCTTCGTTCAGATCGAGGTTGAGATCGTCGAGCACCTGGAAGCCGCTCGTCGGAATGAACGCGCCCGTGGTATTCCCGCGCGAGTTCCCCAGCGTGTACGACACACGGAAGGAATAGTCGGATGCGAAGCGTTTGACGAGCGCCACTTCGAGCGCGTCATAGTCGATGGAAGCGGCGTTGACCGGCTGATTCACCGCGCCCACATAGGTGGGATCGAAGCGGACGAGCGGTGAGGTTCGGGCCGTCGACGTGCGCAGACCTGGGTTGAGATCCTGCAGCATCAATTGATCGCGAGCGCGCGCGTGCACGTAGTCCGCGCTCACCGAGATCGTTGACCAGAGCTGACGCTCGTAGCCGGCAGTGATCTGGTCGGTGTAGGGGATCACCCGATCGGGGTTATCGAGGTTGACCGTCCCGGTGTTCTTGACGCGACTTCCCGGTGGATAGAGCGTGGACAACAGGCCGCGGTTGACGGTCGGGCCACCGGAGAGCATCGGATCGCTCGGGAGCACGCCGTTCGATGGACCGGGATCGACGTTGTTCGCCGGGAAAGGCACCACGAAGGAATTGGAGAACGTGCCTGCGGTGATGACATTCGAGATGAACTCGAAGTGCGTCTTGTCGTAGAAGCGCCCGTAGCCGCCGCGAACGACGCTCCGGCCGTCGCCGAGGAGATCGTAGGTGACGCCCACGCGCGGAGCGAGGTTGTTCGAGTCGAGCGGGTACTTCGCCGGATCTGGAAAATCGGGATTGTCCACCTCTGAGATCGGCTGGACCTCCAGGTCGTAACGCAGCCCGAGGCTCACCGTCGTCCGATTCGACACGTGCCACTTGTCCTGGGCGAACGCGGCGATGAAGTGCGCCTTCTGATACCAGTTCAATGCGCCAGGCACGCGAATCATCAACCGCTCGGGATACGAGCGCGGGTCGCTCGCGTTGAACGGCTGATCGGTCCGGAACGAGAAGGTGCCGTTGGCGTTGTCCTGCGCCGTCGACCGCGCACCGACGTACTCGTACTGCCCGCCGAATTTCAGATCGTGGCTGCCTCCGTACCCGCTGACGAACCACGACATCGTGTCGTCGATCTGGTACGCGTTGTTGACGCGCGTTTGAGCGACGGCGTTCTGCTGGTCGACGAACGTCAGGAAGTTGAGCTGCGGAAGGAGCGCGGCCTGATCGTGTCCGTTGGCGTTGAAATTCGGATTGGCGAACGACACGTCTTCCTGCGTGAAATTGACGCGCACGGTATTCAGGCGGTTGCCACCGAGCACCGAGTTGAGCGTGGCGACCAGCGTCTGATCGACGTCGTTCTCCTCGCGTGCGGCGTTCTCCGTCACCGGCAGCGTCACGACGACGGGCACGGTCAGCATCACCGGGACGATCTGATTGAGCTGCGGTGACGACTCGCGCAGCCAGCGCACGGCCCATGTGTGATTGAGACTCAGCTGATGGTCGAAGCGCGCCAGGGTGTTCCACACACGATCCTGGGTCACCGGCGAGCTGTTGAACTCGGGGTGCGAGGGAATCGTGATCGTGTTGGCGCGATCGATCATCACGCGCTCGAGATTGAAGAAGAAGTGAGCCTTGTCCTTGACGACCGGGCCTCCGACGTTGGCGCGGTAGGTCTGGAGTTGTGTGTCCGGTTTCGTCAACCCGTTCTGCTTCACGAAGAAGTCCTTGCCCGTCATGCCCGCGTCCTGCCACAGGCCACCGGCAACTCCGTGAAAGGCATTCGTCCCGGACTTACTGATCGCGTTCACGATCGCGCCGGTGGTGCGGCCGAATTCCGCGTCGTACTGATTGGTGATGACCTGGAATTCCGCCACCGCTTCGAGCGGCGTGCGCGCCTGCGATCCCGCCCGCTGTCCGATCACATCGTCGTTGTTGTTCGCGCCATCGAGCATGAAGTTGTTGTTGCGCGAATCGAGGCCGTTGGCGCTGACGGCGTCAGAGCCGAACGACTCGGTGCTGATGTTGGAGATCACCCCTGGCAGGAGGGCCACCATCCCGACGAAGTTGCCGTTCACCGACGGCAGCATCGTCACCTCGCGATTGGTGACATTGCCGCCAATCTCCTTCGACGTCAGGTCGACGAGCGGCGTCTCGGATGTGATCGTGACGGTCTCCGCGAGGCCACCGACGCTGAGTTGCACGTCGAGCGTGGCCGTTCGTCCGAGATCGAGACGGACGTCGCGACGGAGATACTTTGCAAAGCCAGGCAACCCGGCTTCGAGGGCGTACAGACCCGGTGAAACAGCCGTGATGAAGTAGGTGCCGTCGGCGTTACTGACGGCCTGACGAACGACGCCGGTCGCTTGATTGGTGATAGTGATGGTGGCGCCCGGGATCGCAGCGTTCTGGGCGTCCATGACGCGCCCCCGAATCTCGGCTGTGCTTTCCTGCCCGAAGACCGGGGGTTTGAGGATCAAGCAGCAGGTGATCACGAGGAGTCCAACGAGCCGTGGTCGCATCGAAACCTCCTCCCACGCGAGAGCTGGTGCCCCGTTGAATGGGCGTCATTCTACGCCCTCAGACGGGAGCACTACCTCGTCAGCACGAGAAGCGGGTCCGATGGAGAAGATGGTCGCGGCGTCTACTGTTTGACGTACTTCGTCACGCCGCGCAGTTGCGCTTCCGCGGTGTACACGTTGCCAGCGGCGTCGATCGCAATGCCTTCCCCCATCGCGCCGTCCGTAGAGTTCGGCGTCGCGTGAGGCGGGATGAAGATGGTGACCTTTCCATCCTTGAGGCTGCCGATGCGAACGCCTCGTTGCCACCCCGGATGTACTCGCTCGGTTGATTCCGAGTCGGCGGTGTAGATCACGTCGTTCCGATCAATGGCCAGACCGCTGGTGCGGCCGAAGTCGTCGTACTCCGCGATGAACTTCCCGTCTTTCGACAGGATCTGGATGCGATGGTTGTGACGATCGGCGACGATGAGCCGCCCTTGTGAATCGAACTCGAGCGCGTGCGGCGTCCGGAACTCGCCGGGACCCGTTCCGGTCCTGCCGATGACGCGCAAGAACTTGCCGCTCCTGTCGTACACCGAGATGCGTGCGACCAGATTCGGGTCCGCGACATCCGTGTGGCTCTCGGCGACGTAGACGTCGCCGTTGCCAGGGTCCGTCACGACATCGGTCGGATCGGTCAGTGCCTCCGGTGGATTCCCTCTCACGCCAGGCTTACCGAGCGTCATCAGCACCTTTCCCTCCGGGCTGAACTTGATGACGACACTCCCCTTGTTGTCCTCGCCAGGAAATTTCTTGAGATCCTCCGGGCTTGGTGCCCGCGCGTCGGTCACCCAGACGTTGCCGTCTCGATCGACATGGATGCCGTGCGGCCAGACGAACATCCCGCCACCGAAGCTCCGGATCTCCTTGCCTGATTCATCGAAGTGATGCACCGGGTTCGCCTTGGTTCCAAGGCAACCCGGCGTCGTGCCCGGTGAGCAGCGATCGGTGGCCCACACCGATCTCCCATCGCGATCGATCGCGACACCGTTCGACCCTCCCCACGGACGCCCCTCGGCATCGAGCCGCGCCCAGTCGCGTACCGCGCGATATGGATTCGCGCCGCTGTTGACCGGCGGAACTTTGTCGGTCTGCGCCGTGCCTCCGCGCTGCTGCGTTTCGACCCCGATCGTGAAGAGCGCAACGCAGACCGCGACCGCCGATGCCTTCAGTGCGACTCTCATTTCCAGCGCTGAATTGCCTTGAAGTGCATCGACTCCGGAGTGAGCTCCGCCAGCTCGATGCGGCCCATGTATGGGTCGGTGATGTTGGCAAGCACCGCTTTCGTGTCGCTGGTGTTGGTGTCGCTCACCGTCACGCCGCGCTTCCTGAACATCGCGACGGCGTCGGCTGCGCTATCCACATGTAATCCGTAGTGTGTGAAGCCTGCCGGCCGTTGCGCGTTTGCCGGGTTCAGCTCGAGAAAGGTGTTCTTGCTGATCTGCATGTAGACGAGGCGCACCTGTCCTTTGTCGTCGTTGACGCGGAAGGCTTCGCGGTATCCCATCTTGTCGGTGTAGTACTTCACCGCTTCCTCGACGTTCGGCACGTTGATGCCGACGTGATTCATCATCACGACGCCGCGGTTGGCGTTCTGCGCGATCGCCACGTGCACAGCCAAACCGGTGAACAGCCCCACCACGAATAGCATCGCTCCACGCATACAGCCTCCTCAGATGTCGGTCGCCGCTATTTTCGATTGAGTTGCGGGATACTGCTGATCGCTGGCGGCGCGGGAATGGCGCGCAGCCAGGCGTAGATGTCCGCCAGTTCGGCGTCAGACAGCGTCTTGGTCGAATACGGAATCATCTCTTCGGTCGGCCGCCGCACGTAGCGCGAGAACGCCGGCCAGCCAGGAACGCGACCCGCAAGCCTCGGTCCGGCGATGCCGCCGCCCTGCGCCGCAAGCCCGTGACACTGCCAGCACGCGCGCTCGACGAAAAGCTTCTTCCCGGTCTCGGCGTTTCCAGCCGGAGCCGCTGCCGCCTGGCCATGCAGCGATTCCGACGCGAGGACGACAGCACCAATCAGAAGCAGCAACCCAAGTCGCATCGTGAGCTCCCGGTCAGCGTGGCTGCGTCAAGGTGTCGAGCAGTGCCACTTCGCCCTTCTCGACCCGTTCGACGGCTCGCAGCAACGCAGGCCGCAGATCTTTGGGATTCGAAATCGGTCCTTCCGCGTAGGCGCCCATGCTGCGGGCCATCTGCGCGAAATCGATATTGGGATCACTGATGGTCGAGCCAGTCAGGCCCGCGTGCGCGACCGCCATGCCGCGCTGACGACGATTGGCCATGCGTTGAAGGTGCATGACCTCCTGGTGATACGCGCGGTTATTCTGCATCACGAACAGCATCGGAATGCGATGATGCGTGGCCGTCCAAAGCGCGCTGTTCACGTAGAGCATGTCGCCATCGGGCTGGAAGCGCACACAGAAACGTCCCTGTTTCTTGTGCGCCAGCGCGGCGCCGATGGCAATCGACAGCGAACCGCCGATCCCGCCCCCGTTGACGGCGCCCATCGTCCGATAGAACTTGTCCACGTTCCAGAGCCGGTTCGCGCCTCCGCCGACCGACGCCCAATCCTTGTCCCTGATTACATCCCAGACTTCCAGAGCGAGGCGCTGCAGCGTGATGGGGCTCGAGTCCCATCCGTAGGTGCATTCGAGGCGGGCGCGTTCGAGCGCCTCAGCGGACGCGGCCGCGAGTCGTTTCCCCCGTTCGTCCATCACACGGCGGCGATCGGGCGTGATGAGCTTCTTGCACGCCTCGATGAGACTGGGCAGCGTCGCTTGCGGATCGCCTGCGATGGACATCGAGACTTCCTGGAAGCGCTCGACGGTCTGGTAGTTGCCCTTCATGTACAGGTCGTACGACGAGATGCTGATCACCTTCGCATCGGGCTTCGTGAGCGGAGTGGAGCTCCGCACCTGCTGATCGCGATAGCGATTGAGCCGCCCATACAGACCGTCTTCGTTCAGCGCGAGAATGACGTCCGCGGTCCGCACGTTTCCGCCACCGCTCAGTGGATGCTGATTGGGCATGCCACGACCGCCGCCCTGCACAGGCGCCTGCAGCGTCTCAGCGAGTTCGACCAACAGGCGCATGCCGTCTTCATTGCGCGCCACATCGCCAGCGATGATCAGGGGACCCTCGGCAGCGACCAGCAGCTTCGCCACTTCTGCGACCGCGCCCGCATCACCGGCAGGAGGACTGGTCAGCGTCAACTTTGGAATGTGCAGCTTCGATCGATCACCAGTCGGATTCTCCTGGAGCGTGGCATCGACGACGAGCACGACCGGCCCGCGTGGTTCGGTCATCGCCATCTTGTAGGCGCGAACCGCGGACTCGGCGAAGTGCTGCAGGGACTGCGGCGTGTCGTCCCACTTCACCATGTCGCGAACCGCACCCGCGGGATCGACGACCGAGTGCGGACCCCAGTCGAACGCCGGCCGCCGCTCTTTGCCATCGAGGATGTTCGCGACGAGGATGTAGGTCGGCGTATGGGCCGAGAACGCGCCGAAGATTCCCATCATCGCGTGGTGTAACCCTGAGGGCGCGAACGTGATCACCGCCATCGGCTTGCCAGCTACCGCGTAGTAGCCATTGGCGATGTTGACGGCCGCCTGCTCGTGAGCACAGGTCAGCCACTCCGGCGATCTGTTGCCGCCATAGTTGATGAACGATTCGTGCAGGCCTCTGAAGCTCGATGCGGGGTTGGCGATGACGTATTCGAAGTCGAGCGTCCTGAGCACGTCGACCATGAAGTCGGAGCCCGGGTCCACGACGGTCATCCCATCGGGCTCGTCGGGGAGAGGCGCTGTCTCCGGAGCGAGCGCCTGCGCAGCCTGTTCGGGCGTAAATGCCGGCCGTGCCTGATCGGGAAGTTGTGCCTCGGCTTCAACCGGAGCGACACCGGGCACCGTCATCGCCGCCGCACCAGCGGCTCCCGCCGCTGCACCCTTCAGAAATCCACGCCGGTCCATCTGGGAGGTTGCATCGTTCGCCATAGCGGTCTCCGCGCGTCGCACGCCTTACTCAACTCGCCGCGAAGGTTACCAGACTTCCCCCGAATCCCGAATCGCGAATCCCGAGTCCCGGCACGCCTTGCATGGCGATGTGACAGCCTATAGCATATATGTCTATGCCACCTATTGACCGGCGCATTCTCGATCGCGAGCTGAAGAAAGGGTCGGCCGAGTTGATCATTCTGTCGATGCTCGAAGCGCGTGCGCGCCACGGCTACGAGATCAGCAAACTGATCGAGCAACGCTCGAACGGAACTCTCAAGTTCCACATCGCGTCTCTCTATCCCCTTCTGTATCGCCTCGAGGAGCGCGGCTGGCTGCAGGGGCGATGGGTCGAAAAGGCCGGCCAGCGCCGCCGGAGGTTCTACAGCCTCACGGCCGCCGGACGAAAAGTGCTGGCAAGCCAGCGCAGTACATGGAAGGCCTTCGTCGAAGCGATGGGTCTCATCACCGGAGTGGACCATGCCTGAGTGGAATGCCGACTTGCGCGCTCGCCTCGCCGGGCTGCGGCTGACTCCCGCACGCGAAGCCGAGATTGTCGAGGAGCTCGCGCAACACCTCGACGACCGCTACGAAGAACTGCGAGCGTCTGGCTCGAGCCACACTGATGCGCGTCGCATCGCGCTCGATGAACTGAGCGAGGGAGGCGATCTCGCGCAGCGGATGCAGCTGCTGGCGCAGGCGCACGCGCCGGCAACGATCGTCCAGGGCCAGGCCACTCGCCGCCCGATGCTGGGACTATGGGAGGATCTCCGCTACGCCGGACGCGTAATGAAGCAGCAGCCCGCGTTCACAGCGGTCGTGGTGCTGACCCTCGCGCTGGGCATCGCGGTCAACACGACCGTGTTCACGATCGTGAACGCCGTCGTCATCCGCCCGTTGCCCTTCGAGAACCCCGATCGGATCGTCCGGCTGAACGTGCGCAGCCTCGACGCACAAAACCCCGTTTCGGACCTCTCCTATCCGGACTTTCAGGACTGGCAGTCAGCGGTACGGACGTTCGAACAGTTCGCGGCCACGACCGAACGGCCGGTTGACATCACCGGCGATGAGCGACCGGCTGCGGTCGCAGAGGCCACCTACGTCTCGTGGAACACGTTCACCTTGATCGGGCAGCGAGTGGAGCTGGGTCGCGACTTCACCGACGCCGACGATCGAAGCGGCGCGCCACCGGTCGTGATGCTCAGCGCAAGTCTGTGGCGCAGTCGCTATGGCGCCGACAGAGCAGTCCTCGGAAGGACAGTCCGTATCAATGGCGTGCCATCAACCATCATTGGCGTCATGCCGCCAGACGTTGGGTTCCCGGATCGCTCCGCGATCTGGCTGCCAGCCTCGGCGTTGCCTGCGGTGCAGCGGACATCGCGCAGCACTCGTATCTTCGACGGTATCGGGAGGTTGCGTCCTGGCGTCACGATTGAGCAGGCCACCGATGAACTCTCAGGCATCACTGCATCGCTCGCTGCGCGCTATCCGGATACAAACGCCAGGATCGTTCCTCGCGTGACGACGTTCGGTATCGCGGCGCAGTTTGTTGCCGTGATGTACGCGTTGCTCGCCGCGGTCGGCTTCGTGCTGCTCATCGCGTGCGCAAATGTCGCGAATCTCTTACTGGCGCGGTCGGCCGATCGCGCGCGTGACGTTACACTTCGGCTCGCTCTTGGTGCCAGCCGCTGGCGGATCGTCCGTCAGTTACTGGTCGAAGGGCTGCTGCTCGCAACCACCGGTGGCATCTGTGGATTCGCACTGGCCCAGCCCGGCCTTCGGTTGCTTCGGAACCTTCCGGCCGAATCTGCGCCGCCGTCGTGGGTGCAGTTCACGATGGACCCGACAGTCTTTGCGTACGTCATCACGCTATGCGTCGGCAGCGCGCTCGTCTGCAGCCTGCTTCCGGCCTGGCAGGCAGCCCGACCTGGTCTTGTTGCGACGCTGAACGAGGCGGCGCGCAGCAGCACAGGAGGTCGGAGTAGGCGCCGCTGGATGGGCACACTGGTCGTGGCCCAGGTCGCCCTGGCCCTTGTGCTCCTGACCGGGGCCGCGCTCATGATGCAGAACCTGCTCGGTCAGTTGCGCATCGACGTCGGTGTGGACACCCGCAATCTCACGACGGTGGCATTCAACCTTCGGCAGAGAGGCTACGACGAGGCACAGCGCCTGCGTCTGTTCCGTCAGCTCGAGGACAGGTTGGCGTCGAGCTCAGGAATACGCGCCGGACTGGTGAGCAATGCACCTCTCGAGGGCGCCGTGGTTCGGAGCGTTCACATCGAAGGTCCGCCTGCTGCCGAGCGTGGCAACCTTCCGACTGTGTCTGTCGTCGAGATCGGCCAACGCTACTTCGACGTCGTTGGCGCGCCGTTGATTGCGGGACGTCAGTTGACGGCAGACGATGCCCGTCCAGGCACCAGCGGCGTTGTCGTCAACGAGCGATTTGCCCGCATGTATTTCGAGGCCGGATCGCCGATTGGAAAGCGAATCGCCTTGCTCGACCCGCGTGCGCCGGCTGATGCGACCAGCGATGCCTGGTGGACGACGATCGTCGGCGTCGTGAGCAACATCCGGCAACGACGCCTGCCGTCAGGGGAGTTCGATCCGATCGTCTACAGTCCGTACGAGTCGACCGTGCCGCAAGCGATGGAAATCATCGCGCGTTCCCCGTTGGGCCCGAGTGCCGCGGCGGCCTTCGCAGGGGAACAGGTCCGAGCGATCGACGTCGATCTTCCGATTGCGCCAGGCATGACCGTGGATGATGTCTTGACGCAGCAACTCTGGCCGCAACGGCTGTTCGGGTCGATGTTCGCGGCGTTCGCATCGATCGCCATGCTGCTGGCCACGAGCGGCCTGTATGGCGTGACGTCGTACGCGGTCTCTCGACGGACCCGCGAGATTGGCGTGCGCGTGGCGCTCGGAGCCGGCACGCGCGCCGTGTGGTGGGCGATCGCGGGCACGACGGTTCAGCAACTTGCGATCGGACTTGCGATTGGAACTGCTGGCGCTGCGGCAATCGCGACGCTCCTGCCAGCGATGCTCGTCGGCACCGGCGGCGCGAATGTGCCGGCATTCGTCGGCGTTGCGATCGTCCTGGTTGCCGCCGGACTCGTGGCAAGTGCGCTGCCGGCGCGGCGAGCTCTCCGC